>Ga0073932_1007054_pt1 | contig 11116 bp, 15 predicted proteins | sample DewCreD2012metaG_FD_76967 | JGI IMG/M metagenome (GOLD analysis project Ga0073932, IMG submission 76967) | Hot spring sediment bacterial and archeal communities from British Columbia, Canada, to study Microbial Dark Matter (Phase II) - Dewar... ...
AAGACATTTATTGACAAATTGTGATACAAAGCTCATGGTTATGAAAGGAAGAATCCATGAACCTTAGGGTTTGTGGATTTTTCTTTAAACTCAAAAGTAGTTAATTCTCATCGGAGATACTCGACATGAAGCACTAAGACATGAAGCACTAAGACATGAAGCACTAAGACATGAAGCACTAAGACCGTAATCAAACACTTTCAAGAATAAGTAGCAGCCAGTTACGTCGAACAAGCAATTATACCCAAAGCTTAAGAATATTAAAACTAAAGGATAATGCAAAAATCGAGACATTATCAATCTAATGTTTTTAACTCAATTATTTTTCTGAAACCAAGAAAAACGATATAAAACGGATATATTTTGCAGAAATGATCTTTATTTTTTGCATACAGCAATATGCACTTCGCTTGAGGGTATGGCTGGAGGATATTTTATCCCACCAATGAGACTAAGACTATACCTTCAATATGATAATCTCATTCTGAGATTCCCAGGACCACACCACTCCACAACATTTCCTCTCTCTTATCCTCCGTGAAATCTCGTAGGAACTTGTCCGTGTCCTCCACCCAGGAAAGTAATAAATTATTCCGCTTCGAAACAGTATCAAACGCCGTCCTTACCGGCTGCTTCAGGCTCTTCTTTATACCAATCAGCGACATGCCCAATTTCTTAGCCAAATCTTCGCAGGTAATGATATTGTCAGATTTTATCGAAGACAGTATCTCTCTTTCTGTGCGGAAGATTTCATGATACTTTTTAGGGTCTCTCCTCAGAAATCGCACAATAAAAGTCCGGCCTACCTCATCAAGCCGCATACTTGTCTAATGGCGGAGCATCTTCCTTATGCCTCTGCCCCAGCTCTCAAAAATGTCCGCATCATTGAAAGAAGAGGCAATGAGAGGTTTCTCTTGGTGCTGACTTGCTTCTTTCGAATATCCTCATGTGTAAACTTCTTCAGCAGTAAGGTCTCGCATTCTTTCATTGTCAGGAAACCCCCTGCAATGGAATATCAAGTTGGCTGCATATCCACCTAATTTCTCATTAGGTGACTACAGGTTGATTGTAATCCTATAACCCTGCAATTCTCCCCGCATCCGTCAGTTGAGGTGCACCGCTCTCAACAGTCACAAGATCCTTATCTTTCAACTCATCAATAGCTCGATACAACATTGCTGTCGAGATATCTATCTTCTCCGCTAGGTCAGCCAAACTCTCATACTTGCCGCTTGAGAGCATGGCAAGGACTTTCTTTTCACTTTCTGTGAGCTTGAAGGAGAGCCTTGGCAGATACACAACAGACCTCTTGTCCTCTTCTGGATTGTAGGCAATCTTCTTAACCCTATCATGTCTTGCATAGGCAGCAAACAGCAACCCAATAGCTTTCGTCTTCCTGCCGGAAGTAATATTCACGTAGATAGCATCCTCCTTGGGCTGGGAATCTATAACATCAACGCATTTAGCCGCTATCGCGACTATGTCATAAACATCCGTCTTTATGGCTTTTACATCAAGCACTTTCCCGAGCGAGTCTGTGATGAGCTTCAGGGCCTTCTCCTGTTCAGAAGAAGGTTCCTTATCAATAAGAAGAATCAATCTGTCAGGGCCTAGTCTTGTAGTAGCCAGTATTACAGGCTCAGGGCTGTACAACGAAGCAATGAGTACTTTTTTTCCCATCAGTTCAGGTTCTTCAGAATTATCATTTAAATATTCTTCCATTATTGGTGGATATATTTAAGCATATTTATTCTTTTCCATGATTTCATACAATATTATATCATTCAATAGAAAAATATAAAAGCACACTAAGATAACTCTTATTATGAGATACGTGCTGTGCATTGTGCTTCTTTTGGCGGGATGTCAGGCAGAACAAAATATGGTTTTGTCAGATACGAAGGATAACCTGACAACTGACACCTTAATCGAGATATGGGGTGCAGAGACTTTCAAGCAGATGGGAAGCCAGGCTACTGACCAAAAGTTTGTTAAAGTCAAGATAGCTGTCCAAAGCCATACTAACCAGGACCTCACAGGCAAACTCCAATTAAAAGACAGCAAAAGAAGATATGACGCATATCCAAACCCAGAGATACTTGATGCTTTTGTCTACCAGGTGACGAATCAAACTGCCAGCCTGGGATCTATTGTGTTTGAAGTGCCAGAAGACGCAGAAGAACTGTGGCTTGTGACAAGCGATACGCAGATCGCATTGCCTGACTTAATTGACATCGGCAACGAAACTTCAATCCAGGACGAGCAGGATGCGCGTATGGAAGAGGTTCTATCAAAGGCCAAATACAATGAGGAGCATTGCTGCTAGCTAACAGACCTTTGAACGATTGTTGATAACACTAAAGTGGAACACTATTATTCTGCCCACTTTTCAATTCACACTATAAAATACCCGAAAATCCCCTATCCTTATCCCTATACGGGTTTTTTGGAAGATGAGTATGGAAAAGTCCGTAACTCACCTAATTACTGCAGGGTCTTGGTTAGAAGCGACTCTCTTGGCGAACTAACATACCTGCAACAAGAATTGTGCGGCCTTGCCAACTGACTTTCAGCCTTTTTCAGCTGACTGATGCCTTTAATCCCAAGCATAATCTGCCTGTCTGTCGGCTCCCTTGTCAGGAAGAGCTGGGCCAGGTATCCTGGAACACAGATGACTTTGCTGATTATATTATCCCTTTCTGAGGCATAACATATCATCTCAAATGCGAGTGAGAAACTGAGAGGGATCAGCCAACATCGGAACTGCATGACGACAATAAGCAGAAAAACCAGGCTCAGGAAGCTGCTGCCGCACATCACATTCCACTTTGGGCATTTCCTGACATTGGCCAGAGTGAGCTTAAGTCCGCGATTATGGGCACATATAATCTTATGCTCTGCACCGTGATACTGCAGGAAAGTCTTTCCGAAGACAATTACAGATGCACCGAGCAGCATGATAAGCCACCAGAGCAAGAATAAGGCGAAGTCTCCTAATCCGCGACCTCTATTCGTCAAGCATGCCACTGTCAGGAAAAAAATGAATATCTGGAATGCAAGCAGTCTTGCGATGCTCAGTCTGTCACTCTTATCTTCCTTTGATTTCCGGCTTACCAGCTGATATGGAATCAACAGCGTGTAAAGAATACCCCTGATGAACGGCAACCTAATGAATCTACCAGTGATAACGGGCTCCTCGTATGTTATAATAGATATCTTCCCCTCATTATCAGTCACAAGGGTATTCAGCGTATTTGTCTGGAACACAATGCCGTCCTCCCTTGCAGTTCCCCCTATATGGATGTTCATCATCTCCTCATGAACATAAAATAGAATAACATTATGCTTACTACAGCCAATATGAGAAGACTCAGAAGCTTCAATCGGGCTGACATCTTCTGCCATGGCAATCGTTCCATCACAAAATTATCCAAGAACAATATAACCACAATACCGGTCAGGGTCCTGATAACTGAATTTCCATTTGGAAAGATATCCGAGTTCAGCTGCAAGATAATGGATGCAAAGAGACCTATGATGCACAATATAAGCAATGCGATGCGGAAATACCAGATGAATGTCTTTTTCATTTTAAACCTAACAGAAAAGCGTTCTTATTGATCAGGTTGCACTTCAGCTTGTTGCGCTTTTTCTTAAGGACATTCATGCTTTACCTCTTTTTTGCATTTTCTTCACATCAGATTTACTCTTAGTTTTCTTAAGGTATTTTTTCATCTTGGACTTCTTGATATTGTACGAGAGCAGCCGGTCAAACAGCAGATCTATCTCACCATTTTCCGGATCGCATTGGCATGCTGCATCCGAAAACATCACAGCCAGATGGGCAGAATCTCTTTCGCTGAGGATGCCTGATTTCAATATTTTGGATGTTAATCTGTAATAGTCCATGATATTTTTCTGCTGAAATGCTCTGTTCTTTTCGACGTGTTCATAAACATAAAAATCGAATGCAAATACCGGAGATTCTTCTGCAGCCCAGACAACCAGACTGTCCTTGCTCATTTTCTCGGATATCTTCCAACCAATTTCAGAAGCTTGCTCTGCTGTGATTGGGCCCTGCATTAATATCAGCAGGTCGCAATTCCTGTCTACCTTGAATTGCCTAAGGATATCATCAGTACTTTTGCCTGACAGGGTAAAACAGGATGTAGGTTTCTGCCTAATCAACGGAGCTGCCGATTCGAAATCAAATGATATTATGCTCATTATCATACCTCATCAACATCTTGCTATGGGTGTCTTGGCATTTCAAGCATGCCACCCATTCACTTCTTGCGTCCACTTTTCCACATCCGTTTCGTGCAAGCCGAACAGGTAGCTTTGACAATTCCCTGTTCATTCATCATTATATCACCAACATTTTTTGATGTCAGCAATACCCGGCATCGATCGCATTTCTTGAAGCTGTACATTGCACTCAATGAAGCATTCACATAATCCCTTGCCTTAACCCAGTTAAGGTCATGCATGAACTGGATCCGCTTCATGAACAGATAGACTTCATCATCCACTTCGGCCATGATTGTTTCCTTCTTTGTCAGTCTTGCCATTCAATCCTCCATGTCCAGGGCATCCTGGGGCCAGACCTTGCGTCAGTTCTCATCCGGACTCCAGTCGCCTAGATTGCAGGGCACCCATCGGTCCGGTTCTGTGAAGGTCTCCTGGACAAGATTCCAGAAGAGTTCGTAAAGAAGAAAACCCTTGAGTCCAACAAGAACCTTCAGGCACTCCATATGAAACCATTTCTGCTCAGCATCATTGTCAAATGGCTCCTCCAGATCAAATTCCCTGTCTTCTATTGTCGACTTAAGATTGTGATACTTGTCAGCAAGAAATAGGAGCTGTGTTGTCTTGTCTGCTTTCTTCATCCTATCTAGAATGATTTTTCGTTTAGCCTTCCATGTGCCTTCTCTGGGCTTAGTCACCTGGCTCACATAGAAAGCCACTTTTTTTCCGAATGTCATCTCAATCTCAGGTTTCTTCACGCCGCTATCCTCTATCAGGTCATGCAAGACTGCTGCGATCACCAGATCATCTGTTATCGGATTCTCGTTTGTGCAATGATATTCCTCCAGGTTTTGTTTCTGCTTCAGGAGAATATCCATTACACCAAGCGGATGGGTTATGTAAGGGATGTTCCTGCCTTTCCGCAGCTGACTGCCGGTCTTCTCCAAAGCAAAGTGGATAGCTGAAAGCAACCGTTTCCCAGGTTGCTTCTTCTCAATCTTCTTTGGCCTATCCTCAAACTCGTTAAATTTTGCCGGGTAGCCCATCTCCTCCTTCATGTCGTTTCTATTAGCCTTCCTCATGTTCAGGCGTTTTACCATATTTCCACATCCATATATGACAATATACTTCCAAGTATTTATAACTTTCTACTTATGATGAGAACTATATACCTAATGATATAAAAATATATAAGCAGGCTTCCGCAACCTTTCCGCTATGGCGTACACAAAACTCTCACAGTGCCTGGAAGACTTAAAGCTGTATCTTGCTGTGACCGAGATTGAACCTGCGAGGGAAGGAGACACTATAACCTCCTATCTCCAAAAGAAGATCAGGGATAATTACAGGACGGCATCGGCCGGATTCAGGAAGGAAGCCAAGGGCTATAATTTCCTTGACCTGAAACTGATTGCGCTCCATGACCATATCGGACGCACGCCTGACCTTGACCATCTCCTCAGATTCTTCCAACAGGGAAATAAGCAGCATAAAATAAGGAACATAATAAGATCAAAGCCGTTCAGGGACGGACGGCTCCATTTCTTCTATCCTCTCTTTCCGCAAAAAATGAACTGCACCAGCGATCTTGTCGATCTCATCAAGGCAAGGGGACATATTGACAGCCATGATCTGATTAACATCTGCAATGCTGTAGCAAAGAACCGCTGGAGAAGATTCCTGAGGGAAGCGCAGCAAAAACGGCTCATAGAGTATTCATACGGTGGCTGGAGATGACTTACAGGCATTATTCAGAGATAACATCCGATTTTGACTATCTCTGCGAACTAAGGGAGATGGAGCACCCGTACATGCATTCAAGAGCCCTAAGAAGAAAGATGATAAGAACCTGGGAGCAGAGAATGGCTGAGAAGCTGGAGCAGACAAGCAATTCGAATCTCCCGCTTGGCAAGTTCATCAAAAGACACGGACTGAAGCTAATGGATATGAGAATACTAATTGATGTACTATCTGGCGCAGGCGAGAGCACATTCGACAGGATAACAAAAGTTGACCCTTTCATAAAGTGCGGTAAGAGATACGAATCAAGCCTGCTCAGGAAGAGGAAGCTGGTCTACAGGATAATAAATCCTATGGCACCAGGCAAGGCTTTCTATGAAGCAAGCTTCCTCGCGCAATGCGAGATAGAAGGCAGGCCGTATACTGAGGAATACCGCCAGCTCGACATGGCTCTCGAAGAGGAATCGAAGAGGTCAGGCCCTGACCAGATGGATGGGCTATTCTATATAACCAAGCCCACAAGCTCATTCAAGGATCTGGTTGCTGACACTGAATTGATGGACAGCCTATATACTGCAGCTGCAAGAGCAAAATCAGGAAAACTTTTCGGGAGCTGGGGCATTTATGAGAAGATTCCGTACGGACGCGGAACTACGCTCAATTTCAGAGGACCTCCTGGAACTGGGAAGACAATGGCTGCACACTGCATCGCGCATGCGCTAGGGAAGCAGCTCCTCATTGTGCGATACGACCAGGTGCAGTCTATGTGGGTTGGCGAGACTGAGAAGCATATCCAGCGAATATTCAAGCTCGCCACAATCAAGAACGCCGTGCTCTTCTTTGATGAGGCAGATGCGATAGCCCACAACAGGGCGAACTTAACGAACAGCTGGGAGATGAGCAGCGTGAATACGCTCCTAAAGGAACTCGAGCGTTTCGAGGGGGTATGTGTGTTCGCGACCAACTTCGCTGATAAGTATGACAAGGCGTTCGAGCGAAGGTTAACTATGCACATCGACTTCAAATTGCCCACTGAAGAGCAGGCATTGGCAATATTAGACAAGCTGCTGCCAAAGAAGGCGAGGGCAAAAGACTTGTCGCTTGAGGGGCTGAAGCTATTCAACCGGTCCGGCGGTGATATAAAGAACATTGTGCTCAATGCTGCCGGAATGGCTGCGAGAGATGGGACAAAGATCAAAAGGATGCATCTGGACAAAGCGATTAATGGAAAACCCAAAGAGGCTTTACATTATTTTGGATGACTTTTTAAAAGTTGCAGGAATTCTTTAAAATTCTTGACCTGATAATCCGGCAGGATCAATGCCTGCCCCTTGCCCTTGATTGTGATCTCGTCTCGCGCCAACTCGACAGAATATCCTTCCCATCTGATAACTTCTGCTGTCAGCTCTTTATTCACATGGATCTCCTTTGTTTCGTTATACCCACCAATTATTTCCTTCTTTACTATATCTTCATCCTTGGGTTTCTTGTCCTTTTCTACCTCAATCGTTCGATTGCTGTAAGGTTTTGCATAATGATAGCAAATAAGCCCCCGATAGGGAATACAATGGGCGTCCCATTAAGCATATCGTAATTGCCTTTTTTTCCAGAAATCGACTATTTTACCTAGTGATATTGCCTGATCCTTGGTCAACGTGAGTATTTTAGTATAGGGCAACTGAATATGGCCATAATATATTTCAATTTGTTTCGATATCCTCATCATCAAACAAGGGGTGGATTCCCATTCTGCACCATCATCTGTCGCATATATTGAGCCTTTTGATTTGCCTTTCTCGAATATTTCATTGATCTTGTATATCTCAGTCATAAATACAGATTCTCAGTCATAAATACAGATAATATATTCGTATATTTATATTTTAATAATTAAAATATTCTTATAAGAATATATTAACTCATCTTCCAGAACGCCCCAAATTAATACAAAAGAATTCCATTTGCTCAAGATCACTAAGATATGACTTTTGCGCTCTGCAAACGCGGGGCGTCAGACCAGCAACCAATATGCAGCAGATAAATAGGGGCCGGCGGCACTAAATCTTGACAGATTTGTTCAGTAAGCAATTGAATTATCTTTTCCTAAGCTTTTCGATATCTCTCTAACCTTACGGCATAGGCACATTAGTGCCAGTTGCGGCGGGAGTGGTATGAGCGTCGATTATAATGTTCAATACTAATGAGTGGTATAAAAGTATTATATACTATGGCTCGGATTTCAAGACTATATGCCGGATATCGAACCCAAAGCGGACTATGTATTTGAGGTCTCCTGGGAAGTGTGTAACAAAGTAGGCGGGATATACACTGTCGTAAAGTCCAAAGCCGAACTTATGGTCGGAAAGTACAGGAACTACTATTTGATCGGCCCCTGGATGGATAGCTCTAAGTTCGAAACCCAGCAGATGGTTCCACCGCATGAGCTAAAGCATATATTTGACGAGCTTGAAAGAGAGGGGATAACCTGCTTCTTCGGAAGGTGGCTAACAAAGGGCGAGCCTTTTGTCATATTAGTAGATTTCAAGAAGATTATACATAAGAAGAACGAACTCAAGGCCTGGTACTGGGAGAATTACAAAATAGACAGTATCTACTCGAACTGGGATTTTGAGGAGCCTTTAATCTGGTCATACGCTGTTGGGCGTCTGCTCGAGAAGTTCGCCGTAAGGCACCAGCCGGACAGGCTGATAGGGCATTTCCATGAATGGCTTGCCGGGCTTGCCCTGCTTTATGTCAAGAGAAACGCCCAGAACATGAAGACGGTCTTTACAACGCACGCGACAATGCTTGGGAGAAGCCTCGCCGGAAGCGGGAAGGACCTGTATGCCATGCTTGAGAACCTGGACTCAGACAAGGAAGCTTATGAATGCCATATCCAGGACAAGTACCTGACTGAGAAGGCTTGCGCATGGAATGCGGAGGTCTTCACGACAGTCTCCGAGACCACAGCCTACGAAGCAGAAAAGACCTTCAAGAAGAGGGCAGATGTTATACTCATGAACGGGCTTGATATTGACAAGTTTCCTACGTTTGAGGAATCATCAATAAAGCACAAGGATTTCAGGGACTCGATAAGGAAATTCCTGTCTTTTTATTTCTTCCCGTACTATACATTCGAGCTTGACCAGACGCTCCTGTATTTCATCGTCGGCAGATACGAGTACAGGAACAAGGGGATAGATATCCTGATAAGGTCCCTTGGAAAGCTCAATGAGGAGCTGAAAAAAGAGAAGGACGCGAAGAACATTGTCGCATTCTTCTGGATACCTACATCGGTTTCAGGCGTCAAGATCGAGCTCTTGGCAAAAGAAGATGAGTATAAACAGATTCTTGAGCATATCGAGAAGAATGTGCCACTGATTAAAGAGAAGCTCATCAACAGCGTGTTCATAAAGAAGAACCTTGGAGCAGGAGACCTGCTTGACAAGGAATTTCTCCAGGAGACAAAAAAACTCATCGCCCGCTTCAGCTCAGAAGGCACTCCGCCATTAGTCACGCACCACCTATTCAATGAGAACGACGACCAAATAATAAGGGGATTTCGCGAGTGCGGCCTCCTAAACAGGAAAGAGGACAAGGTGAAAGTGGTCTTCCATCCGGTTTACCTAGATGGTACAGACAGCCTTCTTGACCTGAAATACTATGATGCCATGCAGGGCTGCCATATGGGAATCTTCCCGAGCTATTACGAGCCATGGGGTTATACACCGCTTGAAAGCGCTGCGCTTGGGGTGCCCTCTGTCACAACAGACCTCTCAGGCTACGGCAAGTTCATGCAGACAGTGAGCAAGGATGACAAAGGAGGTATTTTTGTTCTCAAGAGATTTGGTAGGAGCGACGAAGATGTAATTGCCCAGCTAGTAAAGGTCATGTATGATTACTCAAAGTTAAAGCAAAACCAAAGGGTGGAACAGAAGATGCTGGCAAAAGAGCTCGCCAAGAACGCTGATTGGGAGATTCTCGTAAATGAATACATAAAAGCGCACAATCTCGCGCTCTCGAGATAAGATGCCTGAACTCCGGAAAGACTATATCCTTGATAGGTATGTGATAATAGCAACTGAAAGAGCTAAGCGGCCTGACCAGTTCAGGACTGAAAACAAAGAAGATAAGCCTACTACATGCTTTTTCTGTCCAGGTAATGAGAATATGACCCCACCAGAGATAATGAGATTTCCTGGGGTCGGAGATTGGCAGGTTAGGGTATTTGAAAACAAGTTTGCGGCAGTCGGGCAGGGCGAAAGGAAAGACCTTGCGACAGACAACGATTTCTTCACGTATGCGGATGCTGTCGGCAGGCATGAAGTGGTAGTGGAGACAAATGATCACGCCAGGACAGTCTGGGACCTGACCATACATGAGATGCGACTTGTAATTGATGCGTACATCCAAAGGATAGCCGAAATCGAGAAATTACCGGGTGTTCGATACGTCCAGATTTTCAAGAACCACGGCAAAGAAGCAGGAACAAGCATTCAGCATACGCATACGCAGATAATCGGCTATAATCTTGTTCCGTCTGTTATAGAAGATGAAGAGAAAAAGTGCGGAGATGACTGCAAGTACTGTAGGATAATCGAGATAGAGAAGGGCTCTGACAGGAGGATATATCAGAACAGCACCTGGGCAAGCTTTGCTCCTTATGCATCAAGATTCCCTTTTGAGGCCTGGCTTTTCCCTAAGAGGCATGTCAGGCGGCTCGATGAGCTTGGCTCACAAGAGAAAGATGACCTGTGCGATGCGCTTCTCTACATCTTGAGAAAGCTAAAAGAACTCAATTCCCCCTACAATTATGCCATCCATTATGGTATTAAGAACCTGCATCTGCATATAGAAGTAATGCCTCGGCTTGCCACCTGGGCCGGATTCGAGCTTGGAACAGGAACTATTATTAATTCAATGCCTCCGGAAAAGGCAGCGCTATTTTATAGGCAGGCCTTGTAGAAGCTGATACACTTTAACACACAAGAGTATTAGAGAATAGCTGTGCTATCACGTTATTACTTTACATGTGAACACCACCCTTGGTGGTGTCTATGTACAAACTGACTTTTGAAAAGAGAGTTTGGATTGTGAAACAGCATTATAAGGGCGTTTCGACTTCAAA
>Ga0073932_1007058_pt1 | contig 11110 bp, 8 predicted proteins | sample DewCreD2012metaG_FD_76967 | JGI IMG/M metagenome (GOLD analysis project Ga0073932, IMG submission 76967) | Hot spring sediment bacterial and archeal communities from British Columbia, Canada, to study Microbial Dark Matter (Phase II) - Dewar... ...
TCGACGCCCTGGATGCTGTCCAGACTGAGCAGAGCACCGACTTTAAGGACCGGTTGCTCCTGTCCTCCGCCCGCACTAGAACTACTGGTGGTCGACCCTCCGCCGGGAGCTCCACCCGAGGTCGTCGTGGTCTCGCTCTTGGTGCCACAGGCAGCGCTGAATAGAGCCACGGCAGCCAAGAGAAGACATAGCAAAACAACTAGTCCACGTTTCTGCAGCCGCATTGGTACCCCCTCTTCGTATATCCCTAGCTGCTTCCGCTTTTGTCGGGGCATGCCGACGGCGCCTCAATCAACAGTCCGCGAGGGATCGGTGCTGGCCAAGCCGGCGGCGACTGCCGCTGCGAGGTTGGGACTGCCCATGCGTGTCCGTTCGCCGAGCCCGACATGCCCCTTCGGTGTCATCTAACCAGAGAGAGTGAGAGGGCGGAATTATCCGAAAGTATGATTTTTGCTGGTTAGTCCGTTGAGAGACCGCGCGAGAGCTTGCACCCACCGTCGTCGCCCGATACTTTCTGAAGGTACGCCGTGATGGGCCTCAGACAGCGCAGCATGACTCGAAAAAGGCATATTGCGCTAGCTCCCGTGCGGTGAACCGAATCTGCGTCCAGCCGCTTGGAACGCCCTGAAAAAAGGAGATCATCGACATGACCCGCACCATCGACCCTATCGTCAGCACCGAATGGGTGGAGCAGAACCTCGGCCGTGAGGGCCTCACCATCCTCGACATCCGCTGGGAGGAGGAGTATGCGGCCGGGCATATACCAGGGGCTCTTTCGGTCCCCTTTGGCCTCAATTCCGACTGGGCGGTCTCTGAGGACCTCATCTTAGAATTGCCACCGGACGAAACGCTCTTCGAGATGATAGGCCGCTGCGGATTGACCCCGGACTCCCAGGTGGTCATCGTAGGTCGCATAGAAGAGCCGCCGGCACCCCCCTATGCCGTGGCTGACGCAGTGCGGGCGGCAGTCACCCTTATCTACGCGGGCATCCGGAACGCTGCGGTGCTAGCGGGAGGCCACCCCAAGTGGGAGAGAGAAGGCAGACCCCTCAGCACCGAGACGCCCACCATCACGCCCACGGTCTACCGCGCCGTCACCGATCGTAGTTGGTGGGTGGACACCCGCTACGTCGAGCAGCGGCTGGGGCGGTCAGTGCTCATCGACGGCCGCGACCCTGAGTACTACTTCGGCGTGTCGACCGATCCCCTGGCCGAGATGAACGGGCACATCCCCACAGCCCGCAACCTGCCCATCATCTGGGTGTGGGAGAAGGATTACACGTACCGGCCTTTCTCACTGATCCACGACATGGCGGTCGGCGTCATCGGCGAGAACCGAGACCAGGAAGTCATCGCCTACTGCGGCGCGGGCGGCTATGCCAGCGCCTGGTGGTTCCTGCTCACGCAGCTCCTGGGCTACCGTGACGTCAAGATCTACGACGGCTCCATGGAGGCTTGGGTAGAGGAGGGCAAACCGGTCGTGCGGTTCTCCTGGACCAGCTGAACCGGCCGCGAGCGGCTACTGTCGGGCACCGCGAGTCCCGCGAGCTGCGTCCCGCGAGCCGCGTCCCGCGAGCCGCGTACCGCGCAAGCCGCGAATCCCGCGAGCCGCGTCCGCATGAACCTAGGCGCCGCCTGCGGGACCCCGCGCGCGGGTCACCGCCGGCGCGCCTGCCCCGTTCGTGGTGTCCGGGCAACCGGCGCACCGGGCGAAGCAGCGAAGCGTGGCGTTCAGCGCCTTACGGGCTCTCCCTTCCAGCACGAACCCGGGTAGACCCATCAAAGTCGAAAGATCCTCGGCCCAGAAGATGGCGGCGAAAGTCCAGGCGGCCTGACGGACATCAGCTTCGGCGGGCAGCTCGCCCCTGGCCTGGGCTTCTCTCAGCATGCCCGCGTAAAGCTCGATGATCTCCTCCTGCCGCCGCGCTACAGCCTCTCGCAATCCGAGACTGGGTGGAGCCGTCATGAAGGCGAAGAGCGGGGCGATGAAGCGGTCGATACCTCCGCCCACCATCGACTCCGTGTGTAGACGCCCGAGTTCGCGAAACGTATCGACCACGTCCTTGCGCTCGGCGGTCTTCATCAGTTCCAGGAAGTGGTCGTGGACAGCGTCGACTGCCGCCAGCAGTATCCCCCGCTTACTGCCATAGAGCCGGTAGAGCGTTCCTTCAGATACCCCTGCGGCGGCGGCGATGCGAGCCGTGGTCGCACCTTCGATACCCTCGTCGGCTACCAGACGGAGCGTCACCTCGACTATCTTCTCGCGCTTGGCCCCCGCGGGGACCTTCCTACCTGTGCGGGCCACTCGCGCCTCCCAGGCCTTCCGTAAGAATCTCTGAGGCGGGCCCTGCCGCTCCGGGCAGGGCCCGCCTCACCATTCTACCCGTCGGGCACGAACAGAGGTGGCCTGGTTCGAATGCCGACGGCCTGACTTGCGACGGCCTAGCTTGAGTATTGATGGCGCGGCACCGCGATGGGCGGCTCACCCTTGACCGCAGCCACTATCTCCCAGGCTTTCTCGATGTTCTCTTCGTAACCTTCCAACAGCAACACCACGGCGCCCTCGCTGCCCCCGATGCCGCCGCTCGCCACGTGACGGGCCTTGACCCCGGCCAGCAGTCCAAGTGCTTGGATCTCAGTGATGACCAGGCCGCTCGTCACCGGATAGAGCCACACCCGCTCTCCCATGCTCTTGTGGAGAGTGAGCTGGCCCCAGCCGTTGGCCGCTTCCGGCACCGACGGCACCAGCTTTTCCAGCCCCACTGGGAAGATGACGGGCAGACCCCGCACCGCGACGAAGCTGATGAGGGCCCCGATGGTCCCCGACTGGGAGTTGCTGGCCAGCACGCCTACGTTCCCCTGCGGGTCGACCGCATTGGCGCCTTTGACCACCACGTCGCCTGGTCCGAAACCGTCGTAGAAGGGGATGGCATCCATGGTCACCCGCTCCCCTTTGATGAAGAAACGCGCCACCTCCCGGTCTTCCTTCAGGCTGGTGGTGAGCATCCCCCCCGCCACCATGCCGATGCAGTAGCAGTAAGGAGCTATCTTCTCGCCGGTGAGTTCCTCCAGGACCAAGGCGCTGGTCGAGCAGGTGGAAACGGAAAGCCGGGCGTTCTTGTAAGCGTACTGGACCTCAGGCAGTCCGGCCACCGTCTTCGCGAGGAGCCGCTTGCTCTCCGCCGGGTTGAGGACTACCGTAGCCTGCTTGATACGGGCCGTGTCCGCCAGGTCGTACTTCACCGGATAAAACATGTCTCCCTCCGCACGTCGGTTGGTACTAGGATTCGGTCGCTGAAGCGGCCGGACAGCTCAGGCCGGGCAGACCGGTCCCTCATCGTCGGGCGCGTCTTTCTCCTCGATCACACCGCCAAAGAACAGGGTAGCCATCTCCGGATTGGCTAGCAACTCCTGGGCGGGCGCCTGAATCAAGACCCGGCCGCTCTCCATCACGATGCCCGTCGTGGAAACGTTGAACCCGAAGCGCACATTCTGCTCCACCAGCACGATGGTCTTGCCCGCCTGGTGCATGGTCTGGATGGCCTCCCGCACCTGGGCGAGAACGATGGGGTCGAGTCCCACTGACGGCTCGTCGAGTAGTACGAGCTTGGGGTCCAGCATCAGGGCCCGGGCGAACTCGACCATGCGCCGCTGCCCGCCCGACAGGTTGCCCGCCTTGTCTTTGGCCCGCTCCCTCACCACGGGATAGAGTGCAGCCACCTGCTCATACCGCTGCTTGACAAGAGCCCGCTGGCGCCGGATCAAGTAAGCACCCATCAGCACGTTCTCGCGGACGGTAAGCGCCGGGAAAAGGCCGTTCGACTGCGGCACCTGGGCCACCCCAGCGGCGATGATGTCGGCCGAACTCCGCCCCTGAATGGGGACGCCATCCACCAGTATCTCGCCGTCCATTATCTCGATGAGTCCGCTAATAGCGCGAAAGACCGTGGACTTCCCCGCCCCGTTGGGCCCGACGATGCAGGCGATCTCGCCTCGCTCCACCTTGAGGCTCACGCCGCGAAGCACAGCGCCACCCCCGTAGCCAGCGGTCAGGTCACGGATCTCAAGCACCACCCGCCCCCTTCGGCTCGAGAACGAAGTCCGTCCCCAGATAGGCCTCAAGCACACACTGGTCCTGCTGTACGTACTCCGGGGACCCTTGGCAGATGGTCGTCCCGCGCGCGAGCACGCGAATGGGGTTACAGAGCCCCATCACGAAGGGCATGTTGTGCTCCACGATGAGGAACGTCTTGCCCTGGGAGTTGAGCTCCACGATGAGCTCCCCCAGTCGCTCGATGAGCGTGGGGTTGATGCCCCCAGCCGGCTCGTCGAGCAGGATGACTCGCGGCTCCAAAGCCAAGACCTGGGCTAGCTCGATAAGCTTACGTTGGCCGTAGCTCAGGGAAGCCGCCGGCCGGTCACGGTAAGCGATGAGCCCCACCATGCGGATGAGCTCCTCTGCCCGAGCGGCCTCTTCGCCGCTGATGGCTGTCTGGTTCAGCTGACGTACGCTGAACTCGCGCAGGGGTGCGACCACATTCTCCAACACGGTCATCTCTCCGAAGAGACGGGTGATCTGGAAGGTCCGGCCCAGACCAAGGTGGGCCCGGCTCCAGGGGTGCAGGTGGTCGATCCGCTTCCCGTCAAACCACACCTCGCCCGAGTCCGCGGTCATCATGCCGGTGATTATGTTGAAAACAGTGGTCTTCCCCGATCCGTTCGGCCCGATGAGCGCGGTGATGGAACCTTCCGGGACCCCGAACGAGCAATCATTGACCGCCCGCAGACCACCGAACCGTTTGTTGAGATTCCGGACCTCCAAGATGTATCTGTCGGACGGCTCCGGCCGCACCGGCGGCTTGGGACGTTCGCACAGCTCGATGCGCGCTCCGGTCAGACCCGGTCGCTTACGCTCTTGCCACAGACTCCACCGTCGCCTAACGGTCGAGATGATGCCCTGCGGCAGCAGCAGCACCACCAACACCAAGACCCCCCCGAAGATGACCAGACGGATGTTCCCGCCGCCCAGCTGATTGTTGGCCACCTCGTTGAGCGGCTCGATGATGAAGGCCCCCAACACAGGCCCGAAGAGCGTCCCCTTGCCGCCTAGCAAGACAGCCAGGATGATCTGCACGCTGAGTAAGAGCCCGAACATGCCGAGCGGATCGACGAAAGTCAGGTAGTAACCGTAGATGGCCCCCGCCATACCGGTGAAGATGGCGCTCACCACGAAGCCCAGCAGCTTGTAGGTCGGGGTGTTCACGCCCACTGCGCCGGCCTTGTCTTCGTCTTCGCGCATGGCTATCAGCCCCACGCCGAACTTGGTGCGGCGTATCCGCCAGGTCACCAGCAGCGAGAAGCCCAGCAACACCACTAGCGCGAAGTGGAAGGGCCAGTTGAGATAAGCCCTGTCCCAACTGGGGAGCGGGAGCGTCATGCCGGCCGTCCCGTTGGTCAGGCTGTCCCAGTTCTGGCTGACCAACCGGACCAGAGTCAGGAACGACACCGTGATGATGGCGAAAGCGAAACCCCTGGTGCGCAGCGAAAGCAACCCCAGCAGAAAGGCGAAGAAACCGGCCAGCACCCCGGCCAGCGGGATCCAGTAGAAAGGCGAGCCCCCCACCTTGATGGAGCCGATGGCCGCGGCATACGCACCCACTCCCAGAAAGGCCCCCTGGGCTAAGGACGGGTAGCCGCCGAACCCGGTGATGATGTTGAGGCCCACTGCCGAGACAGCGATGACCAGCGAGATGATGACCATGTTCTGGTAGTAGCCGCTGTCGGTGAGCAGTGGGAAGAGCGCGATGACCACAGCCACCACCGCCACAGGCAAGTAGCGGACCTTCCGCAGAGAGAACAGCCCTGATCCCCCGCTAGCCGGCGCCGCCTGCGTCACCCGCCTCACTGGGCCACGTCCTCTCTTAGCTTGGTGCCCAGAAGCCCTTGCGGCCTGACGGCCAGGATGAAGAAGATGAGAAGGACCGACAGCGCGGGAGCCCAGCGAGGCGAGATGTACGAAGCCACCAGCGACTCCCCTACTCCTAGGATGAGCGCCGCCACTACCGCCCCTGGCACGCTACCTAAGCCCCCCAGAACGACGATACTCAACATCCTGGTTATCCAGAGTATCTGCATTCCAGGGAGGAAGCTCCCCATGATGCTGATGATGGAGCCGCCTGCTCCCGCACTGGCCGCGCCGATGGCAAAGGTCATAGCCGCCACCAGAGGTATGTTGACCCCCACCAAGCGAGCGGCGTCTTCGCTGGAGGCGCTGGCGCGGATGGAGCGGCCGAGCCAGGTCTTCGAGAAGATCAGTTGCAGGATGACCATGATGACTATGGCCAGAAGAAAACCGAAAAGAAGGGCCTGGGGCACGTAGAAGCGCCCCAGGCTGATCGAAGCATCAACGTACGAAGGACGAGCGGCCACCGCGTTGTTCCCCCAGATGAAGCCCATGACTCCTTCCAAGAAGAAGGCGAGGCCGAACGTCAGAAGGACCGAAGTGGTGACCGGCGCCCGGCGTACCGGACGCACGGTCACCAGATAAAGCACCCACCCGATCGCCAGCATGACGACGACCGTGATGACGACCCCGAGGAGCGGATCTAGCCCCAGGTCCCGCCACAGGGTGTACGTGACGAAGGCACCGATCATCATCAGCGCGCCGTGCGCGATGTTGATGATGCGCATCACCCCGAAGATCACCGTCAGACCGGAGGCAAGCAGTGCGTACACGCCTCCGATGAGGATGCCGAGGATCAGCGTCTGTAGCAGGCCGGTCACTTAGCCGTACTCGTCAGATCGTCGCCAATGGGCTGGTCAACACAAAGGCTAGCTCGCCGACATTCAGCCGTGCCGCGCGCTACTGAAGCACCTTGGGCGACCACTTCATAACGATGGTGTCGGTGGAGGCAAGGTCTTTGGGTAGCACGATCTCCACACCGCCACCTTGCCATTGACCGATCATCATCTCGCCCTGCGGCCGTCCGGCTTCATCCCAAGACAGCACACCAAGGATTGTCTGCACCTCGTTGTTGTGCAGCCAGTCGGCGATGGCATCCTGGTCGAGGCTGCCTACCGCTTCGACCGCAGCCGCCAGCACCTGACCGGCCGCAAAGGCGTCAGCGCTGTCTTCGGAGATGGTTTCTTGCTCACCGAACTTGGCCTTGAAGCGCGCGATGAACTCGTCGTTGAGCGGGGTCTTGGCTTCCGGGGCCCAGCTCATGTGGAAGAAGATGCCCTCGGTGTTCTCTGCACCGATACCCTCGGAGTACTGGTCGCCCTGGGTCGGGGCCGTAGTCTGGAACAGGTAAGTCGGAGCGTAACCAGCCTTGAGCAGGCCGCGCACCAAGGACACGCCATCCTCGAAGACCGCACCATGGGCGATGAGATCGGGTTTGGCGGCCACGATGGCGTTGACGATGGAGTCGAAGTCAGTGGTGCCTTCCGGATACTTGTCCTTGTACACCGTCTTGATGCCGGCGGCACTGAGGATGGCCTCGATGCCTTCGACGACAGGAGCGGTGAACGGGTCGTCGATGGTGGGATAGGCAGCCGTCTTCGGACGCTGACCCTCTGGAAGCGCGGCGATCCAGTTGGCCCAGACCTTGCCAGCATCGGGAGCGAGTGATTGCTGCGACATGAAGATCTTCTTGAAGCCACGCTCGTAGATCTGAGGTGAGGCGCCGGCTGGGGTTATATAGACCATGTTGTTCTTCTCGGCCACGGCTGAAGACGGCAGAACGAGAAGCGAAGAGAAGGTCCCCAGGAGCAGATCGACCTTGTCTTGAGAGATCAAGGCATTGTAGTCGGCGACGATGATGTTCTGGTCGCTGGCGTCGTCCTTGACGATCAACTCGATGGGCCGGCCGAGCAGGCCACCCTTCTCGTTCATCATCTCGACCCACACTTCGTAGCCCATCTTGGCAGCGTTGCCCGGTACACTACGCGCCCCGGTCAGTGGGAGCGAGGTACCGATCTTGATCGGCTTTACTTCACCGGCGGTAGTCGCCGTCGTCTCACTGGTAGCCGGCGCGGTGGGAGCGGTCGTCGCCGCCCCGCTGGTCGTGGTGGTCGTCTCCTCGCCGCATGCCATCGCAAAGACCGCTACAGCCAATACGGCAGCGAAGACGAGCAGGATGAGAGAGACAGGTCTTTTTCTCACGAAGCCCCCCTTCAAACAAATCGCCCGCCCGTCCCCGAGCGGGGTCGCCCGTCCCGCGGGCGACTCCGCCAACATAGCCCCTCTGACCGCTAGTTGTCAAGTAGGCTGCGCCCTTGTGAGCATACACTCCGTACTGAACAGGGCGAACCTGCGCTGGCCAGCTCGTGTCATCAATCCCGTGCCCCGGCGTAGTATAAAAGGTGATCTGCAATTTATACAGGGCGACGCGCGGGGTTATCATGGACTTTTGCAGGAGTTTTATCGGAAGCATTCGTGGTCGTACCATGGCCATAAGCGGAACCAGGTTCTATTTTATGCAGAAATAGAGCGAGACTCTAATACGCCGCGAGGGCTCAGTTTGGAACAGTGAGTACTCACTTCTTATCGCCCGGCTTGCACAGCCGTCCCCACATTCGTCGTGCACTAAGTACAGGGCCACAGACCGACGCGCGCTCCCCTCAAACTGGCCATCGCCCGGTGGCCAGCCCAAGGTCACCTCACGGGCACCTTATAAGTCCCTGCGCCCACAGGCAGGCCCCACACCGGGGCGGCGTGTCATCCTCGCAGTCTTCCTGGTTGCCTTGCGCGCTGCGACAGATGCCGCAGGCGACGCAAGGGGCGAAGTCGAACTCTTGCACTCGCTTGCGGAAAGCCAGGTAGTCCTCAGCGAGCCAGATGTCCTTGAGACTCCTCTCCTCAAGACACCCAACTACGTGGCGCTCTACCAGCCTCTCTCGCCCCAAGACGTATTCGTTGTGCGTGTAAAGCAAGGCCTGGCACGGACTCACCTCGCCCCGCCAGGAGACGGAGGTAGACCCGCCCTCGATGAACGGGCACCATCCCGTCACCCCACTCACGTCGCCGCCGATGAGAGCGCTTTCGTAATAACCGTGTAGGACGGCCCGCAGCGGCCACTCCGTCTCCGCATCGACATCCAGGGGCGGGAGGCTGAGAGCGCCGCTCCACAGCGTCGGGAAAGGGGCCACCCTAAGTGAACTCTGGTAGAGGATCTCCTCCTCCATCTCCGCCGTGTACGGGACGACGTTGCTGACGTTGAAGCGACTCGCGCCTAGCAAGCGACCGATCCATAGTAGAAATGGCAAGTCGGCGATGTTGCGCTTCATAGCCACGAAGGTGATGCCCAACTCGGGCGGTGTGAAAAGTCCGGGCGACGAAGCCCGGCCAGGAGCCTCGGGCTGAGAGCCCGCGGCTGGCACCAGCTCGGCGTGACTTCTGGCCCCTTCTGAAGGCAAGTCCTGCCCGCGTACCCTCTCCACTAACTCGCTCAGATGAGATTCGAGGACCACATATTGAGCAAGCACGTTGCGCGCTAGGCCCGTCCCCGGCAGCTCGAGCGGCCCCGGCAACGCAGAAAGGTCGCACATCCGGCGGCGCACTTCGCGGAAAACGCGCAGGTTCTCCAGAACCTGAGGCAGCAGGGCCCCCAGCCGGACATCGTCGTAGCTCTCGGGCCGGATGCCATCCAAAGACACCCACAGTGTGTCCAGCCCAGCGGCGATCAGGCTGCGCGACATGTCCTCGTCAAGCAGGCAGCCGTTCGTCACCAATTCCACCCGACAAGCGCCCAGCTCCTTCACTCGTCGCACCATCTGTACGATGTCGGGATGAGTAAGCGGCTCCCCGAAACCGCCAAAGAGAATGGCGGGCACCGGTTCGAACGCCGCCAGACCATCCAGCAGTCGTGCGAACGTCTCCTCCGACATCAGGCCGTGGACTTCCTCCCAGGAGTTGCGGATGCAGGTACGACAAGTCAGGTTGCAGCGAGTGGTGGGCTCCACGTAGACCTTGGTCAGCTGGTCGAGGGGACGTCGGATGCGGAAAGTGTGCCGCTCCCGGTCTACCGTCGCGACCGTCCCCGGCCGAAGCCCTAGACGATCAGCCACCTCGGGCGGGAGAATCAATCGCCCCGTTTCGTCGACGTACGCGGTCACGGCGGGCGACGCAGAGACGGCCGGAACGCTCACGGACACTGGACCAACCCCTGACTCCACGAGCAGGCTCCACAGACCGGCGGGACGTCGTTGACACAGTCCTCCTGGTTGTCATCAGGCAACGAGCAGCGTTTGCAGGTAAGACAGGGGCCGAAATCGAAAGCTTGCACCCGTCTCCTAAACGCGACGTACTCGGGTAAGGTCCAGACGTCAAGCAATGAAGCCTCCCCCAGTAGACCGAACGAGTGGGCTTGCACCCGCCGCATACGCCCATTGAAGAACTCCTCGTGACTGTGTGCGAGCGAGAGGCAGGGCGCCACCCTCCCGTCCCAAGTGACCGTAGCGGAGCCGGCCTCCAGGAAGGGACAGCGGCGCGTGATGTTGCTGAGGTCGTGCTCCGCCAGCCCGGTCTCGTAAGAGTGGACCGCGGCCATCAGCGCCTCGCTCGTGCTCTCGTCGATGTCCATCTGAGGCAGACGCAGGCGGTCGTTCCACAGCGTAGGGAAGGGAGAGATGGCGAGCCGGTCCTCGCACAGCGTCTCCGCCGCGAGCTCGGGCGTGTAAGGCAACACATTGGTCACCAGGAAGCGATGCGCCCCCATGCGGTACGTCTCAGCCACCACACCCGGCAGTTCGGCGATATTACGGCGCATGGCCACGAACACTATCCCCAGTTCGGGAGTAGGCTCCGGCAGCCGCCAGGAGTCGTGCCACCCCGGCACTCCTGCCTCGAAGCGCCGCCTTTGGTCCGGCGTGAGCGACTCGATCTGCCGCCCGCGACGCACCACCTTGAAAGTGCGCAGGTTCTCCAGCACGCGCTCCAGAAGGGCGCCCGCCCGCAGGTCGCCGTAGCTCTCGGGACGGATGCCGTCCAACGACACCCACAGCCTATCGAGACCAGCCGCGATGAGACGGCGTGACGCTTCTTCGTCAAGCAAGCATCCGTTGGTGATGAGCTCCACCCTAGGGACGCCCAGCGCCTTGACCGCCGCCA
>Ga0073932_1007061_pt1 | contig 11106 bp, 6 predicted proteins | sample DewCreD2012metaG_FD_76967 | JGI IMG/M metagenome (GOLD analysis project Ga0073932, IMG submission 76967) | Hot spring sediment bacterial and archeal communities from British Columbia, Canada, to study Microbial Dark Matter (Phase II) - Dewar... ...
CTCCGCTTGCTGCGCTTGGTGCAGTGTCTTCTCGGCCGCCTGGAGCTGCGAGGCGACCTGCGAACTGTGCGCAGCGAGTTTCTCGCCCAGCTCGGCGACCGTTTTGTCCTCCGGCAACTGGCTGGCTGCCGTGCTGAGCGTCGTGGCCGCCTGTGCAAGCAAGTCGGCTTTCTGCCGGGTTTTTTGCAGGGCCGCCTCTGCCGTCTGCCGCTGGGCCACGGCGGCGTCCCGTTGCTTGCTGGCCTCCGCCAGAGCGGCCTGGAGCTTGGGAAGCTGAGCGGCCAGTTCCGCCCGCTGCATCTGAGCGGTTGTCAGCGCGGATTTTGCCGCGGCCAGACGCTCCTTCAGGGGCCCTAACGAGGGCTGCTGCTCGGCCACTTGCCGCTTCAGCTCGGCCAGCCGAGCCGCGACATCGGCGAAGTTGATCGTCTCCGGCCGCGGGGCGTCGCACGCCCGCTGGTAGGTGCGGGTGAGCAGCAGCTCCCGCAGAAACGGCTTCAGCGCATAGCCGCCTTGCATCAGTTCATCGGCCAGCAGCGTCAACAAAGCCGGGTGAGTGGGCGGATTGCCTGCAGAGTGATAATCGACGGGATGCACCAGCCCCCGGCCCATGACCAGCGCCCACAGCCGGTTGGCCAGATTGCGGGCGAAGACGCGACTGGCAGGTAGCCGCCGGGCCAGTTCCGTGCGCCGGCTGTACTTCGGCACGCCGCGGCTCGTCTTGTCCGGCTTTTGGAGGTACTCTTCGCCGGCGGGGAATGTGGGCTCCTCCCACACGGCCGCACCCTTGGGCAAACGCGGCACGACCCGCTCCCGCCCAGAGCCGTCGAAGACCGACTTGAAACTCGCCTCGCCGTCCGCCTTTTCGGCCAGCAGCACTTGCTTGCTCTTGGCATCCGTGAACAGGCTGGTCCGCATCACGAAGGCATACAGGCCGTAATAATCCTCTTGGTGGTAATCGTCGATCAAAGGGTGGTCATGGCACTGGCAGCATTGCAGGTCCATCCCCAATAGCAGCCGCCCCACATCGCGCGTGACGAGGTTCGGCTCCGCGTCGCGATCCAGCACGAACCGGGCTGCGGGACGCAAGCTGCCGTCGCTGCCGTCGGAAGCCAGCAGCTCTTGCAGCAGCTTGTCCAGCGGCTTGTCCTCCGCCAGCGATCGCAGCAAGTAGGCCTCCCACTCGGCTTGCTTGACCGCCTTTTCCGGCTTGCGCTCCATCAGCCAGACATCTAGCGTCTGCGTCATATGGCGCAGAAAGTCGTCGCTGGCCAGAAGCTGGTCGATCAGCGCCTGCCGTTTGCCGGGTGCGCGGTCGGCCAGGAAGGCCTCCACGCGGTCTGCCGTCGGGATCACACCGGTCAGATCGAGATAGGCCCGCCGGACGAAATCGGCATCGCTGCACAGCCCTGCCAAAGGTCCGACCGCGGCCGACTCGATCAACGCGTCGATCTGTTCATGCAGCGCCGCCGCGCGACCCGCAGTGTGCGGTGAGACAGCGCTGGCAGCCGCCGGCGACTCCTGGGCCCAGCACGGGGCACCGCTGCCAAGCCCGACGAGCCCTAAGGCCCCCAGGGCCGCCAGAGCCCACAATTGCGCACGATGCCACGCCATGGCGAACCTAAAGCGCATTGGCAGGCTGTCTGTCGACCCGTGCGTCCGTGCCACGCGGCCGCCGACAAGCCTTCGGGGAGGGATCGGGACTTGCGGGGGAGGTTGACCGCCGCTCCTCGACGAATCAACGCTCGTTAATGAGACTAGTCGATCGCAAGGCGGCTTGTCAACAGAAAGACGAAAAATTTTGGAACGCACGTCAATTTTTCTCTTAGCGCCAGGTCGGCACTGGGGAGCTTGGGAGATTTGGCGTATTGGGTAGGATCGGGTATCGGGTCCGTGCGGATCGGCTTGGGAGAGATTTGCTTGCCATGAGGGAGTTGCACACAAGATGAATAGGTGTCGGGAGATTCATCTGGTACTGGTCCGGCACGGAGAATCGGAGCTGAATGCCCTGAATCGCACTCGGCGGGTGTTTTGCGGACAGGTCGACACGCCGCTGACGCCTGTTGGCCGGCAGCAAGCCGAGCAGGTAGGCTTGCAGCTCGCTGCCCTGGACTTTTTGCGTATCCGCCGGGCGGTCAGTTCGCCTTTAGCACGGGCCCGGGACACACTCGAGCGGATCATTGCGGGGCTGCCGCAACCAGTCACGCTACTGCCGCCCGAAGGGGATCTGAAAGAACGCTCCCATGGCCTGTTCGAAGGACGGTCGGAGGACGAGGTATTTGCTCAGTACCCGCAGTATCGAGATGATCCCGCCTATTGTCGCTTCATGAACGATTACCACCAACATGCGCCTGGCGGGGAGAGTCTGGCGACGGTGGCTAGCCGGGTATGGCCAGCGGTGCTGCGACTCCTAATGGCGGGGGAGGGCGACCTCTTGGTGGTCTCGCATTTCAACCCGATTCGCTGCATTCTGGGCCAAGCGCTGGGTCTACCGATTCAACACGTCCTCGACCTGCACGTGCCAAATTGTCAGCCGATCGTGCTCGCGTACGACGGCCGCTTCCGCTTGCGGATGTCGCCAGTGCTCGGCGACGGTGCTGAGAGTCGTCAGCACGACGCAGCGTGAAGGGCTATCTGGCCGCCTGGCCGGTCATTTCCCCAGCGAACGGGCCACGTCGGTACGGTAGGCGCTGATGGCCGGCCAGATGCCCACCCCGATCGCCAGCAGCACCAGGGCGGGGATGAGCACCGACTCCAGCGGCAAGACGACCTGCTCCGCCAGCGAGCCGCTCAGCCCCAGCCAAGCGAGCACCCGCAAGGCCGGCTCACCACTGTAAAAGCCGATCTGCACGCCCGTCTGCTCCTCGATCCAGGGGCTCAGCAGCCAGCAGCCGGTATGGCCGGCCAGCCAACCGATCACGCCGCCGCCCAGGGCCAGCAGCGTCGCCTCCAGCAGGATGATCGTCATCACAGTGGCACGGCTAGCGCCCAAGGCGCGCATGATGGCGATCTCCCCCCGCCGCTCGCTCATCGAGTTGTAAATGCTGACGAGGATGCTGATCCCCGAGACGCTGCAGATCAGGGCGGTCAGCACCAGCAGGGTGTACTGGATCGGGTTGACGATGAACTCGAACAGGCCGTAGATCACAGCCACCGGCAGCACCGCCTGGGCCTCGATCCCTTCGTTGATCGCGTTCTCCAGACCCGGGGCGAACATCGGTGGCACTTTGAGCAGGATCGCCGTGACTTCCCGCTGCTCGACCGGCAGCGGCTCGGGGTCCGGGTCGCGCTGCAAAGCCGCCCGCTGCCTGGCCGCCGCGATCAGGGCGTCGCGCTGCTGTTGCTCGCTGATGCCCTCTTGGGGCGCCGGCTCCGACTCCAGCGGCTTGGCATGGTCCTCCATGAGGTAGAACCCCTCCATGTTGATGAACACGGCGCGGTCGTTGGGCGTGCCGCTGGGGCGGAGGATGCCCACGATGGTAAACGTGCGGGCGTGCGTGTGCCCTTCCGGATCGCCGTGCCGGGGAGCGATCTGGTCTCCCAGACGCAGGTTCATCTCGCGGGCCACCGTGCTGCCTACCACCGCCTCGAAATAGCCGTGCTCCGGGTCGTGCCAGTGGAAATTGCGCCCCTGGGCGAACTCGAATTTCCGCTGCCGCTCGACATCGTAGACCAGTTCGTTGAACAGGTCGGGCGTCGTACCCACCACGCGGAAGCGGCCGAAATAGTCTCCCAGGCAGACCGGAATCGCCAGCTCGGTCATCAGGCCGTATTTCCCGTTGCGCCCCAGTTCCACCGGCGGAAAGAACGACTTGGCCCGCGTATCGGGCGCCACGTGCAGCCCCAGGGCACTGGCCGCCTGCTGGGATACAAGGCCGCTCAGCCCGCTGCCCGCGGCCGCCAGCGCCAGCGTCGCCTCGCTCAGCTCCCGGCAGCGCACGGCCAGCGAGTGCTGCTGCAAGGCATCCCGCTGCGGCTGCTTGAGGAACTCCAGATAGTACGTGTAGGGAATGTTCTCGACCGGCTTGCTCAGATAGAAGACCGTGTTGAGCGTGAGCTGTTCCTGCCCTCCCTTGGCTCCCACAAGCATGTTGTAGCCCAGGCTGGCGTTGTTGCGGAACGACTGGGCCACCACCCCGTGGATCGACAGCACCGCCACCACCAGCGACACCCCCAAGGCCATCGAGAGCATCGTCAGCAGCGAAGCCACGCTCCGCTGGAGGATGCTGCGGTACGCGATCCGAAGCAGGCTCATGGTTCTTCCTGACGTTGGAAGGCGGCAGGCCCCGCGGCAGTCCCCCCCTGCATTCCCTTCATGGCCCGCGTTCCGCTTATGACGCCGTGGCCGCCGGCGTCTCCACCGCCGCCCACACGGCCGTGACGCGGTTGATCTCCTCCAGCCGGTCCACCCGCGTAAACTGCCCGGCCACCTCCACCGAGTGTGTCACCAGGATCAGCGCGACCCCTTCCTCCTGGCACGTCTGCCGGATCAGGTCGATGATCTTCTGCTGGTTCCGCGGGTCGATGTTGGCCGTCGGCTCATCGGCCAACAGCAGCCGCGGACGGTTGGCCAGCGCCCGGGCCACCGCCACCCGCTGCTGCTCCCCCACCGACAAGGCGGTCGGCTTGTGCGACGCGCGATGCGCCAGCCCCACACGTTCCAGAAGCTGCCAGGCCCGCTGCGGGTCCTTGCGGCCGCGGGCGAACGTCATCCCGAGCAGCACGTTCTCCAGGGCGGTGAAGCCTGGCAGCAGGTTGAACGTCTGGAAGACATAGCCGATCTTCTCGGCCCGCACGCGGTCCATGCCGGCTTCCGAGAGCGTGGTCAGATCCAGCCCGTCTAGAAAAATCTGCCCTTCGTCCGGCCGCGTGATTCCCGCGATCGTGTGCAGCAGCGTCGTCTTGCCGCAGCCGCTGCGGCCCACCAGCACCATCTGCTCGCCCACCTGCACCTCGAATTGCGGAATGTCCAGAATCGGCAGCCGGCCGCCGTCCGGCTCCGGGTACGACTTTTTGACGTTCACCAGTTTGAGCATGATCCAGATTCCATCGCGGTCGCACCCACGCTCCGCCGGTCGTCGCGTCCGGACGGCGACCTGTCGCCAGTCTAGCCCACACCTTCCCGTGTGCCATCAGCCAGCCCGCTGCCACGCCCGCCCCTACTACGCCGCTGGCGGCCTGCCGGTTCGCCCCACGGCCGCCTCTGGTGGCCGGCTGCAACCTGCCCATGGTCCGGCTCGCAGCCGGCGAAAAAGCTTGTCAGCACGCGACTTAGGTGCTCCCCAGCCGATGAGCATACACCTCCGCCGACCAGGCTAGCCACGCTGCGGCCAGCCCCCCAGTCCGCTCGCCTTGCTGCCGGGCTATCATACGCATGCGGCAGCGCACGGCACGACAGACGGGATCGGAGGTGTGCCTCTTGCGTGCCCCGCGCTGGATGCCTTTCGCCCAAGGATGCGTATGTTCGACGTGACGGCCGTGCAACAGGCTCTTGGCCAGTTCGGGATCGATGGCTGGCTGATCTACGACTTCCGTGGCAGCAATCTGCTGGGACGGCGGGTGCTGGGGTTGCCCGACCAGCCGGTCGGTTCGCGGCGCTGGTTTTATTATGTGCCGGTCCACGGTTCCCCGCAGAAGCTTGTGCACCGCATCGAGCCGACAGCACTGGCGCACCTGCCGGGTACCCAGCTAGTGTACCTTCGCTGGCAGGAACTGGAGGCCGGGGTGGCGGCGATGCTGTGCGGGGCCCGCCGGGTGGCGATGGAATACTCGCCCCGCAACGCCAACCCCTATCTTTCGCGCGTCGACGCCGGCACGGTCGAGCTGGTGCGCGGCTGCGGCGTCGAGGTCGTCTCTTCCGGCGACTTGATCCAACAGTTCGAGGCGACCTGGGACGACGAGCAGATCGCCCTGCACCTGGAGGCAGCCCGCCATACCGATACTGCCTTCCACCGTGTCTGGACGTTCGTGGCTGACCGGGTCCGCCAGCACGGAGGCGTTCCCGAAAGCGCGGTGCAAGCGGAGATCCTCCAGCACTTCGCCGAGCACGACCTGGTGACCTACCACCCGCCGATCGTGGCGGCCAACGAGCACAGCAGCGACCCGCACTTCGAGAACAGCCCGGCCAACGACCGCACCATCCGTGAGGGAGATTGGCTGCTGGTGGACCTGTGGGCCAAGTGCAACCGGCCGCGGGCCGTGTACAGCGACTTGACCCGCGTCGGCTATGTCGGCGCACATGTGCCCGCGGAGTACGCCCAGGTCTTTTCCGTCGTCGCTCAAGCCCGCGATGCCGCCATCGCCTGCGTCCAGCGTGCCTTCGCCGAAGGACGCCCCTTGGCCGGCTGGGAAGTGGACCGCGTCGCCCGCCAGGTGATCGAACAGGCCGGCTACGCCGATCGCTTCGTCCATCGCACGGGGCACAGCATCGGCCAGGAAGTGCATGGCAATGGTGCGAATATCGACAGCCTGGAAACGCGCGAGGAGCGTCGCCTGCTCCCGCGAACCTGTTTTTCCATCGAACCGGGGATTTACCTTGACACGTTTGGCGTGCGCAGCGAAGTGAACGTGCTGATCGATGCGGCCGGGCGCGTTCAGGTCACTGGCGGGGAAGCGCAGCAAGCCCCCCTGGCGATCCTGGCACAAACATGAGGCACGAACAGGAGCTGTGGTGGCCGGGACCACCTCGATCCCGGTCGCACCGACCGGGTGGCTGGGGCCAGGGGCCTCGCCGTGCCTCAGCAGAACCCAGGGTCGCCCCGGCTTTTTGCCCACCGGAGTGTGCAAGAGGCGCTCACGAACCGAACCGTTCACGTGCCGGACGGCAGTCACGGCGGCGGTCCCTTGGCCCGGTCGCGCTGGTTGCAGCCACGTCGAACGCGTCGCCTGTACCCGGCGGAGGCTACCCTGCGTCCTCAGGCGGCAGCAGGCCGGGGTGGAACCGCTCCAGCGCCACTCGGAGCTGCCCGCCCGCATGACGAAGAATGCGGCGGGCCTGGTCCGCCGAAACCCCGTGGCGGTGGGCGACCACGGCCGTTTTGAGCTCCCCATCGCAGCGGCGCAGCAGCTCCTCGGCCTGGGCTTCCGTCAAACCGGTCAGCTCGCAGACGATCCGGCGCGTGCGACGCACGAGCTTCGCATTGGTCGCCCGCAGATCGACCATCAAGTTCCCGTACGTCTTGCCTAGTAGTACCATCGCACCGGTGGTGAGCATGTTGAGCACCATTTTGGTGGCGGTACCCGCTTTGAGCCGCGTCGAGCCGCTGATCACCTCGGGACCGACGACCGGCGTGATCATCAGGTCGGCCACCTGCCCCAGGGCGGAGCCTTCGTTGCACGCCAGGCCGATGGTGAACGCTCGCACCTGCCGGCCATAGCGCAATCCGCCCAGGACGTAAGGCGTCTGGCCGCTGGTCGCGATGCCGACCAGCACATCGCCACGCGACAGGCCGATCCGCTGGAGGTCTTCGACTGCCGCCTCCGGATGATCTTCCGCACCTTCGATGGCCCGCGTCAGAGCGGCAGGTCCGCCGGCGATCACGCCCACGACCATCTCGGGCGGGGTGCTGAAAGTGGGGGGGCATTCGGCGGCGTCGAGCACGCCCAAGCGACCGCTGGTGCCCGCCCCCAGGTAGATCAACCGCCCCCCCTCCCGCAGCCGCTGGGCGATCACATCGATCGCCCGAGCGATCGACTCCGCTTCGCGTCCGACTGCGGGAGCGACCTGGGCATCTTCGGCATTCATCAGCTTCACGATCTGGAGCGCCGAGAGCGTGTCGATCGCCACCGAATGCGGGTTGCGGGCTTCGGTCGTGGGGAGGGTCATGCAGCAGCAGGTCCGAGCGGGTATGTTGGGAACCGGCGCGGGATGGTAGGGACGGGCACTATTGTAGCAGCCAGCGCATGGTTCGCCCCCGGGACGAACGTGCCGGCGCTGGGTGTTTGCTTCACTTCGAGGCTCTCGGGATGCGTCTGGGCACGCTCGATCTGGTGGTACTGGCCGCCTACCTGGCGTCGGCCGTGGTGGTCGGGCTGTACGTCAGCCGCCGCACCCGCGGCCTGGAGGCCTACCTGCTGGGCGACCGCGACCTAGCGTGGTGGGCGATCCTGGGCTCGATCGTCGCCACGGAAACGAGCACTGTGACGGTGCTCAGCGTGCCGGGCAAGGCGTATGGCCCGGATGGTTTGCGCTTCTTGCAGCTTGCCATCGGCTACTTCGTGGGGCGCTGCGTGATCGTCTGGCTGCTGTTGCCGCTGTATTTCCAGGGGCGGCTGCTGACGGCCTATCAGGTGCTCGATCGCCGTTTCGGCGCGGCGACGAAACGAGCCGCATCGCTGCTGTTTCTAATATGCCGCAACCTGGGCGATGGACTAAGGCTGTTTCTGGCGGCCCTGGTGTTGCAGAAGCTTACCGGCTGGGAGCTGGCGCCGAGCGTGATGCTAATGGGGCTGGTCACGATCGTGTACACCTTCTTCGGCGGGATGCGGTCGGTGGTGTTCAACGACTGCGTGCAGCTTGTCGTGTATCTGCTGGGAGCTGTGGCGGCGGCACTGGTGATCGCTGGTCAACTGCCCGGCGGCACCACGGAACTGCTCGAATTCGCCCACGCGCACGACAAATGGCGATTGTTCGATTTCCGCCTGCGCCTCGATGCCCCCTACACATTCTGGGCCGGCCTGCTGGGCGGCGCCGTACTTACGCTGGGCACGCACGGCACCGATCACATGATGGTCCAGCGCTACCTCAGCGCCCGCAGCCAAGCCGACGCCGGCAAGGCGCTGATCGCCAGCGGCGCGGTGGTGCTGGCCCAGTTCGCCTTGTTCCTGTTCCTCGGGGTGGAGCTGGCGGCCTACTACGCCCACCAGCCCGAGGTGACGTCCCAGTGGGCCGAGCTGGCACGCCAGCAGCGCTGGACGACCGACGACGTGTTCGCCCACTTCATCGTGTATCACTTCCCGCAGGGCACGGGCCTGGTGGGGCTGATGCTGGCGGCGATCCTCGCTGCCGCGATGTCCACGCTCTCCAGTTCGCTGAACGCCTCGGCGGCGGCCCTGGTCCACGATTTCTATCTGCCCTGGCGGAAAACGCAGCCCGCCCCGCACCGCCTGCTCTGGCAGACCCGCTGGTTGACGGTCGCTTTCGGAGGCGTCCAAATGGGAATCGCCTTGCTGGCACGCCAGCTCGACAAGGCCGTGGTCGATAGCGCCCTGACGATCGCGGGCTTCTCGGCTGCCGCGCTATTGGGCGTGTTCCTGCTGGGGCTGAGTTGCCGCCAGGCCGACCAGGCGGCGGCGATCGGCGGTGGACTGTGTGGCCTGGCAGCGCTAGGCTGGCTTCATTTTGTCGCCCCCCACGTGCCACTGCCCGGCCTGCCAGAGGGTCTGCACGTGGCCTGGCCCTGGTACGCCCTCCTCGGAGCGAGCGTCACCTGGCTGGCAGGACTAGCGATCGCCGCAATCCGACGTGCCGGGACGCCTCGGCGGGAAGCTTCCCCCGGTCCATTCCCTACCCTCCCAGGAGGCTCCCAGTGAACCGCCTAAATCGACATAACTTCTTTGTGGTGAAGGTGGTTGCAGCCGCAGTCGGGCTGATGATGCTTGCGCTGGTAGCCGGGTCGGGTTTGCACGCCGGCGGGCTCCCGCAGGCGACGCCCGAAGAGGCGGGAATGGACGGGCGCCATTTGGCCCGCATCGACGATCTGGTTGCCCAAGGGCTGGCGGAAAAGCGGATGCCCGGCTGCGTGGTCTGCATCGGTCGGCACGGAAAGATCGTCTGGCTCAAGGCTTACGGCGATAAGCGAGTCGAGCCGCAGCGGCAGCCCATGACGACGGACACGGTGTTCGACCTCGCCTCGATCACCAAGCCGGTCGCCACGGCCACCAGCATCATGCTGCTGTGGGAGCGTGGTCAACTCAAACTTGGCCAAAAAGTGACCGAGTGGATTCCCGAGTTCGGTGCAAATGAAAAAGATCAAATAACGCTTTTTGACTTACTGACCCATCAAAGTGGGTTGCTGCCAGACAATCCCTTGCGCGACTACGAAGACGGGCCGGAGGCGGCCCTGCAGCGGATCTGCCAGCTCAGCTTGCAGGCTCCCACCGGCACTCGGTTCATCTACTCCGATGTCAATTACATTTTGCTCGGAGAAATCGTGCGTCGGGCCAGCGGCAAGCCGCTCGACCAATTCGCACGAGAAGAGATTTTTGAACCGCTGGGGATGCGCGACACCATGTTCCTACCGGACGAGGCCCGGCGGCAGCGGGCGGCGCCGACGGAGCAACGAGAGGGGCGCTGGATGCAGGGAGAGGTGCACGACCCGCGGGCATGGCGGCTGGGAGGGGTTGCCGGCCATGCCGGGCTGTTCTCCACGGCTGAGGACCTGGCCATTTATGCCCAAATGCTGCTTCAGCGCGGGCAGTACGCGGGCGTGCAGATTCTCTCGCCGGCGACGGTCGCCGCCATGACCCGCGGCTACCGGATTCTGGGCGGGCAGCGCAGCACGCAGGAAGGAGTGCCTTTCAATCCCCCGGTCTATCTGCGGGGGTTGGGCTGGGACAAGCGGACCGGCTATTCGATCAACCGCGGTGAATTGTTGAGCGAAGCGGCCTTCGGCCATGGAGGCTTTACCGGGACCGTGCTCTGGGTCGATCCGGAGCTTGATTTATTTTTCATTTTTTTGAGCAACCGGGTGCATCCGAATGGGAAAGGGCTGGTCAATCCGCTGGCCGGGCGGATCGCCACCGTCGCCGCGGCGGCGATCCGCGAGATGGACTCCCCGCCGCCGGCTGGCGAGGTGCTGACGGGGATCGACGTGCTGGTCCGCGAGAATTTTCGTTCGCTGGCTGGTCGGAAAGTGGGTTTGATCACCAACCACACGGGCCGGACCCGCGACGGGCAGAGCACGGCGGCGGTGCTGCAGAAAGCGCCGGGCGTGGAGCTGGTCGCGCTGTTCAGTCCGGAGCACGGCTGGGAAGGGCAGCTCGATGTGTCGCGGATCGACGACAGCCGCGATCCGCTGACGGGGCTAAAGGTGTACAGCCTGTACGGAGCCACCCGCCGGCCCACGGCGGCGATGCTGGAAGGGATCGACACGCTGGTGTTCGACA
>Ga0073932_1007063_pt1 | contig 11104 bp, 9 predicted proteins | sample DewCreD2012metaG_FD_76967 | JGI IMG/M metagenome (GOLD analysis project Ga0073932, IMG submission 76967) | Hot spring sediment bacterial and archeal communities from British Columbia, Canada, to study Microbial Dark Matter (Phase II) - Dewar... ...
CAGTGGCTGGTCGAACGGCTCCGCTTCCAGTCCCCGCGGCAGGCTCACCAGGCCCTGCTTGCCCTCGAAACTGCCGCATGACGATAATTCAAAAAACTGTCCAAGAAATCGGGGGCGGTACATCATTTTTCATGGCTGTTTCGATTGGCGGAATGTGGCTGTCTGCGCGGCCCTATGCAAGCAGGCAGACACGATCATTGAAGTTGGCGCAAATGTCGGCACAGAGACCGTGTGTTTCGCTGACATTGTGGGGCCGCACGGCCAAGTCTTCGCCCTTGAACCTGACGAGGAGAATTATCGGGCTCTGGTGCGGATGGTGGAGTTGAACGGGTTCTCCAATGTTCATGTTGTCCGGTGCGCTGCAGGTGACAGAGAGGGGACTGTTCAGTTTGAACCGACGCCGGATCGAGGCATGAGCGGGCTGGGGTTCGTCCGGGAGGAAGGCAGTTCCTCCGGGCTCGCGGTCGAGGTTCGAAGATTGGACTGGTGGTACGAACGTGGGCTGACCAAAGTCGATGCAGTGTTCATTGATGTTGAGGGATATGAGCCCGCCGTTTTGCGTGGAGCTACTGGCCTGTTACTGACCTCCCGGCCTGTAATGGTGCTTGAGGCTTCGCCACCCTTGTTAGAAAGAAGTGGCTCAAGCCTTAAAGATTTGTCTCAACAGCTTTCGCAGTTGCGCTACCAGTGTTTCACGATCGGCCGGTTTGGTCTCGAAGCCTGCAACCTCAGAACGAGGCGGGCGGAGAACTGGCTGTGCCTGCCGGTGGAGAAGGCGAAGCTGGCAGAGAAAGTCCAACTCACGTTGCAGCGTGCGGGTTGGATGCCGATGATCCGGGGATTGAATCCACTGGCGCGGCGTTGAAGCGATCATGCACGTGCTGATCAGCGTGGGTTGTGATGGCAGCGCAATTGCGGATCATTTCCGCGCTCTGGCGACGGAACTGACTAAACGGGGGCACGCGGTGACGATGGCGACGTGGGGAAAGGATGTTGAGAGGCACTGGGCGCCGGAGGGGGTTGAGCTCGTTCGGTACCCGTCCAGAAGGCCGACACGGTGGGCGGACATCCAATTTTCGTACGAAATCATGAAAACGCGCCAGGTGGATTGTGTGGTCTCGAACTTCGGCGCGGAAAATGCGAATACTGTAGCCGCATGGTGGTTGAGGGTGCCGGTGCGGGTTCTGTGGCACCATACCTTGCTGCAACAGATGAAGATCGATCGCGGAGGCGTCGATTTCCACTTCGTGATGCAGTTGATCCGAAAACGACTGGTTTACGGACTGGCAACCAACGTAGTGGGCAACGCTGCCTCGACGGCGCGGGAACTGAGAAGGGTGTGGCGACTCCCAGAGTCAAAAGTGGCGATGTTCTGGTACAGCATGACGGACCCTTTGCCGGCGCTGCTTGATCTGGCAAGGCTGCCGCGACGAGTTCTTTGTCCCGGCAGGCTGCATCCGAGCAAGGGGCAGGACGTGCTGATCCGGGCATTGCCCGCAGTGCTGCGCGAGATGCCTGGAATGGAAGTCGTGTTTGCTGGCGGCGGCACCGAGAGGGATAAGCTGGAGCGGCTGGCGCGGGATATTGGCGTGATGCATCGCGTTACGTTTGCCGGAGCATTGCCTCGGGCGGAACTGTTCCACGCCATGGCACAGGCGGCGGTGGTGGTTGTACCGAGCCGGGATGAGGCGTTCGGTTTGGTGAATATCGAGGCAATGGCGATGGGGACGCCCGTCGTGGCGAGCAGGGTGGGCGGGATTCCAGAGATTGTGCGAGACGGCGTTGACGGGTTGCTGTTCGAGGCGGAGAAGCCAGAGGAGCTGGCCGCATGTCTGGTCCGGTTGCTGCTGGATGATCATTTGAGGGCGACGATGGGGAGGAACGCGAGGCAGAGGTTTCTCGAGGAGTTTGAGAGCAGTAGGGTCGTGAAAAGGCAGGCGGATTGGCTGGAAGGGCTCGTTGGCGAGGCGGTGCAGAAGCGAGCGAGTCTGGTGTCTTATTGAAACCTGCCGGATTAAATCGGGCAGCAGTCATGCGAGGTCAAGAATGAACGGGGAAAGCTTTGGAATCATCTGAGGAGAGCAGATCAGTGCCCCCGCAAGTCGTAGCCTCGTCAGTGTAAAAGGGAACCGAAGATTTCAAGATGCGTTGGATTGACCGGATATGGGCTGGGATGCGGGAGTCGCTGGCGCGGTACCGGGCGGAGATCGGGGTTCGGGATGAGGCTGTGGAGTTGCAGAGGGAGTGGCTGGGGGATCTGAGGGGGAAGCGGGTGCTGGAGATCGGGTGCGGGGCGGGCAACATTCTGACGATGGAGATTGCGCAGGCGGCTGGAGAGTACCTGGGGGTGGATCTGCAGGCGGATCGGGTACGGAAGCTGCAGGAGAAGCTGGCTGCATCGGGGCTGACGCATGCACGGGCTCGGACCGGGGATGTGCTGAAGATGGACGGAACGGAGGGAGTGTTCGATGTCATTTATGCGGGCAGCGTGCTGCATGCGTTCGCCGACATCGACGAGGCGGCGCGGGCGCTGGGGCGGCTGCTGAAACCCTGGGGCGTGCTGGTGGCCTGGGAGCCGATGAATACCGGGTGGGTAGTGAAGTTGATCCGGGGGCTCTACCGGCCGTTTCAACCGAACCGGAGGTGGCACCATCCGTTGAGGGTTTCTGATGTGGGGAAATGGGGGGAGCACTTCCGGCTGGAGGGCGCGAGGGGGTTGCTGGGCTGGTCGAAGTGGGGGTATCCGCTGTACCTGTTTCCCGGATGCCGGAGACTGGGTGTGTGGGTGGGACGACGGCTGAGGCGTCTTGATGCTGGCAGAGAGTCCTTGCGGGGCTGTCATCAGGTGGTGATGCGGCTGGTGGCGGGGGGCGAGGGTCTGAAATGAAGGACGAAGTGGGAGAGGCCATTCTCTCCAGACAGCCTGTCGGCAGGCTCGTGGGCGATTCAGGCGCAGTTCACGCGAGCCCCTGCAGACGCCATTCCAGTGCATGCAGAGGGCACGGCGGTTGCCGAGGGCAAGAAGCGACAGTGAGGGAGCGGATGCAGCCAACGCGCGCTCTGCATGGGAGATCACGAGATTGCAGGCCCGCGTCCTGCCGGGGGGGTGTTCTGAATGATTTGGTGCGTTGCGCCAGGCAGAGAGAGGCTATCGGCTGGGCGTCGCGCGGCCGATGGAGGGGAAGGGAAGGCAGCCGCTCGCAGAAGATGAAAGCGGGCTGAGACAGTCCCACGAGGCAGAAACCAGCGATGCGGAAAAAGACATGGGTTGAGGGAAGTCTGGTGGGGATCGTTGTTGTGGGGGCGATCTTTACGTTCTGGGCGCCTGCGAACCGTTTTCTGATCTGGGCTACGGGCAATGGACGGGGTTGCGGGCTGAGGGAATGCCTCGATGAGATCGAGTCCCGGATTATCGAGGAAGGCATGCGTGTGAGGGAGGCCAGCGCAGTGGTGGAGCGCGACGGGGAGGGCTACGAGCTGCACCGGACGCCGCGGGGGATGTTCTGGTCGCCGGCAGGAAATATTCTTTATTACAACCTGGGTGAGATGGCCGTGGAGGCTTACGGGGGCGAGGCCGATGGAGTGAGGGCGGGGGATGTCGTGCTGGATTGCGGGGCGAATGTCGGGACGTTTACGCGGTCTGCGCTGGCGGCGGGTGCATCGAAGGTGGTGGCGTTCGAAATCGATCCCCGAAATGCGGAGTGTCTGCGGCGGAATTTCCAGAAAGAGGCAGCCGAGGGGCGTGTCGTGGTTATCGCGCAGGGCGTCTGGAGCCGGGAGGGAATGGTCGAGGTCAAGGTGTATTCGAACTCGAACTGGAGCACGGCGGCGATGCCGGAACGGCCGGAGACGGAAGAAAAACCCCGTGTGGTCAAGTTGCCAGTGACACGGATTGACAGGGTCGTGGAAGATCTCGGGCTGGAGCGGGTGGATTTCATCAAGATGGATGTCGAAGGAGCGGAAGTGGAGGCGCTGCAGGGAGCGCGAACCACTTTGCAGCGCTTCCGGCCAAGGCTGAGCGTGGCGACAGAGAATCTGCCGGACGATGTTGAGCGGGTGCCGGCGGCAGTGCGGGCAATCGTGCCGGAGTATCAGTTCCGGCCCGGGTTGTGCCGGAAGATCCGGAAGTTCATGATCCGGCCGGAGGTGGTGCACGGGTGGGTGCAGTGACTGCCGCCACATCAGTCGATGCTGCGGCGGCTTAGCAGGCGGCCTCGGTCTGCTCAGGATCGTTTCCGCTGGTGCAAATGACGGGCTGACTGCAGACGGGAGAGCGACGGACGGATCATGACGTGAGGCCCGGTTGTGGGGGGCTGCCCGGCTGCCTCGCGGGCTCCATCGCACGAAGGATTTATGGGAGGACGCACCCCTAAAGATCGCCGGCTCGGCGGAGGGTGAGGTGAAAGCTGCTGAGAGCCGCAGTTATGGTTTGGACTCGCGGATCGACCTCATCGCGTGTCGTGGTTGCGGCAGCGAGTCTCGGACGCGATGGGATGCAGCCGCCGCCAAGGGCGGCGGGAACCCCGTTTTGGGGGCGGTGGGAAACCGCGTTGACAGGCCAGGGGAGTGTCGTTGGGGAGTCGATGCCTCGATCATCATCGTTCGGTTGGGGGAGTGGGGGACTGCCCGGTCGAAAATCGCGTGCTGCGGAGCTGTGCGCGTGACCGCTCACTCCCGGCGGCTGACGCCGCCTTGATTCGCGGCTCAGAACCGGGTGGCGATTTTTTCCAAGCGAGTATCTTGCAGGGTGATCGCGAGACCATGGAAGCTTTTCAGGAAACTCCCGTGTAGTTGAGAATTGTCGTTTATGTCGGAAGCGGTGAAGGAGAAATGGAGAGGGTGGACAGCCGCGGGATGGCTGGCGCTGCTGGTGGCCGTATGTTACTGGCCAGTGATCGGCAACATTGTGCATCAATGGCAGAGTGACGACAACATGGCGCACGGGTGGTTTGTGCCTCTGATTGTCGGCTATATCGTATGGGAGCGGCGTGAAGAGCTGGCGGGGGTTGAGATTGGGAAGAGTGCGTGGGGGCTGTGGCTGCTGATTGGGAGCGGGGTGGTGGCGTGTGCGGGGGCGCTCGCGGCGGAGATCTTCACAGAGCGCGTGGCGCTGGTCGGGACGGTGGCAGGGCTGGTGTGGTACCTAGGGGGGACCGAATTGATGCGGCGGCTCCGGTTTCCGCTGCTGCTGCTGTGTTTTGCGCTGCCGCTGCCGGGGTTGCTGCACAAGCAGATCACGTTTCCGCTGCAGCTGGTGGCGACACGGCTGGCGGAGTGGGGGCTGGAGCTGACGGGGAGAACGGTGTTGCGGGAGGGCAATGTGCTGGAGCTCGCCGGGCGTATGATCTCGGTGGTAGAAGCGTGCAGCGGGATCCGGGCGCTGATGGCGCTCGAATTCTTCGCGCTTGCGTATGCCTACCTGTTTCACGAGAAGGTGTGGATGCGGTGGGCGCTGGCGGCGGCAGCGGTTCCGGTGGCTGTGGTGGCGAATTCCGGGCGGGTGATGGCGACGGCGCTGCTGGGGGAGGTGGACCCGCGGCTTGCAGAGGGTTTTTATCACGGGCTGGAGGGGTGGGCGGTGTTCGTGGTGGCGATGGCGATGCTGATCGGTGTGGAGAGGGTGCTGCGGAGGTGGGTTCGGTGACGTGGTGGCGGGGGCGCGGCGTGTGGGTGGCAACGGCAGTGCTGTGCGTGCAGGCGGTGGTGTTTCATGTGTTCGCGCAGAATGAGAAAGCCGTCAAAGTGCTGCCGCTGGCATTCGTGGATCTGAACCGGGGCGGATGGGAGCAGGTGAAGGAAGAGCCGCTGGACAGCGCCACGGCGGAGATTCTGCATCCGGACGATTCTCTGTTCCGGATGCTGGCGCACAGGGAGAAGGGGCTGGTGGCGAGCGTGTTTGTGGCGTATTTCGCTTCGCAGAGGACAGGGCATGCGCCGCACACGCCGCGGAACTGCCTGCCGGGGCACGGATGGGTGTTTGAGAGGATGGGGACCTACGAGGCTGACGCGGCGGGAGCGGGTCGGCTGGAGGCGAACCGGTATGTGATCCAGAGGGGGAACGAAAGGGCGGCTGTCGTGTACTGGTATCAGACGGGGGACATGACGGTGGCGAATGAGTACAAGGCGAAGCTCAAGCTGCTGTGGACGGCGGCGCGGTTCGGGCGGAGTGACACGGCACTGGTGCGGGTGATCGTTCCCGCAGGGGAAGGCAGGGTAGAGGCGACGGAGCAGGCGGCGGCAGACCTGGCGCGGGAGGTATACGCAGCGCTGGCCGAGCATATTCCGAGGCTGGGGCGGTAATTTTGCGAGAAACATTTCAGGTGATTTGTGTTCCAACTGATGGTAAACTCAAGGATTTGACGAGAAGGGAAAAACGGCGCGCATGAAGCGGGAGAGAAGGTTGACGAACGCGGCGGCGAGGGTGTTGGCGGCAGGGATGGCCTGCTGGCTGATGGCGGGGCCGGCGGCGGGCCAGGAAGCGGCGCGGGGCGGGCTGCGCATTTATGTCCTGCAGGGCGAGCAGGCGGTGAACAACGTCCGCACCGGGGCGGCGACGGCTCCGGTGGTGGAGGTGCGGGACGCGAACGATTTTCCCGTGGCTGGGGCGGAGGTGACATTCCGGACGCCTGAGCGGGGGGCGAGCGCTACGTTCGAGGGCGGGCGGCACGAATACACGAACCGGACGGACGCCAAAGGGCAGGTGAGTGCAGGGCGGATGACGCCGAACGGAGTGGAGGGCGTGTTCTCGATTCAGGTGCTGGCAAAGCTGGAAGACCGGACGGGGATGGCGGTGATCCGGCAGCGGAACAGCCGGGATGATTTTTCGTCTGGAGGAGCGCCAGGTTCGCAGAGGAAGGGATTCTGGGGAAGGAACAAGTGGTGGCTGATCGGGCTGATGGCAGGAACAGGCGCAGGTTTGGGTTACTGGCTGGCTACGAGAGACACGACGCCGAGCGAGGCGGTGCTGAGACCGGGGACGGTGGTGATTGGAGGTCCGCGATGAGGTGGCTGACAGCGGGGGCTTTCGTGGTAGCAATGGCCTGGGGACAGGTGGAAGGTGTGCGGAGCGGGGTGATGTTTGATGCCCCGAAGAAGGCGGTTCGCGTAGTTGAAGGAGTGGCTGGAGCCGCACATCTGGGAGTGGCGATCCTCGAGGGCGTCGAGGATGCGTGGGTGTCGCCGAGCGGGAAGGCCGCGGTAGTGCGGGGTTCCGGAGGATGGGCGCTGGTGAAAGGGCTTGGGAGCGATGGGGTGGAAGAGCGGGGGCTGGAGGTGGACTTAGAGCGGGCGGGATGGTCGGGCGGAGGGCGCTATGTGGCGGTGTCAGGGAGTGGAGTGATCGAGGTCTGGGACGTGGAAACGGCGGAGCGGGTGGCTCGGGTGGGGCTCGGCGAGGGACGCGAGGCGGCAAGTCTGGCGGTGAATGATGAGGGCGAGCTCGCGGTGGCGTGGTTTGACGGAGAGGAGACAACGCTGGAGGTCTGGAAGCGGGGCAACTGGGAGGAATTGGGCAAGGTGAAAGGCAGGGGCGTGGCAGGTGTGTTGGGGGCACGGGTGGCGCTGGCTGGTGAGGCAGAAATTGCGCTGATGGAAGACGGCGAGGAGAAGTGGAGGGTGGCGGTGGAGGGCCGCGGTGCGCCCGTAGGAGTGGCGCTTGAGCGCGGAGAGGTGGTGGCGGGGTATGCGGGTGCGCTGGTGGTGTTCCCGATGGCGGGAGGGGATGCGCGGGTTGTGGATCTGGAAATGGAAGCAGACCGGCTGGAGAGGCTGGGCGGCGGGGAAGGGTTCCTGCTGCGGGCGCGGGCGCGTGAGGGGGAGGAGATCTGGGTGGCGGTGCGGCGGGGGAGCGAGTGGAAGGCTTATTTCGTGCCGGCGGGAGAGTAAGGCTAGATGAGGCAGAAGATGAAACGGACTGGCGGGCTGCTGGCGTGGGTCGTGTTGGCGGCGGGGATGGCGTGGGGGCAGGGCATTCTGATCACTGTGCGCGAGGGGGAGATTACGCGCCAGATCGCGAACGGAACGACAGTTGAATTCGCCGGAAAGGTGGGGGAAGGAAAGGACATTTTTGTTGAGCTGCAGTATCTGGGCGCATTTCGGGCGGAATTGGGGGAAGCGTCGCTGACGGGATCAGGGGATTTCCGGCTGATGGGCGTGGCGCCGACGCCGCGGGTTCTGCAACCGAGGGAGAAGGTGGTGTTCGAGGTCCGGTTCGAACCGTCGTCAAGCAAGAGAAGCCTGGCGCAGCTGGGATTGCTGGTGCGCGAGCTGCCGCCGCCGGACTCGAACCTGCTGCCGGGGGCTTACGGGCTCCTATCTGTTGGATTCACGGGGACGGCGCCCGAGCTGAAATATGCTTTCGTGTTGGCGGCAGACGGGAATGTGCAGCCGCTGACCGATGGCGGGCTGATCCGGATTGCGAAGGCGCCTGTGAATCAGGCCACATTTGCGACTGTCCTCGTCTTCAATGAAGGGACAGCGGCGGGCAAGCTGGAGACGGTTCAGATCGAAGGGGCGGCAGAGCTCTCGTTGAATCAGGTGCCGCTGATGCCGGTGACCCTGGGAGCGGGGCAGGGGGTGCAGTTCCGGATCCGCTACGAGCCGAAGGATGTGGGGGAGCACACGGCCACGCTGCGTCTGGAAGGAGAAGGCCGGGTGGTGAGGGCGCGGGTGGAGGGAGCTTCGCAAGGGCCGAAGTGGGCCTATGAAGTGTTGCCGGATTTGGCCGGCGATGTGGTGGACAGGCTGCTGCCAGACGGAGTGGTGGACCTGGGGGAAGTGGAGCTGGGCAAGCGGAAGCGTGTCTGGGTGCGCGTGAGAAACACGGGCAATGAGGAAGGGGTGGTGGCAGGCGTTGCCGTCAGCGGATTGGGATTTGCGCTGGTGGATCCGCCGCTGGCGCAGACGCCGGTCAGGGTGGGAGGGGAGCTGTGGTTTGGCGTGCAGGCGACTGGCGTGCAGGCGGGCCGGCAGACGGGGCGGCTCCGGGTGGGCGCGGATACGTTTCTGCTGACTGCGTTCGGGTTTGGGCCGGTTCTGGAGTACTCGTATCAGGCAGGCGGGGTGGTAGTTCTGGAAAGCGGGGGGCAGGTGGCGGTGCCTGCTGCTGCCATCGGACAGACCACGGCGGCGATGTTCATGATCCGGAACACGGGCAACCGCCCGGCAACGATCGGGTCGATTGGGGTGAGCGGGGCGGGCTCTCCGTTCCAATTGGCGAACGTGCCGCCATTGCCCCTGGTGATCGAGCCGGACGGCCAGGCGGAGTTCCGGATCGAGTTCACACCTAGGCTGCCGGGTTTGAACACGGCGGTGCTGAATGTGGGGGCAGTGTTTTTCAACCTGACGGGCACTGCAGCAGCCTTGCCTGAACTGCCGGGTTACCGTTGGGAGGGGGCGGGCGGAGTTGTGGCGCCGTTCACACAGACCTCTGTGGGACTGACACTGCAGAGCGCGTATCCTCTGCCGTTGCGCGGGACCGTGGTCATGACGGTGGATACGGCGAATTTCGGGGCTGATGCGGCGGTGCAGTTTTCGACGGGCGGCAGGAGTGTGAGTTTTGTGATTCCGGCGGGACAGACCCGGGCGGTGTTCTGGAACGGCTCGACAACGATTCGCCTGCAGACGGGGACGGCGGCGGGGCGGATTGTGCTGACGCCGTCGTTCGTGGCGGAAGGGGGGATCGACCGGACGCCGGAGCGTCCGGTGGTGCTGGAACTCACGGTGCCAGAGCAGGCGCCGGTGCTTCTGGCGGCGCGCGTCGAGGCGGGTCTGACGGCGCTCAATGTGACTGTGACGGGTTACACCACGACCCGGAATCTGACGAAGGTGGAAGTGACAGTCCGGCGGAAGAGCGGGAGAACGGAGACATTCAGCTTTGACGTTGCACAGGCGGCGCAGTTGTGGTTTGGGAGCGCGGCTTCTCTCAGCACCGGCGGGTTGTTTTCGGCCACAGTTCCGTTTGGCGTGTCTGGAACGGCGGAAGAAAGGGCAAGGCTGCTGGCGGACCTGGAGGGGGTGACGGTGAGGGCGAGCAACGAGCGTGGTACTTCGGCGGAGATTTCCGCCCCGGTGGTCTAGGAAAGAAAGTTCGAATCGGGACTGGACGAAGTGCATGATTTGGCTTAAAATCTTGGAGAAAGCGAGAGCTCAATCCATGGCGATCCGATTGCTGGCAATTCTGGTGATGCTGGGCGCGGCGGCGCCGGCGGCTGTGTTCAACTTTTACAGCTCATTTGACACCGGATTGGATGGGTGGACTGTGATAGGTCACTACAACACCAACAGTTGTAGTGCAACTGGGGTTTGCTCGTTCAGCCCCGGGGTGGGCGGGCTCGGACCCTACCACAGCGCCAGTGGCGGTGTCGCCAATACGGGTTACCTCTGGGCCGAAGATTTCGGAGGAGGGTTTCTCATGTTCTTTGCTCCGTCCTCCTGGAGCGGGGATCTGTATGGGGCAACTCTCAGCTTTTATCTCCGAAGCGGTTCAATTTACAATTATCGGGACTACTACAACTACGTCGGCGATCCCGTCGTCGTGATACAAGGCAGTGGCGGTCCTGATTTGCGTGCGATCGCTTTGCCCGGCGCAACCAGCCAATGGACATTCAACTCCGTCAATCTCAGCGAGAGCTTCCAATGGATGTTGAGTTCTGGCGCACCGGCGAGTCCCAGCGAAATCTATGCGACCATGTCCACGGTTACACAAATCGCCATTCTCGCTGATTGGGTGCCGGCTTATCGAGATCGGCCGACTGGCTGCCCCATCCCAGGCTACAATTGCGAAGACATCACCGGGCTGGATGAAGCACGGCTCTATGGTGGCCAGATTCCCGAGCCCGGCACGATGGGTCTGCTGGCTGCGGGACTGGCGACGTTGGCGGTGTGGAGAAGGCGCGCCCGGTAAGGGTGGTTGACCAGTTTTGGCCTCCTGATGCGGCAGCCGGGAGCGGATAACGCTCCAGCTTGCCGCATTTCCCGTCTCTAGCAGGTCGCTGAAAAACGCCAGAACAAGACACCTCGGAAATGTTTTGTGCGTCTTTACTCCTGTAGAGACGCCATGAGAGGAGACGACCGTCAGCAGCAGGAGATGTTCCTTTACGCCAGC
>Ga0073932_1007072_pt1 | contig 11097 bp, 9 predicted proteins | sample DewCreD2012metaG_FD_76967 | JGI IMG/M metagenome (GOLD analysis project Ga0073932, IMG submission 76967) | Hot spring sediment bacterial and archeal communities from British Columbia, Canada, to study Microbial Dark Matter (Phase II) - Dewar... ...
CAGGGCGGCCAGTTCGTCGGCGCGATTCAGGATTTCGAGGACGCGGTCTTCAAGGGGGGAAATCCGCTCGCGCGTGGCCGTGATTTCGTGTTCCAGCGCGCGCAGTTGTTTCTCGTTGGTAACTTGATTCTGCTGTTGCTGATAGTGTTGGATTTTTTCGTCGAACTCGGCGATCTGTTTTTCGATCCTGCGCTGTTCGAGCTGTGAGGCGCGGCTTTCGTTTTCCAGGGCGGCCAGCGCCCTTTGCGCCGCCTTCAGGCGCTGATCAAGGGCTGCCAGCATCGCTGGATAGGCGTCGAGCTGTTTCTGGAGCGTCAGACGTTCGGCGTCGGCCTGCTGAAGCTCCGTGAAGGTGGTTAGAAACTCAAGCATGGGCGATGGAAAGCATGGGACAAATGGGACTCAGGCTCCGGTCATGGGCAGCTCGACGCCGGTCAGCGCAATGACTTGGACGCAATGCTGGCGGAGTTCGGGGCTTCGGCGCAAGCGCTTTGCGAAAAACGCCGCAACGGGCCGTTCGGTGGCGTAGTGTCCGGCGGCGATGACGGCCATGCCGCGGGCCTCCGCCTCGCGGGCGGTGTGATGGTCGATCTCGCCGGTGACCAGCGCATCGGCCTGGCCGCGCCAGCGTTCCACTGCGCTGCGTCCCGCCCCCGTGAAGATGGCGACGCGGCGGACAGGCCGGCTGGGCTTTCCTACGAAGGCGGTGGCGCCGGCGCCCGGGAGCGAGCGCCGGATGTGGGCCGCCAGGGCGCTCAGGGTTGTGGCCTGGGGAAGCAAGCCGGTCAGTCCCATTGCGCATCCGGCTTCGATGCGCTGGCGCGGATACAGATCATAGGCCATTTCTTCATAGGGATGGACCGCGCGGACCGCGCGCAGCACGCCGCCGACCGCCGAGGGCGGCGCTTCGGCCTCGATGCGGCATTCCGCGACGGAGGCCAGCCGACCCACCTTTCCGGCGAAAGGGCGCGCTCCGGGCAACGGACGGTAGGTTCCGGTTCCGGCGACGCGGAACGAGCAGTGGTCGTATGGGCCGATGCGCCCGCCGCCGCCACGCGCAATGGCTTGGATGACGGACTGCTCGTGACCTTCGGGGACATAAACGGCGAGTTTCAAGGGCGCCGGCGCCAGCGGAACATCGAACAGGGGAGCGATTTCCGTCAATTGGAGCCACTGCGCCAGCGCGGCGTTGGTTCCGTGGGGCGAGGCGTCGAGGTTGGTGTGCGCGGCAATGACGGCGACGCCGGCCCGGATCAGGTCCAGGGCCAGGGCGCCCGTGGCGGTGTCCCGCGTCAGGCTGCGCACGGATTTGAAGATCAGGGGATGATGAACAATCAGCAAATCCACGCGGCGGCGCGCCACCGAGCGGACCACGGCGGGCGTGGTTTCAAGCGCGACGGCAATGCGGCGGACCGGTGCGGTGGCGGCGCCAATCTGGAGCCCGACGTTGTCCCATTCCTCGGCCACGGCAAATGGCGCCAGCTGGTCCACCACTTTCAGGGCGTGACGGACTGTGAACATGCCGACGCCTCCCGCCGCGCGGAGCATGAATCGTGTCTGGTGGGCCCACCTGGATTCGAACCAGGGACCAACCGGTTATGAGCCGGTGGCTCTAACCACTGAGCTATGGGCCCGGGCCTGGAATCGGCTCACAGACGACGCGTCCAGCATAGGCCGGCGGGCGGCAGGGAATCAAGCCTGGTTCACGAAGGCGCACATAGGGATTTACTCACGGCTTTGATCGGAGTAAGTCTAAGCGACTTCGCCGCGCGATGGAAGCGCTGCCGGCGCTTGACGCGCAAGGCATTCCGGGAGCAGACATACGCCATGTCGGACTTTCCACGGACCACCATCGGAGGCCGGTCACTGTCGCGCCTGGCCGCCGGAACCAACTGGTTTCTGGGCTTCAGCCATCAGACGCAGGCCCGCAGCAAGCACATCAAGGAAATCATGACGCGCGAACGCATCGCCGGCATCCTCGAAGTCTTCCTGCGCAATGGGATCGACGCGGTCTTTGGCGGCGCGCCGGGCGATCAACATCTGACCGATGCGATCAAGGACGCCGAGCAGCGCGTCGGCCGGTCCATAACGCGCATCTGCATCCCGACTCTGATGATCAAGGACGGTCCCGAGGCGCTTGATCAGACGGCGCGCAGACTCGACGAGTTCGCCCGAATGGGCACACACATCTGCATGCCCCACCAGAACTCGACGGACCCGCTTATCGACCGGCGCAACCGGCGCATCACGAACATGGACGTCTATCTCAAGATGATCCGCGAACGCGGCATGATCCCCGGCCTTTCGACGCACACGCCCGACGCGCCGATCTACGCCGATGAAACCGGCTTGGATGTTGAGACTTACGTTCAAATCTACAATGCCGCCGGATTTCTCATGCAGATCGAGGTGGACTGGGTTCACCGGCAGATCTGGAACCGCAAGAAGCCGGTCCTTACCATCAAGCCGCTGGCCGCCGGACGCCTCCAGCCGCTGGAAGGGCTGGCTTTCGCCTGGGCTACGCTGCGCGACTGCGACGTCGTCACGGTGGGCACGCAGTCGGCCGACGAGGCCGAGGAAGTCATTGAAATCTCGCGGGCGCTGTTCGAACGCCGCGCCCCGCGGACCGAATTGCAGCGCACACGGAGCAAACAGAGCATCGACGGCAAGTGAGATGTTCTTCGACGAAACATTACCGGCCAAACAGCCCGGCGAGACGCGCATCGCGCACCTCAGCGACCTGCACGTCACCATCGGCCGCTCGGCGCTGGCCGAACGGACCCGTCGCGTCCTCAAGCGCTCGATCGCGGACAATCTGGCCTTCACCGCCGTCGTCCTGGACGATGCCCGCGCCCAGGGCGTCGATCATCTCGTCATCACCGGCGATCTGGCCCATGGCGGGCGGATTCCGGAGTTCCGGGCGTTGCGCGAGATTCTGGGCGACTTTGATGACCCCCGGCGCCTCAGCGTCATTCCCGGCAATCACGACCGCTCCAGCCGGGCCGTGTGGCGGCGGCTGGTTTCCTCCAACGCCGGAGCGGCGCCGGCCTCGCTTGAGGCGTTCTTCGAGGTCTTCGGACATCTCATCCCCTCCGAACACCCCCGCGAACTGAATCTGGCGAAGACCACGGCGCTGCCCTACGTCAAGTTTATCGGCCCCGATCCGGGGCTGGCCCTCATCGGCATTAATACCACCAGCGGCCTGACCTCGCGCCTGCCGGGACTCGGCTCGCTGGGCAAGGTTTCGCACACGCATCTGTTGCGGCTGCGCGCCATCCTGCGGTCGCGCCCCGTCGCCCAGCGTGTCAAGATCGTCCTGATGCACCACCACCCCATGATCGTGCCGTTCTATGAATGGTTTGACAACCTGCTGTCGCTGCGCAATTCCAAACCCCTCCTCGACCTGCTTTACAGCAGCCATGTCGATTTGATTCTTCACGGCCACCGGCACGAGCCGTTCTGCTGGGAGTCCCACACCTACCGCGCCCACGACTTCACCGTCGTCTGCGCCGGCCCGCCCGACGCCTATGCCAATGGCGCGATCCGCCCCAAGGAACTGATCTACAACATCTACGCGCTGCGCAACCATGAGATTCACATCCACTACCAGCGCTGCTCCATCCCCGAACGCGCCGCCCGGTCCTTTCGTTTCAGCAAGTTGCCGAAAGAATAAGGCTTGCCCCGAATCAACCGTAATTTCGCGGTTGAACATCGGGCGTTTCTCTATCGGCGGAGTGGCGGAACCGGTATAAACTCTTTATTATCAATGCCCGACTCTGGCAAGATTCTTGCGGAGTGGGTAAATGGGGACAGAAGTATTTTCGCGGGCGGATAAGCCTGTTCCACATGCAGAAACAAGGATTTCCCATGGTCACGTCGTATGCGCAGCGGTTGGGTCAGATTCTGGTCGCCAAGGGGCAGGTGACGCGCGAGAGCCTGGACGCGGCGCTGCGCGAGGCGCACAGCACGGGCGAGCACCTCGGTCAGGTGCTGGTCCGCCAAGGCGTCATTGACGAGAAGACGCTCCAGAAGGGGCTGTCGGAACAATTGCGCATCCCCTATGTCGAGCCGGGCGACATGGAGATTCCCAAGGAAGTGCTGCGGCTGGCCCCGGCGCAACTGGTCACGCGCTACAAGGTCGTCCCCGTGGCGCGTTCGGGCATGACATTGCGCGTGGCAATGGTCGATCCGCTCGACATGCACATGATCGACGATCTGCGGCTGGCCTTGAAAATGGAGATCGAGCCGCTGATCGCGACGACGGCCGAGATCAACGAGGCGATCAAGAAATACTACGGCATCGGGGCCGAGACGGTCGAGCGGATGATGGACACCAAGGACGAATCGGCAAGCGCCTCGGTCGAGGCCGTCATCGCCGACGTCGGCGACGACTCAATGATCGAGGACGCCTCGATCGTCCGGTTCGTCAACCAGATCATTTCCGAGTCCATCACCGAGCGGGCCACCGACATCCACGTCGAGCCGATGGAGCGCAGCCTGCGCATCCGCTACCGCATTGACGGCGTGCTGTCGGAGGTGGCCGTGCCGCCATCGATCAAGCAGTTTCAGTCGGCGATCATTTCGCGCCTGAAGATCATGGCCGACATGAACATCGCCGAGCGGCGTCTGCCGCAGGACGGCAAGATCAAGGTCCGCAAGGGCGACAAGGAGTTCGACCTGCGCGTCTCGTCGATCCCGACGCCCTACGGCGAGAGCGTCGCGATCCGTCTGCTCAGCCGCGACGAGGACCTCGTCAACATCAACAACCTGGGATTTGACGAGCAGAACCTGGCGATGCTGCGCGAGTTGATCAACAAGCCCCACGGCATCATGCTGGTCTCGGGGCCGACGGGCAGCGGCAAGTCAACGACCCTGTATGCCGCGCTGAAAGAAATCAACAAGATCGACTACAAGATTTTCACCGTCGAGGACCCGATCGAATACCGGATGCCGGGCATCACGCAGGTGCAGGTCCAGCCGGGCATCGGCCTGACGTTCGCCAGCATCCTGCGCACGCTGCTGCGCCAGGACCCTGATATCATCATGGTCGGCGAAATCCGCGACGAGGAGACGGCGCAGATTTCGATCCGGGCGGCGTTGACGGGGCATTTGGTTTTCTCAACGATCCATACGAACGACGCGTGCGGCGCGGTGACGCGCCTGCTCGATATGAACACCGAGCCGTTCCTGGTGTCGTCGTCGGTCAACGGCATTCTGGCGCAGCGCCTGGTGCGGCGGCTGTGTTCCTGCAAGCAGGTCTATGATCCGCCGGCCGAGGCGCTGCGGCGCGTCAACGTAATGAATGAAGATATGAGCGGGGTCACGATCTACCGTCCCGCCGGATGTGAGGCGTGCCGTTTCACGGGCTTCCGGGGCCGGACCGCCATTTATGAGATCGTGACGCTCGATGAGCAGATGCGCCGCATGGTCATCGCCCACGAATCGGCGCACGCTCTGAAAAAATACGCCGTATCGCAGGGGATGCGCCCCCTGCGCCAGCTCGGCTGGATGAAGATCAAAGAAGGCGTGACGACGATTGACGAAGTGCTGCGCGTGACGATGGAAGACGAGCACAAATACGCGGCGGACTAGCTGGTCGGGATGGACGGAAGCCAGGAAAAGGCGCGTCCCGCCGTCCTTTTTTTTCATATGGCCCACCACATTACCAACGGCAAACTGCGAACTGTGAACTGAGAACTCCGAACTGCGAGCGCCGCCCATGCCACAATTCAAGTATGACGCCAAGGACGCCAAGGGCGTGCTGATCTCCGGGGTGATGGACGCGGAAAACCGCGCGATGGTGATCGCGCGCCTGCAGTCCATGAACTACTTCCCCGTCAAGATCAGCGCCGAAAGCGACGCGGCCTCGGGCAGGGGATGGGGCGGATTTCTCGGACGGCGCATTCGGTCGGCCGATGTCTGCGACTTTTACCGCCAGATGGCCGACCTCATCACCGCCGGCATCGCGCTGGTCAAGGGCCTGCAGATCGTCTCGACGCAGATCACCTCGCCAGCGATGCGTCGTGTCGTGGCGGCCATCGCGGCGGATGTTCAGGGCGGCGAGACGTTCGGACACGCGCTGGACCATCATCCCAAGGTCTTCCCCAAGCTGGCCGTGGCGCTGATCAACTCGGGCGAGCGGGGCGGTTTTCTGCCCGACGTCCTGCAACAACTCGCGTCGTTCTCGGAAATGGAGGAAGAACTGCGCGGCAAGGTGCGCGCCGCCCTGGCCTACCCGATCGTGATGGTCTTCGTCGGCACGGCGGTGGTCATTTTTCTGATGTCGTTCGTCATGCCCAAAATCACAGGCATCTACGCCGAGATGCGCCAGGACCTGCCGTTTGTGACCGACCTGCTGATCAAGATGACCGGACTGTTCAGCCGGCGCTGGTATGTGCTTGTGGGCGCGGTCGTTCTGGGCGTGGTCTTCGCCTGGCGGTTCGCCCGTTCGCGGCAGGGACGGCGCTTCATCCACGCCGCGGCGCTCAAACTGCCGGTGCTGGGCGACGTGATTCTCAAGCGCGAGATCAGCCGGTTCGCGCGAACCTTCGGGCAGATGCTCAAGAACGGCGTGCCAATCCTGCAGGCGCTCGAGATCGTCCGGGATGTCGCCACGAACGAACTGGTGCGCGAGGCGATCGAACAGGCGCCGCCGGACATCGCGCAGGGGGCCGGCGTCTCCGGCACGCTCAAGAAGCGCGACCTGTTTCCGCCGGGCGTCATCAACATGATCGCCATCGGCGAGGAAACCGGGCGGCTGCCCGAAGTGCTGTTGCAGATCGCGCCCTCGTATGAGGCGCAGGCCGACCGGATGGTCAAGACGCTGACGTCGCTGATCGAGCCGATCATCATCCTGCTGATGGGCGTCGTGGTGGGATTCATCGTCATTGCGATGTTGCTGCCGATTCTGACGATCAGTCCCACGGGAAAATAGCATAGGAGGCCGCGTGACGCGTGACGCGTGCCGCTTGACGCGTGCCGCGTGCCGCGTGCCGCGTGACGGGGGGCGGATGGCGGGGAGCGGGGGTTTGCTGAGCAGCGCGCGTGGATGGCAGGCAGGACTGAATTGCGATGGGCCGACCGAATATCCAATATCCAACAAGGAACTGCGAAGGGCCAAGGGTATGGGCCTTGGGAGTTCCGTGTTCGATGTTGGAGACTTTCATGCCGTGTTCATGGCTTCGCGCTCCCGAGCGGACAGGACGAATCGCGGGCAAGCGCGAATCAGGCAAGCCGCGCCCCTTGTCACTTGTCACTCAACACACGGCGCTCGCCACACGCCACGCGCCACGCGGCACACGGCACTCGGCACACGGCACGCGCCACGCGCGCCGCGGCTTCACGCTGATGGAGTTGTGCGTTGTCATCACCATCCTGGGCCTGCTGCTGGTCATGGCGTTGCCGGGGATGAAGACGCTCGAGAATCTCAACCAGTTGAAATCCTCGGCGCGCAATCTGGCCGCGGTGTTTCGCTATGCGCGGGGGCAGGCCATCTTCGGGGAGAAGCGCGTCGAAGTGCGGATCGACCCGAAGACCGGGCGATACCGGCTTGATCTGATGCACACCGCCGAGGACTTGTCGGAACTGCACCGGCGGGGCCGGAAGATTCAGTTTGACGAGGAGCGGATTCGCCAGCTGGCGGACCAGGTGATGTTCTCCGAAGTGTTTGCATGGCAGGAACAGATCAACGAGCGCGGTCACGTGGTGGTGGAGTTTTTTCCCAACGGCACGGCAACGCCGGTCATCGTGGTGCTGAAGGACAAGCGGGGCGCTCAAATGACGCTGGAGCTGGCGCGGTCCACCGCTCAGACGCGCGTCGCTGAAGGCCGGCCCGAGGACTTGGCGCTGCCGGGGCAGGAAGACGTGGTGAACAAGAAAATAACGCAGGAAGCCGAGAGCTGAGACGGGACGATGCAACCGAAGGCCGGACACAGAACGTGGGGACCGCGGCGCGCGCGACGGCGCCCTGCGGCATGGGCGTTTGTCCTGCTCGAAGTCCTGGTGTCCGTCGCGATTCTCGGAGGATCGCTGGCGGTGATCCTGCGCGGACTGACCATGGCCCTGCGAACCATCGAGGACAACCGCGTCTCGGCGACGGCGCTGGCGCTGGCGCAACGGCTGCTGGACGAATACGAGGTCGAGGCGGCCCCGCGCCCGGGCAAGAGCGAAGGACAGTTTGGCGACGCGTTTCCCCACTTCCACTGGTCGCTCGAAACGCGCCTCGAAGAGCCGCGATACGACGACATTCGCTCCGGGACGACCGAGAATGAGCTGGCCAGCGTGATCCGGCTGGACCTGACCATCTACTATCAACCCGAAGGGCGCGCCGCACAGACGGCCCTCGAAATCGACAGCGCCGTGACGCAGATGGAACGTTTCACGCGCGACGCCCGGATGCGGTGCGGCCTGTTCGCGCACGAAGAAGGTTCGCGCCGCCGGGGCGGCGGGAACGACAACCCCGCGCCGCCGGCGCTGCCCGCGCTTCCCGGGCGGCCGGCGCGCCCCGAAAGGAGGGGACGATGAGACAACGACCTGTTGCCGACAACGCGCGCCCCTCGACGGGCCTGACGCTGCTGGAACTGCTGATCGCCATCTCGATCCTGACGCTGATCCTGGGATCGCTGTTTGTGACGTTGCGCACGGCCATGCGCGCCTACCGCGACGGCAGCCGCGGCAGCGCCAAGATTCAAACCCTGCGGTTTGTGACCGACTACATCAACCGCGACGCGCGCAGCGTCTTCTACAAAACCTACAACGAATACAACCGGCGCTATCGCGACCAGGAACGCATTCGGCGGGCCATGGAGGAGGAACGCCAACTCAACGGTCTGCCGGAGGACGCGCAGAACAATCCGGACTGGGTCGATCCGCTGGGCTACAATCCACTGGACTTCATGTATAAGATCGACCTGTCCTTCGAGGGAAAGGCGCAGGAGTTCACGTTTTCGCGCTACCAGCCCACGCAGGGCGAGATGGCGACGCAGCCGTGGTCGCTGGCGCGCGTGACCTACAAGTTCAATCCTTCCAAAAAGGCCATCGAACGCATCGAGAAGTCGGTCTTCACCCGGTCAACGTCAACAGAGGACGCGGAGGAGAACGACGGGGAGGACGCCGACTTCGCGATCGTCTCGCGTCCCGGAGAACCGAAGAGCGCCCTGCCGGCGCTGCCCGATACGACGCTGTCCGAAGTGGTGGCCGAGAACGTTGTCGAGTTCTCACTGCACTATGGCTATTACTACGACGGACAATGGCTGGAATCGACCAGCTGGGAATCCAACGAGAGCTCCCACCGCAATCCAAAGATCGAAACTGATCCGGAGGACCCGGACGCGCCACAGATTAACAATTTCAACAAAAACTGCCCTCCCGATGATCTGCCGGCCTATATCGACATGGACATCGTCGTGGTCGATGCCGACGACGAGACCCAGCGGCTGGCGTTGCGCCATCTGGTGCTGCTGCCGCCGGCGCGCGAAACGCACAGCCCGATTCCGCCTGACTTGTCGGCGGCGGGATTCGAACGCTCGAGCGAACACGATGGGGAGGCGATTGGTGTCGAATAGTTTTGAACATCGCTTCCTCAAGGCGCGACGGCGTCCGCGGCGCGGCGCGATTCTGATCCTGATCCTGTGGATTGTCGCCGCCCTGAGCCTGATATACTATGAACTGATGGATGAGCTGATCCTGGACTCGAAACTGGCTTCGCTACAAAAGCAGGACATGCAGGCGTTTCATGCCGCGCGCGTGGGACTGGCGCGGGCGACGGTCGATCTGACCAATGACTTGATCGTGGATTTGTCGCAAGAGACCAGCCAGTTCGACTGCCTGGGGGATATCTGGGCCGACGACAGGAAACTGGTTGACGTCCCGGTCGTCAAACCCGATCGCGACAATCCCGAAGCCGTCGCCTTCACGGTGCTGGTCGAGGATGAAGACAGCAAGATCAACCTGAACCTGGCGCGGCCGGAGATGCTGACGGGCCTGTTGCGCGTCCTGGGCGTCGAAGAGGAGAAAGCAAAGGAGATCGCCCTGGCCATCGTGGACTGGCGCGATCCGGACCTTGTCAGCGGCCCGAATCCAGCCGTCCGGGAGAGCGAATATTACGCAAGCAAACAGCTCGAGGAGTCGCACGGACGCCGGCGCGAAGGCCCGCCGGTCTATATGAGCAAGAACGACAACTTCACGACGCTCGAGGAACTGCTCGATGTCTATGGCGTGACGCCGGAGTTGTTTTTCGGCAAGGAGACGCGCCGGAGCCGCAAGTCAAGAATCCAGGCCAGCGCGCGCGACCGCGTCCAGCGCCCCGAAGGCGGAACCGTCGGGCAGCGCCGGGGCCTGCGCGACTTCCTGACGGTCTGGTCGGACGGCTCCATTAACGTCAACACAGCGCCGGTCGAGGTGCTGGCGGCCATCGCCGCCGGCGCGGGGCGCGCGCCCGAGGACGCCATCGGCCTGGCCGAGACGGCGGTCTCGCAGCGCGGCGGCGACCGCCCTGACACCAACAACGCCTTCCGTCAGCTCGCCGACTTCCAGAAGAACACCGGTTTCCCGGCGGTCGGACAGTCGGGCGAGCGGTTGACGGTGATCTCGACTACGTTTCAGATTACCGCGCTGGGGACGGTGCGGCCGTCCAAGGACGCCCGCCCCATCGAGCACAGCGTCCGGGTCGTGGTCCGACGGCAGGCCGACCGGTATCCGGTCAATCCACTGGTGGACGACATGCGCGGCATTTGGAAAGATTTGCCTCCGGGCGCGCCCTACTATAAAAAAATCCGCGTGCGTCCGGCCGAGCCCAATACGACCTATGATCCGGTTATCCGGCCGTTGCAGTGGGTGGAGTGGTGACGGCTATGCGTAGCGATGGCAAAAAAACCATAAGCCTTGGCGGGCGCCGGAGTCCTTCGCCGTTGCGAGTTTCTTGTTCGGCATTGGACATTGGGCGCGTCGTCCGGTCGCGGAACTGCGGTGCGGGCAAATGCAGCGCATCGGTTCGGGGTCTGAATCGGCCTGCGGGCGGTTGGGGCTGGACTCGGGCGTCCACCGGAGACTAGACTGGGGCGCTTTGCGCCCAGGCGCGTGAGATTGAACACGTCCATG
>Ga0073932_1007073_pt1 | contig 11096 bp, 8 predicted proteins | sample DewCreD2012metaG_FD_76967 | JGI IMG/M metagenome (GOLD analysis project Ga0073932, IMG submission 76967) | Hot spring sediment bacterial and archeal communities from British Columbia, Canada, to study Microbial Dark Matter (Phase II) - Dewar... ...
TAATTATTCAAAAAAAATATTTTGAAATTTCATCAATTGATATAAAGGAAAAAATGATAAAAATTGGCCTTCTTCTTTTTTATGCTACTTTTTCTTTTTCTTTAGTATTAATAATTATTCAAATTGCTGATATTCTCTCTGCTTTTTTTGTTGAAAATTTAGGAGTAGAAAGAATATTTAATATTTTTTTTCTCTCAGTAGAACAACAAGGAACAGTTATCCAAAAAAGTGAGATGGCTTATGCTAATTTTGAAGGATGCCGAAATTTAAATATCAATTTAATTGAATCAATTAAAACCGCTAAATTTTTAATTAAAATAACTAATCTCACTTATTTTATTTTAGGAATAATGCTTCTTTTGCGAAAAATTATTCTTTGGTTTTTATTAGTTTTATCACCTTTTTTAGCCATATTAGCTCCTTTTATTTTTATCCGCAATATTGGCTGGATTTGGGTAGGCGTCTTTTTTCAATGGGCGTTTTATGGACCATTGGTTTCTTTATTTTTAGGTCTACTGGCAACTATTTGGAATAATTCGCCTCATATTCCTTTTAACTTCGATTTTAGCCGAATAAATAATGCTTCTGGTTTTGTTTACCAAACTGGAATAAATATTCTTTATGGAGGCCCCGCTCAAACTTTAACTTTTTCCAATACCTCAAATTACGTCGATACCTTTGCTGAATACATCGTCTCTCTTTTAATGCTATGGGCAACAATTTTTTTTCCTTGGTGGTTATTGCGGATATTCCGCGATTATTGTTGTGATGGAATTTATGCGGCTAAAAATATCTTAATGTCAATATATGATCAAATGCGAGGAGGACCGACTCCTACCCCGCCCGGACTCATTCCTTCTTTATCTAACATTTCCACGCAATTAAAAATTCCTAAAGAAGTAGAAATTCCAGTAAAAGTAAAATTGGAAACTATTGAAGAAATTAAAAAAGCAAAAACTGAAGAAATTAGTCGCTCTTTAAACATCTCTGTCTCTAAATTAACTGAGATAGCCAATTTTGAAACAAATAAAGAGTTAAGAGAAAATATTGTTCAAAATATTAATTATCTCCAAAACCCAACCCGGGCGACTACTACTACCGAAAAGCAAAAATTTATGCATATTCGCAATGAACTTTTCAACCGAGCAATAAAAGAAGACAAAACAGCTCAACAAATTTTATCATCAATTTCCAGTTCCAAAATAGAACAAATCCAGGCTAAAGAAAAAATCGTTCAAACTTTACCACAAATTAAGCCTATTACTCATGTTGTTTCTATAAAAATAAAAGTTCCAAAGCAAAAAGTAAACTCTATCATCTCATCCATCATTAATACCTCTCAAACAAAAACTAACTTTATTAATGCAATTGCACAAAAAGCTAATTCTTCCGCCAATCAAGTCCAAAGTGTATTAAATAATCTCTCACAAAATATTGATCAACCAACAAACATTATTATTCAAAATATAAGCAAAACATCCAATTTAGATAAGGAAAGAATAGTCACTATAATCAAAACTTTTACTGAGATTTTGAGAACCGATAAGGATTTAATAAAGGAGATCGCTGTTAAAGAAAATATCAAAGAGGAACAGTTAGAAAATGTTATTAACAATCAAATTCCTTTAGTTGCTGAACCCGAAAAACATATAGAAGAAACCATTAGTGTTCCCCCTTCTATCTCTATTGAAGACTATGAAGAAGTAAAACGAATGTGGAAATCTCAATATGAAAAAGGGGAGGTCCCAATTAGTGAAAAAATTAATTCAAGAGAAGTTTGGATAAATAATGATATTATCTTTATAACTAATACTTTAAATAAATTGTTATCGCCTGATAAAAAATTACAACAAGAAGGATTGGATGATTTAGGCTATATTCTTCCTATTTTCTTAATCAATAACTTAACCGGAGAGCAATTAATTGTTTATCTTAAGGCTAAATTAGAAGCCGCTAAGGAGATATTAAAAGAAAAGGAAAAGGAAAAAGAAATACTGGAAAAATTAAAAACTAAAGAAGAGGAAGAAAAAGTTGAAGTTGTAATCCCAAAGAAAAAAGAAGAAGAGAAAACAATGGAGTTTCAAGAAAAATTAACTTTAGATGATAACAAAGAAAAAAATGAGGAAAATCAAAACCAAAATATCAATAATGAAAACCAACCGAAAAATTTAATTGAAAATGAAAATAACAATAAAAGAAATAAAACTTCATAAATAATTAAAATCTGATCCAGAATTAAAAATAGAATTAAAATTGGATAAAGGAATAGTTTTTTTATCCATTAACTTGAAAGCATTAAAAAAGTTAATTGACTGAAAAACTCTTGTTAAAAGTAAGAAAAAAAGTATAATTTATCTAATGAAAAAAATTTTTATTGAACAAATAATTAATAAAATCGGTGAAGAGGTAGATCTCTACGGCTGGGTAGCTTCTAAAAGAGAACATAAGGAAATTGTCTTTATTGACTTAAGAGATGTTAGTGGCATTGTACAAGTGGTTGGTGATGAAAATTTTAAAAAACTTTCTTTGGAGGATGTTGTTTTTATTAAAGGAATTGTTAAAAAAAGACCGGATAAATTAATTAATCCAAAGATTAAAACTGGACAGATTGAAATTGAAGCTAAAGAATTAAAAATTTTAAGCCATGCCAATCCTTTGCCTTTACCTATTGAAGATGATGGTCATAAAATTGATGAAGAAATTAGGCTTAAATATCGTTACCTTGATTTAAGACGTCAAAGGATGAAAAAAAACCTTATCCTACGTTATCAATTTATTAAATTTATTCGCAACTTCATGGACAAAAAAGGATTTATTGAAGTAGAAACTCCAATTTTAACTAAAGCGACTCCTGAAGGGGCGCGTGATTTTGTCGTTCCTTCTCGTCTTCAACCAGGAAAATTTTACGCTCTTCCGCAATCACCCCAGCAATATAAACAACTTTTAATGGTGGCTGGATTTGAAAAATATTTCCAAATTGCTCGTTGTTTTCGCGATGAAGATCCTCGAGCCGACCGAGCCTATGGAGAGTTTACCCAACTTGACATAGAAAAATCATTTACTAACCAAAAAGAAATAAGAGAATTAATTGAGTGTCTTTTAAAAGAAACTATCAATCAAATTTTTCCGGAAAAAAAACTTTTTCAATTCCCTTTTCCTATCCTAACTTATAAAGACGTAATTGAAAAATATCAATCTGATAGGCCTGATATTCGACCAAAAAAAGAGTCTAATCTTTTAGCTTTTTGTTGGGTGGTTGATTTTCCTGCTTTTGAATGGAAAGAACAAGAAAAACGATGGGATGCCACCCATCACCCTTTTACTGCACCAAAAGAAGAGGATTTACCTCTTCTAAAAAAAGGCGAATATGAAAAAGTAAGGGCTGACCAGTATGATTTAGTCTTAAATGGTTTTGAAGTCGGTGGGGGTTCAATAAGAATAACTGACCCTCTCCTTCAAACAAAAATTTTTGAAATCATGGGTCATAGTAAAGAAGCGGTTGAAAATAAATTTGGTCATCTTTTAGAAGCTTTTTCTTATGGTGCCCCTCCACATGGCGGTATCGCTTTAGGATTAGATCGATTACTCCAAGTTATTCTCAATGAAATATCAGTTAGGGAAGTGATTGCCTTTCCAGCCAGTTCCGGTGGAAAAACCGCAGTGATGGATGCTCCTTCCCAAATCGATAAAGACCAGCTTGATGAATTAGGAATTGAAATTAAAAGTTAAAATCTCATTTATCACTCTATTTAAAATCTTAATTTTAGAATTTAAAATTTTTTTATTTTATGCGTTATAAATTTATTGTCCCTCTTTTTTTTTATACCCTATTTTTTCTTTTTTATCCCGGTGATAGTTATTATTTTCATATCTTTGCCTATAACCGAAATCTCTTTAATCAAGAAAAAAAAGTGATTGAAACAAAGATTAGCCCAATTCCTTACCTAAAAAATCCATACTATTATCCTTTCGTTACCGCCCAAGGAGTATATATCGTCAATCTAGATAGTTTTACTCCTTTGTGGGAAAAAAATGCTAAAAAAAAATTTATTCCGGCATCAACCACTAAAATTATCACTGCCTTAGTTACTTATGATGTCTATAGACCAGAAAAAATAATAACGGTCAAAAAAATTATTAACGAAGGACAATTAATGGGATTATTAGTTGGCGAAAAAATAACTGTAGAAAATCTTTTATATGGAATTTTAGTTCATTCTGCCAATGATGCTGCTTATGCCTTAGCTTATGATTATGGTTATGATCAATTTATTTTATTAATGAATGAAAAAGCTAAAAACTTAGACATGAAAGATAGCCATTTCATCGATCCTTCAGGACTTAGAGAAGAAAATCAATATACTACCCCCTATGATTTATCTTTAGCGGCACGAGAGCTTTTAAAGAATAATTATTTATCAAAAATTGTTTCCACTAAAGAAATCATTATTTCCGATACAGAGTTTAAATATTTTCATAAATTAAGCAATGTTAATCGGCTTTTAGGTGAAATTCATGGGTTGGGCGGATTAAAAACTGGCTATACAGAAAATGCAGGAGAAAATTTAGTTAGTTTTTATAAAAATAACTCCTATCGGTATATTATTGTTGTTTTAAAAAGTGAAGATAGATTTTTAGATACTAAAAATATTATTGATTGGTTAAATGAAAATATTAATTATCTTCCAGTTAAAATTTAGTTTTAGTCAGTTAAATAATCATCTATCACCGCCGGCACATAAGCGATAAAATTAGGCTCGCCGACAAAAACATAGACCGGTTGAAAGTATTCTTGATATAAATCAGGGTCAAAATATGCTAAAAACATATTTTTTATGACCACATCTTTTTTATCAGAAGAAGAGATTATCAATCCTTCTCCTTTTTTTAATTTTTCCCATATCTTATCTCCTGTATTTAAAGGATAAACTCCATATTGATCTGCTGATTTTTCAAAAAATTTTATTTGAGCCCGTAAAATTTTATAGCCTTGTCGGTTAAAGACAAGAAGAATAAAGTTTTGACTTGAGGGAAAATTAGGAGCCACTACCACTATTTGTTCCAAGTCTGGCCGATAAAAATTAACTTCTACCACGTTAGCTTCTTCATTATTTTTTACTGAGGAAAATATTTTTTCTGTTGGATAATATTTCAAAAAATTAACTGTTAATTTACCTTTACTTAATTCATTAGGATAACGATTAATCGTTTTTAAAAAATTAATGGCGGTATTTTCTATCATATTTTGTGAAGGAATATTCATCTCTTCAAAAAGGGAGGAATCATCCGCGAAATTATAATCGTAACGAAAATTAAAATTGGTAATATCTACCGTCAATTTTTGCTTCTCATCACTAAATTCTGCCTCAACTTCATTTAATTTATATTGAGCTGAACTTGTATCAAAACCAAAATTTTTAGCCATTAAAAAAATTTTTTCCCGATAGCCTAAACGAGCTACAGTTGGAGGAATAAAATACACTTTCGCCGTTGATGTTGCCGTAATTGGAACTCCTTCGATTGTATCCAAAACAAAATTAAAACCAGCACTTGTTGACGCTTCTTTAATATATGGTTTTTTTATTTTGCCAAAAATCGGATTTTGATAAATTGCATTAGACTTAGGTTCAAACAAAAGAAAAATAAGTCTAAACGAGTAAAAAATAATCATTAAAAAAATAAAAAATAACAAACCCCAAGGTAAATAGCGCCTAAAATAATAAGAAAATTCAGATAAGGTCATATTATTATAATAACATTTATCTTAAAAGAAGAGTTTTAATTTTAAGAAGAATAAAAATAATCACTTCTATCTTTCATAAATAAAAGTTTTTATCAGCTACTAAAGTCCCAATTTTTTCTCCGCGTAGAATTTTTTCTATGTTTTCCGGTTGAGTAAAATTAAAAACAATCACTGGCATATTTCTTGCCTGACATAAAGCAAAGGCGGTATTATCCATTACTTTTAACCCTTCTTCCAAAGCAGTTTGATAATCAACAAAATCTAATTTTTTTGCCCCTTTAAATTTTTTTGGGTCTTTGTCATAAACTCCATCAACTGTTGAAGCTTTCAAAATTACATCACATTTTAACTCGATGGCCCGAAGAGCTGCGGCAGAATCAGTAGTAAAATAAGGATTACCTGTTCCACCAGCTAAAATAACTATTCTTCCTTTTTCCATATGTCTCAACGCCCTTCTTCTGATATAAAGTTCACAAATTTGCGGCATTGAAATAGCTGACATGACCCGGGTATTATTACCCAATTTCTCAATCGCCTCCTGTAAAGCTAAGGAATTAATTACAGTCGCCAGCATTCCCATCTGATCAGCAACCGCATGATCAAAATCAGTTCCCTCTACCTCTCTTCCGCGTAAAATGTTACCGGCTCCCAAAACTATAGCTATCTGAACTTTAGTTTTCCTGCGAATATTTTCTATGAGGGAGGCTATATAACTAAATTTTTCAAAATCTAAAACTTTAGTTGAAGAAGAAAAACTCTCGCCGGTTATTTTTAGAAGTATTCTCTTATAAACAATTGGTTTTTTTTCCATGTTTTATATAATATTTTATCAGTTAAAATTTCTCTTGCAAATGATATTAAAAAAAATTAATTTTCGCAATTTTCGCAATTTTCTAAATTATTCATTTACCTTTAATCCATTTTTGACCATAGTAATTGGTGAAAATGCCAAAGGAAAGACCAATCTTTTAGAAGGGATTTATTTTTTAACTAATACTATTGGTTTTCGTGAAAAAAAGGAGGAAGAGCTAATTTTTTTTAATAAAGATAGGGCTTATGTTGAAGGATTATATCTTTTAAGCGATCAAAAATTTACTTTTCGAATAAATTTGGAGAAAAAGAATAATATTGTGGAAAAAAAGTATTTTATAAACAAAACGATAAAAAATTATTCCTCCTATTTAAAAGAACAAAGTAAGGCAATACTCTTCTCTCCTTATCAAATCGAAATTATCACTGGTTCACCCGCTCATCGCCGTAATTATTTTGATAAATTCATTGGTTCTTTTGATATTCAATATAAAAAACAGCTTTCCAATTATGAAAATGCCCTTAAAAGAAGAAATAAACTTTTGCAAAGCATTAAAGAACAAGAAAAAATGCGGGAAGAAATAAGTTTTTGGGATAATTATCTTCAAAAACAAGGAAAATATATAACAGAGGAAAGAGAAAAATATGTCAATTTTTTAAACAATCACCCTCAAGTTGATAATAAAAAATTTTTTATTCATTATATTAAAAATGAATTTAATAAAAAAAATTTAGAAAAATTTTGGCGAGAAGAATTAAGATTAAAACAAACATTAATTGGCCCACAACGAGATGATTTTCGAATTTATTTGAACGAAAATGATTTTAAAAGAAATGTTCATTTATATGCTAGTCGATCAGAAGAGCGCCTATCTTTGTTTTGGTTGAAAATAAATGAAATTAATTTTTTTGAGCAAATGTTTAATATTAAACCAATTGTTCTTTTAGACGACATCTTCTCTGAACTTGATTTATACCATAAAAAATTAGTCTTAAATTTAATCAAAAAATACCAGACTATTGTCACAACTACTGAAATAGAAGTTTTAAATCTTATTGAAGTGCCAAAATCAATAATCAAGTTGTAAAATATATATGGAGGGTTGGCAGAGAGGACAATTGCGCGAGTCTCGAAAACTCGAGGGAATTTTTCCCTACAGAGGTTCGAATCCTCTACCCTCCGCCTTTAAAAATATATCATAAAGTCTTAAAATATTAACATTAAAAACCATATAATTAACAATTCGACAAAAAATTATTTGAAGTAATAAGAAAGAATTGATTCTTAGTTAAGTTTTCTTATAACCGCCTTAACCCGACCAAAAATTTGAAGTTCTTGGCGAGGAAAAAATGGTGGATATTTTTGATTAGCCGCTTCAAGATAAAAACAATCGCGAACTCTATCTTTTCTTAAAATTTTCAAGGTCCACTCTCTATCTATTTGCGCCAAAACAATATCTCCTGGTAAAACTTCTTTCTTTTTTTCAATAATAACAATATCACCATCGAAAATCCCTAAATCCTTTAATGAATCTCCATTTACTTTTAAAAGAAAAGAAGAAGAAGGATCTTCAATTAGATACTCATCTAAAGTTAGGTATTGTCTGTTTTCTTCCGCTAAAATCGGATAGCCGGCTTTAACATCCCCTAACAAAGGTAACGCAAAAAAATTACTGGTCGGGGTTAATTTATTATTTATTTTTATAAAAAAACCTTCTTCAATTAATTTGTTAATAATTTTAAAAACCGTATTTTTTGAAGAAACTTTAAAAATTGAAAGCATTTCAGAATATGAAGGTAATCGGCGAAATTTTTTATAAAATTTTTTTATTAAAGATAATCTTTTACTTATCATAAATATACTCTTTATTTTAGTAAACAATCGTTCACTTGTCAAGTCTATTTTTAAAATTATTTATTAATCATTGCCTGAATAATATTTTGCGGAACTTCTTCATAATGTGAAGGTTCCATGTAGAAAAATCCTCTCCCTTCTGTCAATGAACGAAGTGCGGTCGCGTATCCGGATAACTCAGCTAAAGGTGCATAAGTTTTAATAACAACCACTTTGGTTCTTTTTTCTGTTCCAATAATTTTTCCTCTTTTTGAAGAAATATCGCCAATTACTGCTCCCATAAATTCCTCAGGCACGGTCACTTCTAATTTCATAATCGGCTCAATTAAAGTTAGCCCAGCTTTCTTCACCGCCTCTTGTAACGCCATTGAACCGGCAATTTTAAAAGCTATATCTGAAGAATCAACTTCATGATAAGAACCATCATATAAAGTCACTTGAATATCAGTGATTGGATATCCTAATAATACACCTTTATCCATCGCCTCCAAAACTCCCTTCTCAACGGAGGGGATAAATTCCGAAGGAATGACTCCTCCTTTAATTTTGTTAACAAATTTAAAACCTTCCCCGCGTGATAAAGGTTCAACCTTAATCAAGCAGTGACCATATTGACCATGACCGCCTGTTTGGCGAATATATTTTCCCTCAGCATCAGCTAAACGAGTAACTGTCTCTTTATAAGCCACCTGTGGTTTTCCTACATTAACATTCATTCCCATTTCTCGTCTCATCCGATCAACTAAAATTTCCAAATGTAATTCACCCATACCTGACATTATCGTCTGCCCTGTCTCATGGTTTATTTTTACTTTAAAAGTGGGATCTTCTTCAGCAAGACGCTGCAAAGTATAAGATAATTTTTCTTGATCGGCTTTGGTTTTGGGTTCAATTGCTAAAGAAATTACCGGTTCTGGAAAGGAAATTTTTTCCAACAATATTGGCTCCTCTTTTGTGGCTAATGTATCGCCTGTTTTTGTCTCTTTTGGTCCAACTAAAGCGATAATTTCACCGGCAAAAGCTTTATCAATCTCCTCTCTTTGATTGGCGTGCATTAAAAGAATTCGACTAACCCTTTCTTGTTTATCGCGATTGACATTATAAATATATGAACCTGATTGCAAAGAACCAGAATAAATCCGAGCATAAGTTAATTTCCCAACATGAGGATCTAATTGTATTTTAAAAGCTAAGGCAGTAAATTTTTCTTCATTTATTAATTTTCTTTTTTCTTTTTGCTGAGTAATTGGATTTATCCCTTCTATTTCTTTTAAATCAACTGGGGAGGGAAGATAATCAATAATTGCATCCAAAATTGGCTGCACTCCTTTATTGCGCAAAGATGAACCACAATAAACAGGAATTAATTTATAGGAAATAACTGCTTTTCTTAAGCTTTTGTTTAATTCTTCGTTGTTTAAATTTTCTCCTTCCAAATATTTGTGTAGCAAAACATCATCAGTTTCGGCTATCTGTTCAACTAACTTTGCTCGCAAAAGAAGAATTTTTTCTTTTAAATCAGTTGGTATTTCATCTTTGATAGTATATTTTACTCCTTGAGAATCTTTATCCCAAATTAAAGTTTTTAAATTTAAAATATCAACTATGCCAACAAAATCTTGTTCTTTTCCAATTGGATAAGTCATCACGGCCGGTTTAGCCCCTAATCTTTCCTTTATTTCTTTAACTGTTCCTTCAAAATTAGCGCCAAGTTTGTCCATTTTATTAATGAAACAAATCCGGGGAACTTTATATTTATCTGCTTGACGCCAAACAGTTTCTGATTGACTTTGAACTCCTTCTTCCGCATCAAAAATCACTACACCACCATCTAAAACTCGCAAGGACCTCTCAACCTCAGCCGTAAAATCAACGTGTCCGGGAGTATCAATAATATTAATTCTTACCTGTCGCCAAAAGGTAGTGGTAGCGGCCGAAACAATCGTTATTCCTCGCTCTCTTTCTTGCGGCATCCAATCCATTTGTGTCGTCCCCTCATCAATATCGCCAATCTTATAGGTTCTACCCGTATAAAATAAAATCCTTTCCGTGGTGGTAGTTTTTCCCGAGTCAATATGAGCAATAATACCAATATTTCTGATTTTATCCAAGGGAACAATTCTATTTTTAGTAATAATTGATTGTTGTGCCATAAAAATTTAAATTAAACAAACTTACCATTTTAGATGAGCGAAAGCTTTATTTGCTTCGGCTAGCTTTTCTGTCTGAGCTTTTTTTGCTACCGCTTGACCTTGATTTTTAGCAGCATCATTTAACTCTGTATAAAGTTTATCAGCAAATGTCTTACACTCTTTACTAGAACGATCAATTGCCGCTTTAATTATCCATTTCAAGGCAAAAAAAAGCTTTCTTTCTCTACCTACTTCAACCGGAACCAAATAAGAAGCTCCTCCTAATCGTCTTGGTCTTACTTCAAAATTTGGCGCAACATTATTTATCGCCTGATGAAGAACTTCTAAAGGATTTTTTCCTTCTTTTCTTATTCTTTCCAAGACCGAATAAACAATCTTTTCCGCAACAGTTTTCTTACCATCACGGGTAATATAATTAATCAATTTTGTCACTTCAAAACTATTATAAATTCCATCTGGTTTAATCACTCTTTTCTTATAAAAATGTCTAGGCATAATTTAAAATTTAAAAAAAATAATTAATTACTTATTGTAA
>Ga0073932_1007076_pt1 | contig 11093 bp, 7 predicted proteins | sample DewCreD2012metaG_FD_76967 | JGI IMG/M metagenome (GOLD analysis project Ga0073932, IMG submission 76967) | Hot spring sediment bacterial and archeal communities from British Columbia, Canada, to study Microbial Dark Matter (Phase II) - Dewar... ...
CGAGGTCGAAACCGCCGCTGCCCGAGGTCGGGTGCGGGTCGTAGATCGGCCGCCCGAACGAGTCGAGCGCGGAGCCGTCGCCCACGATGTCCACGATCTTCACCTGGCTGATGGCCTGCACATCAAGCAGGGGCGATACGCCGGCCAGTTGGGCCAAGTCGAAGGGCGTGCCGAAGCCCTGACGGTATTTTCCCGCCAGGTTGTCGATGTTCGTCGGGTCCACGGAACCGAAGCCCCCGACCGGCGAGGCCGTCAGCGAGGCATTGGGAAACCGAAAGAAATCGACGCCGTTGGACGAAACCTCGACAAACGCCAATTCGAGGAAGGTGTCGCTGAAGCTGTTTTCGAAGACGGCGAAATCCCAGCCCGGACCATCGGCAATCCAGACATCGAATGTCAGGGTGATTTGCCCTCCGTTGCCCAGGCATACGATATCGGTGCTCGTTCCTTGGGCGGGACCGAGGGCTTTTTCGGGCGTTTGCCAGCTCGAATCGCAGCCCGAACCGACGAAGTAATTCGTCCAGCCGGTCGCCCAGGCAACAATCTTCGGATCATTCTTGGCGACGGCGGTGGAGCCTGGTTGACCGGCGGCCGGCGGATAGGGGCCGGCGGCCGCCGGGCCGGTTTGCAGGACCAAACAGGTCCACGCGACGACGAAAGGGGCCGACAGATAAGCGAAGCGGCTGGTAGCGTGCTGTCCCCTTGGGGACTGCGTTCGGTTCTTCGCGGGTCCATTCCCAACCAAGAGAACAACGAGCGACATTGGGCGAAGGCGGCGATTCATTGGATTTTTCCCTTTGCGCCGACGGGGCGGCGCGGATGGCGTGCGAACTGCTCTGGGAGACGCATTGCGCAGGCGGTGTCCCTCTCGTGCCGGCCGGCACGGTTGTCAAACGCTGAAGGGACCGTGCCCGAGCCGCCCCATAAGCGGACGACGGGCGCGGCGCGCGCCTTCAGCGCGCGGCGACAGCGGACCGGCGCACCAGGTTGCGGCGCGGTGCGAGATCCGCGATTCGACGGCCGCCGCGCGCTGAAAGCGCGCACGGGTCCGCTCAGCGGATGAGCCTCCAGAGCTTGGACATGCTTGATTTCGGCCGTTTCCGTCCCGCGCGGAACACGCACCCGACTCGCGTTGGTAGGTCTTCTGACTTTCGAGCTTCACCGGCCCGGCCTTCTCGCCGCCCGACGGCGGGCGGCAATGGCATGTGAAGGGGCGCGGCACAACGCTCGATGACAGCGGCGGGGACCGTTCCGGATTCGCACCGGATTCCCTGTTCGGCAGGCGGCCCAGAGCCGGCTCGCCTGCACACCAACGCACGACGGTCTAGAATATAGCTTCTTCGGGCAGCGCCGACAAGCGGTTCTGCTGTTAGAATTGGATATTCTTCCTCTATCGTTGTGCTGCCGGCGGCTACATACTGAAGCGAACATGGACATCGGTGCTTTGCGCGAACGCCTTGCCGAGTTCGAGAAGGCCGCCCCATGGCTGCGCGCGTGGAAGCTGTCCGATGTGCGCCGCGCCTACGACTGCCTGCTTCGCATCGCTTCGGGCGGGATGACGCTCGACTTGCTCGGCGTGCTTTGCGATCAACTGGCCGAACATCTGCCCGCCACGGCCGACCCCGACATGGCGCTGAACAACCTCGAGCGCTTTGTCGCGGTGGCGCGCAATCCGTTGGCGATCGGCACGCTTTTCGAGCGCGACCCGACCGCCTTGCCGCCGCTGTTGCACCTGTTCAGCACCAGCCAGTACCTCAGCGATTTGCTGGTGACCGATCCGGAAAGCTACGATCTGTTGCGGCTTAGCGAGGGTCTGCCGGTGGCGCGGCAGCCGTTGGTCGACGAACTGACGGCCGAGGTGATGGCGCTGGACGACGAGACGGCCGTGGCGCGGGCATTGCGGCGTTTCAAGCGCCGCGAGGTGCTGCGCATCGCCTACGGCGACATCATTCGCGGTCAAAGCCTGAAGACGGTTACGGCCCAAATCTCCTACCTGGCCGATGCGATCGTCGAGGCCGCCCTTCAAGCGGCCTATCGCAAAGTGGCCGCGCAGCGCGGCGTGCCGCAATTGCACGACGGCCGCGGCGCGCCCCGATTCGTGGTGCTCGGATTGGGCAAGTTGGGCGGGCTGGAACTGAATTATTCCAGCGACATCGATCTGATCTTTCTCTACGACGGCGACGGACGCACCGACGGCCGCCGCAGCGTTACCAACGTCGAGTTCTTCGACTACGTGGCCCGCGAAATGGTCCGGCTGCTGACCGAGGCCACGCAATGGGGAAGCTGCTACCGCGTCGATTTGCGGCTTCGACCCGACGGCCAACGCGGACCGACCGTTCCCAGCCTGGCCGGCGCGCTGAGCTACTACGACCTTCGAGGACGGACCTGGGAACGGCAGGCGATGATCAAGGCCCGGCCCGTGGCCGGCGACCTGGACTTGGGATGGGATTTTCTCGACCGTCTCGGGCCGTGGATCTATCGGCGCTATCTCTCGGCGGCCGACATCGCCGGCATCAAGGCGCTGAAACGGCGCATCGAGCGTCAGGCGGAGCAAGCCGGCGGCGAAACGCGCGACGTAAAAACCGGCCGCGGCGGCATTCGCGACGTGGAGTTCGCTATACAATTCCTGCAACTGCTCAACGGCGGCGACCTGCCCGAGTTGCGCACCGGCAACACGCTCGATGCGCTGTCGCGGCTGGAGGCGAGCGGGTGCCTGAGCCATACGGAAAGCACACTGCTGGCTGAAAACTACACGTTTCTCCGAAAGATCGAACATCGCTTGCAGATCATGTTCGATCTGCAAACCCATCTGCTTCCCGACGACCCCGGCGAATTGACCAAATTGGCGCTTCGCATGGGCTATGGCGAGGGCGGCCCGGCCTCGCTCAGCGCCTTCATCGACGACTATCGGCAGAAGACGGAACTGAATCGCAAAATCCTCGATCATCTGCTGCACGAAGCCTTCGCCGACGATCCGCAGACCGCCCCCGAGGTCGATCTGGTGCTCGATCCCGACCCGACGGCCGACCGCATCGAAGAAGTGTTGGGCAAGTATCCGTTTCGCGATTTGAATCGGGCCTACGAAAACCTGATGGCGCTGGGCGAGGAGCGAATCCCCTTTCTCTCGACGCGGCGCTGCCGGCACTTTCTGGCCTCGATCGCCCCGCGGCTGCTCTCGGCCGTGGCCGAAACCGTCGATCCCGACTCGACGCTCGTGCAGCTTTGCCAGGTCAGCGACTCGATCGGCGGCAAAGGGGTGTTGTGGGAACTGTTCAGCTTCAATCCGCCCAGCCTGCGTTTGTACGTCGAGCTTTGCGCCTACAGCCCCTACTTGGCCGGCATTTTGACGAGCAATCCGGGCATGCTCGACGGGTTGATGGACAGCCTGGTGCTCGACAAACTGCCGACGCCCGACTTCCTCGATCGCACCTTGGCCGAGTTGTGCGAATCGGCCGAGGATGTCGAACCGATCTTGCACAGCTTCAAGAACGATCAGATTCTTCGCGTCGGCGTCCGCGATTTGCTCGGCAAGGAAGACGTGCAGCACACCACCGGCGCCTTGGCCGATATCGCCCAAACCTGCCTGAAGCAGATCGTGCAGCGAGAATACGAGCGCTTGACGGCCAAGTTCGGAGAGCCGCATGTGCACGTCGGGCGGCGGACCGGGCGCCCCTGCGAATTGGTGATTCTCGCGTTGGGCAAGTTCGGCGGCCGCGAACTGAACTACCACAGCGATCTGGACATCGTCTTTCTTTACGAGGCCGAGGGCCATACGCAGCCCCCGCCCGGCCGCGAAGGCACGTCGAACCAGCATTTCTACAGCGAGCTGGGCCAACGGATCATCAAGTTCATCAGTCATTTGGGCGCGCACGGGCGGCTGTACGAAGTGGACGCCCGGCTGCGGCCGACCGGGCGCAGCGGCAGCCTGGCGGTTTCGCTTCCCGAGTTGCTCCGATACTTCACCAGCGGCGAGGCGCAGCTTTGGGAACGCCAAGCCTTCACCAAGGCGCGGGTGGTGTTCGGCAGCGATCGAGCGGCGCGGCTGGCGATGAATGTCGTTACCCGCGCCGTCTATCAGCGCCGATGGCAACCGGCCGACGCCGCCGAAATCCGGCAAATGCGGCATCGGCTCGAACAAACGGCGTCCGCCGGCAACTTGAAACGCGGACCCGGCGGGATCGTCGATATCGAGTTTCTCGTGCAGATGCTGCAACTCCGTCACGGCCGCGGAATCCCGCATGTGCGTTCGCCGAACACGCTACAGGCGCTTCGGGCGCTGTTCGAGGCCGGATGCCTCTCGGCCGACGATTACGAGCTGTTCTATTTCAACTACCGCCTTCTGCGGACGATCGAGGGCCGCTTGCGGCTGATGAACTCGACGGCCCGCGACCAACTCCCCGCCGACCCGAGCGAATTGGCCAAGCTGGCGCACCTGACGCGCTATCAGAGCACGGAACTCTTGCTGCAAGACTTCGCCGTGGCGACGCGGCGGATTCGCGAGCGGTTCGATCAATGGATGGAGGCGGCTGCGCGCACCTCGGCCAAGCGTCCGGCCGACGGGAAAGCGTGACGTTCGCGGAGCCGAGGCGACGGCTGCCGTTCCATCGCCGGAAGACAAACAACCGGATGCTGGGAAATGATCTACCAGTCGTCTTCTGCCGATCGCCTTTCGTCGGCGAGCTTCGGACCTGCGCCGCGCTGCAGTCTCAAGCCGCCGCGCGACGACCGCGCGTGGTTGATCGATCCGCCGCTCGATCAGCTTGCGGCCTTGATGGAGCGCAACGCCCAGCAGGCCGAGCGCCGCCGCGGAACAATCGGCGGGGCGGAATGGCGCACGTTTGCCGCCGCGGCCCGGGAAGAGCTGCTCGCAGCCGCCGTGGAATATACGCGCGAGTTCCTTGGCGACGAGTCGGCCGCTCGAGCCAATCGGGGATCGCAGCGGATGGTGTTGGCCGGCCATCAGCCGGGGTTGTTTCATCCGGGGGTCTGGCTGAAGAACTTCGTTCTCGACGGCGCAGCCCGGCAGGGCGGCGCAACGGCGGTCAACTTGGTGATCGACGACGATGTGCTCCGCTTCCCGTCGGTGTTGGTTCCCGGCGGGACGCCCGATGCGCCGACGCTGGAGCCGCTGGCCTTCGACGGTCCGCACGAGCAAACCGTGTGGGAACTGCGGCCCGCGGCCGACCGCGCGGTGTTCGAGTCGTTCGCCGCGCGGGCGTCGCAACGGCTGAGCGGATTGATCGAGCGGCCGCTGGTGATCGACTACTGGCCGTTGGTCGTGGCGCGTGCCGCCGCGGGTTGCACCCTGGGCGCGGCGTTGGCGCAAGCCCGGCGGCAATGGGAAGACCGTTGGGGCGTCGAGACGCTGGAAGTTCCGCAAAGCCGAGTATGCCGGTTGCCTTCGTTCCGCCGCTGGGTCGCCTGCCTGTTGAGCGACTTGCCGCGATTGACCGGCGCTTATAATCAGGCGTTGGCCGAGTATCGCCGAGCGCATCGGGTGCGCAATGCCGCGCAACCGGTTCCGAGCCTAGCTGTCGAAGACCAGCGGTACGAGGCTCCTTTTTGGCTGATTCCGCGCGACGGGCGCCGCCGGCGATTGTTTGCGCGGCGAACGGCGGCGGGGATCGAGGCGGCCGACGAGAAGGGCGTTGTTGCGATCTTGCCGCCCGCCGAGCGCGACGGCGGCGCGGCAGCGGCCGACGAAATGCAGCGGCTGGAATCGCAGGGTGTGCGCGTGCGCACCCGCGCGCTGATGACGACGCTTTGGGCGCGGCTGTTCCTCGGCGACTTGTTCATTCACGGGGTGGGCGGCGCCGCCTACGACGAAGTAACCGACCGGATCATCGCCGGCTACTTCGGCGTCGAGCCGCCGGGGTTCGCTGTCGTCTCGGGCACGCTTTTCTTGCCGGTTGCTTCGCCGTCGGGCAGCGCCGATGAAATGCGGCGGGTTGCTCGGCAACTGCGGGAGCTGAAGTACCATCCGGAAGCAGCCGTTCCTCCGCCCGATGATCCTGCGGCGCGGCAGCGATGGGAGGAGCTGGCGGCCGAAAAGCGTCGGGTGCTCGAAGGCGCCGGACCGCCGATGTCGCCCGCGGCGCGGCATCGCGCCATCGAGTCGTTCAACCGCACGCTGGGAGAGTTTGCCGAGGCTGCCCGCGGCGAGTTGCTCGATCGGCTCGAAGAGGTACGCCGCGCGCAGCGCATCGAAGGCATCTTGCGCCGTCGCGACGTGCCGTATGTGTTCTACCCGGCTTCGACGCTGCGGGAATTTTTCGGCGGGCTACTTCACAAGAACGGATAAAGATGCTTTGATACCGGAGAAAGGATTCGCGCGATGGATGCCGCGATCTCGTCTTCGGAACCGACGCCGCTCATTCGAGAGCGCACATGCGCCAAACGGATTCGCACGCCCATCGTCCCCGCAACAACGGCGGACCATCCCGCGATTCACTATTTTCTCGAAGCCGTCTTCGATCGGAATTGGGCGGCTGAGTTCCGCGCGGCCTGCGACGACCCGAACTACCGGCCCGGCGATCGGCTCCTGCTGCGGCGCGGGCCGCGGATGCTGGGCCATGCCCGCATCAGTCGGCGGACGATGCAGTTCGATTGTTGCCGGGTGCCGGCGTGCGGGCTTCACGAGTTGTGCATCATTCCCTCGTTGCGGCGGCAGGGCTACGGAGCGTATCTGCTGGCCGCGGCGGAACGCGCGATGTTCGATGCCGGTGCAGAGGTCGGCTGGCTGCGGACGTCGGCACCGCACTTCTTCCGCCGTTCGGGGTGGGCGCTGTGCGGCCGGCATAATTACAGCCGTGCCGACGCCCGCTCGCTGTTGGCTCAGCTTTGGCAGCGGGGCGTGCCGCAGCGCCGCGGCCGCGTTTGGCATATTCGGCCGTGGCGGCAGTGGGAAACCGGTTCGCTGGCCCGCATCTATCAACAGAACCTATTCGGGGCCTTCGGCTGGACGGTGCGCGACAGCGACTATTGGAACTGGCTGCTCAACCGCCCGGCCTTCGACGAGATCTATGTGGCCATCGAAGGGCCGGATCAACTCGAATTGGGCGAGCGCAACACCCGGTTGATCGGCTATTCGGTCGTCCGCGGCGCGCGAATCATCGAGTTGTTGACCTCGCCCGATCGCCCTCGGGCGGCGTTGGAGCTGCTTGCCCGAATCGCTACCGACGCCTTGGAGCACGATCGTTCCGACATTACCCTCCATGCCCCGGCCGAACATCCGTTGCACGGCGTTTTTCTCGACGCCGGCGGCCTGCACCAGCACGTTCAGGCCGATCGCGGCGAAGTGTACATGGCGCGGGTGCTCGATCCCGTGCGGCTGATGCAGGCGATGGCCGAGGTCTTTCGCCGCCGCGTCGACCGGGCGCGGGTGAGTTCACCCATCGAGTTGGGGTTCTTCGTCGAGGGCCGAAAGTATCTCTTAGAGGTCGAAGGCGATTCGGTGCAGGCTTCGGCTCATCGGCTGGGCCGAAGTTACTTGGCGATGAACGTCGCCGATTTCACCCGCTTGCTTCTCGGGCAGCTCGATTGGGATTGGGCCCTCCGCGATCGGCGGATCGAGTGTTCGACGGCACTGGCCCAACAGCTTGGGCGGGTTCTCTTTCCTACCGTTCCGCTTTATCGGCCTGTGTGGGACGACTGGCCCTTGGCGTGAGTCGAACGGCCCCTGGTGCGGCGCCCGCAAGGCGCCGTCGGCGCGCCGGTTGCGCGCCCGCAGGCATCCTACAGACATTCCGCGAACGGCCTGCTCATCCGCAATCGCGTCGGGGCGTGCGGTCGCCGAAGTCTCAAACGTGGATCGCCGATAACCCTCGTCTCTCAAACGCGGATCACCGTCGTGCCGCTCAATCGGCGGATCAGCCGCCGCATCTCCAGCACGCTAAGGGTGGCCAACACGCGCGCCGCCGGCAGCTTCGTCGCCTCGACGATCTGGTCGATCGGCGTGGCTTGCTCGCCGATGGCCGAAAGCACGTCGCGTTCGGCCGCATTGAGCAGCAGCTCGGCCGGGCGGCGCAGCGGCGGACCGTCGTTGCGGGGGACGGCCTCGACCAGCGGCCCGAGGGCTTCGAGCACATCGTCGGCCGATTCGACCAGCGTTGCTCCGTCGCGGATCAGCCGATGGCAGCCGCGCGAGGTGCGGCTTTCGATGCTGCCCGGCACCGCGAACACCTCGCGGCCTTGCTCGAGCGCATGTTTGGCGGTGATCAACGCACCGCTCCGCTCGGCCGCCTCGATGACAATCACCCCCAGCGACAAACCGCTGATCAACCGATTGCGTTGCGGGAACTGCCCGGCCAAAGGTTCGACGCGCGGGGGCGATTCGCTCACCAGCGCACCGGCGGCGCGCACCTCCTCGGCCAGCGAGGCATGCTCCGGCGGATAGATGTTCAGCACGCCGCTGGCCAGAACGGCCAAGGTGCGTCCGCCGGCCGACATCGCCCCGCGATGCGCCGCGGCGTCGATCCCCCGGGCCAGCCCGCTGACAATCGTCAAACCCGCTCGGGCCAGGGCTGCCGCCAGCCGCTCGGCCTGCCTCAGCCCATACACCGAAGCATGCCGCGTGCCGACGATCCCCACGGCGGCCGCATCGCGCGGCAGCAGCGTGCCGCGGACGAAGATCGCCCCGGGCGGATCAGGAATCTCTTTCAGCGGACGGGGATAGCCCGGATCGCTTTCCAACAAAATGTCGATCCCCTCGCGGCGGCACAGTTCGATCTCGCCGAGAACATCGATCGCGGCTGCTTCGAGAATCTTGCCGGCCAGCTTCGGCCCCACGCCGGGCACTTCGCACAGCGCTGCCCGGCCGGCCGCCAGCACCGCCCGAGCCGATCCGAACCGTTCGAGCAGCGCCTTCCGTGTTCGCGGCCCGACGCCCGAGACGAGAATCAGCCGCAAGGCGTCTTCGAACGCGTCGTCAGCGTTTGCCGACAGCGGCGAGCTTATTGGCAAAGTCGTCTGAGTTTTCGGCGGCGTCGGTAGCGCAGCCGATGCAACATCGGGCGACGGCCGGTCCGATGCTCGCGATTCGTCCGGTTCAGGCGACATTTGGGCGTCAAAGTCGAAAAGGTTCGCCATGGCGAAAGGTCTCGATCGAACAACCGGAGGGCCGAAAAGAAGTCCCGCACTTCAATTGCGATTCACCGGCAGCGTCGGGAGCGGCCGGCGACGGGAGCGATCCACCGGGCTACGATTACCCCAGCGCGGCCGCCACCTCGCGCGGATCGATCCCGCCGACTAGCTCCACGTGGCCCAAGCGGCTGGGCAGAACGAATCGCAGCGTCCCGTGGCTGACCTTCTTATCGTGGGCCATGACCTTCAGGGCGGCCTCGGCATCGACCTTCGGCGGGGCGAACGGCAATTGCAGGCGTTCGAGCAGGGCCGTCTGCCGTGCGACAAAGGCCTCATCGACCCGCCGCAGCCGTTGGGCCAGCCGTGCCGCGCAGGTCATGCCCATCGCCACCGCTTCGCCGTGCAGCAAGTTGCCGTAACCGCCGAGCGTTTCGAAGGCGTGCGCGAAGGTGTGCCCGTAATTGAGAATCGCCCGTCGCCCGCTGCGTTCGAACTCGTCGGCCTCGACCACGTCGGCCTTCAGCCGGCAGCAGCGGGTGACGACGTGCGCCAAGCAGCCCGGCTCGCGGCGGTTGAGCTGCTCGACGTTGGCTTCGAGGAAGCCGAAGAACTCCGCGTCGAGGATCACGCCGTACTTGACCACCTCGGCCAAGCCGGCGCGGTACTCGCGGTCGGGCAAGGTGCCCAGCACGTTCGGATCGATCAGCACGCCGATCGGCTGCCAAAACGCCCCGACCATGTTTTTTCCCTCGGGCAGGTTGACGCCCACCTTGCCGCCCACCGAGCTATCCACTTGGGCCAAGAGTGTGGTGGGAACCTGAAAGAATCGCAGCCCGCGCAAAAACGTGGCCGCCACGAACCCGGCCAAATCGCCGACCACACCGCCGCCGACGGCGACGACGACTGCTTGCCGGTCAGCCCCCAATTCGAGCATGCCGTTCCACAGTCCGGCCGCCACTTCGACCGACTTGCTCTCTTCGCCCGGCTCAACGGAAATGATGTCCACGTCGATCTCCGCCGCCGATAGGCTTTCCGCCGCCGGCAGGGCATACGGCTCCTGCACATTGGCGTCGGTGATGACGACCGCATGAGAAACCTTGCCCAGCGAGGCCAGCAGCGGGCCGAGCCGCCCAAGCCGGCCCGAGCCGATCTCGATGTCGTAACTGCGCTCGCCAAGCGCGACATGCACGCGATGAACGTTGTCGGTCATAACTCCTCGAAGGGCATTGATGTTGTTCAGAATCGCCGTCGCTTGCGGTTCGCCAGGTCGGCGTGCGGGAGCCGTCTCCTGGATCTGTTCTCGGGATAAGTTCTAGGAATCAGTGGGCGCGACGGTCCGCCTCGACCACGCGCAGCACGGCCTCCCAGCGGCTGATCTCGCCGCCGGCAGGCACGCGCGGGGGCTGTTCCAGATAGTTCAGGTAAAGCCGGTCGGTGGCTCGGCCGCGCTCCATTTTCGCCGCGGCGAAATCCGCCGTCCGCGCTGTCGTCGGCAATGGTGCGTGCTTGGCATGACGCGATCAACTTCCCTTCTGCGATCCCTTTTTCGGCCCCGGCGGTTTGCGCGCGACGATCCGCGACTCGATCCGCCGCTGTTCAAGCCGCTTCTTCAATTGCGGAAACTTCGTGGCGGGCATCCGTGCCCCCTGCTTGCCTTGGCCCTTGCCCATCATTGCGTCTCCAAGAGGACACTTCAGGCGGATCAATCAAACCGCTCAATCAAACTGCGGAGAATGGGAAGCAGCTTGAGCGGGCGCTGCGCGATTAGCCGCCCGCAGCTTCTCTGCTGGAGCGAAGCATCGCCAGATTATCACGAGCCTGCTTCGGCGGCAATCTGCCGGCGTTTCTGCGACGCGATTCGAGCTTCGAGCCTTGGGTCGAACCGAGAAGCGCCCTGCCGCATCGCGCGCAGCGAGGCCGGGACTTCGGCCGGCGAGGCGCTCTGATCCGATCGTTGCCGCCACAACCCGCCGGCGACTGGTAACCTGCAACCGGTAGCTTGCAACTTGCAG
>Ga0073932_1007083_pt1 | contig 11079 bp, 7 predicted proteins | sample DewCreD2012metaG_FD_76967 | JGI IMG/M metagenome (GOLD analysis project Ga0073932, IMG submission 76967) | Hot spring sediment bacterial and archeal communities from British Columbia, Canada, to study Microbial Dark Matter (Phase II) - Dewar... ...
AAGGCGTTCCTGATGGTGGACATCGCGCATATTGCCGGCCTGGTGGCGGCGGGCCTCCATCCCGACCCGGTACCGGTGGCCGACGTGGTGACCACGACGACCCACAAGACCATGCGCGGGCCGCGCGGCGGGATCATCCTCTGCAAGGGCAAACACGCCAAGAAGATCGACTCGGCTGTCTTCCCCGGCGCCCAGGGCGGTCCGCTGATGCACGTGGTCGCAGCCAAGGCCGTGGCCTTGAAGGAAGCGCTGCACCCGTCGTTCAAGGAATATCAGAAGCAGATCGTGGCGAACGCGCAGACCCTGGCGCAGGCCCTGACCCGGCGCGGCTTCCGCCTGGTCTCGGGCGGCACCGACAACCACCTGATGCTGGTCGATTTGCGTTCGCGCAAGCTGACGGGCAAGCAGGCCAGCACGATCCTCGAGGAAGTCGGCATCACGGTCAACAAGAACCTGATCCCGAACGACCCGCTGCCGGCGACGGAGACCAGCGGCATCCGCATCGGTTCGCCCGCCCTGACGACGCGCGGGTTCAAAGAACCCGAGATGGAAAAGATCGTCGATGTCATGGACCGGGCGCTTTCCAACCCGTACGACCACGAGCTGCACCGCAGGCTGCGCAAGGAGACGATGGAACTCTGCGACGCTTTCCCAATCTATGTCGGCCTGCAGAGCGCGCTGCGCGAAACCGGCGAAGGGGCGTACGTGGTGTAGCGGCCTTCTCGCGGCGAAAGCTTGTCTGTGCGGCACGTAAGACAAGACGCATGGAAAGAGCGACTGCCGATCGAGCGGCGGATCTGTCCGGCAACAACGCGGCAGACAGCCCGCATCCCGCCGAGGCTTCCTCGGATCGGCCGGTCGCGGCGCCGAGCGCGTCCCGCCAAGCGTCTGCCGTGACCCCATCCGAGAACTTGGTGTTTTTGCTGGGCTTTTCGTCGCTGATGCTGCTCTGTTCAGTGATGCAGCTCCTGCTGCAATCGAACAGCTCCGAGCTCTCGCTGCTCCTGGCCACCGGGTGGATTCCCATCTTTGCCGCAAGTGTTGGAAAGGCCATCGGTTGCGTTTCGGCACGCACGACCGGGCAAACCTCTGCCGGTTCCGAGTCCCGGAGAAGTTCGCAGGCCTTTCAATTCGGCCTGGCAGACCTGCTTTGTGCCGTAATGGTCATAGCCGTCCTGATGGGCATTCCCGCAACGTTCCGCGAGACGCAGGAGGGCGCCTGCGAGGCATTATGGAATTTTCTCTACGGGTCCATACTGATCGTCTCGATTGCGTTGCTGATCTCCAGTCTTCGCAATCGCTCGATTCCGGGTTGGATGGTAGGCACGCCCGTTTTCCTCGGCACCTTGGCTCACCTGATCTGTGGGCCGATGGCTGACGTATACATACTCCTGTCATGGGGCCTTTACGGTTGGTGCATCGGCTTGGCGCTCTACACCAAGTTTCAAAACTTACAAGTCGACGGTGTCGACAATGCTCGGTCATGAGCCCGCGGCATTGAGTCCTTCCTCTCCACCTTTTCCGAAAACCGGCTACGGCGCCAAAGGCCCCACCGCCTTCTCCAACTCCCTAAGCACCATCTCCGTCGTCAGGACCTCGGGGAAGATATGGGGCTCGGGCTCGCCGGGGCGGAAGAACAGATACAGCGGCACCCCCGCACGCCGATACCGCCGCAGCCACTCGGCAATGACCGGGTCGCGGTTCGTGAAGTCGGCATGGAACGGCATCACGCCGTGCCGCTCGAACGCCTCGCGCACCGTCTTCGTGTACAGCACGCCCTCTTCGTTCACGCGACAGGTCGCGCACCAGCGCGCGCCGAAATCGATGAAGACCGGCTTCCCGGCGCGGATCGCCCGTTCGATCCGCGCAGGCGAGAAGCGGAAGAAACCCGTCCTGGGATCTGCGCCCTCCTCGTCCGTCGCCTGCACGTCTGCCGCCCGCTTCGCCTGCCCCGCCTCGCCGGAAGCGAGGACCCACGGCAACGGGCCGATCAGCAGCGCCAGCGCCACGATGGCGAAAACCCGGCGCCGGCCGGTGGAACACGTGGGATTGGCAAACTTCCCGTACATCCATGCCGCCATGGCCGCCAGCAGCAGGTACCAGAGCACGGCGAACAACCCTTCGCCGATCTGGTAGTAAAGGATGTCCAGCAGATAAACGACCGTGCCCGCCAGCAGGAACGCCATGGCTTCTCGAAAAACGATCATCCAGTTGCCGGGTTTCGGGATCCACTTCAAGGCCCCAGGGAAGAATCCCAGCAGCAGGAACGGCAGCGCCAGTCCCAGACCGACGGTGAGGAAGAAGAGCACGATCAGGACCGGCGGCTGCGAAAAGGCGTAGCCCATTGCCGAGCCCAGCAGCGGCGCGGTGCACGGCGTGGCCAGCAGCACCGAAAAGGCGCCGCTATAGAACGATCCCCAGTACCCGCCGGCGCGCCCTGCCGTGTCGGCCGCGGTCATGCCCGGCAGCGTGATGACAAAAACCTCGAAGAGCGCGAGCGAAAAAAGCCAGATCGCCACAGCGAGCGTCAGCACGAAGCGCCAGTCCTGGAATTGGAAGCCCCAACCCACGTCCCGCCCCGCCGCCTTGATGCCCACCACCACTCCGGCCAGGACCCCGAAGCAGACCAGCACGCCGGCCGTGTAGGCCAGCGCACCCTTCAGGATCCGGCCCCGTTCGCTCGCGTCCCGCACCAAGCCGAGCGCCTTGATGGAAAGCACCGGCAGCACGCAAGGCATCAGGTTCAGGATCGCGCCGCCCGCCAGCGCGAAGACCAGCATCAGCCAGAACGAAGCGGCGGCGCCGGACCGAGCGGGCGACGCTGCCCTTTCCGCGGATACGCCCGGGGTCCGGGCGGAAGGAGCCGTTCCGGCCGTGGGTTCGGCCTTCGCTCCGCCGGCCTCCGGTATGGCCGCCGGATCGACGGCGATCTGGAGCGTGACCTCGGCCGGCACGAAACAGGTGCCTTCCTCGTCGCACATCTGCCACTGTGCCTTGATCGCGAGCGTCTTCGAAGCCTTCTCGGGCGGCACCGTCCGTTCGAGCGGCGCCGCAAGGGTGACCTCGCCAACGTATTCCTCCTCGCCGCTGGCGCCCCTCTTGCCCGCGGGATATTCCACTTGGCCGACGCGATAGCCGGCGGTGTTCGACGCGAAGGTGAGGAACTCCTCCTGACGGACCATGTGGTAGCCGGCGGGAACGCGATAGGTCACCTCGATCCGGCCGTCACGAACGGCCGCGGAAACCTGGGGCGCCGGCGGAGGGCCCCCGAGGCCGAAATCCAGCGCCAGGAGTTCGGCGGTCGCGATCAGGACCAACGGCAGAAGCATCCGCATCGGCATGCGCGCACCTCCTGTGGGGAAATGTCGCCGCCGCTCTCTGATACTCACGATTCCCGACAAAAGCAACTCGCGCCGGGGCGGCATCGGAATCGAAATGGGCAACGGGATGCGTGCGTCCGACGTTTCATGCCTCCAGGCGTCAGGCCGGGGCGGCGATCTCGAGCAGCGCAACGCCGGGCGTCTGCAGTTCGAAATGGATTGTCGGCGTTCCGTCGACCTCCCGCAGACTCGTCGCGCCCTCCGCCGGCGCCAGGCGATTCGCCTCCCGCAGCCGCTCGGTCTCTTCGCGACGCAGGTAGGCGGGCCGGCCCAGTTCCTCCCACCGACGCAGGATGTTGTTCTCGTCCTGCGTGACGCGGTAAAGGCGGAGCGATCTTTCGCGCGTGCCGGGCGGCAGCGTGACGCCCGCCCGGATGCATCCTCGAGCGTAGGTTTCGGCTGGCTCGTAGGCATAGACCAGAACGGCGTCGGGATTGCGCGTCGCGAGAGCGTTCAGGCAGGGCGAGGTGCCGGTGCCCGCGACCGGAAGGCGTTCGTCACCCAGCCGGCCCAGCAACTGGAAGGCATGCCATGCCGGCTTGCGCAGGCCTTGGAGATTCAGCAGGCCGTAATTGCCATGGAAGGTCTCGCGGCCATAGCCTGCCTGGTCGTAAATGTCGCTCAGGTTCCAGTAGGCGAAACGGTCGGCCTGCTGGGAGACTTCGGCCATCGTCTTGCAGACGAAAGCGGCTTCGTTGGCGGTCTCGCGGTCGGGGAAACAGGGCCACCAGGAGCGGCCCCATTCGTTCCAGTGGACTTCGCCCTTGAAACCCAGTTCGTCGAGCAGCTTGCGCGTGCCGCGCACGACGCCGGCGGCGAAGTGCGGGGAGGTGCTGGCCTTGTCCTCCTGCGGTCCATCGAACGGCGAGAGCGGCTGGACGGCGCTGTCGTTGTTGTAAATATGGGCGATGAGGTAGTCGGGCATGCACCGCTCGCGACGCGTCCACTCCAGCAGTTCGGCGAGCCATTCGCCGCGCGCCGTGGACGGACCTCCGATGCGCAAATCGGCGTCGGCCGCCTTGATGGCCCGCCATGTCGCCTTCCACAGCTCGAAGAACTGGGCCTGGGTGCCTTCGAAAAAGCCGTTCTGCAGGTTGGGCTCGTTCCAGACCTCGAAATACCAGCGGCGAACGGTCTCTTTGCCGTACCGCCAGAGCATATGGCGCACGCCGTCGGTCACCAACGATGCCCAGGCGGCCGGGTCCTTCGGCGGGCTGATGCGTCCGCGCGTGGTGAAGACCGTCCGTTCGCCCGAGGCCAGCGCGCCGGGCATGAAGGAGGTGGTGAACATCGGCGAGAGGCCGATATCGAGCAGCGAGTCGATGACGTAGTCGACAAGCTGCCAGTTGATGCGCGGCGGATGCCCGCCGGGCGGGGCGGGCTTGCCGAAGTTCGTCGGATCGCCGGTCAGCACGCGCATCTCGTCGTCGAGCATCCCGACGGCGCGGACGTGACGCGCGTTCAGTTCGTCGTGCGCCAAGCGCAGGTGGTCCTGCAGGTCGCGCCGGACGAGCCAGCGGAATTGATCGACGTTGACGAGCCCCTCCCAGGTATGGCGGAACGGCGTGGCCGGCTTCTGCCAGTCGCACCGCAGATGGATTTCAGTCATGGCCTGCCTCTCCGGACGGCGGGACTTGCCCTGCCCAACCCAAGTTTTAACGTTATAATTCGCGACGCCGGGAACGCAAGAGGAGGCCGCGGGCCGCCGAACATCGCCTTCGCGCTCCCCGCCGGCCATTCGTTCCGACCAACACGGAGCACGACGATGATCGCGAGCACGATGGGCCGGTGCCACCGGTGGTCGCCCTCCGGTTCGCGGCCCCCGGTCGGTCAAACGCCGTCGCTTCCGACGGTCGTCCCTGCTCCTGCGGTCCGCATTTTCCCATCTTCGCGGTTGCTTTTCGTTTCCCCCATTGTATAGTTCAATGTGAATGATAAAAGAACCTGTAAAGCATAGCAAAGACACTGCGCGGGCCGAAGACCGGCGACCTCGGATCCGCCCGCTTCCCGACGAGGTCAAATCGCGGATCGCGGCGGGCGAGGTGGTCGAGCGGCCGGCGAGCGTCGTGAAGGAGCTCGTCGAGAACGCGCTCGACGCCGGCGCCCATTCCGTCCACGTCGAACTGGCAGGCGGCGGCCGCGAGCTGATCCGCATCGCCGACGACGGCATCGGCCTGGACGCCGAAGACCTGGCGCTGGCCGTGCGGCGGCACACGACGTCCAAGCTGACCACGGCCGACGAGTTGTACGCGCTTTCCACGTTTGGGTTCCGCGGCGAGGCGTTGCCGGCGATCGCCTCGGTTTCGCGCTTGAAGATCACCACGCGGCCGCGCCCCGGCGACGAGGCTTGGCAGATCAACGTGACGGGCGGTGCCGAGAGCCTGGTGCGACCGGCATCGGGGTCGTTCGGCACCACCGTCGAGGTGCGCGACCTTTTCTACAACCTTCCCGCGCGGCTGAAGTTCCTGAAAAATCCCGGGGCCGAGGCGAGTGCCTGCACCGAGATGCTGGTGCGGTTGTCGCTGGTCCGTCCCGACGTGGCTTTTTCGCTGGTGCAGGATGGCCAGGAGGTCATGGTCTGCCCGGCCGTGGCGTCCGCCGGGAACGGCGCATGGCCCGTAGCGGCTTTCGCCCAGCGCGCCAGGGATGCGCTGGGGAGCGTCGCCACCGAGGGTCTGGTCGAGGTCGATTTCCGCTGCGCACCCGACGACGGAGCGGCCGCGCAAGCCCGACCCGGCGCCTGGCCGAACCTCGCCGGTTCCGCCGACTATCGCCTCTTCGGATTGATCTCGTCCCCCGCACACACCCGCCCGAACCGTTCGCACGTGTACCTTGCGGTGAACGGTCGTTCCGTCCGCGATCGCACCTTTGCGCAGGCGGTGATCGAGGCGTACCGCCAGTGGCTCCCCGCGCGACGTTTCCCCGCCGCGGTGCTTTTCCTGGAGCTTCCCGGCGCGGACGTCGACATCAACGTCCACCCGACCAAGGCCGAAGTGCGGTTCCGCCATCCCTCGCGCGTCTTCTCGCTGGCCCACCACGCCGTCCGCGCCCTCTTTGCGCCGGCTCCGGTGTCTTCGGGTTTTACTCCGGGAAACGCCAAGGCGGCCCCGGCCGGACCGCCTCCCGCATCGCCGGTTCCGGCGGGCGTTCAAGGCACGTTCGATCTGTGGCAGGGGGCCCGCACGATCGAAACCCAACCGGTGGCGCGCGCCGACGGGTCGGTCGGTCCGCCCGCCGAGCGGGTCGCCGAGGAGAGGGGCGCCTACTCCGCCCCGCCTGTCGCGCCGCGTCCGTTTGCTTCCTCCCCGCGCCCCGCGCCCGCCGCTCGGGCGCCGCAGGAGCAACCGCCTCCCGCATCCGCCGAAGCGATACCGCCCTTCCGGATCCTGGGGCAGGCCGGCGGAAGCTACATCGTTTACGAGGACGACGAAGGCCTGAAGATTCTCGACCAGCATGCCGCGCACGAACGGGTCCTCTTCGAACAGCTCGTGGAACGCGCCCGCCGCGGCGCTCGCGCCGACGCCCAGCGGCTGCTGCTTCCCGAAAGCGTGGAACTGACACCGCAACAGGCCGCGGCGCTCGCCGACGATGGCGTCCGCGCGACCATCGAGGAACTCGGGTTCGAACTCTCCGATTTCGGCCCCCGCGCAGTGCTGGTCCAGGCCGTTCCGGCGGTCTTGAGGAGCCAGAAGGCCCCGCAGTACGTCGGCGAGATCCTGGACAGCCTCGTTGGCGACCTCGAGGGCGCCCGCGCGCCCACCCGCGCCACGCTGCGCGAGAAGGCCGCCTACGTGCTTTCCTGCAAAGGCGCGATCAAGGCCGGCGAACCGCTCAACACGGCCCAGATGAATGCGCTGCTGATCGAATTCTTCCGCCGCGTCGCGCGCCGTGGCGGCACGTGTCCGCATGGCCGCCCCGTCGCCATCGAATTCACCTGGGAGGAACTCGAACGGAAAGTGGGTCGCTAAGTCGGCCGACTTCGGTTGCCGCGGCCGGCCGGTGTATTCCCGTGAAGGAGCGCGCATGCGAATCGACCTGTTCCTCCCGGCACTGATCCTCGTTTCAGTCATCCGGAGCGCCTGGGCCGGCCAGGCCGGCCGCCCCGAGCCCAGGATGACCTACCTCGACAACGGCGAAGTCCGCATCGGTATGGACCTGGCGCTGGGCGGCGCGGTCACCTTCCTTTCGAGCAGGGATCATCCGGGCAACATCGTCAACAGCCATGACCTGGGCCGGCAGATCCAGATGTCGCACTACTCCGGTCCTTGGCCGTACGAGGTGGGCGACAAGAAACCGCACAAGGCTTGGGCGGGTCTGGGCTGGAACCCGATCCAGACCGGCGACTGCCACATGAATCCGTCGAAGGTGGTCGAGCACCGCAACGACGGCAGGGAACTCTACATCAAGTGCATCCCCATGCAGTGGCCGCTCGACAACGTGCCCGGCGACTGCCTCTTCGAAACCTGGACGACGCTGGAGGGCCCCGTCATCCGCATGCGTTACCGCTGCACGAACCACCGCGACGACAAGACGCAGTACCGGCCCTGCCCGCAGGAACTGCCCGCGGTCTACACGATCTCCAGGCTGTGGCGGCTGATGTCGTACACGGGCGACAAGCCCTTCACGAACGACGCGTTGACGCACGTGAAGAACGACTACCGGAAACCCTGGCCGTGGACGCGTTTCATCGCCACTGAACGCTGGGCCGCGCTGGTCGACGACAACGACTGGGGCCTGGGCGTCTTCAAGGACGACGGGGGGGAATTCCACGGCGGCATCCACGGCGAAGGGCGATCCGACGATCCCCGGCACGGTTCGACCGCCTACGTCGCCCCGATCCACCAGGAGAACCTCGACTGGAATATCGTCTACGAACATCGCACCGAGTACGTCGTCGGGAAGCTCGACGAGATCCGCAAACGTTTCAACGCAATGGCGACCCGGACGCCGCCCGCGTGGCGCTTCGCCACCGACCGCCAGCACTGGACCTTCCGCGACGCCACCGACCAGGGCTTCCCGCTCAAGGGCGAGTGGCGCGTGAGATTCGGCGACAGGAAGCCGCGCCTGGAGAGCCCTCTGCAAGTCTGGCGCGCCGACAGCGCGCCGGCCCTGGACTTGGAGATCGCCTACACGGGGCAGGCCACGACCGCAAAAGTGCTGTGGAAGCGGATCGACGAAGACCGGTTCAGCCCGGCCAGGAGCCTTCCCCTGGAATTGAAGGCCGATGGCACGTATCGCACCTATCGCCTGGACCTGTCGTCGTCGCCCGAATATCGCGGGCTGATCGTCGGCCTGGCCATCGAGCCGGTGGAAAAGCCGCGCCCGGGCGAAGAGATCGCCATCCGGTCGATCGTTCTGACCGCCCGCTGAATGAAGTAAGGAGCGTTGCCTCGGCCCGTTTTCCCGCTGGCGTGGCGCATCTTCCGCTCCGCTTCGCGACGCCACGGCGAACGGTCCAGGCCAGGGACCCTGCCATGCAGCACGGCTCTTCGAACTCGACGCTCCGCTTTCCGACCGGCTTCCTGTGGGGCACGGCCACGGCCGCGCACCAGGTGGAAGGCCAGAACGCCAACAACAACTGGCATGCGTGGGAAGAGGCCGGCAAGACCCGGCATCGTTCAGGCCTGGCCTGCGACTGGTGGGGCGGCCGCTGGGCCGAAGATCTGGATCGTGCGGCGAGCGCTGGCCAGAACGCGCACCGCTTCTCGGTGGAATGGAGTCGCATCCAGCCCGAACCGGACCGCTGGGACGATGGCGCGCTCGACCGTTACCGGGCCATGGCCCGCGGCATGCGCGAGCGCGGCCTTCAGCCGCTGGTGACCCTGCATCATTTCACCGACCCGCTCTGGCTCTATCGGCAAGGCGGATGGGAGGGCGAGGAGGTCCTGCCGCTCTTCGAGCGCTACGTGGAAAAAGCGGTGGAGGCCCTGCGGGAGTATGCGAGTCTCTGGTGCACGATCAACGAGCCGAACGTTTACGCCTTGAGCGCGCATCTGACCGGCGACTTTCCCGCGCTCCGCACCGGCATGAAGGTCGCGCTCAAGGTGCTGGCCCATCTGCTGCAGGGCCATGCCCGGGCCTACCGCGTCATCCACGCCTTGCAGCCCGAAGCGCGGGTGGGCTATGCCCTGCATTACCGGCCCATGGTCGCGGCGCGCCCCTGGTTCCCGCTGGACGTCCTGGTGCGCAACCTGCAGTACAGCGGCGTCAACATGGCCTTTCCCTCGGGCATTTCCACGGGCGAGATGCGAACGCCCCTGGGCCGCGTCAAGGTTCCGGAGGCCAAGGGCACGCAGGACTACCTCGGTCTCAACTACTACTCGGTGGACACCGTCGCCTTCGATATCGCGCGGCCACGGGAACTGTTCGGGCGGCGTTATTACCCGGCCGACTCGGACTTCAGCGCGAACCGCTTCATCGCCAATATCCCCGCCGGACTGTACGAATCGGTGAAGTGGGCGGCCCGGACCTATCCCGGCCTGCCGCTTTATATCACCGAAAACGGCATCAAGGACCCCGAGGACCGGATACGCCCGCGATACCTGGCCTTGCATCTGCACCAGCTCTGGCGCGCGGTCGGGGCTTCCTGGCCCGTGAAAGGCTATTTCCACTGGACGCTGGTGGACAATTTCGAATGGGAACGCGGCTGGACCCAGCGTTTCGGGCTGTGGGGGCTGGACGAGAAGACGCAGGCCCGTGTGCGTCGTCCATCGGCCGATCTCTACGCCGCGGTCTGTCGCCAGAACGCGCTGTCCGAGGAGATGGTCGCCCGCTTCTGCCCGGAAGTTCGCGAGAGGATCTTCACCGGCTAACCTGCGATGCCTGACGGCCACACCCGCAGGGGAGCCCCCCCACGGGCTCCCCTGTGGCATGGCCACGAACGGCTGGAGATGAATCTCAAGGTTCGGTCCGTACCGTGCGACTGAGCGTGGGCGGCATCGGATCGGAGTGTTGCTGATGCGTTTCGGTCGTCGTGTTGCGCGCCGGTTGGGCCACTTCCTCGTTGCGCGCCGGCACGCCGGGGATATCGGGAAGCACCAGCACCATGCCGGGCTGCAGCCGATTGGGCGCGTCCATGTGATTCGCATCGGCAATGGCTTCCACATAGGCTGGCGTGCCGAAGTAACGTCGGCTGATCACCCAAAGCGTCTCTCCGGGTGCCACCACGTGCGTCTTCTTGCCGACCCGGGGGGTGGCCGGTGGGGGAAGGACCGGCGGTGGGGCGACCGGGGAAGGTCCCGCCACGGGTCGTTCTTGCGCCGGTTGCGTCGGCGGCAGCAGTTGAGGTTGTGGCTGAGGTTGCGGTTGAGCGGGTGCGGCATCCGGCCCGGCCTCGGTGGGTGCCGGTACGGCTCTGGGCGGCGCAGCCGGTTCGGGCCGCGCTTCCGCTTGTTGTTCCTCGGCATTCGCGCCCCAATGATTCCGGTAGAACCAGACGCCGGCCGCCGCCAGGAACAACAGGAATCCGAGCGTGAATAGTGCGCGCAACATGTTCGAGCTACTCCTTGCACTGGCGCTTCTCGACAGGTGTTTTATCGTCCGCACGAAACATCGAGGTAAAGCCAATCGCCCAAAAATGCTTGCGCCACAGCGCGAAGAACCGTCGGTGCGTGCGGTGTCGTTCGGTAGAAACCACATTCGGTTGGGCAACACGGCGACAGATACCCCTGCATTTAGGGGATGGAGCGGCAAAATGCAG
>Ga0073932_1007085_pt1 | contig 11077 bp, 3 predicted proteins | sample DewCreD2012metaG_FD_76967 | JGI IMG/M metagenome (GOLD analysis project Ga0073932, IMG submission 76967) | Hot spring sediment bacterial and archeal communities from British Columbia, Canada, to study Microbial Dark Matter (Phase II) - Dewar... ...
CACGCTCACGTCGCGCAACAAGGAGCGGGGCGAGCCGGTGCCGATGTGCGGCGTCCCGTATCACTCGGCCGAAGGCTACATCGCGCGGCTGATCCAGAAAGGCTACCGCGTGGCCATCTGCGAACAGATGGAAGACCCGCGGCAGGCGAAGAAGCTGGTGCGGCGCGAGATCACGCGCATCGTCACGCCCGGCACGGTCACCGAATCGGCGCTGCTCGACGCGGCTCAGAACAATTACCTCGCTGCGCTGTGCGTGCGGCGGAATGAAGCGGGGCTGGCGTGGGTGGACGTTTCAACGGGCGAGTTCCGCGCAACGGAGCTTCCCGCCGCGGAGGCGGCAGCGGCTCTCGAACAGCTCAATGCGCGGGAACTGCTGACGCCGGAACCCGAAAGCGCGCCCCGTGGCCGGTGGGCGGTGACGCAGGCGGAGGCGTGGACCTTCGACGGGGCGCATGCCGAGCAGCTGCTGCGCGAGCATTTCCGTCTGCTGGCGCTGGATGGATGCGGATTGGCCGGCCGGCGGCTGGCCACGGGCGCGGCGGGCGCGATCCTGTCCTACCTGCGCGAGACGCAGAAATCGGCGCTCGACCATCTCGACCGGCCGGTGTTCCACGACCGCATGGGCGCGATGATGCTCGATGCGGTGACGGTGCGCAATCTGGAGCTGGTGGAGCCGCTGTTCACGGCCGACGCGGGCGGGGGGCGGGATGCGACGCTGATCTCCGTCATCGACCGGACACGCACGGGCATGGGCGCGCGGCTGCTGCGGAAGCGCCTGCTGCAGCCGTCGCTGGACCGCGGGGAGATCGAAGCGCGGCTGGATGCCGTCGAGTGGCTGGCGCGCGCAACGATTGCGCGGGCGAAGCTGCGCGACGTGCTGGGGCGGATGCTGGATCTTGAGCGGCTGCTGGCGCGCATCACCGTGGGCACGGCAAGTCCGCGCGATCTGCTGGGGCTGGGCCGCACGCTCGCCTGTGTTCCGGAATTGCGGCCTTTGCTCGCGGAGACGTCTGCGGAGAAGCTGCGCGGCGCGGCTGCATCACTCGATGACGTGGCGGAGCTGCGCGACAGGCTGCTGGCGGCGATCGATGACAACGCGCCGGTCAATGCCGCCGATGGAGGCGTGATCCGGGCCGGATATCACGCGGAGCTGGACGAGCTGCGGCATCTGGCCACGCATTCGCGGCAGATCATCGCGGCGATTGAAGCGCGCGAGCGGCAGAGGACGGGGATCGGCTCGCTGAAGGTGCGGTTCAACAACGTGTTCGGCTTCTACATTGAAGTGTCGAAGCCGAACCTGCATCTGGTGCCCGCGGACTACGAGCGGAAGCAGACGCTCGTCAACGCCGAGCGGTTCACCACGCCGGAGCTGAAAGAACTGGAAGCGAAGGTGCTGGACGCCGAGGAACGGGCGCTCGAGCTGGAGCGGACGATCCTGGCATCTTTGCGCGCGGAAGCGGCGGCGCAGGCGGCGAGATTGCGGGCCACGGCAGCGGCGGCCGCCGAGATCGATGTGTACGCGGCTCTGGCCGAAACTGCGGTGGAGCGGCGGTACGTGCGGCCGCGGTTCTCCCAAACAGGAGAGATGAAAATTGTTGCGGGGCGGCATCCGGTGATCGAGAAGCTGGCGGAGGCCGAGGCGGGCCACTTCATTCCGAACGATCTGTACCTCGATCAGGGCGCGCACCGGATTGCCGTGATCACGGGGCCGAACATGGGCGGCAAGTCGACGTACCTGCGGCAGGCGGCGCTGATTGCGGTGCTGGCGCAGATGGGATCGTTCGTGCCCGCCTCAGAAGCCGTGCTTCCGGTGATCGACCGCGTGTTCACGCGCATCGGCGCGAGCGACAATCTGGCCCGCGGCCGTTCGACGTTCATGGTGGAAATGACCGAGACGGCGGTGATCCTGAACACGGCGACAAAAGACAGCCTGATTGTTCTGGACGAGATCGGCCGGGGCACGGCCACCTATGACGGGCTGGCGCTGGCCTGGGCGGTGCTCGAATACATCCACGACCGCATCGGCGCGCGGACGCTGTTCGCCACGCATTATCACGAGCTGACAGAACTGGCCGGACGTCTGGACGGAGTGGTGAATCTGCATGTCTCGGTGAAAGAGTCCGGGGATCAACTGATCTTCCTGCGCAAAGTGGAGCCGGGCAGCGCGGACCGCAGCTACGGCATCGAAGTGGCGCGGCTGGCCGCGCTGCCGCTGGAAGTGATCGAAAGGGCGCGGGCAATTCTGGCCCTGCACGAGAAAAAAGAGGTCTCCGTCAGCGACGAGCTGGAAGCCCCGAAACGCCGCCATGCGCCGGGTCCGGCGCTGCAGATCCGGCTGTTCGAGCCTGTCGGATGGCAGATTGCGGAGCGGATCCGGCAGCTGGATGTGGACAATCTGCGGCCTGTGGAAGCGCTGAAGCTGCTGGCGGAACTGAAAGAAGAGCTGGGAGGCAAGTGAGCCGCCGAGCGCGGTCCGGCTCTGTCATTGCTGGCCGGACGAGGGCTTTGGCGGAGCGGGCTTCCTGGCCGGCGCCGGTTTCGGCGGCGGGGGATCGGATTCGGTTTTCGGAACGGAGGGCTGGGCCTGTCCGGAGAGGCGGGCGCGCCGCGCGGCCTCGCGGGCGCGGTCGCCGTCGGCCGTGCGTTTCAGGCGGTAGTAAACGGTCGCAAGCGCGGCGTGGGCCTCGGCAAATTGGGGATACGCTTTGACGAGCGACTCGAGTTCCTGGCGGGCGAGTTCGAGGCGTCCCTGCGTGGAGTAAATGGAAGCTCGCTGCAGCAGGACTCCGGGATCGGTGGGCCTCACCTGAAGGGCGCGGGCCAGGTGTTTGAGCGCCTCTTCCAGCTGGCCCTCCTGTTTGCGGAGCATGGCGAGCTCGATGTTGGCGACCGGTTCAAAGGGATTGTTTTCGAGCTCGAGCCGGAACTGTTCGGCCGCTTCTTCCAGCCTCGCGTTGCTGCGCAGCACCTGTCCGTAGAGGGAATGCACGCCGGGCAATTTCGGATTCAGCTCGACGGCGCGCGCGAGGTGTTCAGCGGCTTTCAGAAGATTCTGCCTGCGGTATTCGAGCTGGCCGAACAGGAATTCGCTCTCGGCGGAAGCGCCGTCACGGAGGATGCGGTCGAGCATGAGCTGGGCGCGGTCGGCGTCGTTGGCGCGGAGATATGCGATGCCGAGGGCGTATGAGATGGCGCGGTCATTAGGATACTCTTCGGCGAGCGGCGCGAGGAGTTGGGCAGCGGCTTCGGGGCGTCCGGCGAGAATCAGGCAGTCCGCCATCAGAAGAGCAGGCTTGGGATCCAGCGGCTGCTGCTCGATGAGCGGCGCGAGTTCCCTGGCGGCTTCTTCCGGCCGGCCGGTCTTGTAATAGGCGAGCGCAAGGTTCATGCGGACCCGGGGATTGTTCGGCAGATGCTTCAGGGCGAGGCGGTATTCCTGAATGCCCTCTTCGATCTGTCCGTTGGCCACGAGCGCCGCGCCCAGATTGGAGCGGATTTCCGCGGCTTCCGTGAATTCTTTGAGGAATGCGCGGTAATGCTGGATGGCCGTGGGCATGTCGCCCGCGTCGAATGCGGCGGCAGCCGCGCGCAACAGTTCGGCGGGATCCGTGGCGGCAGGCTGGGCGGCGGCGCGGGAACCAAGCAGGAACACGGCCAGCAGCAGGCTCTTCATGGAGAAAACAGCTGAGTTCCAGCGATGCGGATTCACGGCGTTTGCGCCTTCAGTTGCGGAACGACGTAACGGACGCTGCCGGAGGCTTTTGCATCGCCCTGGGTTGCGGTGAACCGGAGCTCGCAGAGACCGGGCCGCATCGCCGCGGAAACCATCATGGGCACGGCGCCCGAGGAATCGGGCGGCGGCAATTCAGCGGTCTGCGCCGCCAACCGCTGGCCGTTGACAAAGAATTCCACCAGCAATTGCGGCTTATCCGGCCTGTTTTTATCTGGATAAACGACGAAATAGACGTGGGGTTGAGAAACGGCGTCGATGGCCGGGGCGACCATGGGAATCACGCGGCGACCCTGATAGACGAGCGGATCGCCTTCAGCGGCGGCGGATTCTTCTACCCGCTGGACGAGCATCGGGGTGCTGAGGGCGAGGCCGGCAGGCGGAGGCGGCACCTCGATCTCGAGAGCCTTGGCGCTGGAGCGTCCGCCCGTGCGGTCAAGCAGGATGGCCTCGACGGTGTAGTGCCCGGGGGCGAGACGCAGCGACTGCGCGTGCGTGATCCGGCTGGCCTGCATGGCAGGCAGATTGACGAGGGAAAATTCGTAGGGAGAATCCAGGCTGAAGCGTTCGACGACTTCGCCGGAGGCATCTTTGACGAGGCCAACGATGGAGACATGCGCCCTGGCGACGCCGCGCGCCGCATCCTGCGCCGCAGTGAGATCTTTGCCCGGGAGCTCGAACGCGAGCGCCACGTCCCGCTGGCCCTGCGGCGCCCCGAAGGTGTAGAGGCCGTATTGAAAATCGAAATCAGCCGGACGCGGCTCTTTGCCGAGCAGCCCCAGCCCGATGACTTCATGAACGGCGAGGGCGTCTCCCCCCGGTTTGGCGGGCAGGGCGAAGTAGCCAGTGCGGCTCTCCACGATCAGGTCCTTCCTCGTGGTCTTGACTTCAATGGTGCGGAGGCGGCCGTCAAGCTTCAGGTCGGCCGGGCGGTAAGCGACTTCGTAGCGCGCCTCCATCTCCTCGAGCACGCGCCGGAAAGGCTTGTTGAACTCGGACGTGTTGGCGACGAGGAATCCGCCCGTCCCCTCCGCCAGTTCGCGCAGCGCAGCCCGCAGATCGGACGCCCGGACGGCGACTTCCAGAGCATCGCCCTGGCGGCTCTGCTGGCGGCGTTCCGAGAGGGAAATGTTCGGATTGAGCTGGGTCTGCGAGCGGCTGACCTCGGCGACCTGGGCAAGTGCGGTCTTGGCCGCCTGGGTGTCGGTGACTTCGTCCAGCTCGGTCGGATCAAAGCTGTAGACCGTCATGTTGGCGGCGTTGGCTTTCGCCATCAGCTTGCCGAAGGCGTCAGGATCTCCCGTCGTGATCAGCCCGCCGGAGATGAGGATCACGCTCTTGCGGCCAGGCAATTGAGAAAGCTGGGAGACCATCGTGTCGATCTGATCGAAGGCGCGGCTGCCGGTGACATGAGCCATGTCGACCCGGTCGCGCGCGCGGAAGCCGCGCGTGGCGTTGGCCGAGGCGCTCATGGAAACATCGGCGCGGGGCACGATGGTCTTGCTGACCTCTCCCCCGGCGACGCGATCCGTCACTGTGGCCGACTGCGCGGCCATGTCGACGAGAACATCGATGGTAAACATGGTGGGATTGGCCGTCAGAACAGCCACGGAGGCGTCGAGAAAGTCCAGAGACCGGCCCGAAAAAGCCTGCTGGACCGCCGCCAGAAGGTCCTGCTTCTGGTCCGTGAAGGCGGAAACGGGAGTCAGGTAGTCATCCAGAGTGAACAGCGCGGCGAGCGTGTTGGGCGGGAGGTCTTCCTTCAGGAGACTCTCCGTCATCCGGAGGGCGCGCGTGCGGTTGACGGGGTCGAGGTTGTGGAAAACGATGCAAAGCAGGTTGACGGCCCGGAGAGACATCGGCCGCGAAGCAGCGGCAGAGGGTGCGGCGGGAGCAGCGGTCTGAGCGGTGCGCTCCGTTCTCCGGCGGTCCGTGCCGGCGAGGCGGAAGGCGCGGATGTCCTGTTTGACGCCGTTTTCGTAAATTTCGAGATCTTCCGGTTTGAGATTCCGCACAAGGCGCCCGCGGCGGTCGCGGACGACGACTTCCAGTAGCACTTCAGCCACACCGGTGCGGATGACAGCCTGAGATTCCTCCGCCGGCGGCTGCGGAGCGGCAGGAAGCGGCAGCCAGACTGCAAAAAGAAGCAGACTGACCACGCACGGCCACGCTGTGTGTCTCATGACTTCATTGTAGGCCCAGAATGCCGGAAACTATACGGTCGGATACACTGGAAGACACGTTCGCATGATGCGTCTACGCTACTGGTTGGGAGTCTGCGCGCTGGCTGCGCTGGCGGCGCAGTCCGCGCTGCCGCCGATCGCCTTCCGCGACATCACGGAACAATCCGGGGTTCGGTTCGTCTGCGACAACGGGGCGACGCCGCGCAAACACCAGCCGGAGGGATTGATCGCCGGCGTGGCGCTGTTCGACTACGACCGCGACGGAGACCTGGACATTTACCTCGTCAACGGCGCTCATATGCCCTCGCTCGTCAAGCAGGGCGAAAAACACAAGAACCGCCTCTTCCGCAACAACGGGGATCTGACGTTCACGGATGTGACAGACAAGGCTGGGGTGGGCGGCGAAGGCTACGGAATGGGCGTGGCTGCAGCCGACTATGACAACGACGGATGGCCTGATCTTTACGTGCTGAACGTGAACGACAACCAGCTGTTCCGGAACAACGGCGACGGCACCTTCACCGACGTGACGAAGAAAGCGGGCGTGCCCGGCGGGAGGTACAAGGGCAAGAAGATGTGGTCGGTGGCGGCGGCGTGGTTCGATTACGACAACGACGGGGATCTGGACCTGTTCGTGTCGAACTACTGCGAGTGGGACCCGAACAACGAGCCCGACTGCCTGATCAACAACGTGCGCATCTACTGCGGCCCGCGCCACTACGGGGCGCTGCCGCATACGCTCTACAGGAACAACGGGGACGGCACCTTCACGGATGTCTCGGCGGAAGCGGGCCTTTCCAACGCGCTCGGACGCGGCATGGCCATCGTCATCGCGGACTACGACGACGACGGCTGGATGGACGTCTTCATCGGAAACGACGACGCGCCCATGCAGTTCTTCCACAATCTCGGAGGGAAAAAATTCCGCGAAATCGGACATGAACTGGGCATCGCCTATTCCGAAAACGGCAACGTGATCTCGGGCATGGGGGCGGACTTCCGCGATCTTTTCAACACGGGGCGGCCGGACATCTGGGTGACGGCGCTGGAGAAAGAGACCTTCCCGCTGTTCGTGAATGTCGGCGGCGGCATGTTCGAGGACCGCACAGCGGCCAGCGGCCTTGCGCTGGAAACGCTGGAAATGTCGGGCTGGTCGAACGCGATCTATGATCTCGACAACGACGGGTGGAAGGACCTGATCGTGTGCCGCTCGAACGTGCAGGACATGATTCACACCTACGCGCCGCGGCGGCCGGAAGAACCCGTGACGGTGCTGCGGAACCTGGCCAACGGACGGTTCCAGAACCTGACGCGCGCGCCGGGCAGCGACACGCAGATCGCCGCCAACTACAAGGGCATGGCGATGGGCGACATCGACAACGACGGCAGGATCGACGCCGTGCTTCTGGTTCTGAACGGGCCGGCCCGCGTGCTCCGCAATGTCTCGCCGAACAACCATGGCTGGCTTCTGATCGAGCTCACAGGATCGAAGAGCAACCGCATGGGAATCGGGGCGAAGATCCGGGTGACCGACGACCGCGGACTGGTGCAGCACAACCACGCCACCGTGAGCACGGGCTACGCCGCCACGAGCGACCACCGGGTGCACTTCGGGTTTGGCGAAGCCAAACGGGTGAAAGAAATCGAAATCCGCTGGCCGAGCGGCATCCGCCAGGTTTTGCAGGACGTTGCCGTGAACCAGATCCTGAAGGTCCGCGAGCCGTCCGAGTAACCTTTTCACCGCCCCCGCGCCTCGTGTACCTTGGGCGAGAGCCCGGAGAAATCTCCCGAGGTGCCTTAGGTGATGCGCGCCACCCTCTGTCTGTTTCTGTCGTCCTTCGCCACAGCAACCTTTGCTTCAGCACAGCCAGCGCTGGAGCATCTCACGGTGGAATACCGCCAGACGCCGCTGGGCATCGACGCCGCGCAGCCGCGCTTCGGCTGGCGCATGAAAACGGCTGGAGCGGAGCGGGGCGTAGTCCAGATCGCGTACCGGCTCACCGTGCGGGATCCGCGCGGAGCCGTCGTGTGGGATTCGGGTTCGGTGCGGAGCCCCGAGTCGCAGAACATCCAGTACAAGGGGCGTCCCCTGCAGCCCGCGACGCGCTACGAGTGGACGGTGACAGCCTGGGATCAGCGCAACAGGCAGGCCAGAGCCGGCTCCTGGTTCGAAACGGGGCTGATGGATCCGGCGCCGGACAGTCCGCGGTGGAGCGGCGCGGAGTGGATCGGCGGCGGCGACGAAGATCTGGTTCTGTACGCGCCCTATCTCTCGGTGTTCGAACTGAGCTACCGGGTGGCGATCGCGCCGGGCAGCACGCGGGCGAGCTTCGTGTACGGGGCGAATGATCCGCGGCTGATGGACAAGTTCAAGAACATTTACCAGCTCGAAAACCGGAAAGACGAGAGCCATATCCGGCTGGAGCTGGACATTTCAGGGCTGGAGAGCCCCTCTCCGGGCAAAGCGAAGCTCCATGTGTACCGGGCGGGCTACCAGAGCTCGGATCATCCGAAAATCCCGTTCCATACATTTGAGATCGCTCCCGAGGTGATTCACGCGGGCAACCGGCACGAAGAACACCAGGTGGAAGTGCAGAGCCTGTTCGGCGCGATCTTCGTCCGCGTCAACGGCAGCGAGGCTCTGTCGCCCGCCGCTGGAGCGGGCAAGGCGCCGCAGGCTGGTTCCAGCCGCCGCCTCCCGCCGCACGCCGTCAACCTGAATCCCGCGGGGCTGGGCTGGGACTATCTCACTTACGGAATGCTGTGCGAGATCGGCTTCGCGATGGATGCCGGGCAGAGCGCTTCGTTCCGCGACGTGACGGTGCGGCACCTGCGGCTGCCGCGCAATGTTCTGTTCCGCGAGGACCTGACGGCGCAACCGTACGCGGGGATTTTCGCAGGCGCCGAGGGGCGGGAGAAATTCTCCGTAGCTCAGGGCGCCTATCAGGTTCAGGGCGGATCGACCGGGCTATTTCTTGTGCGAGATCCGAGCCGGAATTCGATGCCGATGCTGCGCACGCAGTTCCGCCTGAAGAATGCCCCGGTGCGCTCGGCGCGCCTCTATGCGACCGCCCGAGGCATCTACGAGCTCTATCTCAATGGAAAGCGCGTGGGCGAGGACTGGTTCACGCCCGGATTCACGCAATACAACCGCACGCACCTGTATCAGACATACGACGTGACCGGAATGCTGCGCGCCGGAGAGAACGCGCTGGGGGCCATGCTTGGGGAGGGCTGGTGGAGCGGACTGCTGAGCTTCGGCACCATCTGGAATCATTTCGGCGACCGGCAGTCGCTGCGGGCGAAGCTGGCGGTGAAATATGCGGACGGAAGCGAGGATATTTTTGTCACGCAGCCCGGCAGCTGGAAATATTTCGGGGGCGGGCCTGTTGTTTACAGCAGCCAGTACATGGGCGAGGTGTACGATGCGGCGCGGGAAGACAAAGTGCGCGGCTGGAGCGAGCCAGGCTTCGACGACTCGGACTGGAAAGCCGCGCGCACCGTGCCGCTGCAGGGAACGGCCTATATCGACACCCCGGGCGGAGGACAGGACACGCCCCTGGCTTTCCCGGTGCGCAATGCGCCGCTGGAATACAGCCGGATGCTGATGATCGGGCAGATGGACGAGCCTGCCGGAGTTTTCCGTGTTCTGAAGGCGAAGAGCGTGAAGGAAGTCCGCCCCGGCGTGTTTGTTTACGATCTCGGTCAGAACATCACAGGGGTACCGCGCATCACGGTCCGGAGCGCTCTGCCAGGGAGAAAAATCACGCTGCGTTTTTCGGAAATGCTCTACCCGGATCTGCCCGAGTCCGGCGCGAATGCGGGGATGATCATGACCGAAAACTACCGCGCGGCGCTGAGCCAGGACATCTACGTCACGCGCGGGGGCGAGCAGGTGATTCAGCCCCGGTTCACATGGCATGGCTTTCAGTACATCGAGATCACCGGCATTGAAAAGCCGCTGCCGCTGGAAGACGTGGAGGGGCTGGCGGTGAGTTCCGTGCGGCGGCTGACGGCGGAATTCCGGTCCTCGAACGAAAAAGTCAACCGGTTATGGCAGAACATCATCTGGTCGACAGTCGATAATTTTCTCTGGATTCCGACCGATTGCCCGCAGCGGAACGAGCGGATGGGCTGGTCGGGAGACCTGAATGTGTTCTCGCGGACAGCCTCGTACATCACCGATGCCGCGGCGTTCCTGCGGAGGCACATGCGGGCGATGCGCGACACGCAGGGCGAAGAGGGGCGGTTCCCCGACATCGCGCCGGTGGGCGGGGGATTCGGCGGGATTCTGTGGGGCGCTGCGGGGATCGTGGTTCCGTGGGAGGCGTACTGGCAATACGGAGACCGGGCTCTGCTCGAGGAGCATTATCCGGCGATGGCCGCTTACATGGCCCATCTGAAGAGGTCGATCCACCCCGAGACGCGCCTGCTGGGCGACGTCCGGCTGGGAGACTGGCTCGGTTTCCAGAACCGGATGCTCGGTCCCGAGTTTCTGGCGGAGGCATACTACGTGTGGTGCCTCGACATCATGGCGAGCGTGGCGGAGCTGCTTGGCAGGGCGGAGGAGGCGAAGCAGTACCGGGCGGACTACGAAACGCGCAAACAATTCTTCAATGAAACGTTTGTGAGCGCCGACAAGCGGACGCTGGGCATTCCCTCGAGGGGCGGCATGGGGGGAGGCGGCGGCCAGAGGAAGCCGGAATTCCGGATCGCCGACACGCAGACGTCGTACGCGGTGGGGCTCGCTCTGGGCGCCTTCAGCGAGGACAACATCCCCCACATGGCGAAGCGGCTGGCGCATACGGTGGAACGCGCCAATCAGGACGACGACGGAGTGCTGCGGCCGCCTTATTCGCTGATGACCGGCTTCATCGGCACGGCGTGGATCAGCAAGGCGCTGTCTCTGCACGGCTACACGGAGCACGCCTACCGGCTGCTGCAGGCGGCGCATTTTCCATCGTGGCTGTATCCGGTGGAGCAGGGAGCGACGACGATCTGGGAGCGGCTGAACGGGTACACGGTCGAGAACGGCTTCGGGGGAAACAACAGCATGAATTCGTTCAACCACTACTCGTTCGGCGCTGTCGGACAGTGGATGATGGCGCACGTGCTGGGCATCGAGCGCGGCGATCCGGGATTCCGCCGCTTCATCCTGCAGCCC
>Ga0073932_1007087_pt1 | contig 11076 bp, 7 predicted proteins | sample DewCreD2012metaG_FD_76967 | JGI IMG/M metagenome (GOLD analysis project Ga0073932, IMG submission 76967) | Hot spring sediment bacterial and archeal communities from British Columbia, Canada, to study Microbial Dark Matter (Phase II) - Dewar... ...
TATCCTGATTTTTGAGGAAAATTACGGGCGATTTGTGGCGTTGTCTAGTTTACTTACTCCCAATTTTAACGCCCTTCTTAATCCTATCCAAGGGTTGTTGCGTAAGCCTCGCCTACTTTTGACAACAAATTCTTTGCATGACTTTTTCTCAACCGTTTTTTACGAAAAAATCAGCGGTATACCTGCTTCTTGATACTTATGGGTAATGGACATACCCAGCGGGGAGAGGATAAAGGTGAGGGGGAGATAAATACCTTGCCGATTGCAAGTTGCTGATTGCGGATTGGAAAAAAAATGAAACTGATTGCCCTTCTTTCAAAGTGCCATGATGAACGAAGTGAATCTTACGGTATAAAAGAAGAGAAGGGGGAGATTTGAAACATTTTTTATATATTTTTGCCCATCAAATTTTGACAGGTAAGGTATATTCAAAAATAAAAAACACTTATTTTTTTTAAGTTTTTTAACTTATTCTTTTGGCACGAGGATTGCTTCTTATTTTCTATGATATTTTTAAAAAAGGAGGCATTTTATGAGGCAATCGGGTAAAAAATACCCACCGAGATTTATTAAAGCAGTTTTAAGAAAGAATGAATTTATTTTAAATCAAAAATTAATGAAAAAAATAAACAAAATTGCGAAAAACTATTTTGGCAAAAAAGGAGAAACAAAGTATGGGGAGTCGGGGAGGGCTGTATTCTTTTTTGTAAGTGATTTAAATAAAGGAAACATAGATAGTTTTATAAATAAAATGGAGAGGTTAAGTGATAAAACAGGGTTTATTTATGAGGTATTTATAAAAAATTAAATTTGGGAGTTAAAATGCAAAAGCAGGACAATGATATTTTTTTATTGAAATTTTCCTTCATATATGATGCTTTCCTCTGCTCCCTGCAGCATATTCCGGATATCTTTTGTAAAGTTATTTTATTAATAGAAGGAAGAGAAAAAATGTGAAAAATAAACAATTGAATTAAATAGAATAATAAAGTAAAATAGTAAAAAAATTTAATTATAAATTCAAGGAGAAAATCATGGATAACAAAGAATTATTGAAAAATTACTTAAGAGAAATTTTTCAATTTGATTTTTCAGAACTTGATTTTGGTATTTATAGAATAATGAATTATAAACGAAAAGAAATAAAAAATTTTATAGAAAACGATTTAATAAATGCGGTTGAAGAAGAATTTAAAAAATACAAGACCATAAATCAAAAAGAATTAATCAAAAAATTAGAAGAGAAAAAATTAGAAATAAAAAAAATTGAAAAAGAATTAGGGGAACAAATTTTAAAAAATGATACCATTGATCCAAAATTTAAAGATAAACCATTTGCCAAAGAATATGAAAAACTAATAAACCAAATGGAACAAATTGATGTGGCTGAAGAAATTCAAAATCAAGTATTTAACGACCTTTACAATTTCTTTTCTCGTTATTATGAGGATGGCGATTTTATTTCAAAACGGCGTTATGGTCGTTTTGATAAATACGCAATCCCCTATAATGGTGAAGAAGTCAAACTTTATTGGGCAAATTATGATCAGTATTACATAAAAACAGGAGAAATTTTTAAAAATTACGAATTTGAATCAAGTGATTACCGTTTCATTTTTAAAACAACAGTTATTGATGTCCCTGTTGGAAATGTAAAAAGCGATAAAAGATACTTTTTTTTAGCAGAAAACGAACCAGTAAAAATAGAGGATAAAACCATAACTATTAATTTTGAATATAGACCTCTGACGGACAGAGATTTTAAAAATTATGAATTAAAAACCAACCAAGGTGAAATCAAAAAAAGTGTTATTAAACAAGAAATGCTTAATGAATCCCTCAAAGAAAAAATACTGGAAAAAATAAAAAATAATTATATAAAAGGCATACTTTGTGAAATTGAAAAAAAACAAAAGGGTGAGGGCGAAAAAGAGGAAAATAATAAAAAGACACTATTGGACAAACATCTTTTTAAATTTACTAAAAAAATAACGTCTGATTTTTTTATTCATAAAGACCTTAAAGGTTTTCTTGAACGCGAACTTGATTATTTCATAAAAACCGAGGTTATTGATATTGAAAACTTAGATACCGAAAAGGAATTACACTTTGATAAACACATAACGCGGGCAAAGGTTTTTAAAAATATTGGGAAAAAAATCATTGAATTTTTGGCACAAATTGAGGACTTTCAAAAAATGCTGTGGGAAAAGAAAAAGTTTGTGTTAAGGACTGAATATGTGATAACCACTGACCGTATACCAGATGAATTCTATGATGAAATCGTTGAAAATAAAGAACAACTAAAAGAATGGGATGAATTGGGTTTAGGGAAAATAAAAACCAAAAAGGATTTAATTGAAAAAAAATTACCCGTTGATACAAAGTACTTTTCACTCGAATTTAAAGAAAAATTGCTTGAAAAAATAACTGAAAAAGGTAATCTCGATGACTTACTCGATGGTGTATTAATTAAAAGTGAAAATTGGCAAGCGTTGAATACAATGTTGAATAGATTCAAAGGAAGAATAAAAACAATTTATATAGATCCACCATATAACACAGGTAAGGATGAATTTCTTTATAAGGATAAATGCCAGCATTCTTCTTGGCTTACGATGATGGAAAATAGATTAAGTTTGGCAAAAAATTAATGAGAGATGACGCTAGTAGTTTTTGTTCTCATATAGATGATAACGAAGTAGTTAATGTGCGGATTTTATTAGATTTTATTTTTCATAATAATGATTTTTTTGGTATTACAATAGTTACTAATCCAAGGGGTCGCAGGGGAGAAAAAATTTCCAAAACACACGAATATATCCTAATGAGTATTACAAAAGATCTTGAAATTTCACAAAAAGTATTATTAAAAAGCAAAAGCAAACCTCTTTTGAAAACCGGAACAGAATCAGAAAGGGAAACAGGCCGTAATTGTTTTTATCCAATTTACGTAGACATAAAGAAATTGGTAATAGCTGGTTTTGGAGAAGTTCCTCCTGACGATTTTCATCCCATTGAACCTGTAATAAAAAAAGAAAAAGATATAATAGAAATATGGCCAATTACTGATGACAAAAAAGAACGAAAATGGAGGTATGCAAGACAAAGTGTAGAAGAAATAAAAGATAAGTTGTATATAAAGGATCTGAGAAATAAAGCCAATGCAATATACATGATGAAAGAAAGTGAAAATTTTAAGTCAGTTTGGACGGAAGCATATCATAACATAGCAGAATATGGAACTAACTTATTGAAAAATTTATCTTTGCCTAGTGAGTTTATTTATCCTAAATCATTATTTACAGCAATAGATATTATTAAGATTCTTTCTGAAATTGATAGAGATACTATAATACTTGACTTCTTTGCAGGTTCAGGCACAACTGCTCATGCAGTTATGAAACTTAACAAGGAAGATGGTGGCAAAAGGAAATTCATTCTTGTAGAGATGGCAGATTACTTTGATACGATTATTATTCCGAGAATGAAAAAAATTGCTTATTCTTTTAATTGGAAAGATGGAAAACCACAGGATGAAGATGGTATTGGAGTTTTTTTTAAATACCAGTATCTTGAACAATACGAAGATACACTCCATAATATTGAGTTTTCCAAGGAAGAAAAGGCGGCTACGCTATTTGAAAACTTGGATGAGGATGCAAAATCAGAGTACTTGATGAAATATATGCTCAAATTTGAAACAGAGGGAAGTGCATCGTTACTTGATATTAAAAAATTTGAAAAGCCGTTTGAGTATAAATTAAAAATAATATATTCAGGAAAAAGAGAAGAGATTGTAAATGTGGATTTAGTAGAAACTTTTAATTATTTGATTGGGTTAAAAGTAAATAAATACAAATTTTTAAAAGAAAATAAAAGAAAATACGTATTTGTTTTTGGAGAACGGGCTGGTAAAAAAACTGTGGTGGTTTGGAGAGAAACTAAAAATTTAAACATAAAAGAAGACAAAGATATCATTGAAGCAAATTTAAAGCATTTTAATTATGACGAAATATACATAAATGGTGATAATGCCATAAATAATGCAAAACTCATTGAAAGCGAATTTAAAGCACTTATGGGGGTTTAAAAAATGCATCTTGAAAAATACCTCGTACTTAATAAATACATTGTTTCTTTATTTGGTTTTAAAAATTTTTCCGAATTGCGTGAGGAACTTAAAAATACGAAAGAGGGTTTTGATAATGATGGGAAAAGTTATTTTGTTGATGTTTTAATTGGGCTTGAAAATTTGAAACTGGATATAAATGAACTTTTACGGTATGATGCGGCAATAAAAGAATATGCGGAGCGATTATCAAAAAAAAGGCGTGAACCCATTGTCCTCAAGTATTTTCAGTATCTCGCAATTTTGTTTGCTGAAATTTACTTTGATCGCTATTTTAATAAAAAAAAGATTTTGTTAAAAGAGTTAAATTCATTTTTAGAAAATTATAGGAAAAGCGAAAATGTTGAAATTTCTAATTTTGATGAAAAAGATCTAAAAAAACTTGCTTATTGGATGGCAACTGGTAGTGGGAAAACACTGATTATGCATATTAATTACTGGCAATTTTTAAAGTACAACACAGAACACATTGATAGCATAATTTTAATAACTCCAAATGAAGGATTGTCAAAACAACATGCTTTGGAATTGGAAAAAAGTGGGATTCAGTATCTATTATATACAGAAAATACAAATAATAATATGTTACATGATAAAATTTTCATAATTGATATACATAAATTGACTGAAGAAAAAAAAGGGAAAGGGGTTCAAGTTGATATAAGTTTTTTTGATGGGAAAAATCTTGTTTTCATTGATGAAGGGCACAAAGGACAAAGCACTGAGGAACAAAAATGGAAAAAATTACGAGAAAAATTAGGGAAGAACGGATTTTTGTTCGAATACAGTGCAACTTTTGGACAAGTTATAAATGAGAGTAATACAGATTTGCTTAATGAATATGCAAAAGCCATTATTTTTGATTATTCCTATAAATACTTTTACACAGATGGTTATGGCAAGGATTTTTATGTTTATGAGGTAGAAACAAATCAACAGGAAACTATGGGGGAAACAATACTGGTTGCAAATTTGATTTCATTTTATGAACAAATGGTTCTTTATGAGGAGTATGAAGAAAAATTAAAGCCGTATCTCATTGAAAAACCACTATGGGCATTCGTTGGAAGTAAAGTTACAGGAGCAGGGCTTGACTCAGATGTTCTCAAAGTTGTTTTGTTTTTAAAAAAAATTTATGAACAACCTGATTTTTTAAAAGAAAAAATAGAGCAAATTTTAAAAGGGAAATCGGGATTAAAATTTAATGGAGAAGACATATTTAAAAATAAGTTTGAGTATTTTAGGGAAAAAAAGTTGGATGTAGATAAATTAATTGAAAAAATTTTTAATGCAAAAATAGGTAATTTTAGTTTTTATGAACTAAAAAAAACAGAAGGGGAGATTGGATTAAAAATTGGGGAATCAGATTTTTCCGGAGTTATAAACATAGGAGATGTGGATAAATTTAAAAAACTACTTGAAGAAAAGAAAATTGAGATAAAAACAGATAATTTTTCAGATTCGTTATTTGAAAAAATTAATGAAAATGATTCCAAAATAAATATACTCATTGGTTCCAAGAAATTCATTGAAGGTTGGGATTCCTGGCGCGTTTGTTCAATGGGACTAATAAATATTGGAAAAGGGCAAGGGCCTCAAATAATTCAACTATTTGGCAGAGGGGTGCGTTTAAAAGGAAAAAATTTTTCATTAAAAAGAAGCAGTGACAATTTTTATTGGCTCAAATCATTGGAGACATTGAACATTTTCGGATTAAATGCCGAATATATTAATGCTTTCCTTGAATCAATACGCAAAGAAGAAGTTGAATTTGTGGAATTGGAATTTCCAATTACAATAATGGAAGAAAAAAGATGGAAAAACAATCTTATTACTTTAATTCCTGCTGAAAATTTCAAATTTGAAGAACAGTATTTTTTTGAACTTTGTTATAATGAAAATGTGGCAAATCGTGTAAAAATTGATTTACGCCCAAGGGTAAGAGTTGCACATGGTTTAAATGAAGCAGAAGAAATTGATATCGCCGAGAAGGAATTTAGAATAAAAAAATACGCTAACTTGTTGGATTTTGAAGACATTTACATAAAATTATTAGAATTTAAAATTAATAAAAATTATACGAATTTGATAATTAAAAAGGAAACAATAAAGGAACTTTTGGGAAATAGTATTGGTACTATTTATGTAGATAATCCTAATTTGGTATTTAAAAAATTTGATGATTTAAAAAATCTGAACGAAATTGCGTTAATGTTGTTAAAATCCTACATTGAAAAATACTATTACACAGAGTTAAAAAAGAAAGAAACAGAGAATTTAGAAAATACTTATTTACTAAAGGAGGACGCAAATTTAAGTTTAAATTATTATAAATTAAAAATAGAAATCCCAAATGATGAAAAAGAAAAGAAGGAAAGAATGATTTTGATAAAAAAAATTAAAAAAATTATAGAAAATATTGATAAATATTTTGAAAAAGACATAGAAGAAATACCGGCATTACATTTGGATGAACACATTTACACGCCATTATTGGTGTATGATGAAAACAAAGATTTTATAATTTCGGAACCGGTAAAATTAAATGAAGGAGAGACCAAATTTATAAAAAAATTAAGAGATTTTATGAAAAAAAATAAAAAATTAAATAAGGAAGTTTATTTATTAAGAAATTTAAGTAAAAGAGGTATTAATTTTTTTCATAAAGCCGGATTTTATCCTGATTTTATGATGTGGGTTATTAATAAAGAAAATAATGAACAAACCCTGGTTTTTTTAGACCCAAAAGGAATTCGTAATTTAGGAAGTTGTAAAGATGAAAAAGTTCAATTGCATAGAATCATAAAGGAAACAGAAAAAGAAATTAATGAAAAAAATCCAGATAGCCCAATAAAATTAGAATCCTTTATTCTATCAGTGACTGATTATGATGATATTAAAGATGTCTTTGACGATGGAAAAAAGACAAAGGCGGAATTAGAAAAATGCCATATTTTATTTTTGAATGATGATGATTTAATTGAAAAATTATTTAATATGATTGAAAAAAAATAAAAGGAATGGGCAATTATGGAAAATACGATTAACTGGAAAGAAAAAATAATTAATGAACCATTCCGTATTTCCAATGAACAAGAACAAATTGTAACATCGGAAGAAAAGAATATACGTGTGGTAGCGGGTCCTGGAACAGGGAAAACAGAAACACTGACTCGGCGCATTCTTTACTTACTAATTTGTAAAAACGTGGAACCTAAAAATATTGTTGCATTTACTTTTACTGAAAAAGCAGCCCAAAGTATGAAATGCAGAATTTATAGAAGAATTAAAGAATTTGAATTAAATGATTTATATGATAAATTGGGGCAAATGTTTATTGGGACCATCCACAGTTTTTGTCTTAAATTGTTGCAGGAGCATTATGATTATGGTAATTATGATGTACTTGATGAAAACCAGGAAATGGTGTTCATAATAAAAAATGGATTCTCTTTAGGATTTAGTAAAGAAAAATATAATGAAGAGTGTGAAAATTTTTTTAAAACGACTAATTTAATTTACGACGAAGGATTAAATAAAAATGAACAATTGAAAAAAAATGATTTTTATAAACAATTTATTAAATTTGAAGAATTATTGAATAAAAATAAATTACTTACTTTTAGCAAGATAATTGATTTGGTAGTCGAAAAACTTGAAAATGAAAACACAATTGATTTTATTAATTACTTATTTGTTGATGAATATCAGGATATAAATAAACGACAGGAAAAACTTATTAAATTAATTGGAAAAAATTCAAATGTTTTTGTTGTTGGAGACCCTCGCCAGTGTATCTATAAATGGCGTGGTTCAGATGAAACTTATTTTAACAAATTTTTGAATGAGTTTAAGGGCGCAAAATCATTTGATTTAATCAGTAATAGGCGTAGTGTGAATGAAATAGTTGAAGTTTCAAATGAATTGAATGGAAAATTTGAAATTTCATCACTGGATACTGGTTATCCTGCTTTAGAATGTGAAAGAAAGGAAAATGGGAGTGCTTTATTAGTTGAATTTTCAAATATGAAGGATGAGGCAGATTGGATAATTGAACAGATAATAAATTTAAAGCAAAAGAATAATTTGAAATACAGTGATTTTGCAATTTTATTAAGAAGTGTAAAAACTTCTGCGACACCTTTCATTAATGCAATGAAGGAACAAAAAATACCATTCATTATTGGTGGTAAATACGGTTTATTTAATCATGATGAGGCAAAAACGCTTGCTTTTATTTTTTGTTGGTTTTGGGATGAAGGTTTTTGGTATATGGAAGAGAATAATAAAAAAGAAAAATTAGAAAAAAATAAATTATTAGATGCAGCAATTAAATTATGGGATGAAACAGTTATTAGTATTGATGAAAAAGAAGTTAAGAAAGAATTAGAAAAATTAATGAATGAAATAGAAAGTTATAAAAATTTAAAACAAATTTTTGATAAAATTTTAAATATATTTAATTATAAAAAATTAGATAACCAGAAACCAGAACATGCTTCTATTATTGCAAATTTGGGAAGTTTTAGTAGATTATTAACAGATTTTGAATCAATAAGTAGAAGAGTAGATGGGAATATAAAATTTAATAATAATTTTTTTAAAAATTTATGCTATTACTTAAATAATTTTGCCAGTTCATCTTACTCATATCAGCCAGTTGATGATATTCGAGATATTGATGCAGTTAATTTATTAACCATACATCAAGCAAAAGGACTTGAATGGCATGTTGTTTTTGTTCCTTGTTTGGTTAATGGTAGATTTCCTCCAAAAAAATTGGAGCTAAGTTGGTTAGAAAAAATTAAAGATAAATTTATTGATAATGAAACGTATTTTAGATATTTAGGAAATAACGATGATGAACGAAAATTATTCTATGTTGCCATAACAAGACCAAAGGATTTATTAATTGTTTCTTATTTTAAAAAGTATGAAAAAAAATCAACAAAAAAAAGTATTTTTGTCAAAGAAATAGAGGGGAAATGTAGAAAATATGATTATAAAAACGATATTAAATTGGAAATAAGTAAAAAGGATGAAGTTAAGAATGAAATAGCGTCATTTTCAATTTCGGAAATTTTAACCTATTTGAAATGTCCGTTTTTTTATCAATTAAGAGAATTGTGGGGTTATAAACCAGGATTAAACGAATTTATTAATTATGGAAAATCAATGCATTTTTGTTTGCATCAAATAATTAAAACATATAAAAATAAAAAAACTGATTTAGTAAAAATAGTGGATGAAGTTGTTTCTCAGCATTTTTATTTACCTTATAAATCAAGTAGAGAAATAGAAAATAAAGCAAAGGAAGCGGTTAAAAAGATTTTAAAAAAGTTTATTAATGAAAATAAAAAACATATTGAAAGAATTGAAGAAACAGAGTCAAGAATTGATTTTCCTACCGAGGAGGCATCAATTGATGGCAGAGTTGACGTTATCTTAAAAGAAAATAATAAATATGAACTTTGGGATTATAAAACATCAGATGAATTTACAACATTTGAACATGAAAAATTTCAAGTACTATCCTATGCTTTGAGTTTTTATAAACAAAAAAAATTAGTAGACAAATGCAGAATTGTTTATTTAATGAAAAATGATGATAAAAAAATAATTATTAAGGAAATTGATATTAATGGAAATATGCTACGTGAAACTGAAAAAAAATTAATAAAATATGTAAAGAAAATAAAAAATAAAAATTTTGAAGCCACACCAGGTGAATTTTGTAGAAAATGTGATCAGAAAGAAATATGCAACAAAAAGAAGAGTTAAGAATGGAATATTGTGGCATAAAAGAATTAAATTTAATAAAATAAATAAAAAATGAATAACAAATATTTTTATTTCGCCTATGGCTCAAATATGAGTAAAACACAGATGACAAAACCATTATGGAAAGCGAGTTTGAACAGATATATTGAACACCAGGATTTAAATGGGCAAGGATTAATTTAGGATAAAAGATAATAAATAAACAATTCTAAATTAGAAAAAGGAGGTATATTATGAAATGAAGTATATTGTTTCCTGGGAAAAAATTTTATTCTATTATTAAAGATAATTTAAAAAAAGCAACAGAAATTTACATTTTAATGGCTTTAATAAATAAAAAAGGAATTGATGTTATTTATGAAGATTTAAAAAAAGTAAAAGAAAAAAAAAGAAGAAAAATATATTTTATTTTTGGGATAAATATACATAATGCTTCTTTACCAGATGCTATTCAAAAGTTATTTGAATTGCATGATGGCAATAATTTTAATTTATTATTATATAATGGGGATAAATTTTTTCATCCAAAAATGTTTCTTTTTAAATATAAAAATACCGGAACTTTAATTTTGGGTTCCTCAAATCTTACTCAGGAAGGTTTAACTTCTAACGTAGAAGTAAATTGTATTATAAATGATAAGTTGCAGAAATTTTCTAATGATGGTCTTTTGCGGTTTATTGATGAAATCAAAGAAGATTCTGATGTAATTACTAAAAGATGGATAGATGATTATCGTGAAAATTATGAAAGAGATAAAAATCTTGAATCAAATTATTTTAATAAAAAAAGTCGGGCTATAAAAAAAAATGATGAAGAAATTAACAATAGATTCAAAAAAGAGGGAAAATTTAATAAAGGCGCTAAAAGCTTTTAAAGGAACTGAAGATTATAAAGAAAGAAAACAAGAATTGCCAGATAAAATAGATGAATGTAAGAAAGCAATAGGTAAAGCTAATAATCCCAAAGTTAAAGTTGAAAATTGGAAAAATAAAGAATTGGGAATGTTTGCAGGAATTGATGAAAGAATTTTTTATAAAACAATTCCTCAAACTAAGGCAAAACAAAATAAACTTAATAAATTACTTAAAATTTTATTGAATGAAAAAGAAAGTATTGAAAAACGACTTTATAAAGTATTAAATGGTGGTAAATATCATATGGA
>Ga0073932_1007089_pt1 | contig 11067 bp, 8 predicted proteins | sample DewCreD2012metaG_FD_76967 | JGI IMG/M metagenome (GOLD analysis project Ga0073932, IMG submission 76967) | Hot spring sediment bacterial and archeal communities from British Columbia, Canada, to study Microbial Dark Matter (Phase II) - Dewar... ...
TCATACAGGCGTTCGACGGGGCTGCCCAGGATATCGGCCGTCACAGCCGCCTCCTCGGCAACAGGGATATCGGCGGTGCCGGCACTCACCACCACCACGGTGCCCCGCCCTGAGCGCGGCGCAGGGGTGCCGAGGAACACCATGCGCGCTGCGGCATAGTGAACCGCATCCGGGAAAGCCGCGCAGACTGCCGCCGCGACTGACTGACTGGCGCGCGCGGCCAGGACGCGGCCCTCGCGGGCGTGAATGCGCTCGACAATCTGGACGACTTGCTCTTCGGTCTTGCCGGGACAGAATACCACCTCAGGAAAACCCTTGCGCAGCCCGCGGTGACTGTCCAGACGCGCGTAGTCAAGGTCCTCATAGGGGAATCCACGCAGACGGATCAGAGCCTCGTGGGTACTGATCTCCCCACTCTTGACCGACTCCAGCAGGCGCGTCAACCACTCAGCATCCATGTCGCTCTCCGTGACTCATAGCAGCGTCAGCCCGGCAACCGGAAGAACGACATCGCATTGTCGCGCAGCAAAGCGTGCGCCAATGACGACGCCTCACTCTCCGTCAGATAGCCGTCCGTCACCTTCTCGGCCAGAACCTGGGCCACGTTGTCGCGCGCCAGACGAGCGTGGGCATAGGCGCCCTCGACAAACAGGTAATCTCCACCGAACGCGAAGATCTTGTTGCCGGGCACCGTCTCAATCCACTCGTGTAGCGTGCGGCGCGCCACCCAGGGCGAGATCACGTGCACCCAACACAGATCCAGAAAGGCATTGGGGAAGTTCTTCCCCAGCGTGGCCATCTCACTCTGATAGGGATAGCCGGCGTGGAAGAGATCGAAGCGCACCTCGGGATAATCAATCAGGAGATTGACCAGCTGCAGGGGATGGGCATTGCTGAGGAAATTGCCGGTGCCCTCCTGAAGTCCCGTGTGTATCTGTATCGGCAGACCGTAGTCAGCCGCGCGTCGCAGCACCTGGTGCATCATATAATCCTGCAGCGGCTTGGCTTCGGCAAAGCTGACCGGCGGTTGCGGCGTAAAATCGAGCGCGGGGGAAAGGGCCGGATAGCGCGTCAGGCGGTTGAAGACCTGCTCCGCCTCGTGACGGGTTGGCTTCTCGAAATAAATGGGGCGCTCGTAGGCGACCGCCACCTTTACCGCCACCGCCCCGGCGGCCACATAGCGCTCGAAAAGAGCACCCAGCGCCGCCACCAGGTCATCCAACGAGTGCAGGGCGCGATCGGTGCGGCACTCGATCGCCGCCAATCCCGGCCGATCGCACAGCTTGAGGAAGGGATCGGCGCGCATCACCGGCACGAAGTAGCGCCGATCCGTCTCCTCGACCGGCGTCGGGTCGAACTCTTCCAGGGCGTCCAGCACCGAGACGCGGATGTTGGCACGCTCTTTCAGAACCTGATGATACCACCCCCCTCGGTTGGCAGCGCTCATCCGCTCCGAGAGGCTCTGATACGTCCGGTCATTGATGTCCTCCACGTCGTAGAGTTCGCGCGCCGCCAGCAGCACCGCCCGGCCATAGGCCGTCGTACGGGCAGCTCGCCAGTGGGGAGCGAAGACGGCCCAGCGTTCGTCCAGAGGCACGTCGGTGCGACGCAGCCAGACCATCCGATCGGCCGGGAGTCCGGCTGATACGAGATCGCTCGAAGCGTAGTGAGCATACAGGTGAAACAGATCAACCGACTGTTGCAGTCGCGTTCGCTCGTCAAGCAGATGTTCGTGGGTGTCTACCAGAGCGATACGGTCAATCTCGGAGCGCAGACGCCGATACAGATCATCCGAGTTCACGACACACTCCTTTCGTGGTGACGATTACTGACTGAGCCACAGGGTAGTTGGCCGCCTCTATTATACCCCGCCCGCGTGTCTGGGGCGAACCGGCGCTGGTCTAAGTCGAGGTAGTCTCACAGGCGATTCTGGTGCGGCCCATCAGGCGTGTGCGCTGTGCGTGGGGCGGGCCATCAGCCGACAGGCACATACGCAGACTTTGACGGATTCGACGGCTTGAGGTACTGTGTGCCTTCGGAGGTTCGCAGATGTCTCAGAAACGGGTAATCATCTGGGGTGCGGGGCGAATCGGGCGCGGCTTCGCCGCCGATCTCTTCTTCAGCGCCGGTTATCGCATCATCTTCATTGACGTGTCGCGTGACCTCATCGAGCAACTCAAACGCGCTGGCGAATTCACCATCGTCCGGGCGGAAAGCGCCGACCGTCGCGATGACCTGATCGTGCGCGACTACGATGCCCTCGCCGTTGCCGAGGTCGAAGCCGTCAGCGAAGCCGTCGCCGACACCGACCTGATAGTGCTGGCGGTCTTTCCACGTGACTTCGGCGCCGTGGTCGAACAGATGGTGGCTGGTTTGAGGCAACGACATATCCAGCGGCCCGAAGCGCCGCTGGATATCATCCTGTGCACCAATCTCGCTCACGCCGCGGTTGAGTTCCGCGCTCGGCTGAGCGAGGTACTGCCGCCAGACCTGCGCGACTACGCCGAACAGCGAATCGGTGTCGTCGAGAGCCTGGTGATGCGCATGGTAGCCGACCCTCCCGCTGCCGAGCGCGAGCGCGAACCGCTCCTGGTCTGGACGAACGGCAATGCCGAGTTCCCTGTGGACCGCCACGCATTTCGGGGACAACCGCCCCGCGTAAGCGGCCTGCGGCTGGTGGAAGATATGCGCGCCGAGGAGATGCGCAAGCTGTACACCTACAACACCTGTCATGCCGCCCTCGCCTACCTGGGCGCCCTGCGCGGTCACGACCTGATCGTGGATTGCCTCGCCGACCCGATTGTGCGCTCGCAGGTCGAGGGGGTGCTCGAGGAGGCCAGCTGGGCGCTCCAGGCAGAATATGGCTTCGACGCCAAAGAGATGGGAGCGTGGGTCGCCAAGGTAATCCGCCAGACCGACAACCCGACGCTCGGCGATCGCGTCAGTCGGCACGGCGCTGATCCGGTTCGCAAGCTTCGGCGGTCAGATCGCCTCATCGGACCGGTGCTGATGGCTCGCAAACACGGCATCCCCACCCCCAAACTGACGCGCGCCACGGCCGCGGCGTTCCTGTTTCAGAATCCGTGCGACCCCGGCGCCGCGGAGGTGCAACAGAAGGTGCACCAGTGTGGCATCGAGTCGGCGGTGCGCGAACTGTGCGAGCTGGCGGACTCGGAGGCTGATCTGGTGGCAGCGATTGTCGAGGCCTACCACCGTCTGAAGGCAAGCAACATGCTTGAGGTACAGTCATAGTGAATGATAAGTGCTCACCCAAACCCCGAGCCCCCTCTCCGCTTGCGAACTCCCCGGCAGTTTTGGGGATGGAGAGAAGGACGGAGGACGAGGTAGTATGCTGGCGGCGGTTTTCTGAGGGACGCTGAGGCGAGCCAGTGCCACCAACCCGTGCCGCGACCGTCAGGGAGCGGTCGGCTATCCACGCCGCTTGCTCACGCGCGCGGCACAGCTAACACGCGGAACTCTCGCGCGGACAGCGTGAACCCGTGCCGCGACCGTCAGGGAGCGGTCGCCCGTTCATGCCGCTCGCTCACGCGCGCGGCACGGATCCGTCGCGACGCAATGGATGCTGAGAACCAACGGCTGTAATCTGAGGAGGCGAACTTACGGATGGGAGTTGTCCACAAGGTTATCGGTCAGGGCAGTAACCTGGACTGGGAAGGTGTGCCGGGCAAACACTACGAGACCGGCGACATGAAGGGCGGCATCAAGCGCATCCTGCTCGGGCCGGAGGATGGATCAAACAATTTCCGGCTGCGCTACTTTCGCGTCCAGCCGGGCGGACACTCGCGCAAGGAGCAGCACGCCCACGAGCACGGGGTGTACATTCTGCACGGCCGGGCAAGCGTGCTGCTGGGAGACGAGACGGTGGAGGTATCTGCCGGTGACGTCGTCTACATCCCCGGCAACGAGCTGCACCAGTTCACAACCCTTGGAGACGAGCCACTCGGCTTCCTGTGTATTGTCCCGAGCTGGTCGCCCGACTGACCCGTCAGCGCGGTATCACAGGCAACACAATATGTGACGGATACTCTCCCGTGTGCAGAATGGTCTGCACTGCCCAGTGCCGGTCAGCCGGTCCGTCCTGTCCCAGAGGATGGCCCGTATTCGGGTTGGCGTCGAAGCGGGGGAACGAGCTGCTGGTGACGTGAACCCGGATGCGATGCCCGGCTTTGAAGAGGTTGCTGGTGGCCACCAGGTTGATTCGGTACTCATAGACCCGACCCGGCTCGACCGGGCGAGGAGATTCGCAACCCTCGCGGAAACGAGCGCGCAGGATGCCCTCAGCCAACAAAAAAGCCGAGCCATCGGGATGCACATCGCTCAGACGCGCGACGAAATCGGTGTCTGCCGCCGTGGTGGCCGCATAAAGAACCACCGTCAGCGGGCCAGTGACCTCCAGCGGTTGATCCAGCACGGCGGAGGTATAGACCAGCACATCCGGGCGCGCCTCGACAACGCGCTGATCCATCGGCCCGGCGTTGCGGGCGATTTCGAGACCCGGCAAGAAGTTTGGCCCACCCACGGTCGGGCACGGATCGCGCGGATCGTAGAGGTACACATCCGGCGCTTCCTCACCCGGGGGGATCGGTGACAGCCCGCCGCCCTCGTGGACGGCTTGCCCATCGCTGTGCAGATACCAGCGCGTATAGCGACTGCGCGCCAGTGGCCACTCCTCCTCATCCCGCCAGCGGTTCTCGCCCATCACGAAGAGGCGCACCGGCGCCCCCAGATCGCGCGCCTCACCCTTCAGGTAGTGCTCGAAGAACGCCAGCTGGCGAGCGGCCAGGTCGGACATCGCTCGGGAGGCGCCGGCACCGAAGGCCACGGACTGGTATACCCCGCTGTCCTGACCGTGCGCCCACGGCCCCACCAGCAGCCGCTGGCCGGCCCTCGCCTCGGGCGAACCTCCCTCCGTGCGCATCCGCGTGTAGTTCTCCAGCGTACCGTGCAGAAACAGGTCATACCAACCACCCACATTCAGCGCCGGCACCTTGATCTGCGCATAACGGCGATTGACCGCCGTCGCCTGCCAATAGGCATCGTTGGACGAATGATCCAACCAGTCAAAATAGTAAGGCGCACTGACGCTCCCGGCCAGCGGTGGCTGGGTGCACAGAGGCAAGTGCCGGTAGAGACGGCCGAGTTCGTCAACGGCGAACTGAAGTCGCGTCGCCTCATCCGGCGCCGCCTTACCGGCCGCCGCCAGCCGCTGCGCGGTCACCGGCGCCAGCCAGAATAGCGTCCAGTAGAGATTGAAGCCCAGCTGGAAGGCACCCCCCTGATATGCCCAGCCCTCGTAGTACTCCGAGCCAGTGATCAGTGGGACAATGGCCTTCAAGTGAGGAGGCTGCATCGTCGCGGCCAGCCACTGGGTCGCACCGAAGTACGACGCTCCGGTCATCCCGACCGCACCATCGCACCATGGCTGCGCCGCCACCCATTCGACGCTGTCATAGCCGTCCGCCGCCTCGTGGACAAACGGATAGAAATCTCCGTCCGAGTTGAAGCGTCCGCGCGTATCCTGAAAGACGACCGCGAAACCTGCCTCGACTGCCTGTAAGGCGTCAATCGCCTGATTGCGCATCCAGCCGTCGTCCTTGGCGTAGGGCAGGCGTACCAGGATTGCCGGCACTGGCCGGTCATCGCGATCCGGTCGCCACACGTCGGCGCGCAAGATGACACCGTCGCGCATCGGTACGGCCATGTTGCGCTCGACAACGATCCGGCCCGATACGCTGCTTGAGCTCATTGCAGACCCTCCCTTCAGAATGCCAGCTGCCCGCCGTCAATCAGGATTACCTCGCCAGTGATGAACGAGGCATCGTCGCTGGCCAGGAACGCATACACCGATGCCACTTCCTCCGGCTTACCGGTACGCCCCAGGGGAATGTGGTGCTTGATGTAGTCGGCGACGAACTCCTCGGAATCCATGCCAGCCGACAGCGGTGTGACGATGTAGCCCGGAGCCACGCAGTTGACGCGAATGCCGTACGGCGCCAGGTCGAGCGCCATGGACTTGGTCAACAGCGTGATGCCACCCTTGCTGGCATTGTAGTGTGCATAGGCCGCCTCGCCGACGATGCCATTGGTCGCGCCCATGTTGACAATCACCCCGGATCGCACCCTGGCCATCTCGCGCGCCACCGCCTGCCCAACCAGAAACTGCCCCTTCAGATTGATGGCGATCGTCTCATCCCAGTGCTCCTCCGAGATGTCAAGGAACGGTTCGGTGTAGGCAATACCGGCGTTGTTGATCAACACATCCACACCGCCCCACCGTTCCATCACAAAGGCCATCATTCGATCCACGTCGGCCTTCCTGGAGACATCCATTTGAAACGTCAGCACCTCGCCGCCGTAGGCTGCCGCGATCTCACGCGCTGCCGTCTCCAGGTGCTGTGCGCGCCGGCCGGTAATCAGGACACGCGCCCCTTCCGAGGCGAAGCGCTCAGCGGTCGCCCTGCCGATGCCCAAGCTACCCCCGGTGATCAAGACCCGTTTGTTCTCAAAGCGTCGCATATGGTTGTCCCCTTTCCTGCAATCCTCAGTCTCTCAGTTTCAGCGTTGGTCAGTCAATTCTTTGTCAGATGAAACACCTGTTTCGCACGAGCCAGCGCATCCTCAAAGCCACGGTGCACCCGCCAACGACCGACGGGAACGAATTCAGACCATCAGTTAGTTCACCGGGCACCGCTCGTTCCGCCAGGCAGCCCCGGCCGCACACAGTCCGTCCCTCCCACACACCCCACAGATCCGGTGACAGGTCACCATTCTACCTGCCCCCCAGGAATCTGCTCCGCCCAGTTCCAAATCAGGGAGTCAGGCTATCGAGCCCGGGCAGTACCGGAAAAGGTGTGTGCGGCTCGCACTGATACCAGAAGGCAACCGATGCGACATCGTCCTGGGTCAAGATGTAACGCGGTTGTACACCCTCGAGCAGGCCCAAAGACTGGACCGTCACGCGGATGGTCTGTCGGAAACGGATCGGATCCGGGATGTGCCAGCGATACATGCCGAAGCGACGGCGCGCCAGCAGCGATCCCTGAACCTGCAATGCCTGTGGCAGCCCCATGAACAACGTCGAGTACATGCCATACTCGCCGTCGGGCTGCTCAAACGTCCAGGCACCGCCGACGTAGTCCTCCAGGCCGGTACCGCAAATCGTCGGCCAGTCGCCATCGTCGTCGAGATAGAACTTGACCTCGCCCTCACTCCACCACAGGTCGTTGTGGACAGCCCAGGCCATATAGGTACCGACATAGTGACCCTGGCCCGATACACCATCGAGCAACGTGTGCACCTGGCCGTAAGGCACGGGGTTGCTGCGCCGCCACTGAGCGTGAAGATAGGCAGCCGCGTCGGGGACGTCTTGCAGCGCATAGTCTATCTGATAGTACAGCCCCTTGTCTATCTCGGCCGGTGACAGATTCTCGACCGTGATCCGAGCACGGCGACGAAAGGGCATCGGCCAATAGCTGTTGAAGCCACCGCGCGGGTTGACAACAACGGGCAAAGAACTGACTGAACACGGCACGCACCACCCGTTGCAGAAGAAGTCACCCAGCGGCACTTCGATCGAGGGTGCATCCTCCTCGTCCCAGCTACAGCGCAGGATCAGCTGGCGCCACGTCAGAGGATTCTCGACCGTTAGCCAAACGTGTTGGATCACACCCGGACCTTCAATGTCGGCCAACACCAATCTCGTGCGCCCCGGCACACCCACCGACGGCGATATCTTCCATCCACGGCCCAGGTCACGCGCCAGGTAGGCGCCGGTGCCTTCGCTCGCCATCCCGCCCCGTCCTTTCGCACCGGTGGGATTCTCCGCGGTCACGGCACGCGACTCGGCGTCGCTCAACAGCGCCAGGCTGCCCAGACCAAACGCGGAGGAGGCAGGTATGGTCATGGCGTGATCAGTAGGTCTTCCCGCGGCCAGTGATCGGCCAGATGGCTTCGAGCACACCGTTGCGAACGACGTAGTAGTCGTCATGCAGGTTGATTGTCGTGCAGCCGTGGTTTGGCACGATACGCACTTTGTCACCCCGCCGCAGCGGCGGCCCACCGACACGCTCGAGGAAACCGTGCTCTTCGGCCAGCGCGGTAACCTTCCATCCGGGCGGATCAAGCACCACCGGCAACCCGAAGTCGCGCGTCATCGCCTTCAGGCCAGCATCGGTAATGGCACGGCTATCCCCGTGAACCTTGATCACCGTCGCCAGCACCGTCAACGCGTAATCGAAGTCAATCCCCACACCCTCGCGGTACTGGCTGTCCATCGTGATGTAGGAGCCGACCTGCAGCTCCGTCATCCCCGGGATCACGCCGGTGATGAAGTGGGTGCCGGTGCCGCCGCCGCTGACAATGTTGACCGCAATACCCGATTGACGGAGAAGCTCAGCGCTGTCCACCAGCTGCTGGACGCTGGGCACAGTCCTGGCACGTCGTTCCTCCGGGTCAGGCGTGAAGATCGTGTGGCCCTCGTAGCCCATCACCCCCTCGAAGCGCAGGCCAGGTGATGCGACAATTTGGCGCGCCAGGTCGAGGACGGGCTGGCCGGGAGCCACGCCACAACGCTGCATCCCGATGTCCACCTCAATAACGACGCGCAGACGGATGCCCTTCGCGCTGGCCGCAGCGTCCAGGTCGGCCACGTTGGCCGGATCGTCCACCGCCACCATCACCTCGCTGTGTGCCGCCAGGTTCACCAGCCGCGCGATCTTGGCAGCGCCGATAATCTCATTGGCAATCAGAATATCCCGGATGCCGCCGGCCACCAACGCTTCCGCCTCGCTCAACTTGGCGCAGGTGATCCCGATGGCGCCGGCTGCCAGCTGCATATGTGCCAACATCGGACACTTGTGAGTCTTGGCGTGCGGCCGCAACCGCACACCTGCCTCACGTGCGAAGTCAGCCATACGCGTGATATTGGCCTGCACCGCCTCGATGTCAAGGCACAGCGCCGGCGTGTCGAGGTCCGTCGCCGGCATGCCGATCCACACAGATCGCATTGTTGATCTCCTGAAAAGGGATGAACGTTCAGAAAGGTGAACTAGCCGTGAGCGCGAACAAACTGCAACGTCTGCTCAATGATCAGCCCCTGGTCATTGTCCAACGTAGCGACGTGATACGAGTTTTCCAGCCAGATGAGTTGCCTGTCAGACGAACCGACACGCTCCACGATGAAGGGGCCATTTGCAGGCGGCACCGCGAAATCCTCACGACTCTGGAACACCAGTATCGGACAGGTCACGCGCGGCAGTAAGTCTCGCGTCACAGCCTCAAGTGCGTACAGATGTCGAATCGCTGCCACCGGCACCGCGGGATAGCACACCTCGACAACGCCCGCCTTCTTGAAGTCGGGGCCATTCGCGCCATAGGCGGGCGGCGGGTTCTCCGCAAAGGCAAGCGCCGCCATATCCGGGTTGTCGAGGAACAGGGCGGCATTCACCGTCACGACCCCGTTGATCCAATCCGGATGCATCGCCGCCGCGTAGAGGCTGAGCGTGCCACCCATTGACAGGCCGGCGCAAAACACGTGACGACAACGCTGGCGCAACGTCTGCAGGCCGTGCTCCACATCGCGGATCCAGTCCTCGGCGGCGTACAGCGCCATGTCCTCAGGCCGGGTGCCATGCCCGGACAATCGTGGTCCAAGGACAGTCAGACCGCCCTGACTGGCCAGCGCCTCGCCCCAGGCGCGCACGCTGTCGGGGCTCCCGGTGAAACCGTGGCACACCAGACAGCCGACGTCGCCACCCTCGAAGTAGAACGGCTCAGCGCCCGGCATCACTTCAGTGAACGCCATGTGGTCCCCCTGTGAAAATAACCGATTCCAGGCAGCCGGTGGGCGGTAGCAGGCTGGGAGCGCCGACGCAGTCCCGGTGCTGTCCCGGGAGACCCGGCTCGGCCATCCCCGGTCACGGACACGATCGTCATTGAGTGACAGCTATTCCCTGAGCAGCAGAGTCTCCTCGGTCGCTGCGTCGAATAGATGCAGCTCGTTCGGATTGAACCCAATGGTCACCATCGTGTTCTCGACCGGCTGGTTCTCGGCCGCCGTGCGCGCCACCAATACCGCATCACCCACAGTCAGGCTCACATGGGCATCGGCGCCCAGGTCCTCGACCAGATCCACGCGGGCCTCCACGTGGCCGGGGGCGCTCGGCCCACTCCCCAGCACGATATCCTCGGCACGGATGCCGCAGATGATATCGCGCGCCCCACCGCTGGCACGCGAGTCCGGCTTGAGACGGGCAGCCAGTGCAGCGCCGACCGGGAAACGGCCGAAATGGGTCACCACCATCAGGTCGCCATTCTCAGCCTGCAGCCGCGCCGGAAAGGCATTCATTGCCGGGCTGCCGATAAACTGGCCGACGAACAGATTGGCCGGGTAATTGTAAAGGACCTCCGGTGCGCCGATCTGTTGCACCTTACCCGCCCGCATAACCATAATGCGGTCGCCCATAGTCATCGCTTCGACCTGGTCGTGGGTCACATAGATCGTGGTCGTGCACAGGTTGCGCTGCAGGTGAATGATTTCACGCCGCATCTGAACTCGCAGCTTGGCATCCAGGTTGCTGAGCGGCTCATCCATCAGATACAGCTTGGGATTGCGCACGATAGCCCGGCCCAGCGCCACGCGTTGCCGCTCACCGCCCGACAGTTGGCGCGGCCAGCGGTCGAGCAGATGCTGCACGCCGAGCATGCGCGCAACCTCGTTGACCCGTCGCTGAATCTCGTCCCTGGGAACACGACGCAGCTTCAGAGGATAGGCAATGTTGTCGAAGATGCGATAGTGCGGATACAGCGCATAATTCTGAAACACCATGGCGATGTCGCGCTGACGCGGCGCCAGATCGTTCACACGCTGATCGTCTATGTAGATGTCGCCAGCCGTGACCGTCTCAAGGCCACCGATCATGCGCAGTGTGGTCGTCTTGCCACAACCCGACGGCCCCACAAACACCATAAACTCGCCGTCAGGTATCTCGACATTGACGTGATCCACGGCCAGCTGCGACCCAAACCGCTTGACCAGATCCTTGCAGA
>Ga0073932_1007090_pt1 | contig 11067 bp, 14 predicted proteins | sample DewCreD2012metaG_FD_76967 | JGI IMG/M metagenome (GOLD analysis project Ga0073932, IMG submission 76967) | Hot spring sediment bacterial and archeal communities from British Columbia, Canada, to study Microbial Dark Matter (Phase II) - Dewar... ...
TCTGATTCAGGTGTCCAATCTGTGTTTTCTGATTCAGGTGTCCAATCTGTGTTTTCTGATTCAGGTGTCCAATCTGATTCTGATTCAGGTGTCCAATCTGTGTTTTCTATGAATGTTTCTGTATCCTCCGTTTCCGTATCCTCCGTTTCGGTGTAATCCTCAGTATCATCTAATGCTTTTTGGTGTAATTCATCCAAAGCAACTGTAGCATGTGGATCATCTTTAGCTATTTCCATGGCGATAGGAATACTTGCATCATATTTCAGCAATTCACTTATAGTTTGCATTACATCATGTCTACCAACAGCACTTTTAAATTTATCCCAATATGCAAGTCCGGTCTGTAAAAATGCAGTTTCATTGCTTAAACTATCAATATCTTGGTATATTCTAGCGACTTGCAATTTATCCAACTTATACAAATACCATATCATTGATAAATACTCTATTGCTCCTTTTACTAATTCATGTACTAAATATGGGAAAGTAAAACCCCTAGCAACTATATAAATTTGTTTTTTCTTTGGTCCATCTTCTGGATCTTCTGCTGAAGTTGTTTCTCTTGCTTCTAAATGAACGGAAGCTTCTGCTGGCGTACCATTTCTCTTATATTGTTGTTCTGTCATATCTGGGGAAAAATTTAAATACTGTGTTATTGTTAAAATACCAAGCCTTTTGTAATCATTTGGAAGGTTTGGGTCAATTTGTGCTAATTGAGCAGACAACTCCTCCGGAGCGTCAAATAATTCTGAGGTAGCTGCGCCAGCTTTAAGTAAATTACAAAAAGATCTTACTTGAATAGCTGGTTTGTCCTCTAATGATAACGGAGCCGATACATTAATATTATTTTCTTGTTCTATCTCAGCTATTAAAGCATCCAAATCTGTATCTCCTGATTCATCCAATTCTTCTGGTTTATCTGTTGGGTTTAATAACGTTTTAATTTTTTCATCTTGTTCTTTTTCTAATTGTTTGATTAATTCTTTATATTTTATGGCAGAATCGTTATATATACCTGTAGATAATTGAGCATCAAACAAGTATGGGGGTATTTTATATTTATTACTTACATAAGTAACAGCTAATTTTGTTAATTGGTCCTTACGTGGCTGTCGTTGATCGTTAATACTGAGTAATCTTGCTTCACTTATTGACATGTCTCGGTATTGTGGAATTGATGCTTTTTTTTGTTCTATTATTTGTTTCGTGCGTTCATATAATGAAGCTCCATATTGTGTAAGCAAATCACTATATGATAGTGGTTTTCTTGAATTGTTGGGGTTTTGTCGTAAATTATCCCAATAAGCTCTACTAGAATATATGTATTTCATTATTATGTTCTTTCTTTATTCTGTTCTTTCTTTATTCTGTTCTTTCTTTATTCTATTCTTTCTTTATTCTGTTCTTTCTTTATTCTGTTCTTTCTTTATTCTGTGGTGCAGGTAACGGAACAACATCAGGGAAAAAATCCGGATTTTCCCATGGCGATGGTTTTTTCTGAGGGGTTTTCTTGGGGGTTTTCTTGGGGGGTTCTTTTGGTTTTTGTTTAGGTGGTGCAGGTGGAGCGATTGGGGCTGCATTTTTTCGCGTTATTAATGGATTATCTACAAAAGCCGATATATTACGTTTAATCAGGTGAAATATTAATTTCATAAAATCTCCTACATATTACCATATTACCAATATAATAAAATAATCCTTTACATAATTTTTTAAGTCACCTTTATGCTTTTGTGATATTAATTGCTTGATTTGTTGCGATTAATCGTTCAAGTATAGAAATTATATCAGTTTCATTAATACCTTCATTTTAAATTTATTTATAATATATTTAATTCCCTCTGGAAGGCGTTCTATTTCGTTGATTAAAACCATGATACTTGATACACTTGGTCCTATATATGTTTTCTAATATCTTTCAGTTCTTTCTTGCTCATTAATATATCCTTTACTGTATTAATTTAATTGTCACTACTATCATAGTAATGATTATATGTTGTAGTTTCCATGGCAGAAATTAGGTTTTCCAAACTTATCTAATTGGCTTCACAATTTAATTTTGGATAAATTTATCCAAAATATAAAAGGGAAGAATTATCTAAATATTGATTATGTTTTGAAAGTAAACATGTTATAATAGTTTTTCCAGTAATTTCCCAACCAAATTCAGGTCTCCATTGTGCAACAAAAATTCTTTTAAAATCTTGATAATGCTCTTGTTGTGCAATGGTAAAATGTGATTATCAACAGTGACTTCACACTCTTAGGTGGTATTATTGCCTAATCTAAAACCCCTATATCCAGTTGATTCGTTTTTCATGTATGTATGGAGATTAACTTTTACCGCGAAAAACATCTTGTAGAAATTGCTGATTAAAGCTTTTTATTTTGTAAAAGTATTCAATTAATTTTTTCTGGTCCAACCCAAACAGTTACTCCCCATACAAACGAATCATAACATGCCTATTATATAAAAAAAAAAACTATATCCCGTTAAGGATATAGTTTTTGTTTCTGTTGAGTTGAGTTAGAATCGGAATCCTATTCCCATTCCATACACAAAACCACCGCTATCAAATCCGTCATTAAGATCGAATTCATAGCCTACCTGCCCATATAAATAAGTAGTTGTATTTACAAAATATTTTCCACCTACTTGTGGGCCAACACGCCACGCATCAGAAACACTATATCCATAAGAATAGCCAGCATTTACACCAACGAATGGGACAAAATTAGAGTCTTCTAAGTCAAAGTTATAATTCAGAAAGAACCCAGTTAACCCATTAAAGTTATCATTATAACTTACGGATTGAACCATGCCCAATTCTAAACCATCAGTTAGAAAATGCGAAACAGTGACAGTAGCATTAACAAAGCCATCATTAAAGTCTTTATCTACACTACCACCACCACTTAGGGTAAGTGTCCAATCATTCTCTTGGAATTGTGCGTTAGCAAAACCAGCAAACGCCACAACAGCAAACAAAGCAATCAATACAGTCTTCATATAAGTTCTCCTTTTTTTAAAATAATAACCGCTGAATTAATCAGCACTGCAAATTGTTAGTGTGTTTCGTCGATCAGTCTAGTTAACTAGTGTTTTTATATATCTATATTACCTCCTACTGATTATTTTGCCATTTTAGAAAGTGCATAACGATGCAAAAGCAATACTGTTTTAATGTCTTTAATAGAGCCAAAAGTAATCATGGACATGGCTTTATCAAAAGGTATTGTAATAACAGTATGTTCTTGCTCTACTTTATTACCCACTGAAAGTAAATTATAAGCTAAAAAAAGTGTTACTTTTTCTGTACTCCACCCTGGCGATGTATAAAATTGTCCCAAACATTCCCAATGTGAAGCTTCATATCCTGTTTTTTCTTGCAATTCTCTTTTAGCCCCTTCTAGTTCAAAATTGTGTTCTAAAACTCCTTTAAAGTGATCAACATCGCTTAAGGATCCAGAAGGGACTTCTATAAGCACTTCTTTTGTAGATGGTCTTTCACATCTAAGCAAAACTACTTCATTATCTATGATCGGCAAAACAGCTACCGAATCTTTAACATTAGCAGTCTCGTGAATGACACTAGTTCCAGAAGTAGTCTTTAAAATATCAACAGATACAGATATTTTTTTACCTACAAAAGCTTTCGGTAAAGAATATAGGTATTTCATATTTTATTTATCCTATTTAGTACACAATCTAATTCGGACGTTTTGGCAAAAACAAAACGCCATAACACACAAACATAATACCAAATAACAATTATGATTGCTATAAACATGTTGCAGTGGCCCAAATGTGATTTTTATTAATTAAACATTTACACTTCCTAGTTTCTGTCGTCAAATGGTTAGACTATTGCCTTTGAATTCGGATAAATGACAGGCAATTTTCATCATTGATACCCCAATGCTGCTAATTCTCTTATTTTCATTAGAAGCATTCCCAAATGGTATCAGTAGGTAAGCGTATCCGAGCGACGGCTCCGAGCGAACCACGGCCTTTGGGCGGCGACAACGACGGATAGGCAAAGCGTATCCGAGCGACGGCTCCGAGCGAACCACGGCTCATATGCTGGAGCGTGGATACAACAGTAGAGCGTATCCGAACGACGGCTCCGAGCGAACCACGGCCTAACCGTATTCGTTCTTTGACATAATGATTAACAGTTTTGGATGCCTGATACGCATGTTCAACTGTAGGATATTGCAACCCATCTATTATAATTTGAGAAGGGTAACTATTAAATAAAGGGTGTTGTCTATTAATGATAATGGTTTTTTTTACATTCGAATCCGAGTTTTTCCATTTCATTTGACATATTTACTACCCTTGATGAAAAATTATTTATTTCCTATTGAATCATCAATAGGACTAATTTCATCGTTCGATTCGAGTTTTTGGAGTTGCTTTGCAAAAGCAAAGAATCGAGAACGATTATAGTCATTCATCTTATCTGTATGAGCGATTAAGAATTCTGCCAAATCGAGAGCCATATCATAATCCAAGTGAATTGTTATACGACTATCAATACTGAAAGCTTCTTTACGCTTACGGTAAATAGCACGAAAGGGTCTTTCAATGATTTCGTTGGTTGGATTTAGAGGCATTGAGTGTTCTCCTTAAGATAACTGGTTAAATCCATGACCTTAACAAGGTCACAAAAAGGAATTTCTATAAGTAACGCTACTGGATAAACAAGTAAGGGACTTTCATTGATACGATATACGATAGGTTTAGTATTTAACGATGCGTACCTCCCAGAGTTATGTGGTTTATCTTGATAACCATGGTAAATTTCTAAAATAGCATTATCCAAATTGAGAATATATGCCCACTGACAAAATAGAGAATTATTTAAAAATTCAACATCATTAGGCATTATGCCCATGTTAATATATCCCTCTAAATTACCCTCTAGAGATTCTAAAATTGTACGCCAAGTATTATCATAATCAATTTTAACTGAATCAACAAGTCGAATACTTCTTATTTCATTTTGAAGTATTTTAAGGGGTTCATTCATATTACTAAAATGTACATTGAAACGATTTTTAACAAAATTAACAACCTTCATGCCTAGAGCAGACGGGTAAGAATCGTAGTGATTATAGGCAATGAAGTCTTTTCCGTCAAGTCTAAAACCACAAACACCTCTGGTACTCATAAATAACTGCCTTCTACTCACTGGAACTGCTTTTCAAACATAAGAGCCTTAAATACCGCGAAAGAGGTATTTTTAAAAAAAGTACCCCCCCAACGTTTTTCGCGGTAAAGTTTGTTATACGAAGCTCACAAAACATAATTTGATGAATTATAATTAAAACCTCACAATTGATTATGAAAGCTATACACGGAGACATCACATTATTCAGTGTAGATGTTATTGTGAATGCAGCTAATGGTATAGGGCCAATGGGTGCTGGAGTTGCTGGTGCTATTAGACGTGCTGCTGGTTATCAACTTCAGGAAGAAGTTTTTAGAATTTGTAAACACCCTATTGAAGCAGGCAATTTTTTTGTTTCTTCCCCTGGAAAACTATCTGTCAACGGTGTAAAATATATTTATCATGCTGTAACTATGAACAAACCTGGTGGTAATACTAATTTACAATTGATTTCTTCTTCTATGAGAAAAATTTTAAATACAATTACAAATAGTTCGATAAAGAGTATAGCTTTTCCTGGTTTAGGAACTGGTATTGGTGGTTTAAATAAAAAAGAAGTTGCTAAAACTATGGTTAAAATTTGCAAAGAATATGAAAATAAAGTAGATATATTTATTATAGATATTGACAGTGATTTTATTAATTTAGTAAAAAAAGAAATAGAATTGAGTGGCTAAATCAATTTGCCGTCTTAATCGTTGGGGTCGTTGCGTGACTATATCAATGCGGTATCAATGCGGTATCAATGCGGTAACTCAACAGAATGAAGCTAAATTTTAAAAATATGTTACCTGGCAAGATGTTTATGGCTCTATCTATGGGTAAGGATTCTCTGGCTTTATCTTTGCAACTACTTAAAAATCCCTCGTTTGTTAATAGAATTACCCTTATTCATGTCAACCATAATTATATTCTGGAAGATAGTAAAATTCAAGCTAAATTTGAACAGTTTGTAAAACAATTTGATCTTCCTTATATTATTTGTAACAATACTTTACCTAATGATCAAAAAGAATCGGGAGAAGCCTATTGCCATAGGGTGAGACAATATTATTTTAAACAAATTCTAGATGAAAATGATAATTTAATTACTGCTCATACTATTGATGATGCGGTAGAGTCTTATCTAATGAATTGTTTGCGTGGTAAACCAGATTATTGTCCAATTGCCCCATATACACAACTAGAAAAGGGTAGAATTGTCCGACCTGCTATTCTTGTATCCAAAGAAAGCCTACACTACTATTTACCAAAAACTATTGAAAAAGAATTTGTTTATGAAGATCCAATGAACAATTCTAGCAAAAGTATGAGAAATTGGGTCCGTAAGGAATTAATCCCAGTAATTGGTCAAAAGTATCGGGGTTTAAACAAAGTTGTTAGAAAATTGTATAACACAGTTTACACAGAATCATCATCGTCATCGTCATCATCATCATCATAATCACCTTCATAATCACCTTCATAATCACCTTCATAATCACCTTCATAATCACCTTCATAATTGACCGAATCTATGTCTGGGTTATATATGTTTTCTGGTTCACCATGAAATATTGCAATAATTTCGTGGTGTGAAGAAGGCCAAACTTTACGGCACACATTCTGTGCCTCATCTGGTGAGGGTGCTTCTATTACATCATAGATTTCTACCATTTCATGAGTATCATAACCAATAATTGTAAAATACATATTTTTCCTTTTATTTATGCACTGAGTAATCAGCTATATTTGCAATTCGTCATTTTATTTCATTATTTTTAATAGTTTGGTTAATTTAATCAACCGTGCCCATTTTTAGCTTTAGTGTATTCCTCCTTTTTTTTATTACCGCTGTTCGATCATTATTTAATGATTAGATGTTGCGATAATATAGATTTTCTAGAATTTTTGTTAAAAGAGAATTATTCTATTGATTTAGTAATTACAGACCCACCTTATAACATAGGCAAAGACTTTGGCAATGATTCAGACAAACAAGAGATGGACAGTTATATCTCTAATTTAAAGATTCGTTTTGCTAAAGTCAGTCAATTGTTAAAAGAGCATGGAAGTGTAATATGTTTTTCTTCTCATTTATATGTTGCTCATATACAAATTATGTTACAAGAATTTTTACAATACAGACGTATGATGATCTGGTATTATAAAAATGGTATGAGTAGACAAACTAATACACCAGTAACAGAATATGAGCCTTTTTTATGGTTCACCAAAAGCAACAATTGGATATATAATACAGACGATATTAGAGTGCCGTACAAAACCGACAGAGTTAAAAGCCCTATATATAAAACAAACGTAAAAGGTGAAAAAATAGCTTGGATGCCTAATCCGCGTGGAGCAAAAAGAGGTGATGTGTGGGAATACCCAACCTTAGCTGGTAAATTATATGAAAATGAGAAAACTGAACATCCTACTCAAAAACCAGAGTCGCTAATAACAGATCTTATTAAAGCTTTTTGCCCTAAAAAAAATGACATATATGAAGGCAATGTATTAGATATATACGGTGGAAGCGGCACTACCGCAGTGTGCTGCGAACAATTAAATCAACAAGGACATAATATAAACTACTTCTCTTGTGAAATAGAGCCTAAATGGGTGAATATAACAATAAATAGACTAAAAACAATATCTAAAAATTATTTTCTTTTTTAAAAGGAAATACCATAAAATATAATAATAAAATATTATGATTTCTATTATAAAAACAAATGCTAATAACTATCGCAAATTATATGCTACAGTTTCTAGCACAGCTTCATTCCCCACACTTGTCCCAACTATGACGCAACCATCCGGGGATGGAACAGTTGTTATTAGCCCCTACAAAGGTGGACAAACAGACAACTCAATTAGATTGGCTTTTTTCGGAGTATTAGCTGATAATTCTACTTATAAATCCAGAGTCATAAGCTGGACAAAAGCTAGTGATATATGGATTCCAGAAATTATATGTAATTTAGATCTAATTACTGGAACATCCACGGGAGATATAAATAGCCATTATATTAATAATACCTATTTGTTTGCAGATACCATTTCTTTTACCGTTGGCACATCAAATACTACTAATATGGAAATCATAAGTCCTGCTAATAATACAGTAGGATGCGTTACAATCGATTTGGCCGGAGCACAAATTATTCAAGTTGTTTTTGATACCTCTAACACCAATTGCTTATATAGACTATTATGAAAATTATAAAAACAAAAAACTTCATTCGTGTGGCAAATTTTTGGAAACGTTTGAAAGAGTATGAACTTGAACAGTCATTAAAAACAGAAAAAGATGATTTGGAACCTTTAACACCAGACGAATTAGCAGAATCCTACGGTGGAGACCCCCCTACCGAACCACCCTTTACAGACAAAGCCCCCCGCGGAGCCTTTAAACGATTAAATTATTTAACATCCAAGGATGATGATAATAATGATAACTCCCCAATTGTATTAATTAAAAAAATACATAAAACTTTCTTGTCTTCAGTCAATAAGGGGTTAGATTATATAGAAGCATTCAAAACAACTGCACAAAAATATAAACGTGAATTAGCTTCAAAATATACAATACAAGTATGGTTTGCAAAATTAGTAATATCTCGAATTATGGAAAAACAAGAAGATTCAGCTTTTGTGAAACCAGAATATCAAATGTGGGCAGATGAAGACTTTGAAGGGTTGCCAGAAACCATTGTATTTCAAATAAAAGAAATCATAAATAACAATGATTTTGGATGGTTATAAATTATGCTTGAAGAGCTTAAATTACTTACCGAAGAAATGATAGCACAACAGCAACAATTCAATGCTATGTTTGATATCTGCGCTGATATGCTATGTATAGCTTCATTAGATGGCTATTTCATTAAAGTAAATCAAGCGTGGACTTCTACATTAGGATACACAGAATTAGAACTTTTATCTAAACCATTTATAACCATGGTGCATCCAGATGATATACAAGCTACTGAAAAAGAAATGGCTAAACTGAAAAAAGGATTATCTGTAGAAAAATTTTGCAATAGATATAAAGATATAAAAGGTAAATATAAATGGCTAGAATGGAAAGCAAGAATATATAATCAAATCATATATGCATCAGCTAGAGATATTACAGAAAGAAAAGAACAAATCCAAAAGTATAATATAGCTTTTCAAAAATGTCCTATTGGAATGGCAATAATCAACACGGATGGTCGATTTACTGATATAAATCAGTCTTTTTGTGATATAATGAAATATAGCAAAACAGAACTAAAAAAAATGTCTGTATTAGAAATTACACATCCAGATGACTTAGAATTATCTAGATCGTATCAAAATAAAATTATCAACCAAGAAATTGAAGCATATAAGATATCGAAAAGATATATTACCAAAGATAAAGAAAATATATGCGTAGATGTTTCTGTTTATCCAATACTTGATAGTAATAACCAGGTGAGCTATCTACTTTCACATATTATTTTCTAATTTCGTTTTTTTCACAAATGAAAACTATTAACGCATAATTATCAATAGTAAATGCGTTGCAATCACTGATATCAACTCCTATGTTACAGTAATATCAACAGAAAATGGAATATTTCTTTCATTATTGTTAATTGCATTACAAACTTGCCCAAACAATATTTCCAATTGTTCTTTATATTGTAAAAGATTAATATGAGATTGCCAAATAAGTCTTCTTTTTTGTATTTCTTCTAAAGTATAATTATTTTGTGTTTTACCTAAATTTAATGCTTCATTTGCGATTTCAATAGGAATTATTCCAGATTGACCTGCTGTATAGACTAAACTGTGAAAAATAGGAATATCATTACTATCAATAGTTTTAAGTCCCATTAATAAAGACTCTAAAAACCTTTTAACTTGTCTCTTTTCAGTCGGTGGAAGTTGTTCGGCAAATAACTTGAGATCATCCATATAACCAGCAACCAAAGGAGCTATTTGATCCGTAGAAATAGGATGATAATTTACTGCATTAACAATGTTTTGAATTTCTTCGTTTGTTATATTTGAATTTTGTTGTAATAACTGTTCTATTTGCATTGTATAATCCTTTCTATCCTTTATTTCCTGACATACTCTGAAGGCTAAAGCATTTCAGGTTCTCTTAGTTGAATTGATAATAGACACTGTTACATATGCCATCTTTTATCCTATTGCTTTAATTGTTACAATACATTTTTGGATATTTGTTACTGAATCAATATTAAATCCTATCACATCTCCTGCTGTAACAGAAGTTGTCCAACCAGTAAGAGTTGAAGACGAACCTAATTGTGCAGAGGATAATGTTGGTTTAGCTGAACCGGTGATAGTATTGGCAACGGTAGGTATTGCAGCATTAGTTTTCCACAAATCTACTGTAATTGAGCCTGATTGGTTACTTACTATAGACCATTCAGTTATAGTACAGGCATAAGGAATACGAATATATCCCTGTAAACCAGTAGAAAGTACACTACCTCCGTTATCAAATCCCATGCCAAATGTACGAATAGTTGATCCACTATATCCACTGAATCCACTATATCCACTGAATCCACTATATCCTGATTTGCCACTATATCCGCTGAACCCACTGTAACCACTAAATCCAGAGAATCCACTGTAACCGCTAAAACCAGAAGGCCCACTATACCCGCTGAATCCACTATATCCTGATTTGCCACTATATCCACTGAATCCACTGTAACCTAATTGGCCACTATAACCGCTGAATCCACTATAACCGCTGAATCCAGAAGATCCACTGAATCCACTTAAACCAGGAATACCTGATACTCCTGATACACCACTGTACCCACTAAACCCACTGTAGCCACTGAATCCGCTGTAACCGCTGAAACCAGAAAATCCACTGTAACCGCTGAATCCA
>Ga0073932_1007095_pt1 | contig 11059 bp, 9 predicted proteins | sample DewCreD2012metaG_FD_76967 | JGI IMG/M metagenome (GOLD analysis project Ga0073932, IMG submission 76967) | Hot spring sediment bacterial and archeal communities from British Columbia, Canada, to study Microbial Dark Matter (Phase II) - Dewar... ...
CAAGTGGTCGCCCCGGCCCGGGCTGATGCGCAACTCCTTCAGCGGCCAAGCCGTCGAGATCATGGACCTCTACCTCCGGGGGAAAAACCACGCCGTCCGGGTCACCGAGTCGGAGTTTGATTACCGCGGCCTGGGCGAGCGGATGAGCCCCTCCGGCCTGCTGAACTTCAATCTGATCTTCAACGCCATCACCGCCACCGCTCCCGACTGCCCGGTAGACTCCTCGTTTAATACCGTCGGCTACACCTTGCGCGACACCCCCCGTGAGGACAAGGTCCGCGACCAGTTGACCCTCAGCCTGGGGGTGAGCGAAAGCATGAAACGGATCGTCGACAACCGCGCCTTCTTCAACGACTTCTCCGCCCGCCTTTTCCTCCACTACCTCCGGGAGAGTAAAAAGAAATAACCCAGGTCCGCGGCTGAGCGAACCTGGGTTATATCGTTTATCGCGGCGGGGTATGAAGGTCTTATCTCTTCACTTCCGGCGCCGCCTGCTGGACCTGGGCCTGCGGGGCCTGGGCGGTCTGTTGCATGGGCGCGGCCTTGCTCTGGCCGCCGCTGCCGTTGGCCGGTTTGGGGCTGACGGGAGGCGGCAGGGCCGGCGCGGGGTTGTGGTCGGCGCCGCTGGGCAGGGGGGCGAGCGTGGTCGGGGTCTTGGGCGGGGCCGGCGGGCCGAGCGGCTCCCGGTTTTTCTTCACGATCTGCTCGGCGGCATAGTTGGAGATGAGGGCGTTCATGTCGAGGGTGTTGATCGAACCCTGGGCGGGCAGGATGATGATCCTCTTGCCCTGGAGGGCCTCGGTAATCGCGAGGGCGACCTGGTTGGACCCGCCGGGCCCGGCCAGTTGGGAGGTGACCGCGGCCAGACCGGCGCCGATTTCGTTGTAGTGGACCCGGTCGGCCTCGGCCTGCAAGCGCCGGACTTCATATTCCGCGTCGGCCCGCTGAATGGTGGCGGCCAAACGGCCGCGGGCGATCTCGATCTGGGCGTCCGATTCGCCGCGGGCCCGGTTGATCTTGGTCTCCTTTTCCTGCTTGGCGTGGGCCTGGAGGGAAAGGTAGGTGTAGCGGTCCTCCTCGGCGACCTGCTTGCGCTTGATGACCGCGGCGTAGTCAGGGTGGACCGTCACCGACGGGGCGGTGAGGGACTGGACCTCGATCCCGTACACCACCAGCCGGCGGTTCAACTCCTGGAGGGCGCCCTCGCGGTTGACCTTGCCGTCGCGCCTGACGTCGCCCTCCACCTGGAGGCGGCGGTCCTCGGCGCGCAATAGTTCCGGGCTGGTCAACTCGCCCAGCCGAGACCGCAACGTGCCCCGCACCATCACGCCGACGATGCTCGCGATCCGGTCGGTGTCGAGCCCGACCTTTTGCACCACCAGCCAGGCCCGTTCCGGCAGCACGTGGTAGACCACCACCACGTTGACCCAGGCGTCGTTGCCGTCGGCGGTCTTGATGCGCACGCTCTGGTTGCCGGTCCGGCGGTCGTGGACCGCGATCTGGACCCGGTTCTTCTCGCGGATGTCCTGTTGCACCAGGTCCATGCCGGTGGCGTCGAGCAACTGTTGCATCTCCTGGTCGGCGTTGGCCGGCTTTACCGCCACCCCCAGTCCGGCCTGCTGGAGTTGAATCTCACCAGTCTCGGTCATGTCGAGCTTCTGGTAGGTGCGAGGCAGGATATAGAAGTCGTGGACCTTGGGGATGTAGAGGTGATAACCAGTGAGCTTGGGGCTGGTCTCGATGCAGTTGATAAAAGGGACGTTCAGCACCCGGACCCCGATCTCGTCGGAGTCGACCTTGGCGCAGGAGAGCCCGCCGCAGAGGGCGAGGGCCATCACCGTCGTCAGAAGCTTTTTCATGGCGTGCCTCCCTGTCCTCCGCCGGGGATCATGTTGCGGACAGCGCTCCCGGCGTCGAGGGGGTTGAAGCCATCGGCGCCGGAGGGCAGGACGATGAGTTCGACGCCCTTGAGGGCCTCGGCGTACTGGAGGCCGGCGTAGACCTGTCCGCCGCGTCCGGCCAGGGCCTGGTTGATCCGGCCCTTGCCCTCGGCCTGGGCCTCGAGCACCAGACGGTCGCCGGCGGAGGTCTTCATGTCGAGGTACTGCTGGGCCTGGGCGTCGATCTTCATCGACTCGGCCCGGCCGCGGGCGAGTTCCGCCTCCTGGGCGGCGTAGGCCTCGGCCAACTGCCGCTGCCAGTTGGAGCGCTGGTTTTCCGCCTCCTGGAGCGACTGTTCCATCTCGGCCTTGGCCGACCCGATCACGTTGGCGATGATCGAGGCCTCGAGTTCGTCCTTGAACTTAAAGTCCCAGATCAGGATGTCGACGATCTCGATCCCCTGGGGTTCGAAATACATGTTCATATCGTTCAGGGCCTGGTTGGCCTGGGTGGTGCGGTCGAGGAGATAGTCTTCGTTGGGGTAGGTACCGATGAGGTAATTAGGGTCGGTCTTGCGGCGGGCGATAATCTCGGCCCGCTTTTTGGCGGTCATCTCGAAGAACTGGGGCGCGGTCATCATCCGGCCGAGCCGCTCCTGGATGCGCTGCCGGGCGATGATGCCCAGGCCCTTCTTGCGCACGTCGGCGCTGCTGGAGTAGTGCCGCCGGAGGGCATCGGCCTTGTTCACGTTGACGTGGTAGAGCACGGTGACGAAGACGTCGACTTCTTCCTGGTCGCGGGCGGGCCGGACCTTGACCGGGGGGCCGTCGGGCTCGGGCAGGCCCGAGTACTTGAAGGCCATGTCATACTGCTGGATGGAAGCGTCGTATTTCACCAGGCTGTGGAGGAACGGGATGATGATGTTGTAGCCGGGCTGGAGCACGTTCGAGGCCGGCTCGGGCACCGGGCCGTCGCTATTGGGGGCGATCAGCGGGATCGGGTAGTTCCAGAACCGGATGCCGACCTCCCAGGCCTCGATCTTCTCCAGGCTGAAGGACAACACCACGCCCCCGGCCAGCAGCGCCACCGCCAGCATGGCGGTGATGGTGGTCCCCAGACAGCCGGGGCCCTTGCCCACGTCCGCCTTCAGGTCGGGTTTCACCGATGGATCACTCATGACAACTCCTTTTGGGAGAGCGTGGCAAGGAGCAAGGGGCAAACATCAAGGCGGAGAAGACGCTCGCAATCCCATCTGCCATTTTTTTCCTTGCTCCCCGCTTCTCGCTCCCTATTCCTTCTTAAACCCCTTCATGAACCCCGAGATCATGTCGATCGGCACCGGGAAGAGAATAGTCGAATTGTTCTCGGCCGAGATTTCCACCATGGTCTGGAGGAAGCGGAGCTGCATGGCGGCCGGGTTGGCGGTGAGGATTTCCGCGGCCTCTTTCAGCTTCTGCGAGGCCTGCATTTCGCCCTCGGCGTGGATGATCTTGGACCGGCGCTCACGCTCGGCCTCGGCCTGGCGAGCCATGGCCCGCTGCATCTCCTGGGGTAGGTCCACGTGCTTGACCTCGACCTGGCTGACCTTGACGCCCCAGGGGTCGGTCTGCTTGTCGAGGATCTCCTGGAGGTGGTGGTTGATCTTATCGCGCTGGGTGAGGAGGTCGTCGAGGTCGGACTGGCCGAGCACAGCGCGCAGGGTGGTCTGGGCCAACTGGCTGGTGGCGTAGAGGAAGTTCTCTACCTGGATCACCGCCCGGAGCGGGTCCACCACCCGGAAGTAAACCACCGCGTTCACCTTGAGGGTGACGTTGTCCGAGGTGATGATGTCCTGGGGCGGCACGTCCATGACCACCGTCCGTAGGCTCACCCGCTGGATGCGGTCGACCACCGGAATGAGCAGGATAAGGCCCGGGCCTTTGGGGTCCCGCAGCACCCGGCCGAGACGGAAAATGACTCCGCGCTCGTACTCGTTCAATACCTTGACCATGGTGACGAGTAAAAAGAGCCCGAACACCACGACGATGATGAAAATTGCGCCCAGTCCGGCAAACATGTCCGACCTCCTTGGTGTGAGGTTTAAGTCGAAACCTCCGGCGCCGAAGGCGTCGGGGCCTTTTCCACTCGGCAAAGCAGGTTCTCGCAAGACTTTATCACGACCGTCTCCCCTTTGGCAATGGGAGAGTCGGAGACCACGTTCCAATATTCGCCGTGGATGAAAATCTTACCCGCGTGAGCGTCGATGTCGGTCAAGGCCTCGGCGGTCAGGCCCACCAGTTCCTCCTTGCCGGTCATCACCTTCTGGCGGTGGGCCTTGAGGATCGCGCCCCCGAAAATCAGCGCCGTGGCCGTCACCAGAAACACCACCGACCCGATCACCGGGTAAGACGGCGCCAGCGCCGGGACCATGAACGGAATCACCTCCGGAGCCTCCGGGGCCTTGAACAAAATCAGCGAGCCAGCGATCAGGGCCGCCACCGCGGTCGCCGTGAGCAGCCCGTAACTGGTGATGAAAATCTCGGCGATGAGCAGGATGAAGGCGAGCACGATGAGCAAAAGACCGACGTTGTTGATCGGGAGTTGGGGAGCGAGCAGGGCGAAGAGCAGGCAGGCCCCGCCGATGGCGCCGGGGAAGATCAGGCCCGGGCTCTTGAACTCGATGGCGATGCCGAGGAACCCGATCAGCAGCAGCACGTAAATGACGTTGGGGCTGTTGATGGCGTGGTAAAGGAGCTGGGCGGTGGTCATTTTGATGGTCACGATCTGTGCGCCCTCGGTCTCGAGCTTTTTAGTCTCGCCCGACTTGAGCTTGATCGAGCGTCCGTGGAGGAACTTATGGACCAGCTCATCCAGGTCGCGGGCGATACCGTCGACGACTTTTTTGGTCACCGCGTCCTTGGCGGGCAGGGACTGGCTTTCGGTGACGGCGCTCTCGGCCCAGTCGGCGTTCCGACCGCGGACGTCGCAGATACTGCGGACCCAGGCGACGGTGTCCTTGGTCGCCTTCTCCATCATGATGTCATCCTTGGCGATGGGCTGGTAGTTGCCGCCCGGGGCGATCATCACCGGGTGGGCCGCGCCGATGTTGGTGCCGGGGGCCATCACCGCCACGTGACCGGCGATGGTGAGCATCATGCCGGCGGAGGTCGCCGAGGCCCCGGCGGGCGCGACGAAGACCACGACCGGCAGGTCGGAGTCGAGGAAGAGCTGGACGATTTCCTTGGTGGCCGAGAGCAGGCCGCCCGGGGTATCGAGCTGGATGATCAGGGCCTCCGAGCCTTCGGCCCGGGCCTGCTCGATCGAGGTCTTGACGAAGTCGGTGACCGCGTTGTCGATCACGCCCTTGAGGGTGATGACGTGGACGGTCTTGGCCCCGGCGGGCCCGGCGAGCAGGAAGGCCAGCGCCGAGATAATGACGGCTATTCTTTTCATGGTTTCACCTCGAGGGGCAGTCCAAGTTTTTCCATCACCTGTTTGATGTCTTCCCAGACCTCGCGTTTGGCCGCGGGGGTCCGGAGCAGGTAACTGGGGTGGAAGGTCGGCATCAGCGGGATGCCCTTGTAGTCCTGCCAGCGGCCGCGCAGACGGCTGATGGGGGCGTCAGAGCTCAGAAGGGTCTGGGTCGCCACCTTGCCCAGAGCCACGATCACCTCCGGCCGGATGGCTTCGATCTGCCGATCGAGGAAAGGCCGGCAGACGGCGCTTTCGTCCGGCTCCGGGTCGCGGTTGCCCGGCGGCCGGCACTTGACGATGTTGGCGATGTAGACCTCGCTCCGCTTGAGCTTCATTCCCTTCTCGATGATGTCGGTGAGGAGTTGCCCGGCCTTGCCGACGAAGGGTACGCCCTGGGCGTCCTCGTCCGCGCCCGGGCCCTCGCCGACGAACATCAGCCGGGCGTAGGGGTCACCGTCGCCGAAAACGATGTTGGTCCGGCGCGAGTGGAGCGGGCAGCGGCGGCAGTCGCCGAGGTCGGCCCGGATTTGCCGCAGGGCCTCGGCCGGGTTCTGGCGGATGCCACGGGCCTTGAGCCGCTTGCGGGCCTTATCCAGCTCCTCCCGGCTGATCCCTTGCGCGCCCAGCTCGGCCAGACGCCGGAGGTGCCACGAAACCGCCGCGGCAATCTCCGCCGTCTCGTCCGCCGGGGGCAGGTCTGGTTTTCGGTTTTCCATGTAAAGAATTTTTCGGCCGCCGCTTGCAGAAGGCCGCTTCTCACTCTATAGTCTACTAGCAACGTTGTCCGAGGCACAAGGCCAACACCCTTTTCCCGCCGAGGTGTGAATCTTTTCCCCCATTTTGGCGTCATAAACAGGAGAGGTAATCCCCGCCCGGAGTGGAGTGTACTGGCCGGGGCGCCGAGGTAAAGATAGTAATGAGGTTCAACTGCGGTCTTTTCGGGTGGTATCTGGCCTGGGCGGTGATGGTGGCCGTCCTGTTCTCCGCGCCCGCGGGCGCCTGGGGCCCCGGCGCCCATGTCGAGACCGGCCTCTATATTTTCCGACACCTTGCCCTGCTTACCCCCTTCATTGCCCGCATCCTGCGCTCCCACCCTCATGCCTTCATCTACGGGTCGGTCAGCCCCGACATGGTGCTGGGTAAGCGTTACATGAAGCCCGAACGCAACAACCACCGCTGGGAAACCGGGTTCGCCATCCTCCGCGACGCCGAGACCGACCGCCAGCAGGCCTTCGCCCTCGGTTACCTCTCCCACCTCGCCGCCGACACCGTGGCCCACAACCACTACGTCCCCGACCGTCTGCTCGACGAGTTCGGCCGCCGCCGGCGGAGCCACATCATGCACGAGCTGGTCTTCGACTCGACCATCGAGGAGGAGGTCTGGGCCCTGGCCCGGGTTTCCGCCGCTCGGCCCTTCCCGGAATGCGACCGCATCCTGTTCCAAAACCTGGCCGGGACCCCCCTGCCGGTCTCGGTCAACCACCACCTTTTCCATTCCGGCATGCAGCTTGTCCGCATGGGCGGGTGGCAGCGTATCATCCGCCTCCTCCGCAACCGTTGGGAAGGCCAGGTGGACGAGGCCGCGATGATGGAGTACCGAAACCGCATGCACCGGGCGACGCTGGAGTTCATGCAGGACCCGATCGGCGCCGGCTGCCTCCGCCATTCGCCTTCCGGCGGCGAGATCCTGCCCCAAGCCGAAAACATTAAGGTCATGCTCAAGCACCTGAGCCGGAGCGGCCTCGACCCCGTCGCCTACCAGGACATCGTCGCCGCCTTCCGTCGCTGGCGGGAAGAGGCCATGAACGGATCGCCCCACCCCGCCGATTAACTTGTCCCCCGCTCCGGTTGTATAATGACCGCATGAATTTCTTCATCCGGCCACGGATCGCGGCTTTACTCGTCTGCTTTTTTCTCCCCTTCGCCCCTGCCTGCATCAAATGGCGGGCCGCGCCCAGTTTCCAGAACCCGACCCTCGACCTGGCCGGCGCCCCCGCCGCCCCCCTCGAGGTCGGTTTCGCCTCGGAAAAAATCACCCCCGCCGGGCCGGTCTGGATGGCCGGGTTCGGCGCCGGCCGCAGGAGCCTTGGCGTCCACGACGATCTCTTTGTCCGCGTCCTGGTCCTCCGTCAGGGTCAGGTCAAAATTCTCCTCGCCGTCTTCGACCTGATCGGCCTGCAGGGCGACCAGATGGCCGCGATCAAGGCCGCCGTCCCCGGTTTTGCCCCGGAGCAGATGATCGTGGCCTGCACCCACACCCACTCGGGACCCGACGTGATGGGCCTGTGGGGACCGGTCGAAATGACCTCCGGCATCGACCCGGCCTACATCCGCTTGCTCGGGCGCAAACTCGCATCCGCGGCCGCGGCCGCCGAAGCCTCCCTCCGGCCCGCTGCCGTTTCGTCCGCGGTTTACAAGATGGCGCCGGAGATCATGTTCAACGCCAACCTTGGCGAGCCCGAAGACGAGACCATGGGCCTCATGGTCTTCCGCGCTTTGGACGGCGCCACCATCGCCACCCTGGTCAATGCCGCCGGCCATCCCGAGACCATGTGGGGAAACAACCGCTGCCTCACTTCCGATTATCCCGGCCGGGTGTGCGCCCTGATCGAGGAGAAGCTGGGCGGTGGCGCGATATTCTTTAACGGCGCTCTGGGCGCGATGATAACCCCCAACCTGCCGCAGTCGCGGGAAGGCCGGGGATGGGAGACCCTGGAGCGGGTGTCCCAAAGCGTGTTCGCCGAGGTCCAGCGTGGCCTGACACTGCTGGAGGAGGAAAAGAATCCGTCACTCCGCCTCCGCCGGGCGACCATCCTCTGCCCGGTAAAAAACGCTCGGTTTACGTTGGGCGCGGCATTGGGGATTCTCAAGCGGGAGGTTTATCCCGGGATGGAGCTGGGGCTGTCCGTAAGCGTGCTCGAGATCGGCGGCGTCCAGGCGGTGACCTTCCCCGGCGAGGCCTACCCCAAGCTGGGCCTCAAGGTCCGGGCGATGCAAAAGCCCAAGTCCTTCCAGTTCGGCTTGGCCGACGACGAGGTCGGGTACATCATCTACCCGGGGGACGCGAAACTCGATCTTTACAACTACGAGACTTCGGTGTGCGTGAACCCGGAGCTGTCGGTAATGATCGAAAACACCTTGGCCGCCCTGCTGGCGGAGTAAAGCGATGGAGGAGGAACACGAGTGAAAGTACGAGTATGCGCCGATGCCCAGGCCGCGGGCCGGGCCGCGGCCCGGGAAGTTACCAACATATTGAAGTCGCGTCCGACCGCGACGCTCGGCCTAGCCACCGGCCACACCATGATCCCGGTCTACGGTGAGCTGGTCCGGCTCCACGAGGAGGAGGGGCTTTCCTTCGCCCAGGCCAAGACCTTCAACCTCGACGAATACATCGGCGTGGGACCCGGCCACACCGACTCATATTTCGAGTTCATGATGCTCCGGCTCGTCCGGCAGGTGGACCTGCCGATCGGGTCGTTCCACATCCCCAACGGCATGGCCGCGGACCTCGAGGCCGAGTGCCGGCGCTACGAGGAAGAGATCAAGTCCTTCGGCGGCATCGACCTCCAACTCCTCGGCCTCGGCCGCAACGCCCACATCGGCTTCAACGAGCCCGGTTCGAGCCCCGACTCTCGCACCCGGGTGATCGAACTCACCGAGCAGACCCGCCGGGTCAACAGCGGCGACTACCGGGTGCTGTCGGACACCCCGCAACGGGCGATCACCATGGGTGTCGCCACCATCCTCGAGGCCCGCAAGATCGTCCTGGTCGTCACCGGATGGGAAAAGGCGGAGGTCCTCCACCGCGTGCTCACCACCGCCGCCACCCCCGAATTGCCCGCCACCTTCCTCCACCGCCACCCGGACGTCACCCTCATCGCCGACCAGGAAGCGATGGAGGTCTACGTCGAGCAGCAGGGGGTGGTGTTCGAGGCCGGTCCGCCCAAGTAAATGTCGAACCCATCCCGGAGCCGCCGGCACGGGGCCGCGGAAATCGCGGTCCTCTCCGCCGCCACGCTCTGGCTCCTGGGGCTTTCTAACCGAGGCATCAACCCGGTGGACGAGGGCATGCAACTCCTGCGTTCCTACGAAATCCACCGCGGCCTCATCACCTACCGCGATGTCTACTCGCCGATCGCTCCGTTAAGCTATTTCATCCACGCTGCACTCATGGACCTCTTTGGGGTCCAACTCATCGTCGGTCGGTTCTGGGCCGCGCTCGAAGGCCTGGCGGCGGTGGCGATCGCGCTCCACGTCTCGCGCCGGGCGCTGCGGCCGCCGTTCCACCTCGCGCCCGCCGCGCTCCTCATCCCCTTTGGCCCGGCCCTGAGCGGGTTCCCGCACTACAATTCAACCGCTCTGATTTTTTTCCTCGGGTCCGTCGCCGTCCTCGTCGGTGGGCTCGACCGACCCTCGGTCGGACGGGTGTTTGCCGCCGCGGTCCTGGCCGGGCTTGCCGCCATCACCAAGCAGAGTTTGATCGGACCGGCTGCCGCCCTGCTCGTCCTCGGGTTGTATCTGGCCCGGACGAAATCTCCGGCGGGCCTGCCCCGGCCCGCGTCCCAGCTCTTGGCCGCCGCCGCCGGCTTCGCCCTGCCGATCTTACTTCTCGCCACCTACTATGCGGCCCACAGCGGCCTCCAGGAAATCGCCCGCGACCTCTTCAGCGCCCTGGGCATGAAGCGCGCGGTGCTGCTTTCGCTTTTGCCCCGGGCCGGGATGATCTTCACCGCCGGTTTCGCGCCGGTGGCTGCCGGGGTGTGGCTAGGGCGGAAGCGGCCCGGCCTCTGGCCCGCGCTGGGGCTGGCCGCCCTCGCCGCCGGCGTCGGCCTGGCCGTCGCCCTGCCGGTGGAGCTGGCCGGCCCGGCGGTCTGCGGGCTGACGGCGGTGTCGCTGCTGGTGTTTGTCCGGCCCGGGCCCGACGACCCGGCGGCGGCGTGGTGGCTGCTCCGGGGCTTCGGGGCGCTGACGTTGGTCAACGCCCTGATGAGCGGCGCCGATCTCGGCCACCTGTTGATGGGCGCGACCGGAGCGGTCTTCTCCGCCGGACTGCTCTTGCAGCGGGCCTTTGCCGTGTCCGCAATAAAAAAATCCCGCGCCGAGCGGAAACTGGCCATCGCCGGCCTCGCCCTGGTCATCATCGCCGGGCTCTGGCTGGACCTGACCGTGCCTCACCTGTCTTACGCCATGCCCTCGCGGCTCCGCGCGACGTCTCCCATCCTCCAGCCCGGGTTCACCGGCGTCCGGACCGCGCCGGAGCAGGCGGCCGCCCTCGGGGGGGTGGTCGGCTGGCTTCGGGACCGCACCGACCCCGACGAAAAAATTTTCGTCTATCCCTGGTCGCAGCTCATCTACGTCATGGCCGAGCGCCTGCCCGCGGCCCGCGACACCTTCCTTTATTTCGAGATGTTCGACGGCAACGTCCTCCACCGGCTGCTCTCCGACCTCGATCGCAACCGGCCCCGCGTGATCGTGGTCGAGATGGAGGGCGACCGGCCCCGCCAGGTCGCCCTCTCGTCATCCGCCCGCGCCTTTGAACAATGGCTCCGCTCGCGTTATGTTGAAGCGGAACGCTTCGGCGATTATGAGATCATGTTGCGGAACGACGCCCCGGCCCCCGAGGCCGCAACCAACCAAGAGAGGTGACCGATGAAGAAGTCGATCCTGTTGCCGGCCGTCATGTTGCTCGTCGCCCCGATTATCGCGGGCGCCGTCACCACCGCCG
>Ga0073932_1007096_pt1 | contig 11057 bp, 9 predicted proteins | sample DewCreD2012metaG_FD_76967 | JGI IMG/M metagenome (GOLD analysis project Ga0073932, IMG submission 76967) | Hot spring sediment bacterial and archeal communities from British Columbia, Canada, to study Microbial Dark Matter (Phase II) - Dewar... ...
AGGTAGAAGTCGCAGTACTTGTGCGCATCGCTGCCGCAGCGCGTCAGCAGCGGCTCGCTGAACGGCACGAACCGCGTCAGCGGCGCCGCCTCGCAGTACTGCACCAGCGCATGTTCCAGGTGCGGGCACGGCGGCGGGGCCTCGCGGGATTCCGGCGAGACCCAGCGGCACGCGCGGAAGCGCTCGTCCAGGCAGCGGCAGGCCGCATCATCGCTCTGCGATTCGGGAATCGGCTTGCGGATCCCTGCCGCCCGGCACCAGCGCACGCGCGTCTCTTTCAGGAACGGGCACTGCATGGGCTCGCCCTCCCTTGAGCCGGCGGCTCAGGACCTCCGCGTCCGGCCGCGCTTCTTCTCTTCCACGGGTTTTTCCGGCTCGCCGCCGTCAGCCATGGTGAAGCCCAGCTCCGGCGAGTGGAACCCATGCGTCGCCATCGTCGCGTCGGCTTCCGTCTCCGCCGCGGCCGCCTTCTTCCAGCGCGCCGCCAGCTCCGCGAAGCCCGCATACGCGGCCACGCCCACGCAGATCAGCGTGATGATGCCCAGCCCGAGGTTCGTCAGGTTGAGCCAAAGGGTTTGCGGGTCGCTCCAGTCGACTCCGAACATCGTACACCTCCTGAGCGGTCTTTCCGCTCGCCATGGATCAGGCAGGTTGCGGGCCAAATGCGCGCGCATTGATCCCAAAGAACTTCCCCGCCCCCAGCGCCCGGGCCGTGACGGAATTTCCGACATTCTCGTCTGAAAACCAGACAGCGCCCGCGCCCGGCCTCTGTCACGCCAATTTTGCAGAGAGCGGCCGGACGCCTGTGCCACAATGGAATTTCGGTGCTTTTCATCCCCACCCCAGAAAAGAAAGGACTCCTATGACCGAGATCGTCGACATCGTCGCCCGCGAAATTCTCGATTCGCGCGGCAATCCCACCGTGGAAGCGGACGTGTATCTGTCCAGCGGCAGCATGGGGCGCGCGGCTGTGCCGTCAGGCGCCTCCACCGGCGAAAACGAAGCCGTCGAGCTGCGCGACGGAGACAAGGCCCGCTATCTCGGCAAGGGCGTGCAGAAGGCCGTGAAGAACATCGTGGACGAGATCCTGCCCGCGCTGGCCGGCATGGACGCGGCGGCGCAGCAGGAGATCGACGCCAAAATGATCGAACTCGACGGCACCCCGAACAAGGGCCGCCTCGGCGCCAACGCCATCCTCGCCGTCTCGATGGCCTGCGCCCGCGCCGCCGCGGACGCATTCGGCCTGCCGCTGTACCGCTATCTCGGCGGCGTCAACGCGCGCACTCTGCCCGTCCCCAACATGAACATCATCAACGGCGGCGCGCACGCGGACAACAGCGTCGACTTCCAGGAGTTCATGATCAGCCCGCACGGCGCCGGCTCCTTCGCCGACGCCATCCGCATGGGCGCTGAGGTGTTCCACAATCTCAAGTCCGTCCTCAAGAGCCGCGGCTACTCCACCTCGGTGGGCGACGAGGCGGCTTCGCTCCCAGCCTCAAGTCCAACGACGAGGCCGTCGAGGTGATCCTCGAGGCCATCACCAAGGCCGGCTACAAGCCCGGCGCCGACATCTCCATCTGCCTCGACCCCGCCGCCAGCGAGTTCTACGACGTCGAAAAGAAAAAGTACGTCTTCAAGAAGTCCGACAGGCGCGAGCTGACCTCCGAGCAGATGATCGACATCTGGGAGAGCTGGGTGAAGCAGTATCCCATCATCTCCATCGAAGACGGCATGGCCGAGTTCGACTGGGAGGGCTGGAAGCTCCTGACCCAGCGCATGGGCTCGAAGATCCAGCTCGTCGGCGACGACATCTTCGTCACCAACCCCTCGATCCTCGCCAAAGGCATCGAGCAGGGCGTCGGCAACTCGATCCTGATCAAGCTGAACCAGATCGGCACGGTCACTGAAACGCTCGAGTGCATGGAGCTTGCGGCGAAGAACGGTTACACCTGCATGGTCAGCCACCGCAGCGGCGAGACGGAAGACTCCTTCATCGCCGACTTCACCGTCGCCACCGGCGCCGGGCAGATCAAGACCGGCTCGGCTTCCCGCAGCGACCGCCTGGCCAAGTACAACCAGCTCATCCGCATCGAGCAGGAACTCGGCTCGGCCGCCCGCTACGCCGGCCGCAAGGCCTACTCCCGCTAAGGAGAGCGCGACGCGATGTACAAACTCGTTCTCATCCGCCACGGCGAATCCACCTGGAACAAGGAGAACCGCTTCACCGGCTGGACTGACGTCGACCTCAGCGAGAAGGGCGTCCAGGAGGCCTATGAAGCGGGCCGCGTCCTGAAGGAAGCGGGCTTCGAGTTCGACTTCGTCTACACGTCCGTGCTCAAGCGCGCCATCAAGACGATGAACATTGTGCTCGATGTCATGGACCAGGACTGGCTCCCCGTCGAGCGCCACTGGCGCCTCAACGAGCGCCACTACGGCGCGCTCCAGGGCCTCAACAAGAGCGAGATGGCGGCCAAGTTCGGCGAGGACCAGGTGAAGATCTGGCGCCGCTCTTATGACGTGCCGCCGCCCGCGCTGACGCCCGACGACGAGCGCTTTCCCGGGCGCGACCGCCGCTATGCGTCGCTCTCGAAAGAGGAGCTGCCCCTCACCGAGTGCCTCAAAGACACGGTGGCGCGATTCCTGCCGCTGTGGCACGAGTCCATCGCCCCGCGCATCAAGACAGGCCAGCGCGTCGTCATCGGCGCCCACGGCAACAGCCTCCGCGCGCTCGTCAAGTTCCTCGACAACATCAGCGACTCGGACATTGTCGAGCTGAACATCCCCACCGGCATGCCGCTCGTCTACGAGCTCGACGCGGACCTCAAGCCCATCAGGTCGTACTACCTCGGCGACCCCGAGAAAGTGAAGGCCGCCATGGAAGCCGTGGCGCGCCAGGGCAAAAAACAACCCTGAAAAAGGGGACAGGAACACAATTCCCCTCTTTTGTTCCTCCAGCGGGGCAGGCCCTTCCGCCTGCCTCGTTCCCTTTTCAGGCTCCCTCCAGCTCCCGCCACTGCCGCGTGTTGTCGCGCAGGTGCGCGGCGGATTTCGTGCCCACGAGCACGAAGCCTTCGAACGCCTGCCGGCGGATGAACTCAAACGCTTTGCGGCGCGCCTCTCTGCTTTCCACCGGACGTCCTGCTGCATCCATCAGGAGCGCTCCCTCGGCAAACGGCCGGTTCACCAGCAGCCGGATGCCCCGCTCCCGCGCCAGCTCGAACACCGGCGCCATCTCCTGCCGCAGCGGGTTGTAGGGGATCTGAAGCCACTGAAACCAGCCGGATTCGACGGCGATCCGAGCCGCCTCCATCGTCTTGACGCTCGCTCCGAACCCCGCCACGCCGCGCCGCCGCGCCAGCTCAAGCGCCCGGTAGACGTCCTCCCGCCGCAGCGCTTCCTCCGTCGCGCGATGCACCTGCAGCAGATCGATCCGCGGCAGCAGTGTCAGCGAACGGTCCAGGCTGCGCGCCAGTCCCTCGTAGGAATGATCCCCGTAGGACTCCTCCATGCCCGGCGCCCAAACGTCGCCGAACTTCGTCGCCAGAGTCACGCGCTCCAGCAGCCCGGGACGGCTCCGCAGAAACCTTCCGATCCGCTCTTCGCTGCAACCATAGGAAGATGCGGTGTCCCAGAACGTGACACCCTCTTCCATGGCCGTCTCCAGCAGCCGCTCCACCTCCCCTTCAGTCGGAAGCCCAGTCCATCCCGCGCCCCACGGCCGGCCGATCTCGATCAGTCCCAGTCCGAGCTGCATCGCACCGCCTTTCCCGCAGACCACAGCGCAGCCGCAGGACTCAGCCGCACTGCTCCGCCGCCCGCCGCATCCATTCCACCGCCTCCACCATCCTGTCCGTGTCTTCGAAGCCGTAGGACAGCCGCAGCTGACGCCGCGACGCTTCGCGCAGCTCGCCGTCCGCAGCCACGCAGTACACGCCCGGGATGTACATGACGCGCGGCGCTTCGCCCCCGCGCGCCAGAATCCCGAAAAACCGCGACTCCGGATGGGTCTCCAGCTCGCGGAACGTCAGGTAGAAATAGAAGCCCGCCGATCCGCCCGTCACCGATTCCAGCCACGGGCCCAGCTTTTCCGCGATCGCCGCCCGCACCGCCACGGCCTTCTGCCGGTACCCCTCGTTCACGGAACGGATCTGCCCGTCGATCGGACCGTCGAGAAGCCACGAAGCCATCTCCTGCACGAACAGCGGCGCGCTGAATCCCGCGTCGCTCGTCCGCTGCACCATGGCGTTCATCAGCGGTCCGTCCGGTCCCAGCAGGTAGCCGATGCGCAGCGCCGGCGCCAGGATCTTCGACAGCGTGCCGACTTCATAGGCGATGCCGGTTTCGTCCCGCCCGAGCAAGGACTCCGGCCGCGGCAGCGCGGGGTCGTGCACGAGCTGCTCGTAGGCGAGGTCGAAGACAAGCGGCACAAGCCGCCCCTGACGGCGCGAGAACTCCGTGGCGATTTCAAGCACCTCCCGCCGCCGCGCGTTGGACAGCACTGCGCCGGTCGGATTGCTCACCGTCATCACGTAGAAGAACGACACGCGCGCCGCGTCCTCGCCCAGCGCATTCAGCCTCTCCCGCAACAGATCCGTCCGCAGTCCGTCTTCGTCCTCAGGAATGGCGAGCAGACGGAATCCGCGCCTGGCCAGCGCGTCCAGATAGATGTAGTAGCCCGGATCCGAAGTCACCACAATGCCCGGCGGGCAGATCTCGGCGAACCCTTCCAGCACGCTCATCGCGCCGCAGGGGCCGATGATCAGCCGCCGCGCCGCAAGCAGCGTCTCGTCCAGCCCCGCCTCGTGCCGCAGGAGAAACCCTCTGAGGGAACGGATCAGATTCGGCGAGCCCTCCGGCCCCCCGTAATTGAACGCCTGCCGGTAGCGCCCGGGATCTCCCGCCACCGCGTGCATCGCTTCAACGAAAAGCCCCGCGGGGATGGTCTTTTCGTTCACGTAGCCGACGCCCAGGTTGATGTCGAAGCCGTCGCGGAAATCGCGCGCGAAGGCCGCCATCATCCGGTTGGCGGGAGAGGGCTCGGCGCTGCGCCCGCCATATTCGGAGAGAAATGTTTTGAACCGGTTCACGCCCGCGCGCCCGCTCAGTGGCCTTCGGCTTCGAGGAACCGCTCGGCCTCGATGGCTGCCATGCAGCCGGCGCCCGCAGCCGTGATCGCCTGCCGGTAGACGCGGTCCTGCACGTCTCCTGCGTGGAAGACGCCCGGGACGCTGGTGCGTGCGCCGCCGTGGCTGACGATGTAGCCGTCAGCGTCGAGCTCGATCTGCCCCACGAACGGCTTCGTGTTCGGGATGTGGCCGATGGCCAGAAACAGCCCGTCCACGTCCTGCACCCACGTCTCGCCCGTCTTGACGTTCTTCAGCTTCACACTGGTCACGTAGCCCTTCTCGACGTCGTAGACGTCCTCGATCACGGCGCTCGTGATCCACTTGATCTTCGGGTTGGCTCGGCAGCGGTCCAGCATGATTTTCGACGCGCGGAACTCGTCGCGGCGGTGGACGATCGTCACCTCTTCGCCGAACCGCGTCAGGAAGTTCGCCTCCTCCATCGCCGAGTCGCCGCCGCCCACCACCATGATCTTCTTGCCCTTGTAAAAGAAGCCGTCGCAGGTGGCGCAGGAGCTGACCCCATGGCCGATCAGCTTCTGCTCATTGGGCAGCCCCAGCCAGCGCGCGCTCGCGCCGGAGGCGATGATCAGCGTTCGGCACTCGTGCCACTCCTCATCGATGCGGATGCGGAACGGCCTCCGGCTGAGATCGGCTTCTTCCACCAGCCCCTGAATGTACTCTGCCCCGAACCGCTCCGCCTGCTTCTTCATGTTCTCGACGAGAACGGGGCCCATGATCCCTTCCGGGAAGCCGGGGAAATTCTCCACTTCCGTGGTGAGCGAGAGCTGCCCGCCGGGCTCGTGCCCGCTGACCACGAGCGGCTTGAGGCCCGCGCGGGCCGTATAGATGGCGGCGGTGTTGCCCGCGCAGCCGGATCCGATGATGATGACGTTCCGCATGAGATTTCTGGCTCCGCCTGTTTGCAACAGGATCTGGAATTTCTGTTCAGACCTTCTCGGGCACGACGTACGGCGGCCGGTACTTCCGGCTCTGCATCTCGCTGGCCTCGGCGTCGCCGATGAAGCGGCCGCTCGAGTCCATCCGCAGCGTGCGGCCCGCACGGTAGGCGATGTTGGCCAGATGGCAGAAATCGGCCGACAGCGCTCCGATCTCGATCTCGGCGGTCAGCTTCGTGTGGTCGCGCGACTTGACGGCCTCGATGAAGTTCTTCACGTGTTCGATCATGCCTTCGCCCGTCGCCTTCTCTTCGGCGACTTTCTCGTACTTGTCGCGGCCGCCCGCGCCGGCGCTGCGCGCGCCGACGAAATCGGCCATGGCGCTGCGGTAGACGGCGAAGCCCGCCTGGTCGAGCACCATGAAGCCCTTGTCACCGAAGAAAATGTTGCCCACATAGTTCGCCCCGCGGATCGGCGCCAGCGCCTCAGGCGGCGTCGGCAGGTTGCGCACGTCGAACGTCATCTCGCCGTCGTCCCAGTGGAACGAGGCGTGCTGCGTGTTCGGCGTCTCCTGGTCGTCCTGCCAGAGGAACTTGCCCCCGCTCCCCATCACGCTCTTCGGCCAGTCCTTGCGTCCAAGCCCCCACAGCGCGATGTCCATCTCGTGCACGCCCTGGTTGCCGATATCGCCATTGCCCGTGTCCCAGAACCAGTGCCAGTTGTATTCGAACTTGTTCACGCTGAACGGCTTCATCTGCGCTGGTCCCAGGAACTTGTCCCAGTCCACGCCCGGCGGCACGGGCTGGTCCGGCGTGTGCCCGATCGAGAAGCGGCGGCGGAAGCACAGCCCGCGCGCCATGTACACCTTGCCGATCACGCCCTCTTTCAGCATCTGGATGGCCTTGATCTTGTGCGGCGTCGAGCGGCTCTGCGAGCCCACCTGCACCATCCGCCTGTACTTGCGCGCCGCCTCCACCATCTTGCGGCTCTCGAACATGTTGTGGCTGGCGGGCTTCTCCACGTAGACGTCCTTGCCCGCCTGGCAGGCCCAGATCGTGGCCAGCGCGTGCCAGTGGTTGGGCGTGGCGATGGAGACGGCGTCCACCTCTTTCGACTCGTACATCTGCCGCATGTCGGCGAACTCAGCCGGCTTGTAGCCCTTGGCCTTCTCGATCATGGCCACGGCGCGCTCCCGCGCCGCCTGATTGACGTCGCACACGGCCGCTATGCGGGCGTCTTCGATGGCGTTGTAGAAGTTGATGTGATCACGCCCGCGCCCGCCGAGTCCCACAATGCCGATCTGCACCCGGTCGTTGGCGCCGAGAATCGGCATGCGCGCCGTCGCCGCCGCCGCGGCGGCCCCGAGAAATGTCCGTCGTTCAGTTGTCATGGCTCATACCGCTCCACTTCTGTCATTCTAGGCGAGCGCCCGCGGGCGCCGTCCGCCGCTTCCGGGCGATAGAATACCCCACAGCCATGCCTGCCCGCTTCTCCCCGCTTCTTGCAGCCATGCTGATCTCTGCTTCGCTGCCCGCTTCCGCCCAGCCTTCGCAGCCTCCGCTGCCGGAAGCGGAGCGCACGCGCTGGTTCCGCGAGGCCAAGTTCGGCATGTTCATCCACTGGGGCGTCTACGCCGTGATCGGACGTCACGAGTGGATCCGCCATCAGGCGCAGATCCCGCAGGCCGAGTACGACAAGTACGCCCGCCGCTTCAACCCCGTGCGCTTCAACGCCGAGGAATGGGTGCAGCTGGCGAAAAACGCCGGCGCCCGCTATATCGTCATCACCTCCAAACACCACGACGGCTTCAGCATCTACCGCAGCCGCGTCAGCGATTACGACATGGAGATCACGCCGTATCCCGGCGATCCGCTGAAGGATCTCGCGGCGGCGGCCAAACGCCACGGCGTGCGGCTGGGCTTCTACCACTCCATCATGGACTGGCATCATCCCGATTACCGGCCGCGACGCGCCTGGGAGTATCCCGACAACTACAAGGAGGGCGGCGACAACAACCGCTACATCGACTTCATGAAGGAGCAGCTCCGCGAGCTGCTCACCGGCTACGGCGATGTGGCCGTCATCTGGTTCGACGGCGAATGGGAACATACCCTGGCCAACGCGAAGCGCGACGACGAGATCTATGATTTCATCCGCTCGCTCCAGCCCAACACGCTCATCAACGACCGGCTGTACGAGCGCAAGCCCGGAAACCGCGCCGACTTCGGCACCCCGGAGCAGTACGTTCCCGCCACGGGACTGAAGAGCCCCGACGGCAAGCCGGTTCTGTGGGAAGCCTGCGTCACGATCAATCAGGACTCCTGGGGCTACAACAAGTACGAAACGGTCTTCAAGACCGAGCGCGACCTGATCCGCATGCTGGTGGAGGTGGTGAGCAAAGGCGGCAATCTGCTGCTGAATGTGGGCCCGCGGCCCGACGGCACGATTCAGGAAGAGTTCGTGACCCGCCTGAACGCCATCGGCCGCTGGCTGCGCGTCAACGGCGAGTCGATCTACGAGACGACGGCCAGCCCGTTTGAGCGCATGTCGTTCTTCGGCCGCGCCACGGCCAAAGGCCGCACGCTGTATCTGCACGTCTTCCAGTGGCCGCAGGACGGCCGGCTCCGCGTGGCGGGCCTGAAAAACCTCGTGCACAGGGCGCGCCTGCTGGCCGATCCGCAGCGCACGGTCAAAGCCGTGCGCGACGGCGCGGATGTCGTTCTCGAGCTGCCGGGCGAAGCGCCCGACGAGATCGCCAGCGTGATCGCGCTCGAACTGGATGGCGAGCCGGCCTCGGAGCCCTTCTTCAACCGTCCCGACGCCAAGGGCGTCATCACGCTGGGCGTCGAGTCCTGCGAGATCGACACCGAGTTCGAACAGCGCGCCAAAAAAGAGAACGCGCTCGGACACGTGTTCCTGACCCAATGGACCCGCGACCGCGACATCCCGTATTGGGTGGTGGAGACGCCCAGAGCCGGCCGCTACGCGGTCGAGATCAGCTATTCGGCGCGCCGCGCCGGGGCTGCGTTCACCGTGGAGGCGGGCGGGGCGAAACTCCAGGGGAAGGCCGAAGCGACCGGCGGCGATTGGGTCTTCAAAACGCGCAGCCTCGGCGAAGTGGAATTGCCGCGCGGGCGCAGCGAAGTCCGCGTGCGCATCGCTCCCGCCGCCGGCACGATGAATCTCGAGCGCATCGTTTTGCGGCCCCTCGGCTGACCGATTCGCGGAACTCCGCCGCGGCGCTGTTCGTTTACAGGTGAGAAGGAGGTGCGCGGTGATTCGAAAGCCTTCCGCAGGGTGCGCCGCGGCAGCGCTCTGTGCGCTGGCGCTGGCCGGCTGCGGTGTTCCTCCAGCAGGAAGCGAGGGGGAAGACCGGCGCGAGACGGTGGTGATTGAAAAAATCCTCGCGCAGGGCGCCGAACGGATCACGGCCGAAATCCAGATGGGCGCCGGCGAACTCAGCGTCTCCGGGGGCGGGAAAGAGCTGCTCGAGGCGGATTTCACCTACAACCTCCCCGCTCTGAAGCCCAGGGTGCAGTTCGAGGAGAGCGGCTTCCGGCGGCGTCTGTCGATCTCGCACGGCAATCCGCCCCCTGCCATCGGCAACATCCGCAACATCTGGGAGATCCGCCTGGGAGGCGGCGTCCCGCTGGACCTCGCCATCCGCTGCGGCGCGGGCGAGAGCCGCCTGGACTTCCGAGAAGTGCCATTGCGGAGCCTGGAGATGAATCTGGGCGTCGGCGAAGTCAGAGCCGACCTCCGAATGAATCTGGACCACGACGTCGAGGTCAAAATCAGCGGCGGCGTCGGGCGCGCCGAAGTGCTGGTTCCTTCCGAGGGCGTCGAAGCCACGGCGCAGGGCGGCATCGGCAATATCCAGGTGATGGGACTGGAAAAAGACGACGGCCGCTGGAAAAGCGCGAAGGCGGGCAAGACCACCGGCCGGCTGAAGCTGGAAGTGCGCGGCGGAATCGGGGAGATCGTCATCCGCGCCGAATAGCCTGCCCCCGCTTTCGGCGCTCCGGATCGCCCGTGAAGGGGATTGCGCGCCCAGGGGCAGGTTGCGGTCTGATGGAGATAGGACTCCGCGATGGCCTTCTCTGCCACTCAGCCGCCCGGGCGCGCAGCGATGAGGCCGGTGACGCAGCGCGCCATCCGGCGAGTGCTCATCGCCGGCTACAGCGTGGTGATGCTGTGCCTTCTGGCCGCGGGCCTGCTGGGCGTGCGCAACATCGCCTCCATCCGGGCCGCATCAGCGGAACTGCTCGAAGAACAGATCCGCATCCAGGACCTGCTGGACGCCGTGCTCCGCGGCCAGCGCGCCATCAACGCCGTGTTCGCGGACTTCGCCCGCCAGCCCGAGGAAATCGACGAAGCGCAGCTCCTGAGCCAGCTCGACGCCTCCGACCGCGACATCGAGCGCATTGTCGCCGAATCGGCCGGCGAACCCGAGCAGGCGCTCTGGCAGGATCTTTACCGCGCGGCGACGGAGTTTTCCCACGAAGCCCGCCTGATCCTCGGAGAGGACGCGGCGCAGCGCCGCCCCATCCGCCGCCTGATGCACGCGCATCAGAGGGTGCTGACGCTGGTCGACCGGCTCGTCGAGGTGGAAATGCGGCGGTCCGTCGCGCTGAAGCAGCGCATTGAGGAGCTGTCGCTGCGCCTGGCGCAGCAGTCTGCCATTCTGCTGGGGGCAGGCTTCCTGCTGGCCGTCGTCTGCGCCGTCTACGCCGCCCGCTGGACGCTGCGCCTGATCCGCCAGATGGAGTGGCAGGCCGGCGAACTGAGCCGCGTCAGCTGGCAGCTGCTCGACAAGCAGGAGAGCACGGCGCGGCGCTTCTCGCACGAGCTGCATGATGAGCTGGGGCAGGCTCTGACGGCGCTCAAGGCGAACCTGGCGGCGCTCGCCGCCAGGCCCGAGCCGCAGCCGCACCTGATCGAGGATTGCCTGCAGATCGTCGACACCTCGATGGGCACCGTGCGCGAGATCTCGCAGCTGCTGCGGCCGACCATGCTCGACGACTTCGGCCTCGAG
>Ga0073932_1007100_pt1 | contig 11050 bp, 16 predicted proteins | sample DewCreD2012metaG_FD_76967 | JGI IMG/M metagenome (GOLD analysis project Ga0073932, IMG submission 76967) | Hot spring sediment bacterial and archeal communities from British Columbia, Canada, to study Microbial Dark Matter (Phase II) - Dewar... ...
CGGGTTCTCGACCATCGACATCGGCGGCATCCTGTCGAACGTCGCCAACAAGTTCCTGCTCGACGGGTTCTTCTCGGTCGAACGGACGTGGCGCAACATCTGTGCCACGCGGAATGTCAGCGATTTCAAGACGGTGACCAGCTACCGCCTGACCGGCAAGGATCAGTACGAACTGGTCCCGCCCGGCGGCGAGTTGCAACACGGCACGCTCGGCGAAGAGAGCTTCACGAACAAGGCTGATACCTACGGCCTGATGCTCACGATTGACCGTCAGGACATCATCAACGATGACCTGGGCGCGATCACGACAGTGCCTCGAAAGCTAGGCGCCGGCGCGGCTCGCAAGCTCAACCACGTGTTCTGGACGACCTTCCTGGCGAACTCGTCGTTCTTCACCTCCGCGCGCAACAACTACTTCGATGGCGCTGCCAGCGTCCTCGGCATCGACTCGCTTACCAAGGCCGAGACGATGTTCGCGGCCATCCCGGACGCGGACGGCAACCCGACCGGCATTGAGCCCGCAATCCTCCTGGTGCCCACGGCGTTGTCGGCCATCGGCTCGCAACTCTTCAAGTCGATGGAGTTGCGGGACACGAACTCGAGCGTGAAGTACCCGGTGGCCAACCCGCACCAGGGCAAGTTCCGCGTGGAGGTCAGCCGATACCTCGGCAGTGCATCGCTGCCGGGTTCGTCGCATAGCGCCTGGTACTTGCTTGCCGATCCGAACGACCTGCCTGTGATCGAGGTCGCGTTCCTCAACGGTCAGGAGGCTCCGACCATCGAAACCGCTGACGCCGACTTCTCGGTGCTCGGCATCCAGATGCGCGGCTACCACGACTTCGGCGTGGCGCTGCAAGACTATCGCGGCGGCGTGAAGAGCAAGGGCGCTGCGTGAAGCTAGTGCGATAACACCAAACAGGAGACACATAGAATGACTACGTATGTATGCACGGGTGACCGAATCCCTTATACCCCGACGACAGATGTCGCAGCGGGTGATGTGGTCGTCCAGGGTGATCTGGTCGGCGTGGCCACCTCACCCATCGCCGCCGATACCGCTGGCACCGTGGCGGTGCGAGGCGTGTTCAGCATGCCGAAGAGCACGGGGACCGGCACTGCCGTTACCGCCGGGGCGAAGCTCTATTGGAATGCGACGAACAGCGTCGTGACCACCAGCGACGGCAGCGGCACAAACAAGCTGGTCGGCAAGGCGATTGCCGCGGCGACCGTTGACGATACCACGGTTCACGTGTTGCTGACGCAGTAATCAGTAAGATGGCTGACGTGCTCGCCGAAGGTCTGGCCTGGTTGGCCGACCAACTGCTCGCTCATGCTGCCCGCCCGGTGGAATACCGCCGCGGCGGGCAGGCGGCCCTTGTATCTGCTGTAATCGGGCGCAGCCAAACGGCTCGCAACGATGGCCAAGACGTGACCATCGAGTGGACCGAACGCGATTATTTGATCCCCGCATCGCTGCTTGTCTTGGGCACCCAGACGATCACACCGCAGCGTGGCGACCGGATAATCGACAACGGCGAGACCTGGGAAGTCCTGGCCACACCGCAGCACCCCGGCTGGCGAACCAGTGATCCGTATGGGGTGCTGTGGCGGATCAGCACGAAACGAGTGCCCGCCTAGCTTGGTCCCAAGGAGTGTCACGTGTTGGACAAAGCAATTGCGCACGGCAAAGAGCATCGCAAGCCGTACTACGGCCGTGGGCGGCTCGATCGCACGTGTCGCCCGCACGGTGCGTGTCCGTATTGTCGCGGCAATCGGCTGCACGCGACGCGAAAGCGAGAATTGAATGTGCGTGAACAATTGGAAAGGAGAACATGACATGTTGTTTAGATTTGCTCTTTTACGCGCCGCCCATCGGGCCGATATTTCCTTCGAAGAGCGGCGTATGTTACGGGAAGTGATCCTCTGGCCGCGCCGTCGCATTGATGGTGAGGTGTTGCACTTCGATGATCTTGTCGAAGAGCATGTCGTGGCTGAATTGCAGGCCGCTGATCCAGCACTGTTGGCCGCCGCTCTGCCCGCTGGCATGGCAGCCTCAACCGCCGCCGGTGAACTGGTCGGCCGGATTGATTGGGCTAAGCTCCTGGACTGGCTGGCGACCAACTTGCCGAAGATCATCGAACTCATCGCATCGCTGATCGCGCTGTTTTAGACTCGCAATTGGGGGGATCACACCATGCAAGAGATCGTACAGCGCGCGACGTACACCACCCGCATCGTGGCCCATACCACGCTTGCCGTGCTGGCGCTGATCTCGCTGGGTGTATACACTGTTGCGTGGAAGGCTGAGACGCATGCCGCCTCCGTTGCGGCTGCCCCGGTGGTCCGCACGAGCGGAGCGAAGGTCGAACCACTGATCACCACCACCGAGTGCGTCGTTGCCGTGGGCGACGAGGGCGACTTGCCGCTTGCGTGTACTGCCGATGAGGCTTTAGGCATTTGGTGGTCGCAGTATCCATCGGATGGCCTGCGGGTACGTTTGGTTGTTCAGGCGATTGAAGGCCAATGGCGGCCGGTTATGGTTGTTCGGCCGACAAAGGCCGGCAAGTGGTCGCTATCGGCTGCCCGAGCATCCGCCGACGGCAAGCTTTTTGCCTCGTCTGTTACGATCGCTACCAGCGAGCTGGAGCCGTCGCCGGACCCTACGCCTAGTCCGACGCCGCCCAGCCCCAACACACCGAAGCAGGTGGCGATATTGATCGAGAGCGACCGACTGGACGACCTGCCCGCTGCACAGCGGGATATTGTCGCCAGCCTGTCGGCCCGCAAGCGGATTACGGATGCCGGGCATTTGTTTGCCGGCGTGTTCGATCCTGACCAGCAGGACGCCGGTAAAGGCAAGCTGCCGACCTGGATCGCGCAATTTACGAATGAAGCTCGTCTCGGTCCGATCATCGTGGTCGCCCCTCGACAAGGCGGCGCGCCGACGAGCAAGCCGTTGCCGCCGTCCATTGATGCGCTCTTGGAGTCGCTGTGATGATTGAGTATTTCGACCATACGCCGCCGCCGACGACTCCATTCAGTGAGCCGGGTTTTCTGCCGCGTCGCACAGCTTACGGCGAGGCGACGGAACACGGCTTGGTGCCGGTCAGCGATTACGTCGATATGGCGATTCCCAAGGCGGATTGGCCTGATGCAATTGCCGCATGCGAAGCATCACAATCGTTTCCAGTCCATCATCAGCTTGCCAACGGTTGGGCAACCGGATGGAGTCAGGACGGCCTGAATTACTGCTGGGCCTTCAGCTTGACTGCTGCCACGATGGATCGTCGCATCATCGAAGGCAAGCCGCATGTCATGCTCGGCCCGACTTCGCTTGGATGGCTCGTTCGCTGGCGAAACGACGGATACTACCTCGACGAGGCAATTCGCGGAGCACGAGAGCGAGGCATCGCGCCTGCCTCATTCACCGCCGGATACTCGATTTCGCCGAGTCGCTTCAAGCAGTGGTGGGAAGAAGAGGCTGTCAACTACCGCCCGCTCGAATGGTGGGACATTCCGGGCGGTCGCGGCGATACGACTATTGGCCACTGTCTCGCCGTGCTACGCACCGGCTGCCCGCTTTATGTTGCGTACAACTGGTGGGGGCACGCTGTCGAGTGCGTCGGTATGCGATGGGATGCCAACCGCAGGCAAGTCGGTTGGGTCATTCGCAACTCACACGGCGAGAAAGAACCGATCGTTCTTTGGGGCAATCGCGGCATCCCGGACGAAGCCTACGGCGTGCGAAGTTGTTCGCTGGCCGAGGATGATTTTTCCCAACGAGGTGCAGCATGATCGGCGACAAGATCAATGCGACCGTGGCCTACCACCTCGACAAGGGTCTGCCCGATGGCAGCCAGATCGACAACCTCGTTGCTCGGCTCACCGACATCGCAACCCGCATTGATCGAATCGTGCAAGGCTGGCAGGCTGCCGGCGAGATTGTCGTTGGTGTGAAAGCGCCGATTGGTCCAGAGTTTCAAATCAGAATCAAGTTGCCGAAGGAACAGCAATGAAGCTTGCGTTTGCATGGATGATTGGCGCGTCGATGGCGGCGATACCGTTGGTCGCCGATACCGGCGGCGCGATGACGGACCTGCCTGTGCAACTTGTGTCTCAACTCGGAGGCATGGGCTTCGTCGTCTGGTTTGCCTGGTACACGATTACACGTACTGTACCCAGTTTGTCAGAGAAATACGACGAGGGCCTTCGTGCGGCGCTGAATGAAGCGCGGGCGGCACGCGACGAGTTCCGCCAAGAACTGGACCAGGTGCTCGACGCGCACACGAAAGCGACGAATGAACTGGCGGCAGTGGTCCGCGACATGGTATCGCACTGCAAACAACATCAGGCAGGGTAAGTGATGACCGCACCGCTCGATTACAATCCGGCAGGCTGGTGGCGCGCAGCGAACAGCGGTGCGAGCGGAAGCACGTTTACCGCCACCGATCTGTCTGGCAACGGTCGCCATGCCACGCAGACAGTGCTTGCATCGCATCCGACGAAGGTCTATCGCCCGACCGGGATCTACGATTGGGCTTGGTCATTCGACGGTGTGAACCAATGGATGCTGGCGAACAACATGCTGGCGTCGCAAGACGCACAGACCGTCATCGCCTTGGCGAGGTCCGGCAATACATCGTTGACGACGCGACGCACATGGGGGTTTGCTGCGACATACTCGCTGTTTGGCTTCGGCACGCAGTGGGGCTACTACTCCACCAGCGGCAATACAATCAAAAACCTGGGCGGTAACACAGCCGGTTGGACGGTCGTGGCGGTGCGACAGTTCAAGGCAGAGGCTGTGGGCGAAGGCTACACGCCGCCGCGACTGTTTGTCGAGTGCGCCAGTGCTTCAGGCAACGTATTCGTAAATGGCAGAATCAATGGCAAGCCGAGGTGGTACGGTGAGCCAAACAACGAATACATGGGCAACGTCACCGTCGAATGGAAGGAGCTTGAGGAGGGCACTGGCTATAAGTGGGTCTGCACCATCATTGACGGCGAGTACCAGGGCGTGTGGTCCAACACACCGGGCGTTCTCGGTACATACACCTATGAGGGCCCACCGGGGTCCGAACCTACGCCTCTGACGATCAGCACGCCAGACCCTGAAGGAGCCGAGGGCTACCGTGATAACGGCACCTACGCAGGCTTCTGGCTGCCCAATCTGCTGACTGGTAGCTTGTCGCTGGCGATCGGTGCGGAAGGCTACCTTGGCGGTCAAAAATGGGTCGGTCACATCGCGGACGTGATGGTGTTCAACGACTTCCTGAGCGTCGAGGCGATCCAAGACATCTATACCAACTACTTCGTTCCGCGATATTTCGTCGAGCCGATCACGCCGCGTTCATGCGGCCTGCGTATGGGCCTTCGACTTGGAATGTAGGAGCCTGAATCATGTCAGTCGTCTATCGCACTCTAACCGACAGCCCCGCATGGTCGCAACCGTGGACCCCAAGCAACACGACGCCGCTGCCGTCCGGTGTTCGCGGGATCATAGTCGGCACCGCCGGCGATGTGGCAATCGTGTATTCCAACGGCAGCGAGGACATTCTCCCCTTGGCCGCCAACGCATATTACGGCCTGGTGTTCCCTGCGAAGATCAAGGCAACCGGGACCACGGCGACCAACATCCATCTGTTGTTCTAAGGTGTTGTGATGTCCGTTCAATACGCGCTTGCAACCGCTTTGACGACCCATGACGAGCTATTGTCGCTTCTGCCCCCGGGCTGGGTCGTGCAAGCGACATGGACGCCGACGGTGATTGTAGAGTCGCTTGCCGTGCCGACATTGCTGGTCGTACCCGACGGGTTCCACGTGGAGTGGGCGGCGAGGCGGGAGGACCGCATGACATGCCGCATCGCGTTCGTTGCGGTAACGCCCGGCGACACGCACGCCGCCATCGAAACCACCGTGGAGGCCGCCGAGGTGATTGTCGCCTGGCTCAAGGGGCAGGCGTCGATGTACGGCACGCCGCCCACAGTCGTATCGGATGGCGTGTGGCGAATCGCGGAAGTGGAGCGAATGGAGCATGACCTACTGACGCAAGAGCGACCCGTCGCCATCACCACCGTGCCGACCACGTGGGAGTGCGATCACACCTATTACACCCCGGGTTGACCGTGACCGCGTTAGCGCCCAAGCTGAAGATCAAGCAGATGTTCTTCGATTCGCCAGCAGTGATGCGGCGAGTCGATAAAGCGCGTCGTCGCGTCCTGACGAGGCAAGGCGCGTTGGTGCGACAGGTGGCTCGGCGCAGTATGCGGCGGCGCAAGGGGCCCTCACCGCCGGGCAAGCCGCCGCACGCGCACCGCGGCGACCTGCGGCGAATGATGTTTTTCGTGTACGACAGCGACACCGACACCGTGGTGGTCGGTCCCATGGCTTACGATTCGCGTGCCGTGCCGGGCATCCTGGAGCATGGCGGCACGGTGCGATTGCCCGGTTTTACGCCTGGGAGGTAGTGATGGGGTTCAAAGTTCGGAAATACCAAGAGCCCTACATCGGCGGCGGCGGCCCGATCCGACTGCATGGCAGCCGGCGCCACACGTCGCGGCGTTTGGTTTTCACGCCGGACGGCCGCCAGGTGCCTGCGTACTTCATTTATCCGTTGAAGACGCAGTCGCAGGTCGAGCGAGCCGAACGACTATGGCGACTGCTTGGTTTCAGTAATAGCGCGGGGCGTTCGGCGACGATCGCGCCGCGACCGTACATGCGACCGGCTTTGCAGGCGTGCTTGCCGGTGCTTGCCAGCTTTTGGCAAGACGCGGTGAAGGCCTTATAACTTTCGGAGGTACCAATTATGGCGACGAATTACAAACTTGGACGCGACTGTACGATCACTGTCGGCTCGAACGTAATCGGGCTGGTCAAGGATGCCACCGTCAACGCGACGAGCGAGGAGATTGACATCACCACTCGCGGCGACGGTGCGTACAAACGCACGGCCGTTGGGCAGCGAGATCTTTCGCTCTCGCTGACGTGTCGCTATTCGCCCGACGATGCGGCGCTTACGGCGCTGCATTCAGCGTATGAGAGCGGTGGTACCGTCACGTTGACGATCAGCGATCCGACTCTTGCCTATGCCGGTGTCTGGTGCGTGACGAAGTTCACGCTCAGCCAGCCGCTCAATGGCGAAGTGACCGTGGATATAGAATGCAAACCATCCTTGCAGGCGAGCACCGCATGAGTACGTTTCTTGATTCCGGCGGCCGTGAGTGGTCCGTGCGTGTCACGCTGTCGCGGGCGGAGTTCCTTCGCCGCGAAGAGGACGTGGATATTTTGGCGATCGAGACGCTATGGCCGCAACTGCTGAGCGACCCGCTCCTGCTCGGTCGCACGTTGTGGGGACTGTGCCATTCGCAGGCCCGCGAACGCGGTGTCAGTCGAGAGGACTTTCTCGACGCCATCACGGGCGAGACGATCGACCGCGCGAGGCAGGCCTTGGAAGAGGCGTTGACGGCTTTTTTCCCGCCGCTGAAGGCGAAGGCCGCGAAAGCGATCTTCGCCGAGATGTCTCGGGTGGTAGCTCGGCTGACCGACGAAATGATCGAGACGCTGCCGACCCTTGGCGAACAGTGTATCGCTGCTGCGGCGTCGTCGGCATCGACCCAAGCGCAAGTGAGCTAACGTTGCAAGCGCTGCTCGACATGGTGCACGGTCGCCGTGAAGAGCAGTGGTGGCATACGGCCGCGATCACGGCCACCGTGATCAATATGCTCCGCGATTCGAAATCGCCGCCGGTGAGGATCGAAGAAATGCACCCTATGATAGAGCCGCCGACCCTCGACGCCGGTGGCCTGGCGGCATTGATCGGGAACCACGCATGCCTACAGCAGGATCAATTCGAGCGGGCAAAGCCCACGTCGAAATCGGCGCAGACGATGCACCGTTGCAGCGAAGCTTGAAATACGCCGCTGCTCGGCTGAAGGTCTGGGGCGTGAGCATCCAGGCTGTCGGCGCTCGGATGGCGACCGCGTTCGGCGGCGTGTTGGGTGGCATGGCAGGCGGAGCGAAGTTGTTCGCCTCGATCGGCGATCCTATCGCCAAGGCCGCAAAGCGAGCCGGCATGGCGGTAGAGCCGTTCTCGAAGATTGCCTATGCGGCTGAACGCGCTGACGTGCCGCTGCATGCTCTGAGTAATGCGATATACAAGATGCAACGCGACGCCGGGTCCGGCGCTCTGGCCAATACGATGGCTGAGATGGGCATGGCGATTGCCGGTTTCGAGCAGATGTCGCCGGAGGCGCAATTCCTGGCGATTGCCGACGCAATTTCTGCGATTGATGATCAGTCGGCCCGGGCGGCCGCGACGATGAAGATCTTCGGTCGTGCCGGACTCACGTTGCTACCGCTATGGCAAGCGGACTTGCGCGGCGATATGGCCAGGGCCGACCTCTCCGGTGCGCAGTGGTCGGCTCAAGATGCGGCGAACGCGGAGTTGTTTAGCGACCGCATCGCCGACCTCTGGGCGGCCATCAAACGCACATTGGCGGAGATCGGCCACCAGGGGTTCAAGCAGCTAATTGCCAACATGGATACGCTGCTGGCGTATCTGCGCGATATGCGCGAATGGTTGCGATCGAATGGCGAGTGGGTCGGCCGTCTCGTTGCCGCGTTCGCATCGCTGACCGCGGCCGGGCTGATTATCAAGGGGATCGGCATGGGGCTGAGCACCATCGGCACGGTGTTGTCCACCTTGGCTGCGATGCTGCCGGTGCTGCTCAATCCGTGGGTCGGCGGCTTCGCTATCGCCGCTAGTGTAATCACCCTCGTCGCTTCGCAGTTGGTTGACTTGAAACAAGTGTTCGGCGGCGTTATCAAAGCGCTCCTCAACGGCGACTTCACGAAAGCGTGGGACATCATCTCGACGGCTGCCGCCTTGGCGTTCGAACGAATCAAGCTGGTTGCCAAGGAGGCGATGCAATCGGTCTGGTTGTCAATCAAGCACAGCATCGCCAACGCGATCCTCGACCTTACGACGTTTCCTTCGCTCGTCTGGGGCGACATTACCCACGATGGCGGCGCGGCGCAGCGAGCCTACGAACAGCAAGCGATGGCGCTTGCAGAAGATCAGCGGCACGAGCTGCAACAACGCGTGGATCGGTCACGCGAGCGGGAGTTGCAGCAACAGCTTGACCGACTGACCGCAGCCACCGAGACGCAAATAGCCGAGGAACCACGCGTGAAAACACCAACTTGGCGACCGAACTTCGCCAAGCTGGCAGCGGCCGGTGGTGGAGAGCTGACCGCCGAGGTGCTCGGCACATTCTCGGCCCGCGCCGCCGCGGTGATGGCGCAGCAACGCGAACGCCCGATCGTGGCGGCGATCGAAAAGAGCAACGCCCTGTTGCAGGACATACGCGACGAACTCGAAACCGATGAAGGCCCGGTGTTCGAATGACAATTCAAACGCTTGAACATGTCGAATCGCAATCGCTCTCAGGCGGCCAACGTGCCGAGGGTGAGCGGGTTTGGATCGTTCGCGGTACGAGCGACAGTCAAGAGGCATACGATGCTGTCAAAGCGGCATCGCCGACGACGTGGCTTGACTTCGCCCGTGGCATCATTCGCGTCGAACCGTTGGGCGTCGATATTTGGCGGGCGACCGTGGAATACCGGCCCGCACCGCGAATTCACTGGCAGGGCGAGCCGGGCGACGGTGGCGCTGGCAACGAACTGCTCGACGAATGGTCGTTCTCGATTTCGACAGCCACGGCTCACCGCGAGTTGGCAATCAACACGCAACGATACGGCAACTATACCGACTATGGCCACCAAATCGCGGTGGACGAAAACGGCAAGCCGCACGGCGTCGATTACTTTGTGCCGACCATGCGGTTCAGCGAGCGGCGCCGCGTCAACGCAACACTGGTCACTGAGGCGTGGGTCAAAGCGCGCGCCGACCAAATCGCCACCACCAACAACGCTGCGTTTCGCGGCTTTCCCGCCGGTGAAGTGTTGTTCCTCGGGTTGCAAGGCAATCGCACCACTCTAGACGAGTGGGCCTTGGCGTGGGAATTCGCCCGCGAGCCGAACGTCACCTTGAACCTCACGATTGACGGGCAGCCGGTACAAGTGCCGAAAAAGGGGTGGGAATACGTCTGGTTCGAGTACCAGCCCGATGTCGCCAGCGGTGTGCGCAAGCTTGTTCTCAAGGCGGCGCATGTCAATCAAATCTACGAGAGCAGCGACTTCGCCCTGTTGTTCCCGACGTAGTGTTTTCACCTCAGTGAGCCGCCGATGGACTACAAACACCCTGGTGACCGGTTCTCCATTCGCGCAGCCGACTGGAACGCGATTGCCGATGTCGTGCACCGCGTCAATTCGCTCGGTGCGCTGCCCGGCGACGCGGGAGCGAGCGAACGGCCGGGTGTCATCTGGGCGGTCAACGCCGCTGCTACCGGCACCGATCCTTTCGAGTTCGGCGATGTCGTCTCGCTCGGCGGTTTGCAGAGCGGAGCGACACCTGCTGAACAAGCCGACCTTCGCGGCATGACGTGCGAGCCACTCACCCCCGGCGCTATTGGACGTGTTGGTATCGCGCTCGAACGCATCGAGCCGGGTAAGACAGGCCGCATTGTTATTCACGGGCTGGCCGTCGCGCGAGTCACCATCGGGAGCGATGCCGATACAGCATGGGGCTGTGCCGAGCCGGACGGCGAATCGCAGCAATTGCAACTCCGCCAAACGGGACGCGTGGCTGTCTGGGCGTTGCTTGACGGAGGCGAGGGTGCATACCCGCGGCAGGGCTGGGCCCTGGTCCACCTTGGCGACCAAAGCCAGGCCGTCGGGGTGGCACGCATTGTGAATGAATCCGGTCAACGCACGCTGCGATGGGTAGATGAGTATTACAACACCGAGCCCGATGTTCGCATACCGTACCAAGACCCCGGCGGCTTCTTGGCGACGGCCCGCGATGGCGACCTAGCGACCATTGCGCTCGAAAGACGCAACGGCGGCACAAGCGGTTACGTCGTCCTCGGTGCTCAGGATCGAGCGGGCTACGGCATCGCGTACGCCGACGCCGATATGGAGGTCAATCACG
>Ga0073932_1007103_pt1 | contig 11046 bp, 7 predicted proteins | sample DewCreD2012metaG_FD_76967 | JGI IMG/M metagenome (GOLD analysis project Ga0073932, IMG submission 76967) | Hot spring sediment bacterial and archeal communities from British Columbia, Canada, to study Microbial Dark Matter (Phase II) - Dewar... ...
CCTGGGCGGAGCGACGGGTTTGACGTTCGACCAACTGGCCGGTTCGCTCGGCGGCGCGATGCACATCGCGCTTGTGCGACGGAATTTACAGGCCAGGCTGGTCAGTGTCGTCGTGGGATAGGTCAGCGTGAGCGTATGGCCCGTGCAGGTGGCCGAGACGGGCGATCCGTAAGGCACAGGACTGGTCCCGGCGAAAACATTGTACCACTGTACCGAGTACGTCCCATCGTCGAGGCCACCGATATCCAAGCCGAAAGGCGTCGTGGTGGCTGCCGGCGTACGGAACCAGGCAAACCCCTGCGTGTTCGTGTGAACGGACCAGCCGATCCCGAGCAGGGGATTCGCAGGTTCCATCCCGCCAGCGCTGACGGCCGCACTGTCCAGGTAGCTGGTGGGCGCATCGGAGGCGGGGCCGGACATGAATGCATTGACGCACTGGAGTTGGCTGCGGATGGCGGTCCCGCTGGGGGATTGGGTCAGCAGCACCCAGCTTCCACCATCGCACCACTGCAGTGGCGTCATGCAAGCGCCCGCCGATAGGCAGGACCACAGGCCATCGTGGGCAACCTGGGGTTGAGCGATGTAACCCGATTGGCCACCAATTTCGCCGTGGAAGCACGGTTGCACAGAGCCCCGATATAGCGCCGTGGTCTCGCAGCCACCGACATAAGCCATCAGGCTGTTTCCGTTACCCCTCGTATAGGAATCCGTGGAGCATAGCCCCATGGCCGCGTCGTAACCTGCCACGTAGGCGGGCAGAGAACCGGATACGCCTTCCCAATCCGTCACGAATGCCGCGAGAGGCACTTGGCCGTCCGCATTCCGCCGGTAGAAATCCATGCTTTTCCAGTAATCGCGGACGGCCTGGAGCCAAGTCCGTATGAGTTCCGGTCCGTCTGCCGAATCCACATAGCCGCTGGTACCGTCAATCTCCGCAATCACAATCCAGTTGAGGATGGCACGGCTGTAGCCGTAGCGCGCAAAAAGATACCGCAGGAAATTCTTCTGCAGGCGCCACTGGTCGGTTTCCGCCACGCCATCATGCATTATGAAAAAATCCGAAGGTGTTTTGCAAGGACCATTGGCATCGACAGCACCCGGAGGCACCAGGGGATCGAAGGGATCGACGATGTCGGAATAGCCGTTGTTATACCACCAGCCTTCCCCCCACGGATGGTCGCGGCGACGAAGCTCGCCGTGGGACCAGATCGTCGGTTGAAGGAAGACATTGGCCGCTTCGGCGCGACTGACCAAACCCTCCAGCGCTGCGCACGCAGCCTGATTATAGTTTCCTGCTCCAGCGGTCGCGTTCTCGATGGGGGCTCTGGCGCCGGTGGCGTCCCAGGGCGTAGCCTGCCAGAAGGCCAGCAGGTTTTCGCCCATGGATGCCATCTGCGCCAACGTGGGCTGCTCCACATTATTCAGCCACCCATTGTTATGTCCAACCGGAAAGATCATCGACCCGTTGCTCATCTGCAGATAACGGCCCTTGATACGCGCAAAGCCTTTGTAGGTCGAAGCAATGCAGTTGATCTCGCCTTCCGACCACGTTCCCCTGCTGTCAGGATCCTGATAGCTGACCGTGTAGGTGTACTTCCCAAGCTTCATGGGCGAGAAGCGGATCAACCACCTCGATCCATCCCAAAACCCGGGAACGGTATACGTCCCACCCGGACCGGTAAATGTCGCCTTCAGATCCATTCCGCCGCGGGCGGGATCGGGATCGTACGGAAGCGTCGTACTGGGCAGCCTGCCGAACGTTACCTGCAACTCAGCTTTGGCATACTGCTGGACTTGGGTCCCGGAGGCTGGCACCACCAACTTGACCGAGCCGATCTTCCCAGGATCCGTCTTTTTCCGATCCGGCTTTCCCTTCTCACACGATGTCAGGGCAAGAATCATCAGCAAACCGATCAAAAGTCTATGGCCCCACAGGCAAGACGAGCCACTGCCTACCATGAGGCACCCCCTATACCGATCACGGACGCACTAGACATCGTATGGTAATGCCAAGACCGCTCTCAGGCCACGCCGAAATGGGCCTGCGCAGAAAAGCGCGTGCGTGACCGGTTTCATCGGTTCGCCTTCCATTTCTTCAATGCTTCAAAGAAGCAAAATCGCACCCGCACTCATTGAGGCCACGGAACCTGCAACGTCTCCCAGTCGGATTTGGGGCAGACCAACACCACCACGCGGTCCCCTCGCTCCAGCTGGTAGTTCATCGTTGAGAGCGTCAGCGACCGGTAGATGCTCAACGTCTTCGCAACGGGCCCCTGTACGGGTTGGAACCCCGCAGCGCGCAGTTCCGGGAAGTCATCCAGCGTCCAGGCGGGATCCATCAGGCATAGGCGTTCCTTCCCATCCACCGTCACACACGTCCAAGCCGGACCTCCCGGAGGGAACCGCGTGGAGGCACGCACCCGGTCCCTGCCCACCACCTGCTCGATGGCCTCGATGATCTTGGATCGCTTTCCACCCGAAAAACGGATGGTATTGAAATCGAACGTCTCGCCGGCGTTGGTCGTCCCGTTCGGATCCTGACTGAAAGGGCCATTTCCAGCATCCGGCGCGCCGCCATCGCCCTCGCCACCGGGTACGTCCATCGCCACGCTCTCTTCGCCGTCCTTCCCTTTTCTCTTGCGAACGCCGGTGACCCTGTGCTCCCACCCCCCTTGCGTCTGCCGCACCTGCACATCCACTTCACCGTGGCCCGACGTCCCCGTCACCTCAAACGTATAATCCCCGTCGGCCCCTGCCTTGGGCCGCTCGCCCACCTGCACCGGTCGCCCGAAGGCGCGGCAGACCTGCCCGTCCCGCTCCAACCGCTGGCGTACCGCGCGAATGCCCTGCTCCGTATACCTCCGCACCTCGCGGTGATAGGCGAACGCCCCCACCAGTGCGATGAACAGCAGGAGGAGCAAACAGAGCAGCGGCGCGCGCCGGCGCCACTTGCGCGAATCCTGCCCGGCGGCCTCGTCGGATGCCGCAGCCCTGTTGCCCGTTGTACCGCAAGCTGGCATACCGCAATCCTCCGGATTGCGCGACCGGCCTCGCGCTACGCGATGTCCGTCCCCTGACCGCAGAACGGATTGAACGCCTTCTCCTGCCCCAGCGTCGTCTCGGGCCCGTGACCGGGATGCACCACCGTTTCGCTGGGGAGCGGAAAAAGGATCTTGCGAATGTTCGTGATCAGGACCTGCTCCCCTTCCCCGCCCGGCAGGTCGCCGCGACCGATCCCGCCGGCAAAGAGGATGTCCCCGCAGAAGAGATGCGGCGCGCCCCCTCCCGGATCTTCCACGAAGTAGGCCGTCCCGCCCGCCGAATGCCCGGGACAATGGATCGCCTCGAGCTTGAGGCCGGCCAGCTCCAACTCCTCGCCCGGCCGCACCTGCCGATCGGCTTCCGGCGCCGTGAAACGGCCGCCGATGAAGTAGCTGAGATTGCGCGTCGGGTTTGCGAGGTACGCCGCTTCGGCAGCCGGCACCACGATGGGAACGCCGGGAAAGGCCCGTTTCAGGTCGCCCAGCGCCCCGATGTGGTCGCAATGCGTGTGCGTCAGCAGAAAGGCCGCGGGAGCAAGTTTCCGCTTCTTCAACTCGGCTTGAATGCGTCCGGCTTCGTCGCCTGGATCGAAGACCAGCGCCTGCGCGCCGTCCTTGTGCCAGAGCAGAAAGCAGTTCTCCTGCAACTCGCCGACGACCAGGCAGAGCGTTTGAAGTCTAGCGTCCTTGTCCGGCATCGCGTCCTCCATCTTCGATCCGTGCCAAACCGCAGCTGAAACGACCTTTGCCGCAGAGGACATCGAGCGCACAGCGGGCCGTGGAAAAAGCATGGATTACCCCCGTCTCTTCACCACAGCCTCCCATGAGCCCTTGTCGTACCACCATGCAGCGACCTTCGCAACCCGCGACATCCGCCGATGTGCGTTGCATGAGACCCATCCCCAATCCGCAATCGCCAATCGCCTCCTGCTCCTCCCTCCTCCATTGCCTCCCATGCGGTTGCCGAGTAGACTTCCGGCAACGGGTTACCGGACCGGCGATACAACCGGACCGCATTCAGGAGGACGTTTCCACTCTCCATGGCAAAAGACCTCACGCGGGACCGTCAACTGGCCGGTCACCGTCCCGTTCATCTCACCGTAGGACGCGAGCGGGTCATTTTGGTGGGCGGTTATCGTCCGGGCGATCTGGCCACGGGCGAGGAGCCGCTAGAGGAACTCGAACGCCTTGCCGATACCGCCGGCGCGCACGTGATCGCGAAAGTCGTCCAGCGCATGCGGGAGATCCATCCCGGCACGTACATCGGCCGCGGAAAGGCCGAGGAGATCGCGGACCTGGCCAAGCGCGAGAAGTGCCGCTGCGTCATCTTCGACCATGACCTGACGCCGTCGCAGACGCGCAGTCTCGAAGAGGTCATCGAAGGCAAGGTCGTCGACCGCACCGACCTGATTCTCGACATCTTCGCTTCGCGCGCCCGGACGCGCATGGCGAAAGTCCAGGTGAACCTGGCGCTGGCCGAGTACCGTCTGCCCCGGTTGCGCCGGCTGTGGACGCACTTGGAGAAGCAGGAGGGCGGCATCGGCATGCGCGGCGGCGCCGGCGAGCGGCAGATCGAAACCGACCGCCGCATGCTGGGCAAACAGATCCGCGACCTGAAGAACGAACTGGCGCAGATCCAGGCGCGCAAGGAGCGCATGGTCCGCGCGCGGCAGGGCGAGCACTTCCTCGTCTCGCTGGTTGGCTACACCAATGCCGGCAAGAGCACGCTGATGCGCGCGCTGACCGGCGAGGACGTCTCGGTCAACGACCAGCTCTTCGAGACGCTCGACACGCGCACGGCCGCCCTGAAACTGGGCGGCGGCCTGCAGGCGCTGCTTTCGGACACGGTCGGCTTCATCCGCCGGCTGCCGCACCACTTGGTGGCCAGCTTTCACGCGACGCTGGAGGAGGCCCGTTCGGCGGACCTGCTGCTGCACGTGGTCGACCTCTCGTCGCCGCTGGCGCGCGAACAGATGGCGGCGGTGGACGAGGTCCTTCGGGACGTCGGCTGCGGCGGCAAGGAAGTCCTGCACGTCTTCAACAAGACCGACCGCGTCCACGGGGACCAGGAGATCGAAGCGGGCCTGTTGCAGCACGAATATCCCGGCGCAGTACGCATCTCGGCGCTGCACCGGCAGGGTCTGGACCGGCTCCGTGCGATCCTGCGCGAGCGCGCGCGGACCTGTGCTGCGCCGGTCAAACTCTCCGTCTATGCCGGCGACGGCAAGGCGCTCGCTTTCATCGCAACGCATTTTTTCGAGGAAGGACGCGAGGCCGACGGCGACTGGATCACCCTCCGCGGCCGCGCCACCGCTCCGGTGCTCGAACGCCTCAGAACCTTCGGCGACACGGTCAGAATCCTGGATCGGCTGCCCGAGCCGCGGACGTGGTAGGCGGATGGGAAGCGGCTGCCCTGGACAGCGCAGGCCCCGCGCCGAAATTGCAACGTACCGCGCCGCAGAAGTTCCTGATCCCGAGCGCTGCGGATGCGGGTCCGGATCGAGGCGCGAGCGAGGAGCATATCCGGAGGAGCTCCCTGCCCCGGCAATCGCGACTCGGAGGGTCTGTCCATGGCACCCCCGCGCGGTCCCAACCCGCTAACCTCTTGCCCGATTCTGCTAGGCTCTGGCATCGCTTCGGAGGCCTCGTTAGCTTGGTGCAGGTTCGCTCGAAGGGCGGCCGGAAGAACGCTTTTCCTACTGCCCTGACACCTCGGAGTCTTCAAGGAGCATCGCCATGAACCGGGTCACCGTCAGCGCCAGCCTCGGCAAGCACACGATCAGCCGCCACCTCTACGGCCACTTTTCCGAACACCTCGGCCGCTGCATCTACGGCGGTTACTGGGTCGGCGAAGATTCGCCGATCCCGAACACGCGCGGCATACGCAATGACGTCGTCCAGGCGCTGCGCGCCATCCGGACGCCCAATCTGCGCTGGCCCGGCGGCTGCTTTGCCGACGAGTATCACTGGATGGACGGCATCGGCCCGCGCGACAGGCGTCCCTGCATGATCAACACGCATTGGGGCGGCGTGACCGAAAACAACCACTTCGGCACCCACGAATTCCTCGACCTCTGCGCGCAACTCGATTGCGAGCCCTATATCTGCGGTAACGTCGGCAGCGGGACGGTTCAGGAGATGTCGCAATGGGTCGAATACGTCAATTTCGGCGGCGTCAGCCCGATGGCCAACCTGCGCGCCGCCAATGGCCGCAAGGAACCCTGGAAGGTCACGTACTGGGGCATCGGCAACGAGAACTGGGGCTGCGGCGGGCACATGCGACCCGAGCACTACGCCGACCAGTACCGCCGCTACGCCACGTACTGCCGCAACTACGGCGAGCACAAGCTCTACAAGATCGCCTGCGGTCCGAACGGCGGCCACTACGAGTGGACCGACGTGCTGATGCGCGACGTGCCCCACTGGATGATGCAAGGCCTGGCGCTCCATTACTACACCTCGGCCTGGATCGACGGCCAACGCGGCACCGCCACCGACGTAAACGAAAGGAACTGGATGCTGACGATGCTCAAAGGGCACCACATCGAAGAGCTGGTGACCCGGCATTCGACGATCATGGACCGCCACGATCCGCAGAAGAAGGTCGCGTTGATTGTCGACGAATGGGGTTGCTGGTGGGACGTCGAGCCCGGCACGAACCCCGGCTTCCTCTTTCAGCAGAACACAATGCGCGACGCGCTGGTCGCCGGTCTGTCGCTCAACGTCTTCAACAATCACTGCGAGCGCGTGCGGATGGCCAACATCGCGCAGACGGTGAACGTGCTCCAGGCGATGGTGCTGACCGAAGGCGAAAAGATGCTCCTGACGCCGACCTACCACGTCTTCGAGATGTACCGGGTCCATCACGACGCGACGATGCTGCCCGTGCAGGTCGAGTGCAGACAGTACGAGGTCGAAAAGCAGCCGCTGCCCCAGGTCAGCACCTCGGCCTCGCGCGACGCCTCCGGCGCGATCCACGTCTCGCTCTGCAACCTGCACCCTTCGGACGCGGCCGATCTGATGCTGGAGGTTCCGGGCGCGACCATCCGCGAGGTCTCGGGCAGAATGCTTTGCGGCGCGGCCATGAATTCGCACAACACCTTCGAAAAGCCGGAGACGGTCAAGCCGGTCAACTTCGAGGGGGCAAAGGCGGATAAGGGCGGGATTGCCGTGGCGTTGCCGCCGCGATCGGTGGTGGTGCTGAAACTGGTGTAGTCGGGTTTCCAGCCCGGCACGTCCCGCCATCCGGCCGTTTGCGTCGGATGGCGCTGGCCTCCGGCTTGTGCCGCGGACCAGGCGCACCTTGCAATCCGGAGGATCGCGTCGCGTGACCGAACCGCTCTGCAAAGGCTGCCGCGCCTCGGTGCGCTTGAAGACCGGCGAAGTCGAACGGATCCTTGCCGAATACCTTCGCAGCCATCCCCAGCCGCTCGCGGATGCCACCCTCTGGCAGCAGCGCCTGGCGCGCTGTCGATCCTGTCCGGACCTCGACTACGGAACCACCTGCCGCCACTGCGGATGCCTGGTCGAAGTGCGCGTGCGTCTGGCCGATCGAACCTGCCCTCGAATCGGAAAGCTGGCGTGGTGAGCCGCCGGGAACGGCAACGAAACGACGATGACCGCCAGGAACGCCGGGACCGACGTTGAACGCCGGCCTCTTTCGATTCGCTCTGACCATGCGTTCAGACGTTCTTTGCGGGCGCCCGAGGTTTGGGCGCGCCGGGCGGGTTGAAGATCAGGTCCCGGGCAACTCCGGGCAGCCATTTGCCGCGATCCAGCGGGTCATAACTCCTGACGTAGACAACGATGACCGCCAGCAAGCCGATCAGGACCAGTGCCGGCAGCAGACGCCACGCACCGGACCATTCGACGATCAGCGAAATGCAGAGCCCCAGGGCCAACAGCGCACCCAGGTACTGCCCCAGCGAATACTGGGCGAAGAAAAAAACCAGCAATCCCAGACGCAGCAGGAGCAGCAACAGGTATACCGCCACGGCGATCGCCGCGACCGCCAACGGAACGCACGGAAGCAGCAACCAGACGACCTGTGCGGCGGGCAGGAGCGCCGCCATGCCGATGCACGCAAGCGCTGACCAGAAGAACGCTCGCATGCACCAGCGAATTGCGTTGCTGCAGATCTCGAACCCACGATAGACGGCTGCGAGCCAGCGCCACGCTTCCGGATGTGCCGGCGTGGGCGGCGGTTTTGGAGCGGGGCGACGGGGACGTTCGGGCGGCGGTTCGTGCTGCGATCGGGAGGGCGTTTCCGGGACGAGCGCCGGATCCACCGCTCCCGCCTTGGGCTGCTCCTCCGGCGGTATCGCCGCAGATGTCGCGTCTGCGTCCACAATCCACCTCCCCAGACACCGGCACCCTGCAGGCATTATATCCCGTTTCGGGCCATCCATGAGAGGGAATCGTGATCGCGATCGCAACCGTCATCGATTCGGGTTCGACGGCATGGACCGGCGGGCATGACGATGACGATTTGCCGACGGCCACCGTTGGCGGCGATGTCGTCGATGGCGACTTGCGCTGCGGGCTTCCGCGCGTTCCCGGTCAGGCCTGTCGAGCAGCCTGGACGGCCTTCTCCGCCGCATCCGAAAGCGAATCGGCGGCGATCAGCGACAGACCGCTTTCCTTCAGCAACCGGCGGCCTTCGGCAACGCGGTTGCCTTCCAGGCGCACGACCAGCGGCACCTTCAGCCCAGTCTGCCGGGCGGCCGCGATGACGCCTTCGGCAATCACGTCGCAGCGCATGATGCCGCCGAAGATGTTGACCAGGATGGCCCGGACCTGGGGGTCCTGCAAAACGAGTTGGAAACCGGCCGCGACCTTCTCCGCTGTGGCGCCGCCGCCGACATCCAGGAAGTTGGCCGGCTCCCCGCCGTGGTGTTTGATCAGGTCCATCGTCGCCATGGCCAGCCCCGCGCCGTTGACCAGACAGCCGATGTTTCCGTCCAGCGCCACGTAGGACAAGTCGTGCCTGCGTGCCGCCGTCTCGCGCGCATCCTCTTCATTCGGGTCCCGCAATTCCTCGGCCCGCGCCTGCCGGTGGAGCGCATTGTCGTCGAAGGCCAGCTTGGCATCGAGGCAGATCAACCGGCCGCCACAGAGGCCCAGCGGATTCACCTCCAGCAACTGCGCGTCCAGTTTCACGAAGGCTTCGCAGAGCCTGGTCAGGGTGGGAAGCGCGGATTTGAAAGCCTCGCCCGCGAGTCCCAGGAACCACGCCGCACGCCGCGCCTGGTATGGCCACAGGCCGGCCGACGGATCGAAATGCAGCTTCAAAATCTTCTCCGGCGTCCTGGCCGCCACCTCTTCGATGTCCATCCCTCCTTCGGGACTGACCATCAGCACCGGCAGGGCCGCTTTGCGGTCGATCAGCACGGCGGCATAGAGTTCCCGGTCGATCCGCACGCCCGCCTCCACGTAGACGCGACGGACCATGCGCCCACTTGCGCCGGTCTGCTTGGTGACCAGCAGGTGGCCCAGCAGCCGCCCCGCGGCCTCGCGGGTCTCTTGGCTGGAGCGGCAGAGCCATACGCCGCGATCGGAAGCGACTCCGGGCCCGGCATAAACACCGCTTTTCGCATCGTAGGCGCTCGGGTCGAGTTCCTTCGGGCGAACGGCCCTGCCCTTGCCTCGTCCGCCCGCGTGAACTTGCGCCTTGACGACCGCGAGCGGCACACGCAATTCGCCGAAGGCCGTCGCCGCTTCATCCGGAGAATAGGCCACACGCCCCTCCAGCACCGGCACGCCGCAACTCTTTAGCAATTCCTTGGCCTGATGTTCATGCAGATTCATGCGCATTCTCCGCTGTTCCGCAGGCGCATATCGCCCAGCGGATGCAACATATTCCGCACAAGGAAGTTGCGCAAGGAGCCTGCAAGCGAAATCGTGCAAGCCATGGCGAAAATCTTCCCTGCGTCTGGCGTCGTAGAGGGGTATCTTTGAAAGGTGCGGCAGGCAAAAGCCTGGGACTTGGCGGCGGTGACGCATGTTTCGATCGCTCGTGATGCTCGAGTCGGCGATGCTGGTGGGGATCGCTTCGCTGTCATTCCCGACCCGTGCCGCCGAGCCGGTGGACATGGCCAAGCGGGCGGAAGAGCTGAAGAACCTCAGGTGGGGCATGTTCATCTGCTGGTCTTTCAGCACCTTCAGCGGCCGTGAATGGACGCCCACCCAAGGCAAGGAGGCGTCGTACTTCAGGGCCACCGGCTGCGACACCGACCAGTGGGCGCAGACGGCGCGAGAGGCCGGCATGGGGTACATCCTCTTCCTTGCCAAGCATCATGATGGCTTCTGCCTGTGGGATACCAAGACGACGGACAAGAAGGTTACGAAGAGTCCGATCGGCGTCGATGTGCTCGCCCAACTTCGGGCCTCCTGCGATCGGCATGGCATCAAGCTGGCGCTCTACTTTTCCGAAGGCGATTGGAACTGGCCGGGGGCCGTCGATGGCAAAGGCGGCGCGAACGCCGGCGGTTCCAACCCGGAGGTCAAAAAGGCGCAGCTGGAGGAACTGCTTACGCAGTACGGTCCCATCGAGTACGTCTGGTTCGACCATGCGGTCGGAACAGGCGGCCTGAGCCACGCCGAGACGATCGCGTGGTGCAAGCGTTTCCAGCCCGGATGTTTCGTTGGCTTTAATCACGGGGATCAGGAAGGCGCGGACATCCGACTCGGCGAGATGGGCCGGCCGGGACCGCTGAACGACCACAAGGCTGCCGGACCGCACATGCGGGATGCGGCGGCAAAGAGTTACCTGTTGGCCGAGTTCACCTATCCGATATTGCCGCCGCACAAGGGCGGCGCCATGTGGTTCTACTCGCTGCCACAACACGACCACCTCTGCCATCCGGCCGAGAAGCTCTACCGGGATTGGCTGGGTGCGGTGAAGTACGGGAACATCTTCTCGATCGACGTGGGGCCGAACTATGAAGGCAAACTGCGCGAGATCGACGTGAAGACGCTGCGCCAGGTCGGCGAGATGATCAAGAAC
>Ga0073932_1007106_pt1 | contig 11043 bp, 7 predicted proteins | sample DewCreD2012metaG_FD_76967 | JGI IMG/M metagenome (GOLD analysis project Ga0073932, IMG submission 76967) | Hot spring sediment bacterial and archeal communities from British Columbia, Canada, to study Microbial Dark Matter (Phase II) - Dewar... ...
ACATGGATCCACGCCATCCACTGGTTTCCGCCGCCGAGCGGTCCGCCCAGCCCCATCCGGAACGGCGGCAGCATGGCTTTGAGCGCGCCGCCGCCCCGCCCGAGCACGATGCCGATGCGGAACGCAACCACGCGGATGCCAGCTTGAGAGGCGCGTTGCGCTTCCTCTTCCCATTCCTGGCAAACTTCGGCCAAAAATCCGGTTCCGGGCGCCGAATCCTCGGTGAGCGCTTCATCGCCCCGCGAGCCATAGATGCCGATGGCGGAGGCCGAAACCAAAACTTCGGGCGGATGTTCCAGGCGGAGCAGACTGGATACCAGGTTCCGCGTCCCAATGACCCGCGACTCGCGAATGCTGCGCTTCACTTCGGCGCTCCACCGCTGCGCCACGGGCGTGCCGGCAAGATGAATGACCGCTTGCGCCCCGTCCAGCGCCTCCCGGGCGGGGGCGCCGCTGATGGCATCCCACGGGTGGAACGACACTGCGGGCGGGAGCGCCCCCGGCCTCCGTCCGAGCACAGTCAGCGTGTTTCTTTCGCGAAACAGAAAGTGCGCCAAGGCGCTTCCCAAAAAGCCCGACGCTCCGGTCAATGCGATCTTCATATGTGTTCACTCACAGGCGTAAAGGATCTTCGCCCGTTCGTTCCAGGTGGTCGATTTCCCGAATGTAGGCGTCCACGCCGGTCTTGCGCCGCATGCCTTCGAGCGACATATAGCGCACCTGGCCGAAAACCGGGCGCTCTCTCCACGGGCGGTCGTGCAATCCGAACAACCAGAGGATATTCGTGTAGGTGTTCGGATCGCGGCCGTCCAAAGCGTAACGGTCGTGCAGATAGATCATCGTCTCCAGCGCATCTTGAGCAGCCGGCGACCACTCGATCACTTTCTTGCCCCAATACATTCGGTAGTAGCCGTGGATCTTGCCGCGCAGCAGCAGCTCCTTCTGGGTGGCGTTCCACAGAGGGTCATGGGTGCGGGCGCGTTCGAAATCTTCCCGGCTGTAACACGGAGAACGCCGGTCCGCGGCATGTTTGAGCAGCGTCTGCCGCGCCCACCCGGGCAACGCCTCGAGCGAATCGTAATGCGGCGTGTGGAGCGTGAAATTAAAGGCCAGCTCGCGCCGGACAATCAGCTCTTCCAGGAATTCGTCCGCTATGAGCTTGTGTTCGGCGGCGTGCCGGCGCGCGGCCAGAGCGATCTCCAGCGCGGAAATGTGCCCGTGGTGAAGGTACGGGCTCAAGTTAGAAGTGGCGTGCGCGGCGGGTTGGTTGCGCTCGGAGGCGTAGCGCCGCAGATTGTGCTCCAGGAAATGCCGGAGGCGCTTTTCGGCCTCCAAACGCCCGCCGCGAAAGCTGAGCGACGGCGCCACGCTATGGTCAATCTGGCACTCCGCCGCCAGAGCGTGGATGCGGCTCTCGGACACTTCCGTGTGAAAAGGCGGAGGCGGCATTTCCCACCTGCGGGCTAAGTGCAGCGGGGGCAGGGGTTTCAGATACTGCGGCAGCAGGCGGTGAATTTTCGGGCGAATGCTGTAAGCCGCCCATTCGCGCTTTTCGAGCAGGCGCATGGGGACGATGCAACTCGAGTCCACTGCGACGCAAGACACCTCCAGCGCCGCCGGAATGGTTTCGTTGTAGCGGCGGGTGGCGGCGGCCGGGTAATCGTCGGTCACCACCAGCGCCGCTTTGGCCGCCAGGGAATAGAGCGAATCCGGCGGCTCGCCGGTGCGCCGGAGGAGGTGGAAGACGTGCCCCACGCCAGCCTCCCGCAACCGGCGCGCGGTTTCGGGCACGCCCTCGAGGATAAACGTGTGCTGGCGGACGTTGGCGTGCGGATCGTCGCAAGCCAGAAACTCGTAATAGACGAGAGGCAGGCGCAGCCGGTTGGCGGCCTCGGCGGCGTACAGAAGCGCATGGTTCGCCTCAACGCGGCGGTTGGCTTGCGCCCAGTAGATAACGTACTCTCCGCCCCTCCGTTCAGGCGCGGCATTCAACGGGAAGGTGCGCGGGTTCATTTCCTTCAGATGCCTCCGGGGCGGCAGCCGTTAGAATTAAATATACGATGCGCGCCTGGAACCGGGCCAGACTCTTGTGGGGGTATCTTCGGGGCAAGTCCACGTTGAGCGGTTTGCCGGTGGAGTACATCGTCGAGACGACGGCTAAGTGCAACCTTTACTGCCCCATGTGCCCGCGGGAAACTCACAAGCAGCCCAAGGAGGACATGGCGGACGAGATCTTCAACCGCCTTGTGGCGGAATCCGGCGGCACGGCGGAGCACATGATGCTCATCGGGCTTGGCGAGCCGTTCCTCGACCCGAAGATCTTCGACCGCATCGAACATTGCCGCCGGCACAATATTTCGACGCTGCTGTCGACCAACGGGACGCTGCTTGAGGGCGAGAATCTCGAGCGCCTTCTCCAGTCGCCGCTGGAGCACATTACTTTGAGTTTCGACGGAGCGCGGAAAGAGACTTTTGAGTTCTACCGCAAGGGGGCGAGCTTCGAAAGGGTGCGCGACAATTTCCTGCGCTTCGCCCGCTTGAAACACGAACGCCGGCTGCGGATGCAAGTGGTTGTGCAAATGGTTGTGATGGACGGCAACGCGGCGGAGGTGGACGATTTCCTGAAGTTCTGGAGCGCGGCGCCGGGGGTGGACCAAGTGCGGATCAAAGCCGACGAGACCAATCTGATCAACCCCCAGGCGGCGCACCGTCCGGAGGATTGGAAGCACCCCTGCCACTATCTCTGGCGCGGACCGATGTACGTCAAGCACAACGGGGACGTATATCCGTGCTGCCAGAGCTACATGCTCGGCGGGAAGCCGGCGGGCAACCTCCGGGAGCAGACGCTCGAGCAGATTTGGAACGCGCCCATGATTCAGAAATGGCGCCGGTTGCACGCCGCCCGAAGCGCCGGCCAAATCGCAGTTTGCGCGCGTTGCTGCACGACGATTCCTCACCCGGCGCTTGTAGCGGGCAGCCTTCTGCTGCACGGCAAGACCGTCAGGCGCCTCCTCCCGCTCGTCGAACGGATGGTCTACCTGGCCAAACTCCCCCGCACCTGGCTCACCCCGCCAAAGAGGCAGTGAACGTCCTCGCGTTCGAGGAGGAGACCCTCGTTCCGGTTTTCAGAATGTCAGGCGTAGGGCGAACTGCATCTGGCGCGGGGTGCGCGCGGTTGTGAATTCGCTTAGGCGCGAGTTGATCTGATTGCCTTGGGAGTCGAAGCGGGTGGAGGTGTCGAACGCGGAGAACTGCGTGTGGTTGAAGGCGTTGTAGAGCTCCCACCGGAATTGCAGGCGCGTGCGCTCGGAGAAAAGTGGGAAATTCTTGAACAGCGCGGCGTCCCAATTGTTGATACCCGGTCCTCGCACCACCGTTCGCGCGGAATTGCCGTAAGTCCCGAGTGGCGGGATGCGGAATACGTCGGTGCGGAAGTTTCGCGAGAAGGTCCGCTCGCTCTTGGGCAGCACCGGGTTGTCCGTGATCCAAATGCGCGGGCTGAGCGACGGCGTTCCTGTGTAATCCGTACCCGTCACGGTGCCGAGGCTCACCGCCGCGGGGGCGCCGCACACAAACCTCGTAACTCCGGAAACCTGCCACCCGTGCAGCGCGCCGCGGTCGACCCGGTTTCGGGGGGGGACGTTCGGCAACGTCGTCAGATAATTCAAGGCGAAGACATGCGTGCGGTCATAAGACGCCAGGCCGTAGTTCCACAGGCGCACCGGCACGAGCGGGGTCACCTGGTCGGTGTCGCCGTCGTTGTAATTCATGGTCTTCGACCACGTCCACGCCACGCCAAACTGGAAACTGCGCGAGAAGCGCCGCTTGGCGTTCACTTGCAGCGAATGGTAGTTGGAACTCGCCCCCGGTTCGATGATCAGGATATTGTTGTAGCCGAGCGTGGGGCGCAAGAACGATGTGGCCAGGGGTCTGCCGCTCAGCGTCGGGTCGGCGCTTTCGGGCTTGAACGTCGTACCGAGAGGCACAGAGTTGAGATCGCGCCTCCAGGTGAGGTGGCGGCCGAGCGAGCCCGCATAGCCGACGTCCAGAATCGTAGCGCCGGGCAACCGCTGCTGAATGGAAAGGCTGAAGTTGGAAACCGTGGCCAGCTTGCCGCTTGAGTCAGCGGCAAAGACATTGGATGGAAACTGCATGGTGGATGATGTGAGCAGGCGGGCAACCTCGCCGTAGGAAATCACCGGCGAAAGGATGATCGGCGGCTGTCCGATGAAGTTGTTGGCGAATACCTCCGTGAAAAAACGGTTGTAAAACATGCCGAAACCGCCGCGGAGCGTGGTCTTGCCGCGCCCGAACAGATCCCACGCGAAGCCGAACCGGGGTCCTAAATTGGCGCTCCTCTTCCGGACCACTCCCCGCGGCAAGCTCTCTTCCGAGCCAGCGGCGATCATGCCGTTGTATAACTTCCCCACGCCGGGCGCGATGGCGCCGATCAGGGCGTCCGGGTAGACTTCTCCCGTGACCGGGTGCACGCCGGAACGCCTGCCCGCCACCATGGCGGGGCGGATGAGTTGCATCGCCTGAGCCGGGTCATACCGCGAAGGCACAAATGCCGCGAAGCGGTCTTGCTGTTCGGTGATGGGCGAAATCCAGTAGAAGCGCAGCCCAACGTCGAGGGTGAGCCGTTTCCAAAGCTTCCAGGTGTCTTGCAGGAAAAACTCCTGGCTCCCAGTGTTTACTTTCATCCAGGCTTCGTTGGTGGTTTCGTTATAGCTGTTGAAGACTCCTTGCAGCGCGTTGGCGTAAGCCCAGCCGGCGTCGAGCGGGTTGTTGTTATTGGTGCCGAAATCGAAGGTGCCGTTGAAGTTGACGGCTTTCTTCTGGTGGCGGTAGAACCACTCGACGTACACGCCCGCCTTCAGGGTGTGCGCTCCTCGCGTCCAGGTGACGTTATCGGACCAGTTGAGCAGGTGATAGCGGTTATACAAGGGGAAGCGCCCTTCGGTGTTCAGGTTGGCTGCGCCGGTTACGCCGCCGAACGTCGCGTTGGGAACGATGTCCAACGGGTTGGCTTTGGGGTTGATCTGGCCGGCTTTAAAGCCCACCACCGGCCGCTGGTTCTTGCGCAACTCCTCTTCGGTGTAGGAGTTTTCGGCGGGTTGATTGAGCCAACTGAAGCTGAACTCGTTGAGCAAGGTCGGCTTGATCACACGCGTGTAACGCGCGCCCAGGCTAAGCGGATGGCTCCACCATGTCTTGCGCATCTGATGCCAGTTCCCGCTGGCGGTAGTGACGCCGCTGGCTCCCGTTTGGTCCTCCCGGAAATAATGCAGGCTCGTGGACAACGTGTTGGCTGAATTGATCGGGTAGTCGATTTTCAAGCTATTGGCCAGTTTCGGCAATTCGTTATTGGAGGTGAAGACGTAGTTATAGCGCCCGCCGGAGATGTCGCGGTCCAGAAAATTGGGCAAGGGGAAAATCTTGAGCAGGGCTACGCCGTCAGAGTTCAACCGCGAGGCGGGAATGATGCGGTCCGGGTAGGGGGCGCGGTTGTTGTAGGGATCGCGGACGGTGATATTGCGGTTGTTGAGATCCAGGGTTTGGGAGAAGTTGCCCGCGCGCTCGAGTTCCGTCGGCATGGTGACGCGTCCGCTCGCGCTCCGTTTGGTGGGCCAATACTCCTGCTGCCAGAAGAAAAACAACCGGTCCCGGTTCCGGTTGAAGCGGTTGGGGATGAAGAGCGGACCGCCGATGTTGTAGGTGTATGTGTTGAACCGGTAGAGTCCCTTGCGCAGCCCGTCGCGGTTGTCGAAAAAGTTCGCAGCGTTGAACTGTTCATGGCGTTTGAAGTAAGCGGCTTCGCCATGGAAACGCCGCGCGCCGGACTTGGTGACGATTTGGATGTTGGAACCCGCCATCCGGCCGAACTCAGCCTGGTAGTTGCTGATGAGTACGCGTACTTCCGCCACCGCGCTCTGGCTCACCACCAGCTTGTACTGGTAGCCGTTGCCCATGTCCGTAGCCGGCACGCCGTCCACCGCCACGCTGTTCGAGTTGCTGCGGCTGCCTTGCACATAGAAATTGGCGCCGCCGCCGATGTCGTCCTGCGTGCTGTCCAGGACCACTCCCGGAATGAGTTGCACCAGATCCGTGACGTTCCGCCCTTTGACGAGCAGGTCTTCCACCTGGCGCCCGCTGAGTAAGTCGCCTCTGTCGGCGCCCACCACTTCAATGCTGGAAGCCTCGGCGCTCACCGAAACGGTTTCGCTTACCGCGCCCAACTCAAGGATTACTTTGCCCACCGCGATACGCTCGCCCGTGGAAAGGACGATGCCGGAGCGCTCGGTGGTCTTGAAGCCCGCTTTGGTCACTCGGAGGGTATATTCGCCTCCCTCCAAGCCGGGGAACAGGAAGTTGCCCGCGGCGTCAGCCACGGACTTGCGCACCACTCCTGTCGCCTCGTGAACCAATGCTACTGCGGCTTCGGGGACCACTGCGCCGCTTGGATCCGTGACCGAACCGCCGATGGATCCGGAAACGATTTGAGCCGCCAACGGCGCCCCCGAAAACAACAGGGCGGCAACCAATGCGAAAGTCTTGAAGCATCCCATAGCGCTCTTGTTAAATCACACCCCGTCCAGGGTGTCAAGCAGAATTTCGGGGACAGGCTACGCAACCCCCAAATTCCCGAATTTCGGGGACAGGCTACGCAACCCCCAAATTCCCAGCCTGGAGGAGTTTTAAGACATGCGCTAACCAGAATGAATGCCTCCTGTACGAACCCAAGGCCGGGAGCCGTATGCTGGTCCGCGCACCATTCAAAGCGGGCTTTAGAGAGCAACGCCCTTAATCAACAGTCGCTTAAAACACTCTTTTCGCAAGGAGATGCGCAATGGGAGGCTGCGCCGAGCAGTCGACACGCCACATCCCCCGAAGTGAGCCCAGGTGATAGACCGGGCAATTTGGGGGTTGCGTTGCCTGTCCCCGAAATTGTCACTGGTGCGGTTCCAGCAGCAAATCGATGTGATCGGAACCGCATGCGGAGAACTCGCGCCACAGCTCGGTCCGTGTGACCCGCTGCGGACCGTCCTCGCGGAGGATGTTGAGCGCGTAGCCTTCGGTCTGGAGAAACGTCAGGAAGTCTTCCGGCGAACCCACAAAAGAGCCGGGTTGGAATTCGCTGAAAATGAGGGGACGGTGGGCGCGAATCGTGTTCACGCAGCCTGACAGCGCTTCATACTCATAGCCTTCCACGTCGATCTTGATGCAGTCGACGGGGCGTCCGGCGAGAATGTCGTCCAGGCGGGCGGCATTGACCGTCTCGGCGTCCAGAAGAGCGGCCTCGCCGCCGGGCTCGCGGACGGATCCCTGGGAGCCGTCCGTGTACAGGACCACTACGCCCCACTCGCGCGCCGCCGCACTCTGGATGACCTGAATATTGGAGAAACCGTTGAGCCGGGCGCTGGCCAGCAGCATCCGCACGTTGCGCGGATTAGGCTCAACGGCCATAACGCTCCCCGTCGGACCGGCCACCGAAGCCGCCAGCAGACTGTAGTATCCAATGTTGGCGCCGATGTCGAGGACATGGCAGCCGGGCCTCAGCCGCCGCCGGAAGACAGCGCTGACATGCGGCTCATAAACGCCCGTTTCCAGTATCCCTCTGCCGCCGAACGGATCGTCGGCGACAACGTACATGCGCCATCCGGCGCACTGGGCGATTGAGACGCCGGTCTTGCGTTCCACCTGGCGCCGGGAGGCAAATTCCGCGCTGCCTAAAAACGACTCCACCACACGCCAAAGCGGCTGGCCGATCTGCCACTTATGCCACCCCCATTCGTCTTCGTGAGGTTCACGTCCGAGCAAGATCCGGAAGCATGCCCGGAGGTCTTCAGCGGTGGTTATCTGGCTCACAAAAGGAGATTATCGCAAGGAAAACCCCGATCAGCGAATCAAGCTTGCTGTGGGACTGGCTGCCAGCGGGTTCTTCAGCCCGTGCTGCGCGTGGTAGCCGGGACGCACCCGCTCCACGATTTGCGCCACCGGACGCTCGAGGATCTCAAAGTAGGGTTTGGGATAGACGCCAATCCAAATCGCCCAAACGACAAGCGGGGCGAAAACGGCGATTTCCCGAAGGGATAAATCCCGCAAGCCGCGGTTCTTCTCGCCTAACTCGCCGAACATGGTCCGCTGGAAAAGCCAGATCAGGTAGGCGGCGCCCAGCGCGATTCCCACCACCACCCAGAACGCCCAATTGAAGGACTCCTTGTAAACGCCCTGGAGGATCGTGATCTCCCCGATGAACCCGTTCAGAGGCGGCATGCCCATCGAACTGAGCGCGGTGATCAGGAAGATGATGGTGAACACCGGCATCACCTTGTACAGCCCGCCGTAATCCGCGATCATGCGCGTGTGCCGCCGCTCATAGACGATGCCCACGATCAAGAACAACATCCCCGTAGAGATGCCGTGATTGATCTGTTGCAGAATGGAGCCGGAAAGCCCAGCCGGATTCAGGGCGAAGATGCCAAGCGTGCAGAAGCCAAGGTGGCTCACCGACGAGTACGCCACCAGTTTCTTCCAATCCTTCTGCATCAGGCTCACGAGCGCCCCGTACACGATCGCGATGATCGAAAGAACCGCCATGGCGTAAATCACCCGGGGATCTTTGGCGGCGTCGGGAAGCAACGGGAGCGAGAACCGCAAAAACCCGTACGTCCCCATCTTCAGCAGGACTCCGGCGAGGATGACGGAACCCGCCGTGGGCGCCTCCGTGTGAGCGTCCGGCAGCCACGTGTGGAACGGAAACATCGGAACCTTGACCGCAAAGCCGAGGAAGAGCGCCCAGAAAACCCACCATTGCACCGCGGGCGGCATTTGCGTTCGCATCAGTTCGGCGATGTCGAACGTGTATGCCTGGAATTGAGCGAAGTGCTGGAAATACATGGTCAGGATGCCGAGCAGCATCAATATGGAGCCGACCAAGGTGTAGATCATGAACTTGATGGCTGCGTAAATCCGCCGCTCGCCGCCCCAAATGCCGATGATGAGGTACATCGGCACCAGCACCAGTTCCCAAAATACGAAGAAAAGCAGGAAGTCAAGCGCCATGAAGACGCCCAACATGCCGACTTGAAGGATGAGGAAATACGAGTAGTACTCCTTCAGCCGGTGTTCGATGGCGTTCCAGCTCGACAGGATGGAGAGGAAGCCCAGAAGCGCCGTCAGCACCACCAGCAGCAGCCCGATGCCGTCGATCCCAAGATGGTAGGAAGCCCCGATGGAAGGTATCCAGGGTGCTTTTTCAATAAACTGAAAGTCCTTGCTGCGGTCGAAATGAAAGATCAGGGGCAGGCAAACCAGGAAGCCGATGAGGGAGATGGCGTTAGCCCAGAGCTTGACCGCCAGAGGCTTGGACGAGGGGATGCACAGTAGCACCAACAATCCAAGCAGGGGGGTAAACAGAACAACAGAAAGGATATGATCCATAGGCCAGCCGCCCGAGAGCTGAAAGCCCTATCTTAATACACCTCAAGCGGCTTTTGGGGCGCGCGGGCTAGCGGGATGCCGCGCTGGGCGGTCCGGCGGCGATTTTTCGTTGCAAAGCCTCGGTCAGGCGCCGGTGGACTCTCTCGGGTATGTCCTGTGGTTCCAAGTTTTTGAAAATCTGAAGCGTTCTCTTGGTGGTGTCCACCACCACCCAACAGTTCGGACAGTCATTCACATGCTGCTCAAGTTGTGCGCGGAGCTCCGGATCCGCCGACTCATCGAGGTATTCGTTCAACTCGCTGAGGAAGTCCTTACAAGTAAGCAAATACATCGTCCCCCTTTCGTTTGAACAACCTCGTCAGCTTCTCCCGAAGCTGGAGGCGGGCTCGAAGAAGACGGCTCTTGACCGCCGGAACCGACAGGTCCAGCAGCGCCGCCGTCTCTTCCGTGGATAACTCCTCAACGTCTCGCAACAAGAACACCGTCCGGAAAGGCGGCCGAAGGCTATCCACAGCCTTTTCAAGGATTTGCCGGAGTTCTTCCTGCGAGTAACGCTGTTCCGGATTGCCGTCCCACACGGCAATTTCCCGCACCACCATCTCCTCGCCCGTATCAATGGTCTCGTCGAGCGAAACCATCCGGTCGGATTTCCGTTTCCTCAGCTTCATCAAAGATTCGTTCACCGCGATCCGTACAATCCACGTGTAGAACTTTGATTGCCCCTGAAACTCGCCCAGGTGGCTGTAAGCTTTCAGAAACGTCTCCTGAAGAACGTCTTCAGCGTCCTCCTCGTTTTGAGTGATGTGTTTAGCCAGGCGAAAGATTCTTCTTTCGTAGCGGTTGACAAGCTCGGTGAAGGCGCGCGCGTCTCCGGCGCGGGCTCGTTCGAGCAAAGGCGCCTCGTCGAACACGTCGGTGCGGTTGGTTGAAGACATGACGTGCGGTGATTCTATAGTACGCAGAAAGGAAAGCGCCGCGCTACCGTCCCCCGGGGCATCAGCGGGGCGCTCCCTGCCTGATATCTTCCAATACCGCGCGGGCGTGCCGGGCTAAATGCCCCCTTAAGTCACCCGCGTATTCTTCTAAGATGGCTTTCCCGAGTCCGTTGAGGTCTCCGCAGCGGAACAAAGCGCGCGCCAGGCTCAATTCGCGCAGAGAAACCGCCCGGGAGCGGTTGTCGTTGCGGTCTTTCCCGCTCAAAGCCGCCGCCTGAGCCGTGTCCTTCACCACATAGCCGCGCATCCCGGGCTTATTCAACAGGGCGGCGAGCGCCGGCGCCGCCGAGGGTTCGGCTATCATCTCCAAGGCCAGCGCCACTGCCCGGTGGTGGGAAAACTCCGAGTTGGCGTCGAGTTCGGCCGCTTTCTTGAGGATGGCGGGCACTGCTCTCCGGTCGCGCGTGCGCCCGAGGGCGACAATCCAGCCATCCAAGCGGCTCAAAGCAGCGCCAAACTGCCCCATCCCTTTGTAATCCCATCCTTTGTCCCAAGGTTGGGACTCCAGGGCGGCAATCAGGGTGGGCGCCCCGCCGGCGTCCCCCAGCACTGCCAGCGCCATGGCGTAGGTAAGCTTGTCCTTCTCGGTTTGCGCCTCCCGGTA
>Ga0073932_1007109_pt1 | contig 11032 bp, 5 predicted proteins | sample DewCreD2012metaG_FD_76967 | JGI IMG/M metagenome (GOLD analysis project Ga0073932, IMG submission 76967) | Hot spring sediment bacterial and archeal communities from British Columbia, Canada, to study Microbial Dark Matter (Phase II) - Dewar... ...
AGCGTAGGTGGGTTTCCGCGCATCTGCTCCCATACAGACTGTATCGAACCCATCCGGTGGGCTTCTTGATCTGGAAATGTTCGATTTGCCGTGAACGGTTACCGAATCTGTGATCCGCTCGGCAACTCGTTGGGGACGCTGCCTTCCGTCTCCGTCGGCCCCGTTTCCCAGCAGATTTTCCGAAGGATCCGGCGTAGGCTGGACTCTTACGTGCGTCGGGCTCGTGTGGCGCATGCCTCAGGCGTGCGCCGGCATCGTCCGGAGAATGTGGCCGCCGTGATTCGCGACCGGGAACTCGCCCAGCGGATGTTGGAGGGCCACGAGGCGGCCTTCGACGAGTTCTTCGACACGTACTTCCCGCCGCTCTTCCGCTTCGCCGTGACCCGCATGGAAGACGACGCCGGGGCGGCCGAGGAAGTCGTCCAATCGGCCCTTTGCCTGGCCGTGCGGCGCATCGAGACCTATCGAGGCGAGGCGGCGCTCTTCACGTGGCTCTGCACGATCTGCCGCCACGAGATCGGCCGGCATTACCGCAGGCTCCAGCGGACGCCGCCCGCGCTGCGCTTGCCGGAAGACACCTCGGAGGTCCGCGCCGTGCTGGATTCGCTGGCGGTCGACGATGCCGGGCCGGAGACGGAAGTGCGGCGCAAGGAAGTCGGGCGGCTGGTGCGCGTGGCGCTGGATCACCTGCCGCCGCACTACAGCCGCGCGCTGGAATGGAAGTATCTCGACGGGCTTGCCGTGGACGAGATCGCCAGGCGTCTGGATCTTTCCGGAAAGGCGGCCGAATCGTTGTTGACGCGCGCGCGGGACGCCTTCCGGGAAGCCTTCGCCGCGCTGTGCGGCGGGCGTTCGGCGGCCGAAGCGGAAGCGATGGGAGAGTGAGTGCCATGGCGCGAAATCCTCACGGGCCGACTCCTCGACCGCTTGGAGAAGAGGACTGGAGTGAAGATCGTCTGGTCGCTCTGATCCGCACCGGCGCGCGCGGCGAAGTGGCCGGACCGGGCGCGCAGGAGCGCGTGCGCAAAGCGGTGCGCGCCGAGTGGCGCGGCGCGGTGAAGTCGCGCTCGCTGAAACGCTTGAACCGGCGGTTGGGACTCGCGGTGGCGGCGCTTGTCGGAGTGGCCGTCGGCCTGCACTTCTTCCGTTCGCCTTTGCCCGCGACGCCTTCGACCCCCGTGGTCGCCGAAGTGGCGCGCGTCGAGCGTGTGCAGGGCGCGCTGACGGCCGCGCAGGGCGGCGCGGCCCGTTCGGCGGCGTCAGGCGAGGCGTTGAAGGCCGGCGTGACGCTTCGGACCGGGGCGGACGATCGCGCGGCGCTGCGGTTGGCCACGGGCGTTTCGCTGCGCCTGGACTGCGCGACGCGGATCGTACTGGATTCCGGCCGCGTCGTGCGGCTGGAGCAAGGCGCCGTCTACGTCGACACGGACGGGAAGGCCGGGGCGGCGGAGGCCATCGAAGTCCGCACGCCCAGCGGCTCGGTGCGCGACGTGGGCACGCAGTTCGAGGCGCGGCTGGTGGACGACCGCGTCCGGCTGCGCGTCCGCGAAGGCCGCGTGACGTTGAGGCGCGAGGCCGACACGCAGACGGCCGATGCGGGTCAGGAACTGCTTGCCGCCGCGACGGGCCAAGTGAAACGCGCGGCGGTCTCGCCGACGGACGCCTCGTGGGATTGGGCGCTGGCTTGCGCGCCGCCGTTCGACGCGGAAGGAAAGACGTTGCGGCAGCTCCTGCAGTGGGCCGGACGCGAGGGCGGATGGGAGGTTCGCTACGCCGACGCCGAGGCCGGGCGGAAGGCCGCCGCGGCGCAGCTGCACGGTTCGCTGGGCGGGCTTTCGCTGCAGGAGACGCTCGAGGCCGCCCTGGCCGTCTGCGGGCTGAAGGGGCGGATCGAGCATGGCGTGCTGCGGATCGAATCGGAGCTTGGCGCGGCGGTGCGCATGGAGGCGTTGCGCCGGTAGGGATCGCGTGCGTCTGGGCAGAGGACGGCAGGGAGAAACGTGACGTTCGCGTGGCGGGCAAACCGGATGAGGCCTGCACGATCCATTGCGCCTCGAAGCCGCCGATGCGGACGATCGTGCTGGCGCGGGAGCAGGTCCATGGAGCGAAGAGAGCGGATGCGGGAGGGGCTGACGATGTCGCGGTTGGCGATGCGGTTTTGGGCGATCGGATTCCTGTCGGTCATGAGCGTCGGCTTCGCCGCCGATCGGCCGCTGGACTCGGTGCTGAAGGATCTTCAGGAACAGGGCGTGAAGCTGGTCTACAGTTCGGAGCTGGTGAAGCCCGGAATGACCGTGGCCATGGCGAAGGTGACGGTCGAGGATCTGGATCGGGTCCTTCGTCCGCACGGCCTGAGGGCGCAGAACGGACCTGGCGGCACCCTGCTGGTCGTGCGAGCCGTCGCGCAGGCACCGGCCAACGCGGAGGGGCCGGCGGTCGTCGTGAGTCACATCAAGGTGCTGTCCGACAAGGTCGAGGATGTGACGACGCTGGAGGACTGGAAGCGGACGTACATCAAGGACGGCATGAGCGATCAGGAGAAGGCCATCGCGATCTGGAGGACGGTGGTGAAGTATCGCCACCAGTCCAATCCGCCGCGGGAAGAGCTGATGAGCGGCGGCTGCGTGCACGATCCGATGAAGACGATCCACGTCTACGGATACGGACAGTGCTGCTGCGCATCCAGCAACATCGAGGGGCTGGCGCGCTACATCGGCCTTCCGGCGCGCGGGCGGATCCTCAATGCGCACAGCGTGCCGGAAGTCTTCTACGACGACGCGTGGCACCTGTTCGACGCCTCGCTGATGAACTATTTCCTGAAGGAAGACGGCAAGGTGGCCAGCGTGGACGAGATTCGCAGGGCGGTGCGCGGCTGGTGGGAGGCGCATCCGGAACACGCCGGCATGCGCGGGAACGACGCCAAACTGCGCAAGTTCGCATTGAATTTCGGCTGGAAGAAGGGGCCGGACCTGCTGGCCCGCTCGGAGTTCTACGATGCCAACGGCATCAATGCCGCCGGCTGGCACGGCTGGCCGTCGAACATGCAGGAGTACGACTGGAGCGACGAGAAGTGCGGCGTCTTCGACTACGGCCCCTCGATGGGCTACCAGCTGAACATCCAGCTGCGGCCCGGCGAACGTTTGACGCGGAACTGGTTTCACCGGGGCCTGCTGGTCCCGGGCGATCCCCAGGAGGAGGCCTTCCGATCGCGCAAACCGCTGGGTTTCCAGGCGAAGCTGGGCGACATCGCGCCGGGTCGGCTGGGCAACGGGACGCTGGAGTACGACGTGCCGCTGGCCGGCGGCGCTTTCCGCGCGACGGCGCTGGCGGCGGAAAACCTGGTCACGCAATCCGAAGGCGGCCCGTTCGCGCTGCAGCCGAAGGAGGCCGCCGCGCCCGGCGTGCTGGTGCTGCGCATGCCCACCAGCTACCTCTACCTGAGCGGCCGGGTGGAACTGAAGGCGGTGGTGGGCGAGGGCGGGGCGGTGACCGTCTCCGTGAGCAAGGATCACGGCCTGACGTGGAAGGAAGCGGGGCGCCTCTCGGCGTCCGGCGAGCAGACGATCGATCTGAAGCCCCTCGTCTACCGGCTCTACGATTACCGGCTGAAGGTCGAGCTTTCGGGGAAAGGCACGGCGCTGGAGCGTCTGAAGACCGTGCACGACATCCTGCATTCGCAGGCCCCGCTGCCCGCGCTGGCGCAGGGCGAAAACCGGATTGCCTTCTCGGCGGGACCGCCGGAAGGTACGATCACCCTGGAGGGTCACATGAATCCCGAAGAGGGCCGGAACGCGCCCGTCCGGCACACCGACTATCGGCCCGAGCTCAGGGGCCTGAGCCCGAACTTCCTGCGCGTCGGCGATTCGGGAAGCGGCGAGGCGATCTACACGGTCCGCACGCCGGGCGAAATGACGCGCTTGCGCATGAACGGACACTACCGCGCGCGCGACGCCAGGGACCGCTACGACGTCCAGGTCTCCTACGACGGCGGAAGGACGTTCGTCCAGGTGGCCGAGTTCGCCGGCCCGACCGCCGGCAGCAGCAGGTACTTCACGGTCGAAGGCATCCCGGCGGGAACGAAGGAGGCGCGCGTCAAGCTGGTGGCCAGCCAGCGCAACACGACCTGCCTGTTCGATCTGCGCATCGACGCGGATTACCGCGAACCGGCGGGCGGTTTCCGGCCGGTGAAGATCACGTACGTCTGGGAAGAGAACGGTGTCGAGAAGAAGGATGTCCACGTCGCGAGGCAGGCGAGCGAATCCTACGCCATCCGCTGTGCCGCCGCCCCGCTGATGAAGACGATCGTGCTGGAGCTCGAGTAGGCCGGGATTCCGGCCCGACACGCACGCGCCCCCGGTGGGCCCGCAAAAGGGAAGGTGTTGCCCATGAAGACCGTCTCGATGTCTGCGATGCTCGCGCTGTTCGCTTCCTTCCCCGCCGTCGCCGAAAACGCGGCGATGCCCCTCGGCGAACCGGTGCTCGAAGCCCCCACGCTGCACAGCCTGGGCGTCTACTGGATCGTCCGGGGCGACGACAACCGGAATGCGACGATCGAGATGGAATGCCGCGGAAAAGGCGCGAAGCAGGCGACCCGGTGCCTGCCGCTCTTCCGCGTCGAGAAAGGCGCGCACAAGACCCCGGAGCACGGAACCCGGCTGGACGTGCCGGCCGACGGCTGGCTCTTTGCGGGCAGCGCGCTGCGGCTCGAGCCCGGCACGGCGTACGAAATCCGCCTGACCTTGAGGGACCCGGACGGCGGAGCGGCGGAGAAGACGCTCTCCGCAAAGACGGCCCTCGAACCGGCGTGGAGGCCGACGGATGGGCAGGTGCTCCACGCGGCGCCGGGCGGCGGAGGCGGGAACGGTTCGCAGGGCAATCCCTTCAAAGGCCTGGCGGCGGCGCAGAAGGCCGCCAAGCCGGGCACGCTGATCCTCCTGCAGCCGGGCATGTATGCCGGCACGTTCACGGTCGACCGGAGCGGCGAGCCGGGCAAGCCGATCGTCTGGCAGGGACCGGCGGACGGCAGCGCGATCCTGGAAGGCGTCGAGCAGGGCGGCAAACGGGCCGGGCGTGTCATCTCGGCCACGGGCGTTCACGACGTCTGGTTCGACCGATTGACCGTGCAGCAGGCCGACTTCGGCATCGTCGCGCACGATTCGCAGCGCATCGTCGTGCGGCGCTGCCGCATCCGGCAGTGCGAGTACGGCTTCACCTGCTCGCGCAATGCGGACGGACAGATGAACGGTTTTTTCCTGACGGACAACGAGATGGAGGGCCCGTCCACCTGGCCGCGGACGAAGGGCATCGAGAACGCGCGCGGCATCCAGATCACCGGCACCGGCCACGTGGTGGCCTACAACCGCATCCGCGGCTATGCCGACGCGATCGATACCTTCCCGTCTCCGGTCTGTGCCGCCATCGACGTTCACAACAACGATCTCGACACGCTGACGGACGACGGCATCGAGATGGATTACTCGGAACGCAACACGCGCTGCTTCGACAACCGCCTGACCAACGTCTTCCAGGGCATCTCGGTCCAGCCGGTCCATGGCGGACCGGTCTACATCTTTCGCAACGCGATGTACAACGTCTGCGGCGAGCCGTTCAAGATGCACAACAACCCCAGCGGCGTGCTGTTCTTCCACAATACCTGCGTGAAGAAAGGCGCGGCCTTGACCGTGATGACCTCGGACCGGGTGCGGAACTCCGTGATGCGCAACAACCTCTTCGTGGGAAGCGACGACCGCTACGCGGTCTGCTTCGAGTCGCCGATGGAACAATGCGACTTCGACTTCGACGGCTTCGCCATGACGGGGAAATTCGAACGTTTCCTCAAGTGGAACGACGTCCGTTATGCCGACGTCCAGGAGATGAAGGCCAGGGCGCCGGTCTACCGGAACGCGCGCTCGCTCGATCCGAAAACGCTCTTCGCCTCGCCGGCCGCCGTCCCGCCAGCCGACGAAACCAGGCACTGCGCGGTCGTGGATTTGCGGTTGCGGCCCGACGCGCAGGCCGTGGATGCGGGCCAGCCGCTCCCCGGCATCAACGACGGGTTCGCAGGAAAGGCGCCGGACCTCGGCGCGTACGAAGTGGGCGCCGACCTGCCGCACTACGGTCCGCGGCCGTTGCCCGAGGGAGAGAAGAAATGAAGCCCACCCGGGGCGTTGCCCCGGGCTGCATTATAGAAGCCCTACGGGCTGGGGGACGGCCTCGAACTTCTTGGGACCCCCGACGCCTAAAAGGTCTATCCTGGTATACGCTCATCGAATTGTCGTCTCGCATGCGATAACATGTTTCTTTGAAAAGGGTAAGAAGATCGCTGTAAAGGCTCTTCGGTATCCTGGTTCATTCATGTGTATGAAGCATTGCGATTGGAGAGGAGCCACAGGAATGAGTCCATCCAAACAGTGCCTGGTCTGGGGATATGTCATCCTGTCCGCCGCCGTCTGCGCATTGGTCATGGCCGAAGAGGGTCCGCTCATCGCCGACATGGATACCGTCTTCCACAAGCCGCCGGTGGACGAGAAGACCAGGCAGCCCAAGGGCACCTGCGAACTGGTCGAAGGCAGGTTCGGCAAGGCCGTGAAGTTCAGCTTCACGACCGATTCCGGCGGCTTCTTCACCGGCTGGCGCAACCCGACCGCCAACTGGGACGAGTATGCGGGCTTCAGCTTCTGGGTCAAAGGCGACGGATCGAAAACCTTCGGCTGCCTGGAACTGATCGACGGCGAGGACTACGGCAAACGCTACGGCGTCCCGTTCTCGCTGGCCGACACCGAATGGCGCAAGGTCACCGTGCCGTGGTGCGACGTGATTCCCGAGATCCCCAAGGGCGACCTGGTCGATGTGCGGGACGGTTACAAGCCCTCGGCCTTCCGCAATCTCTGGGTCGGCAAGTTCTACTACTGGCGCCACTATCCGCAGCAGTCGTTCTGCATCGACGAGATCCGTCTGGAGAAGAGCATTCCCGTCGAGACGAAGTACTGCACGCCGGAAGTCCCGGGGGTCGCACGCGTCGTCGAAAAACTCAAGGCCGGCAGGCCCGTCACCATCGTCACGATGGGCGACAGTTTGACGGACTTCAATCACTGGGCCAACAAGCCCGTCGCCTGGCCGAAGCTGCTCGTCGAAGGCCTGAAGAAGCGGTACCCGAACGCCGAGATCGCGCTGGTCAATCCCGCGATCGGCGGCACGCAGTTGAGCCAGAACCTGATCCTGATGGAACAGAACGTGGTGCCGCACAAGCCCGACCTGGTGACCGTCTGCTTCGGCTACAACGACTACGATGGCGGCATGCGCAAGGCGCAGTGGGTGAAGTTCCTCCGCTTCGGCGTGGATCGCATCCGCCGGCTTACGGAGGGGCGCGCCGACGTGCTGCTGCTGACGACCTGCCCCGCCGCGACGCGCTGGGAGGAGATGAAGGAACTGAGCGAAGGCGCGCGCGAAGTGGCGGCCGGGAAGAAGACGGGCCTGGCCGACGTCGAAGCGGCCTTCCTCAAGGCCGGTGCCGGGAACAAAGAGCGGTTATACTGCAGCGACAAGGTCCACCTGGGTCCCGAAGGCCACGCGCTCGTTGCCGAGACGGTGCTGGATGCGTTGAAATAGTTCCTGCGTCGGGCCTGATGCATCGCGTGCCTCCGGCTTGCGCGGGCACAATCCAGAGGATTGTGCTACTCCCCAAGGAGTCCCCATGAAAACCCGCCTGAGCCTTCTCGCTTTTGCGCTCGCGCTCGGCGTCCTGCGCGCCGCCGAGGACAAGCCGACGTTCGTCATCAACGCCTTCGACACGCCGGAGGACCTCAAGAAACTGAACTGGGACAAGGAGAACCTCGAGATCTCCGTCGGCCCCCGCACGGTGACCGAGATGAACAACGTCCTCAAATACTCGGTGCTCGGCGGTCAGTGGCCGGCAATCAACTTCCACGTCCCGAACATCCCCAGGGACTGGTCGAAGTACGAGACGCTTTCGTTCGTCGCCTGGACGAACAGCCCCTGCGGCGTCGGCATCCGCGTCGACGACGAGAAGAGCTTCAACTACAACTCGCGTTACAACGGTGGCGCCGAGTTCCAGAAGGGCCGCACGCTGGTGCAGATTCCCGTCCAGACCATCGCGCGGAGCATCGACGTGACCAGGGTGAAGATGCTGGCGATCTTCACGTGCGAGCCACCCAAAGGCCTGACGATCTGGTTCGACGACTTCATGCTCGGGCCAACGCAGACGCAGAAGGTCGATTTCATCCCCTACCACGAGCGCAAGGACCTGATCTCGTCGCTCGACGTCGTCACGCCGCATTTGCCGATGGCGCGCAACCTCGCCGGCGGACCGCTCCCCGTCTTCATGCTCACGGCCGTGCGCTTCGGCCGCGAAGTGCCCGAGATGATGCAGCGCATGGACCTGAAGGTCAGCCAGCTGACGTGGGATCGCGAATGGGGCGCGAACACGTGGGGCTTCGGCGACTTCTACGGCGGCCGCGGGCACAGCGCCGACTGCGCGCTGATGCAGCATTACCTCGACAGCTCGATGCAGGGCCCCGAACGGTTCGGCGCGATGATGATGTACACGCCGCTGGGCTGGAACCGATTCACGGAAAGCGCGCGCGGGATGATCGTCCGGCGCGTCAAGGAACGCGGCGAAGGTCTGGTGATGGTCTTCCCCTTCCCGGGCGACAGGGATCGGCCATGGCCCGAGGACCTGACGGAGGTTTGCGCGCTGATCGACAGTTCGACCGACTGGCTGCGCGACGGCTGCGACGTGCGCAACGCCAACGAAGGCCGCATCGAAGGCCGCAGGTGGGTGAAGACGAAGGAACACCCGATCACCGCCGGCGTGCCGATCGAAGCGCTGCCGTTCAAGGGCATGGAGACGCAGAAATACCGGGTCGCGCCGGGCGCCGAAGTGCTGATCCGGCTCGAGTCGGGCGAGCCGGTGTTGGCGGTCAAGCAGGTCGGCAAGGGCCGCGTGGTCACGTTCGCGACCCGCGCCTTCTCGCTGACGCCGCTGATGAACAGCCCCCAGTCGTACGCGCAGAAGATCCCGTACCGCTTCTGGGAGGCGTGGTACAGCCTGGCCAACCGCTCGCTGCTCTGGGCGGCCGGGCGCGAGTTCAAACGCGAAGGCGCGCCGGTGACGTTGAAGGTGGAAGGTCCGCACGCCGACGAGGCCTTCGCCGTCGACCAGTGGAAGGACGCGGCGGGCAAGGTGACGGACTGGGAACTGCGCTTCACGCCGCCGTCGGCCGATGCGAAGCCCGTCGAACTGAAGGTGCCCGAAGCCGTTCCTGCCGGCCAGCCGATCGCGGTCTCGTTCAGGGCGCAGGAGGGCGCCGAAACGGCCCGATGGATCGCGGTGCTGGGCGAACGGGTCGACGGCCAGTGGCGGACGATCGAGTCGATTCCGATTCCCTCGGCGAAGGGCGAGAACGGAAACGGAGCGACGGTCGAGCTGCCGACGACGCGTTTCCGCCAATACATGGCGAACATCCGCGTCGAGGCGCGCGTCGACGGCAGGCTGGTCGCGCAGGGCAAGGCCGAGACGATCGTCACGCCCAGGCCCGTCTGGGACGACTACGAAGTCCACACCTGGCTCGAGTTCGGCCTGCCGTTCCTCCGCGACTTCGAGATGACGCGGATGCGGGAATTCGGCCTCACCGCAAATACCAGCGGCCCGCGCGACGACGATGCGTCCAGGAGCCTCCTGCGCGGCGGAATGCGCGTCCACGGCTGCGGCTTCACGCAGGGCCTGCACGCGAAGGACATCGACGCGGCCGAAAAGCGGTACCGGCAGACCCAGGACAGGAAGTTCCTGATCCGCAATCCGTCCTACGGCGACGCGGCCTTTGTCGAGAAGGAACGCAGGGACGTGATGGAGTCGGCGCGGCAGATCTCGAAGTTCGGCGCGATCTCGATGATCCTGAGCGACGAGACGGCGCTGACCAGCTACACGCGCGAGTTCGACTACGACGAGCACCCCGGCATCCTTGCGGCCTTTCGGGAGAAACTGCAGAAACGTTTCGGCGGGATCGCGGCGCTGAACGATGCGCTGAAGACGTCCTTCAAGTCCTTCGACGAGATCCAGCCGCCGACGGGCGAAGAGGCCAGGGCGAACCGGCAGTTCGGACTCTTCAACGAGTGGCGCGCGCACAACGACGATGGGTGGACCGGCGCCTTCGCGATGTACGGCGAGGCGATGAAGTCGGTGTACCCGGAGGCGCGGTTGAGCGTATCCGGCTCGCAGGAACAGGCGGTCTTCAACGGGATCGATTGGGCGAAACTGACGCCGACGTTCGGTGCGATTTCCGGCTACGGCGGCCGCTTCCAGGAACTCCAGCGGCTCAGCTTCCACCCCGGCGGCCTGCGCTCGACGCCGTGGGGCGGCTATGGGCGCAGCGGGCGCTCGGTCGATCACCAGCTCTGGTCGAGTCTCGCGATGGGCGGCAGCGGAATCGGGCTCTTCTGGTGGTACTCGCTGCGCAACGCGGACCTGACCTTCTGCAGGTCGGGCCAGGACTACCGGCGCGTGATCGCCGAAATGCGCAACGGCACGGCCAAACAGTACATGCTCGCGACACGCCACTTCACGCCGGTGGCGGTGCTGTGGAGCGCCAACAGCCAGCGCGCGGCCTGGCTGGTCGGGAAGTACGAGGAGTTCAAGAAGGTCGAGGACGAGGCGCTGAAGGCGCTGTATGCGGCAGAGTACGATCCGTACTTCGTATCCGAGACGGACGTCGCCACCGGCGTCTTGGAGAAACGCGGGACCAGGGCGCTGGTGCTGCCGATGACGCTTTCCATCGGCCAGGGCGCGAAAAAGGGCGGCCTGGCCGTGCTGCCGGCCCTGCAGAAGCTGGTCGCGGGCGGCGGCGCGGTGATCGCCACGCACGAGCCGGCGATGGACGAGTTCCTCCAGCCGGCCGCTTTGCCGGCTGACCTCAAGGCCAGGATCGCGATGCCGGGCGCCGACAGGAAGCGTCTGGCCGATGCGCTGGCGAAGTCCGGCGCCAGGCCGTGGGTCCGCGTGACGCGCAAGGACGGC
>Ga0073932_1007111_pt1 | contig 11028 bp, 9 predicted proteins | sample DewCreD2012metaG_FD_76967 | JGI IMG/M metagenome (GOLD analysis project Ga0073932, IMG submission 76967) | Hot spring sediment bacterial and archeal communities from British Columbia, Canada, to study Microbial Dark Matter (Phase II) - Dewar... ...
CTTCGATCCATACAGAATCTTGAGAGCATTCGGGCTCCGGATTCCCGCCCTGATGAGGCGCTTTTGCACCACATTGGCGTCGGCGGGCGAGGCCGGAATGGCGTTGCCGATCCTTTGCAGCAACTCGCGGAAAGCCAAACTGGGATGCGCCGGGGCTTGCTCCTGCACGGTCATGCCGACGCCCGTCACCCGCTCGATGGCTTCCTTCGGCTTGACCCACAACTTCATGCCGACCAGGGCGACCACCGCCATCACGCAGGCAAACACCAGAGCAGCCAGTAGGAGCGGCATCGTTACACCTCGATGGAAACAATCTTCTTAATCACCAGAAACCCAGCCAGTTGCAGCGCCAAGGCGACGCCCATCATAATCTGTCCCGTCTCGTCGGTGATGAAAAACTGAACGTATGGCGGGTTCACGAAAAACATCAGCGTCGCCACCGCCATAGGAATGATGGAAAGCGCCGTGCCGGTCATGCGTCCGTGGGCGCTGATGGCGCGAATCCGCCCGCGCAACTTGAACCTTTCCCGGATCACGTAGGCCAGCTTGTCGAGAATCTCCGCCAGGTTGCCGCCGGTGCGCTTTTGAAGCAACACCGCCGACACGAAAAAGTGCACATCGAGCAGGGGCACCCTCCGGGCGAGCTTTTGCAGCGCCAGGTCCAGCGGCATGCCCAGGTTGTGCTCTTCGAAGGTCCTCCGAAACTCGCCCGCGAGCGGCTCCTGAAATTCCTTGTGAATCATCTCCAAAGAAACGGCGAATCCGTGGCCGGCGCGCATCGAGCGGGCCACGAACTCCAGACTCTCAGGAAACATCTCCTCGAACGCCCTCAGCCGCTTGCTGCGCTTGCGCAACACCAGCAGCACGGGGACCGAACCCAGCGCCGCGCCCACCGGCAGCGCCAGCCCCCGGAAACTGCCCGGCGCGGAGTACCAGATCACCACGAAACCCGTCAAAAACAGCGCCAGGCAGGCATGGATCAGCCTCGGCACGCGCCACCGCAGTCCTGCTTGCTCAAGCAGCGCCGCCAGCCGCTCGGTGAGGTTCATCCGCTGGAGCAGTTGCAGGACGAATTTGCCGGTGACTTTGTCTTCCTGGGCCAGCAGCGCCGGTTCTTTCGACTTGTGCCTGCCTTTGCTTTTCTTCCCCGACGGCGTGTCGAGCAGCCGGCTTTTGACCTTGTCGGCGTCCGCGGTTTTGAAAGCCCGCGAGACCACGAGCCAGATGCCCAGGCTGACTACCCAAAGCACTACCGCGATCACCACGTACAGGGCCATCTCAAACCTCCACCACCTCGTCGAACAGGTCGGACCTGAGGCGAATGCCCGCCGCGAGTAGCTTTTCCCAGAATTTCGGCCGGATGCCGGTGGCGGCGAACCGCCCGATCACTTTGCCTTCCGGCGACAAACCTCGCTTTTCGAATACGAAAATGTCCTGCAAAGTGACGATCTCGCCTTCCATGCCGGTGACCTCCGTAATGCTCGTCACCCGGCGTGAACCGTCGCTCAACCGCGCCGCCTGAACCAGCAAATGGACCGCGCTCGCAATTTGCTGCCGGATCGAGATCAGTTGCATGTTGGCGTTGGCCATCGAAACCATGACTTCCAGTCTCGATACGGCGTCGCGCGGCGAGTTGGCGTGAATCGTGGTGAGCGACCCGTCGTGGCCGGTGTTCATGGCCTGCAACATGTCGAGAGCCTCGGCGCCGCGAACCTCGCCCACGATAATGCGGTCCGGACGCATACGCAGGCTGTTGATCAGCAGCTCGCGCTGCCGCACCGCCCCCTGTCCCTCGAGGTTCGGGGGGCGGGTTTCGAGGCGCGCCACATGCGGCTGCTTCAACTGCAATTCGGCGGCGTCTTCAATCGTCACGATCCGTTCCTTCGGGTTAATGAAGTACGACAGCGCGTTGAGCAGCGTCGTCTTGCCGGCGCCGGTTCCGCCCGAAATGATGATGTTCAGGCGCGCTTTCACCGCCGCTTCGAGCAGCTCCATCATCCCCGCCGTGAGCGCCTTGCGCTCCACCAGGTCGGGCGGCATCAGCTTGTCCTGGCTGAAACGCCGGATCGACAGCAGGGGCCCGTCGAGCGCCAGCGGAGGGATGATGGCGTTGACGCGCGAGCCGTCCGCCAGCCGGGCGTCCACCATGGGCGTGGATTCATCCACCCGGCGGCCAACCTGCGAAACGATCTTGTCGATGATCCGCAGAAGGTGCGCGTCGTCGCGGAAGGTCACCGACGTCAATTCAAGCAGCCCCTTGCGCTCCACATAGACCTGCTTGTGGCCGTTCACGAGGATGTCGGAGATGGTGGGATCTTGCAGCAATGGCTCAAGAGGCCCGAGCCCGAACACTTCGTCCAGCACTTCGTCACAAATCTGCTGCTTTTCGAGCGAGCTTAGCAGCGTCGGCTCGGAATCGATGAGCGCGATCAGCGCCTGCCGCACCTCGGTGCGGATGCGCTGATTATCGATCGAGGCCAGCGCCTCCAGGTTAATCTTGTCGAGCAGCTTGCGGTGCAGCGTGAATTTGAATTCCTGGTACTCGGGCCGCAAAGCGGCCTTGGGCCTTCCGGAATTCTTCAGGAGCCTCTGCTCCCAGCTCATCTGTTGTTGCGGCGCGCGCTGATCAACGGGCAAAATCATGGCTAATCTTCACACCTAGGATTCGGAGAGCGCGGGTTGCATCAACGCTCCCCCTTTCTTCCCATCCGCGGGCGCCAAGCCCGCCAGTTTCGTAGCCAGCCCCTGGATCGCCCTCCCGAGTTCCGAATCGCCGTCCAGCGGCTGGCCCAAGGTGACCACGCGGTGCAGCGAAAAGTAGTCGTTCGGGAACTTCGCGAAGATCGGGCTGTTGAAAATCTTTTCTATGTCGGAGCCGGCCAAGCCGTCCCTCCGGCTGGTCCGGTTCAGCAGAATCTTGAATTGCTCCTTGCCGATTCCTAACTGCAACAGCAGGTTCACGGCTTTGCGGGTGAGATGCAGGCTCGCCAGCTCAGTGGTGGACACGACGAAAGCTTCGTCGGCTTCCGTAACGCCGAGCAGGCTCATCCGCTGGAAGACCGTCGGCAGATCCAGGACCACCCAATCGTACATCAGGCGCGCATAAGCCAGAACCTCATGCAGCCGCATCGGGTCGGGCGTCTGATTGCGAGGCACCTCGGGCGCCGGCAGGACGTCCACTCCCCCGTGGTTCACCGTGAGCTCGCTCCATACGGCGGGATTGAGCGGCTCCTCCCGCTCCAGAGCGTCGAGCAGCGAATGCTTGTGGTTGAGCTTGAGACAGAATCCGATGGTGCCGCCCATCAAATCGCCGTCCACGAGCAGGATCCGCTTGCCGTCGGTGTTCCGCAGGGCGTAAGCGGTTTGCGTGGCGAGCGTGGAAGCGCCGGAACCTGGCTTGGCGCTGGCGAAACATACGACTTTGCCCAGCTCTGGCTCCACGCCAGGGTCCGGGGCGCGCAGGCGGCGGATGCGTCCCGCCGCTTCCTGCATGGTCCCGGCTTCCAGCGGCAAATAGAGAAACTCGGTGGCGCCCGTGCGAAGCGCCGACAGGATGGCTTGAGGATCGTTGTGCGTGTGCAGCCCGACCACTTGAACCGGGGGCCGCGCGTTCGCCGCCGCGCGGATGATTTCGCCCGCCGCTCCGAAATCCGTCGCCACATCTAAGGCGACGACGTCCGGCTTCAACTGCCGCAACCTGAGGTCGAGCGTCTGAAGCGGCGGATAAGACTTGAGATCAGCCAGCACCTGGAAAGCCTGCGATTGCGCGCCAAGGGCGGTAAACGCCTGCGCGATTTCGCGGTTGGGCGAAATCAGCAGCGCGTTCAGAGGTGCGTCCCAATGCGGCATCCGCGGTCCCATCGTCTCTGGAACAACTCGTTACTGCTTCGACTTGCGCGCGGGCGCGGGCTTCGCCGCGGCCGCCTGCCTGGCTTTGGCGTCCTGCACCGGCTTGTCAAACGCCGCTGGGTCCATCATCAGCTTCGGCATTTGCAATTCCGGCTTGGGATCCCCCGGACGCAGCGGCTCGGCAATTTCCGGCGTCACGAGCACAACCAACTCCGTCTTCTGTTTCCGCTCTTGTCGGCTCTTAAACAACGCTCCCAACACGGGCACGTTCGCCAGGCCGGGAATCCGCTGGATGCTGTCGCTCACCCGGTCGTCCACCAGCCCGCCGATGGCGAAGCTCTGCCCCGGACCGAGCTCGACGTTCGTTTCCAGGCGGCGCGTGGCTAGCGCCGGAATGGTGAATCCGGAAACGGACACCGAGTTGGCCAAGTCGATGGTGGACACCTCGGGGCGAACGAACATCTTGATCGTTCCGTTAGGAGTCAGGTTGGGCAAGAACGTCAGCCGGATTCCGAACTCCCGGAACTGGATCGTCACCGCTCCCGCGTTCGAGCCCCCCTGAATCACCGGAACCGGGAACTCGCCGCCCACCAAAAAGCTGGCCTCTTTGCCGTTCGTGGTCACCAGGTTCGGCTCGGCCAGAATCTGCAACAGATCCTGGTTCTGCAAGTTCTTGATAAATGCGGCCAGGTTCAAATCCGGCCGGAACATGAATACGTTTAGCGCGTCGCTCAGGGTAATCGTGGTATCCGAGGCGCCGCCGGGCTGCAAGCTCGGGAAGGTGCCGGAGTTGAACTGACCGGTAGTCGTGCGGCCTAAGTTATTCCCAGCGCCGGTCGAAAGGATATTGACTCCGAACGCCCTCCCCGCCGAGCGGTTCAGTTCGGCGAACTTGACCCGCAATACGATCTGGCGGTCTATGGGCGCCTGTGGAAGCTGGAGGTTGTTCACCACGCTCTTGGCCAGCGGCGCGACCACCGCCGCCGCCCGCTCCGCCACCTCTTTGCTTGACACCGTGCCCACCAGCGTCACGGAATCGCGCGCCGACTGCACCCTGATGTCTTCGTTGGGAAAGGTCTCTTTGAGCAGCCGCTTCACCGGCTCCAGGTTGTGCTCCACGGTGATGTTGTAAAAGGTCCGGTGGCCGTTCTTGGCCCAAATGACAACCGTGGCCGCGCCGTGCGACTTGCCGTGCAGCAGGATTTCCCGCGTGGTAACCGCCACGGCGTCGACAATGGCAGGGTCGCTGGTGGAAATCTGCCGCACGTCGGCCGGGTAGTCGAGCACGACGCTCTTGCCCACGGTGATCTTCAGATCCTCTGTCGTGGTCTCTGCCCTGGCGTAGCCGGCGTAACCGGCCGCCCAAACCGCCAAGGCGATCAGCCATCCTTTCCTCGTTTTCATTGGTTGGTCCCCTTGCTGCTCACAACCTCAACCGTCTTCGTGTTGCCGCGGATCACGACGACTTCGTCGGGCGGCGGCGGCGCCGGCTTGGCCACCGCGACCACCGGCGGGGGCGCAGGCGGCGGCGCCGGGGCGGCGGGACGCGCCTTCGGCCGCGGCGCTTCGTCTCCTTCGGAGGCTTTCGGCTTCACCTTCACGCCGTAAAGTTCCGCCACCCGGCGGCCTCGCGTGGACTCGATTCCCTGGTCGGACGCGTTGCGGAGCACAAGCTGAATTCGCCCTTCGTTGTTGGCAAGCGTCAGCGTTTCAGCTTGCTCCGGAGTCACGAGCAGGGTCACGGTCGGGGCGTTGATCGCCTGTCCTTTAGCATCCGCCTGAACGTTATGCCCGGCGGACAAGACCAAAATGTTCTGAAGAACAGTGGTCGTGATCGTGTCTTCGCCGGAGGGCGGCCGTCCGGTGACGAGCACATCCACACGCATACCGGGCAGGACGAAGCCCGAAACCCCCACCACGTCGTTCACCCTTACCGCCACAGCGCGCATGCCCACCGGAATCACCGGAGCGATGCCCACACCGCTGCCCCGGGCAGCCAGGCGGCCGTCCAAGATGGGCTCTTCCGGCAGAATGTTACTGATGACCGGACGGTCCACCACCTCTTCCACCTTGGAGAATCCACCCTTGGGGAAGTGGGCCGCCGGAATCTTGACGATATTGACGTCGGCGGGCTTGACGGTCACCCCGACGGGCAGCGCCTTCGTAGCCACCACCAGATCCTTCATGTCCGTTTTTTGGGGGCTCGGCTTGCCGCTCCCAGCCCGGGCGGTCATCTGGTAAAAAATGCTGGAGACCACCAGCGCAAATACCAGGCTGATCCCTAGTACGGTCAGAAACCTGCGGTCCATAACGCTTTCTCCTTCACTGCCTCGTCCGGCCAGCCATCCCGGACACTCACAACTTCTCCACCAACGCCAACGCTACCCCGATGCCTATGGCCGGCGCATAGGGAATCGGCTCAGCCCATGCTTTCTGAGCGTCACCGCGGGACCAGGCGAGCCTTCGATAGCCAAGCACCGCCAGAGCCCAGACCCCGCCGGCTGCGGCCACCCACAGGGCGGCTTTGACCAGCAACACCGGGCCTAGTGCCGCCCCAACCCCGGCCATCAGCTTCACATCGCCTCCGCCCATCCCGCCCAGAACATAAAAGACCAAAAAAACGGCGAATCCGCATACTGCGCCCAAGAGCCCCCAGCCGAGGCCCCGCCAGCCCGCGTCGAAAGCCTGCATCGCAAGTCCGGCGAGAAACGCCGACAGAGGAATCCAGTTGGAAATCTGCCGCCGCCAAAGGTCTTCAGCCACAGCCGCCAGCACCAGCGGCATCACCACCAGGATTTCCCAGCTCACCGTCGCCTCCCGGTTGACCGTGCGCGGGCGGTTGTCTTCGACATCTCGGGCATCCTGCCTTTCCTTCGGCAAAGCTACGGGTTTTCATTAGGGGTTTGCGGCCACCTAAGGGCAGCCACATCCCGCCCTCCGGCGATCCCCTGATGGTGGCGGACGAACAAGATGGCAAACTGATCGTCATAGACCACCCGCCATTGGGACTCGCGTTTCAAGACGCTCGCCAGGGGCCAGTCGACAGGAATTAGAACGGCGTTAAAAGCCCATTTTTCAATAAGATGCTGCCAATTGTGGCGAGCCGACCACAGATCCAGGTACTGCTGACCGATCTCGCGCCCATAGAAGTCGCTGCGCCCGTCGACGAAAACTCTGTGATGGGGATAGAAGCGGAAAATGAGGTAGTCCGCCCACTGATCGGTGGTAAGCAGCCTGGCGTTCCGGATCAGTTCCGGATGGTGATCGGCCGCCTTCACCGGGAAGCGGGCCGAGGGGAAATCCGCCGGCCAGCGCGAGGAATGGTCGGCGAGGAATATCACCAGAACGACCAGTACGGGGAACACGCCCAGGCGCCGCTGTCCGGCGGAGACATCGGCAGCCACTTGTCTCAGAATGCCAGCGATCGATGTCCGCCCGGCGCCGGCTGTCCAACGGTCCCAGTAGCGGTTGGCTTCCGCCGCCACCCAAGGAGCCGCCACCAGCAAGTAGAGAGGAATATGCCGGGCTGAGGATAGCGACATATGCGCCCAGAACAGGATTAACAGCGCTTCGCCCACTTTTCGTTGCGCCAGCAACGACCCGGCCGCGAGCAACCCGGCAACCAGCAGCGCCTCATACTGCATAACGTTTTCGGCGCGGAAGGACGGAGACTGGAATTCGCCGATGGTGGAACGGATCCAGTCCGAGGTGAGATAGCGCGCCACGTGGACGTGCAGTTGGATTCCGTATGGATTCGCCAGCGTGGCGGCGCCGCAGGCGGCGGTTAAGAGCGCGTAGCGGCGGCCGCGGAACCACGCTGCTTTGAAACTCCGGGCCGCCATCGCGCCCTCTATCGCTGACCCCACCGCCAACAGACCGGTGCAGGCGATGAGGGCCAGGAATCCACCGTGCAGGTTGGTCCAGACCACGGTCACCGGGATCAGGATCCACACCCATGGGGTGGGCGCCCGCCGATCCCTGTCCAGAAGCCACAAGGCCGCGGCCATCAGCAGGATCGTGAAAATATGGGGGCGCGCCAGGTAATGCACGGAAGCGCCTCCGGCGGTGAGAGCCGTCACCGCCAGCGCCACGAAGAGATTCACGCCGTCCTGAAGAATGCGAAGCAACACCAGGCAAATGGCCAAGCAGATGATGACGCCGGCGAACAACACATAGAGCTTGAATCCCCCGCCCCGGAACAGCAGGGCGAAAATCACGTCCGCGCCCCACTCCCACGCAAACCACGGCTCGCCCGGCTTCGAGAATGAGAATAGATCCACAGCGGGGATTTTGCCGTGGTCGAGAATGTATTCTCCCGTGCGGATGTGCCAGCCTGCGTCTCCGTCAGCCAAAAGCCCGAGCCAGCCATGCGAGCCGGCGGCGAACAGCCAGAACAACAACGCCACGAACATCACATCGGGGAAAGTGGGCAGGCAAGCTCTCAACCAGCGGCGGAGGCGGCGCGAGGCGAAAGGAGGCGCCACGGCGAGCGGCGTGGATTGGGCTGCCATCAGGACCCCTCGACCGGCTCCGGCTCGCCGAGCGGCTGCTCCAGGTCTTTGGTTAGCCGGGCGCCTTGCAGCGCCAGTTCGAAGCGGTCCCGCACGCCGGCTTTTTCGAAGATGTGCATCAAATGAACCTTGACCGTGCCGGGAGTAATGGACAGCGCCTCAGCAATCTGGCGGTTCTTGAATCCGCGGCAAACCAACTCGACAATCTCCCGTTCGCGAGGAGTGAAGCGGGGGGCGGAGCGCCGGCTGGCGTATCCGGTGGCCAGGCGCGAAAGAGAGCTTTCCATCCAAATTGCGCCGGATATCACGCTCCTGAGACATTCGAGCAACGTACTTACCGGCTGGTTCCGCCTGACAATTCCCCGAATGCCGGCTTGCAGGGCCCGCAGAGACTCCATCTCCCCGATTTCATGGGTCCAAAGAATGGCGTGGGTGGCCGGCGAAACCTCCCGTATCTCGGCGGCCAACTGAAACGCGGAGCGCAACCCGAACGCTTGGTCAATCAGCACCAAGTCCGGCTTCAGCAACCGCACCTCGGCAACCCCTTCAGCGGTGTTGGCCGCCGCGCCACAAAACTCGAATTCGCCACTGGCGCCCAGCACCTTCTTGAGACCCTCGACCACAACCGGCTGAGACTCGCAGGCGTATACCCTGTGCAGCTTCATCCCTTGCACCAAATCCTCAATCGGCAGAACGGGTTAAAGTATTTAGTGCGGATTCGGCGCATTGCCGCCCGCCAATCGGAGGCGCCATCATGCCTGGAGGAGGGCTGGATATGAAGGACACCAATGGCAATTCCCGCGCGCTCAGCGAGCTGTCGCCTGAGGAGGCGCTGTTTCGCGAGGAGGTGCGGCGGTTCGCCGCAGAGGAAGTCGCTCCTCTAGCCCGGCAAATGGATGAAGAGGGACGGTTGCGGCAGGACCTGTTAGAGAAGCTTTTCGCCTTCGGTTTCATGGGGATTGAGATTCCGGAGGCGTTTGGCGGACAGGAGGGATCTTTCTTTCAAACCATTCTGGCCATCGAGCAACTGGCAGAAGCTGACCCCTCTATAGCAGTAGTGGTCGATGTCCAGAATACCTTGGTTAACAATGCCATACGCCGGTGGGGCTCCCCGGAACAAAAGGCGCGGTATCTGCCCAGGTTGGCGGCTGACACGGTGGGCGCATTTTCGCTCTCCGAAGCGGGAGCCGGATCGGATGCTTTTGCGTTGGCCTGCCGCGCCGAACAACGGGCGGGCGGAGATTACCTGTTGACAGGGCAGAAGTTGTGGGTCACAAACGCAGCAGAAGCGGGGCTTTTCCTGGTGTTTGCCAACCAGAATCCGGCTGAGGGCTACCGGGGCATCACTTGTTTCTTGGTGGAACGCCGCACCCCCGGTTTTCATGTGGGGAAGAAGGAGAACAAGCTCGGCATCCGCGCTTCCTCGACCTGCGAGTTGATTCTTGATAATTGTAGAATAAGTTCCGACCAAGTCCTGGGCAATCCGGGGCAAGGATATAAGATCGCCATGGAGTCGCTGAACGAAGGGCGCATCGGGATCGGGGCGCAAATGGTGGGCTTAGGCCAGGCGGCGCTTGATCATGCAGTATCCTACTCATTGCAAAGAAAGCAGTTCGGGAAACTGATCGGAGACTTTCAAGGCGTTCAGTTTCAGCTTGCCGAGATGGCGGCCAAGCTGGAAGCGGCGCGGCTGTTGGTTTACAACGCCGCCCGCTTGCGGGACGCCGGAAAGCCGGTGCAGGCTGAAGCAGCCATCGCCAAGCTGTTCAGTTCCCAGGTCGCCGAGGAGATAGCTTCTACTTCTATAGAAATATTGGGCGGGTTGGGCTTTACGAAAGAATGCCCGGTGGAGAAGCTGTACCGCGACGCCAAGATCGGGCGGATTTACGAAGGCACGAGCAATATGCAGAGATTGACCATCGCCAAGCATCTATTGGGGAAACAGTCCGGAGGCGGGAAACGTCCTCCCAACAAAGGAGTCTGATTGCCGATGTGGAAAGTCTGGGTTGGCGTCGTAGCAGTGGCAGCCAGTGTTTGGGCGATGAACAAGGACGAGCCCACGGAGACGGAATCCAAGCCATCATTGAAAAGTTCGCCGCCAAGGAAGCCGAGTTCGCCCGGGCGCGCGAAAACTACACTTATCGTCAGACGGTGCGCATTCAGGAATTGGATGAAGGCGGGCGCCCGGGCGGCAAGATGGAGATGGTGTCCGATATCATCTTCTCGCCCGAGGGCAAGAGGACCGAACGGGTGGTGCACGCCCCGCCGAACTCGCTCCGCCGCATTCTGCTCACCCCTGAGGACGAGCAGGACCTGCGGAACGTCCAACCGTTCGTTCTGACGACTAGTGAGATCCCCAAGTACCACATTCGTTATTTGGGGAAGGAAACGCTGGATGAGATACCCTGCTACGCCTTCGCGGTCAAACCTAAGAAACTCGAGCCGGGGCAAAGGTATTTTCAGGGGATCATCTGGGTGGATGACCGGGATCTGCAAATTGTGAAAACCTACGGGCGGGGCGTCGGTTTGATCAAAAAAGGCTCGGACAACCAGTTCCCCAAGTTTGAGACTTACCGGGAGCAGATTGACGGCAAGTACTGGTTTCCTACTTACACCACGGCGAATGATGTGCTGCACTTTCAGACTGGTCCGCAAGCTATCCGCATGA
>Ga0073932_1007114_pt1 | contig 11015 bp, 10 predicted proteins | sample DewCreD2012metaG_FD_76967 | JGI IMG/M metagenome (GOLD analysis project Ga0073932, IMG submission 76967) | Hot spring sediment bacterial and archeal communities from British Columbia, Canada, to study Microbial Dark Matter (Phase II) - Dewar... ...
AATGTCGTACACCCCGTCGCTTACAAACTGCACCTGGTCGGATTCACCGGCGGGTACGCTACCAGTACGTACCAGTTCGGAAACAAGTCCGGTCTGAGAAGGGTTGGGCGCGGTAGAGCCCGTGCCCACCACTGCATATTGATTTAGCGGGATGATGCCGTGGGTGGGCATCAAGCTGGTATAGGTCTGGTCGAGAATCAGATTGTGGATTGGCTGCTCGGCCTCACGCACTACCCGCCCATCTGGCCCAACAATCTGCCAGTGCATCTCATGAGCCTCGAGCCTCACCGTCATGCGAGGCGGGTTCTCGCGGGTGCGCACCTTCATGCGGCGTATTTGGTCGGGGGTTAGAATCAGTGCCTTCATAGCTGCTCCTATGGTAAATCGTAGCTCCAGTTGAGGGGGGGGCTGATGGTCATGCTGTCCAGGGTGTCGTCGGGCAGGGTCTGAACTACTACCACAACGCTGTACGTCCACCCAAGCGGCGGGTCAATGGTCATGCTGTCCAGGGTGTCGTCGGGCAGGGTCTGAACTACTACCACGGCGCTGTACGTCCACCCAAGCGGCGGGTCAATGGTCATGCTGTCCAGGGTGTCGTCGGGCAGGGTCTGAACTACTACCACGGCGCTGTACGTCCACCCAAGCGGCGGGTCAACGGCCATCGGCTCGAGCGTGTCGTCGGGTAGGCTGGACTCAATCACAAGGGGGTCGTATTCCCAATCCTCGGGCGCTTGCAAGGCGATGGGCGCTAGACTGTCCTTTACCTGCACGGGGTACAGGTCGGATCGCACGTTGAGCAGGTAGCCCTCGGCCTGCCACTGGTAGCCAACCTGGGTCACGATGTCCAGCGTCACAGGCGCGGGGAAGGTCTCGAGGGTGTACTCGATGCTGTACTGGTCGCGCTGGGCTCGCATGTAGAGGGTCTGCCGATTTGGAGACAGGTACAGCAATAGCACGTCGCTGTCGGCGGTGGTTTGCAGGGTGATGGCATCGTTGAATACGACAGGATCAACTCCAACAAACGGGCCTCGGTACACATAGCCGCTGCTCAGGGGGTCATACTGCCTAACGTAAATGCTCGAGGGACTCCCGGGCACTTCGTAGGCAAGCACCGGCTGGGCCGCCTGGTCAAAACACAGACTGATGTGCTGGTAGGTGCTGTTGTTGGTCGGGATGTCCTGCACATAGGCCCATCCGGTTGGCCCCTGGCGGTACAGTTTGACCGTTCCCTCGGTTTTGGTGACTGCGTAGGGCGTGGAAAACAGCGTGCTAAAACCCCCAGCGGTGACGCCAATCTCGGTCGGCCCCATTGTTTTTGAGACTTCCGGCGCAAAACCTTCCGCTGCTCCGTTACGAGGGTAAACTTCCACACCTCCGGTGACGCCCTCGCCCAATCGGTAAAGGAATTCCAGCTTCATGCCTCGCTCGAGCCATAGCGGTCGAAAAGTCTCGATAAACACAAGTTCGTTGGCGCTGGTGTACAGTGCGGCCTCGGTGACGCGCACCGGCGCGGCGTTGGGGTCGGCGCTGGGTTCAAACACCGCTCTCAAGTAAATCTGGCCGTCATTTAGCGTGTACTGGCAGGGCTGCTCGAGGCCCAACGGCGCGGCCAATGCGCTTCCTGGTGGGTTCGGGGTTTTGGTGGCGTCATTATAGCCGCCATCTCCAAGCCGGAGTGTGTAGGACTGCTCACCACAGGGCGCGGAAAGTGGCATATTGCACCTAACCTATCACCCTGGCGTGCGTGACGTAAACCTCATATCGCACACCGGCGGGCCTGACGCGCTCGAGTTCCTGCCCCAGCTCGCCATAGGTGATGAGTGGCCGCCTGGGTAAGCGCACACGGTAGCGTTGAATGCCTGAGTCATGCCCTCCAAGGTTGCGCGTCCCGTCTAGCGGTGGCCCCATGCGACTGGCCGGTATCGCGCTGGTGAACCCGTCGCTGATGCTCACCGGACATCCACAGATAGCCCGTAGATGGGCCTCGAGGGCCTCGCGGGTGGTGTATTTGCCCGATGCCAGGGCGAGAATCCGGGCCTGTAGAGACTCGTAGCTCTCGCCTGGGAATGCCTGCACCCCGAACTGCACCGCGTGTTGTTGCAGTAACAGAGGGGGTGCGGTGCGGGGGTCTACCGAGTCTACAAGCTCGCCTGGCAGGGCAAAACTGGCCGCGTCAAAAATCTGCTTTATGCGGTTGCCATAGGGCAACCAGGGCGGCAGGTTCCAGTTCCGCTTGTCCGGCGGGATGTCATATATGGCGTTGAGGGATGTGGCCGAAAAAATCTCATCAGGTTGAGGCGGGCGGCTTGCCACTACCGTAAAGGGGCCGGTAAAGGTCAGGACGGTTTGATACACCCTGGCCCCGTCCCACGGGTCGTTGATAAAGTCGGTCAGGGGTTGCGGTGGGTGGCCGGTGCGCACCAGGTTGACAGCGGTCACGTCGTCGCTGGCCCTGAAGTGAAGCAGGGTCTCCCCCGAGTCCAGCCGGTACAGAAAAAGCTCGCTCATTGCGCACCTCGATACTCAAAGGTAATGTTCAGGGTTCCCAACACGGCGCGGCGGTCGCCTGCGATGGGCACGTGTAAAGTGCCGCTGGGTACGTTGATCCAACCCCCTGGCGGGTCTTGGTAGCGCGTGACCGTCAACAGGGCGCGGTACAGGGTGGGGTCGGCCTCGAGGATGACCGACTGCAAGCGGTCGGCAAAAAAGTCCTCGCCGTTCTGCATGGCGGCCATAAACTGCCCTGCAATCGCCTGAGCGCGGGTTACGGCGGCCCCGTCGCTGCCCCACAGGGTCAGGTTCAGGTCAATCGTCACTTCCTGTACCGTGATCACATGCACAAACACACCGGCGGCCCGTGCGTCCCCTTCCACAGCCTGCTCTACAGCCTGACGCAAGGCCAGCGATACCCCCCCTGGCCGGTAGCACAGTAACCACACATGGCCGGGCGGGACGCTATTGCTGGTCATGCAGTCCAGGACTCGAGCATCCGTCAATCGGTTGCCCCCGCTGTTGGCACTGAGAGCAGCTTCCACAATGGCCCCGTATGTGCCCTTGGCTAGAGTGCGGATGTAAGCCTGAAAAGCCGCCTGGCGTTCCTCCGGCGCGGTGGCATCCCGTCCACCCGTAAACGGGTTGGGGTTGTTGACCGCCTCCACCCCTGGCACGCTGTTGACTAGCAAGGTTACGGTTTGAGCGGGAAAATTGCCGATGGTTCCAGGGTTCAGGGCGCGGGCCGCGACGGTGGCGCTGGTCTCGCCTGCAAGCAGGGTCACATCCACCAACGTCTCGGCAAACTCCCCGTTGATGGCCTGGGCGCGGGTTCCGGCGGGTATCAAATAGTTTTGTGGCGCGGGGGTGGCCCGGCTAAAGACAAGTTGACCCTGGGCGGTAGCGGGCTCGGGAAAATCCAGCCCAAAGGCAGAGTAAGCGGCGCGGTTGACGCCCTCCTCGAGGGCCTCCTGAAACCCTGCGCTGAGTTGCTCCACCTCAAAGCCCACCGCGTCAAAAAAGGCTAAAAGTACGTCCCCCGGCACGGTGGGCGGCTCCAGCCCGCTCACGTACCAGAACCACCGCTGCATCGCGGCGACAGCTTCTTCTTTCGTGCGAAAGGTGCTCATAGGTTCAGGCTAACCGTAAACGTCAGTATCTCGCTCGGCGGGATGGGCTCGAGGCGAACGTCATAGCGTACCGCCTTCCCATCATACTCACCCGTCACGTCCACCGAAACCACGTCGGGATCGGATAAAAGGGCGCGTTTGAGTTCGGCGGCTCCCAATGAAATACTCCAGTCGTCCACGACATAGGCTAAATAATCCCTGATTCTGCACCCCCAATCCGGCCAGCCTGGAAGCTGGCCTGGATAGGTTGCAATGAGGCGGTACAGGCGGCCCATCAGCTTGTTTAGGCCGGTCTCCACAGTGAGGGCAGTGGCGGACTCCGGCGGGGGCACGAGCAGGTCTCCCGTCTCTCCAAGGCTCAGGGTCGGGCGCTGCCATGCCACATCCCACCCGTAAACGTCCTCTGGGCGCGTCACACGGCTAAAGGGCAAAGGCACTTTCAATGACTCCCCCCACCCCACCACCCGCAACCCCTGGGCGCGGTAGGGCGCGGGGTCGTCCACCAAATAGGGATAGTCCAGTCGGTTGTTCTCGGCTACCTCCGCCCACCGGCTGCCGTCTCCAAGGTGGCGCTGGGTAAACGTCACGATGGTATCGCCTGGCTGTACCACGGCGGTAATGCCCACGCTGCCGATACTCAACTCAGACACGGCGGTTGCCTCCTGGCAGGTTGCCTAGCTTGGCATTAAATCGGCTGGCCCACCCGAGGGCAAGCTGGCCGTTGCGCAACGTAACGGTTGTTTTTACGGGTATCCCCAACAGCGATATTTCCCGTGCCCATTGCAACACGGCTACAGTTTTCCAGTCTCCTGTGCCAAGGCGCTCGAGCCTCACCGTATACCTGAGTAACGCACCAAGTAACGGGATGGCCCCTCGAGCCTGCGCGTTGCCACTGAGCCGTAGTTCCGAGATGGCATTGGTGAGGTGGGCCTTGGCCTGCGCGGTGGTGTAGTTCGGCAGGGTCAGGTTCGTGCCCCTGATCCAGTCCACCGATTGACCGGCTCGTAGGCGTGTGTTGATCTGGCTGCTGAGGCTTGCAAGGTCGCTAACAAAGGTCGCGGTGGCCGCGCCGGTGATGGCCCCGCTCGAGACGGCCACACCGAGGGTTGCGCTGGCCTGTGCGCTGTTACGAATCGCCTGGGCCTGGGTCTGGGCTTCCTGGGCCTGCTGGATGCTCGAGGCTGCCACCTGAGCCGCCTGTGCCTTCTCCTGCGGGGTCTGGTCGGCTATTTGGGTGCGACGGATTTGTGCGCAAAAAGGTTTCAAACTCACTCAGCACCTCCAAACGTAAGGGCAAACGATAGGGGCAGCGTTTACAGCCACGTCTAGGACAGCGTTTACAGGGGGTTTTAGGCAGGGCCATTGCATAGTTCTCCCTTCTAGCTATCGAAACATTCAGCACATACGCTCTGAATCACAACGTCGGGATTGTCATAAAGGGCTCGCTGCCGTGGATTCTCCACAACGCTGTTTAGCGGCCTGACCGCAATGAGGCGCAGGTTGTAACGCTCCACAAGCGGGGTCTGGTTGCTGCGTTCGCCCAACGGGACAAGCTGCGGGACTACCACCCACGACCGTTCGGTGTACAGGTCGTGGAATTCGAGCTGCAACATAGGGCGTTGCGCTCGGCCCCGCTCGAGGTTCTGCTGCAAGTAGTAGCGGATAAAGGCCTCGAGGGCTCGCTGCAACTGGTAGCCATCCAGCAACCGGCCCCGTATCTGCACCGGCGTGAGCGGAAACACCCCCGAAAGGTCGTATTCCGGCGGGCTGTAACCCTGCTCGTCTGCCACATTCCAGTTACGCGCGGGCAGCACGCCTACCCTGGCGGCTTGCTGGGGGCGTAGGGTCTGGGGTGGGACAGGCAAAATAAACTGTCCGTCGGCTCCGGCTACAGGGTGATTGGGTACGGGGTGGGGCTTCCCGTTCTCAGTGATGCGCAAAACGTAGGCCTGATTGTCAAGGCGGCGCTGGTGGTTGGCGGTAGGGCGGGCCATGCCCTTAGCCTATATCCCTCAGCCTGCTTTTACACGACCCCCTGGCCTGGGCCTGATCTGGCCGGTGACGGTGAGGGGCGCGGGCAGGGGTTGGCCGCCTGGGATAGCAAGGACTCCGGCGGGTATGGTGACTTCTACGGGGTCGTTCTCACGGGCCACCGCCTGGGTTCCACCGGCAAGCTCCACGTCCCCGTCCAAAACAAAGCGGTTTTGCTCCATCCTGAGCGTGATATTGCCGTTGGTAATGCTGACTTCCCCGCTGCCGTTGATGTGGATGTTGAGGCCCGAAGCAAGCTCGAGGTACACGTCGGCGGGCTCCCGTTCGGGCGGTGTCCAGTCCACCCGCTCAGTCTCCCCAAACAGGTCGCCCTTCCTGCGGGTGCGTTTGCGTGGGGTGCGGCTGTTGTTGCGGCTCGAGCAAGCAATTTTGAGCAGCGAGCCGTCGGGTAGCACGTGTTCTTCATCGCCATTGCTCCGGCGCAACGAGTAGGCCCCGTTGGGGTGCTGCTTCAAGGTGGCCCTGGGGTCTGCCTGTAGCAGCTCGTGAGGTATCAGGTTGGTGGCGGTGTCGGGCAGGGTACGCAACCACACCCCTGACCGGCGATCATCGGCATAAAACGCCACGAGGCCAAACTTCCCTGGTGCAACCAGGGCAAATTCCTCTTCCGGTAGCCGGATTTTGGCTCCGGTGGCGGCAGTCAGGTTAGGCAAAAGCACGCTCACGGCGTACTCGAGCGGGTGAACGTCAAGTACCTGCGCTAAGTGGATTCCTCGCAACATCACGGCTCCTTATCGGCCAGCTTGCGGTAGGTCTCTGAACCCACCCTTGCAAGGCTGAGGCCCTTCGCAAACCATTGCGGATCGCTGTACACCTCCACCGGCAAACCCCGCTCCACCCCAAACGCCGATTGGCCTCCGGTGGCCGGATTCCACGATAGCTGACGGCTGTAAATGTGATACTCGGCCATTTTGTTGGTGTGCCATAGGTGGGGCCCCCGTAGCCGCTCCCCAATACGCACCCACGGCATCAGGGGAGTGGTAATCGTGCCCTGGGCCATTTCGTGCAGGCGGTTGTGCTGCACTGCAAGCCTCCAGGTCATGCGCTCTATAAAGTCCTCGAGGCTCTCCTTCCGGTAGGCGGCGTTTTCGCTGTGCAACAGGTTGGTTCTGACTTTCATTGGGCGCAGCCCAAAGGTTTTATAGCTTTGCTCGTTGGCTATCACAGTCCCCAGCGCCCACAGCATCATGTCGGTGGCAAACGATACCCCTGGGTACAGCATGAAAAAGTTACGAATGAGGCTATCGTTGCGCTGGCGGCTTGAGGTGTTCACAACTCCAAATATCTCGTTCAGGGTGTGTACCCGTAGCTTATTCCAATCGTTGAAAACTACCCGTACTTTCCCGCCTTCAGGCACGCCATACGGGTACGGCGCAGGTCTCCAGCGCAATACGTTTGTGCCCGCAAGGTTCATGTCCCATTTTCGTCCTGGGTTGGCTTCCTGTTTGAATGTGCCAAACAAACGGGTATCAGCGGTAGTGTAAAGCTCCTGTAGGGGGGCCTCGAGAAAACTGCCGATAATCTCCAGGTGTGAGCCCTCGAACTGGGTAAGCGCGTGCTGGTAGGGTGCTACCGCGTCCAGGCCGGTAAAGTCCAGACTGATGAGGCGCTCGAGGCTCAGGTCAAAATTGCTGTAAATGCTCTGCCGCATGGCAACTTTCTTGAGGTACTTGAACGCAACTTCGGCGCTCTGCCCCTGTTGCTCATCGGGCGTTAGAAAGGTGGTGACGCGGCCCCAACCCTCCACGCTGCCCCAAAACATCCACCATGCCACCGTGTCGCTGGCAAGCAGGTGGGTGAAGCTCGCGGCCTGTACCACACAGTTATAACCATAGCTTTTATCGCTCACCGTCTCCTGCTCACTCAGGCCGGTAATGATCCCATCCAGTACCACTTCCCTCGAGCCCTCCATGCCGTTCCAATTCGACATGACAACGGTGATGTGGTCGCCAATACTCAGCCGGTCAAACCACGAGAGGCGGCTTCCGTCAGCCCGTGTGTACTTGAGGGGCAACTGAATCTGTGCTCGAGCGTAACCGTCGGCAGATAGACTCTCCGATACCGTGACCCCGAGCAGGTCTTTGAGTTCCTCGAGGCCCTCATCGCTTCTCCAGAACACCCTACAATCGCTGTGCATCACGTCCCCTTGTAGTTTGGCAATACAGCCCGAATCAGGCCCCTGGCTGCGCCCTCTATCTGCTCTGCCTTCTCGCGGTTGACCCCCGTGACCTGTATCCGGTCAAGGCCCTGAATGTTTACGTTGATGTCCAGCCGTCCGGCGGGTGCACTGTTCTGCTGAGTCATGCCCATGCTCTCGTACAGGGCTCGCAACTGCGTGATGTAACCCTCGCGCCCACCACCTAGCGATTTGCCTCCCTGAAAAAACTCCATGTGCAGGTGCGGGCCCGTGCTATTGCCGGTGCTCCCCTCGAGACCTATCAGATCGCCCCGCTGCAAACGCTGGCCCTGCCGGACGTTGACCCGCTCCAGGTGCGCAAGGATGACCGTCCGGCCTTCTCCAAGGTCAAGCTCCACAAAGTTCCCGTAGCCCTTGGGGTCGTTCCCAATGCGCTTGACCGTAGCGCCCTCAAACACGTTGCGGATGGGGTCGCCCCCAACCCCCCGCTTTCCAATCGCAAAATCTATGCCTCGGTGCTCTGCTCCAGAGGGATAAAGGCCGGTGGTGGTGATAGCGCTGGCCCCCAATTCGCGGCGGGCGGCCTGTTCGATGGTGACGCGCTCGAGGGCGTTCATCGGTGCGTTGCTGGGCAAAGCACGAGAGCCCTGGCTGCGGGGTATGGCGCGGGCAAACGGGCCTTCACGGTTCAGCCACTGCCGGTACAGGGCGGTGGCTTCGGTACGGTTGGGAATAGTGGCAAAAATATCGGCCTGGGCCACCCGATTGTCCACCCCTGGCTCATAGGACATGAGGCGCTGCATCAGGTTGTTTCGAGCCTGAGCCTGTCCCTGAGCACGGGCACGGGCGGCCTGGCTGTTTGCGCCTTGCAAAGTCGAGGCCCCCTGCTCACCAAACTCGTTGAAAAGCCGGTCTTGCTGGAGGATGTTGCCGATAGCCCGTCCGATGCCTTGCTGGATCAGGCGGGCTACTTCCTCGAGCGAGCCGGTGGTTGCCAGCATTCCACGGCTGAGAATAAGGCGCGTATCCTCGTCCCCTACGTTGAGTTGCCTCGAGATTTGTTCAATCAGGTTGCGGCCCTGCGGGTCAACCTCCAAGCCCTGCCCTTCTTGAAACCGCCCTACGTCACCGGCAGCCCTTCCATAAAGGCTGCCCAAACCGGCCCCCATGATCCCCAAAACCTGCTCACCCTGCAACCCGTATTGCTCCAGAAACATGCTCATCAGTACAGGGTCGCGTAGCTGGCCCTGCATGTTCTGAGCAAGGCGGGCCATCAGTTCGGGCCTCCTGCGGGCTAACTGGAGTGCGTAGCGCATGGCCTGTACTGGGCTTCGGGCGGCCACCTGCCGGTATCCGGCGGCCACGCTCCCCGTCAACCCCAACTGCTCGGCAGTGGGTGCGCGGCCTCCAAAGGTGCGCAGGGCTAACAACTGCAAAGCGGGGTCGTTTTCCCCCGTCACAGCCGAATCAAGGCGGGCCTGGGCCTCGGCTCCCATCGCGCCCTGTAGGGTGCGCGTGCCTACCCCTGCAAGGGCGTTTTGCAGAGAGGCGGCCATCGCAAGCGCGGCGGGTGTGGTGGCAATGCCCCGCTGGTTGATCTCGGTCATTTGCCGCAACAACCCGCTCATGGTGTCGGATTTGGCAATACCCCGCTCTATGCCCTCCGACATGGCGAGCTTGAAGGTCTCGAGGGCCTCGCCTAGCTGCCCCCTGGCAAACGTGCCCCCTACCCCTAACTGCCGCATGATATTGGCGGTGTCGCCCAAGTCCATGCCGGTTGTGCGGGCAAAGGTCAGCCCGCTGATGGTATCTCCCCGCATACCCCCTGGCAGGTTGAGCATGGCGGCAAAGGCGGCGGCCTGGCTTCCCGAAAAACCGAGGCGCTCGAGTTCGGCTCGAGTGCGTCCCTGACGGTTCCGGTCGTAAAACAGGTTGAGAAAGTTTGACTCGGCTCCGTACTGGCGGGCAAGGTCGGCCAGTGATATAGCTTCCTGGCGGGCGGGGTCGTTGTTGCCTCTGAGAGTATTCAATAACAGGTTGAACCCACCGATGGCGGCCCCCGCTACCAGGGCAGGCGGGCCCGCCACACGCAACAAGCGTCCTAGGGGGCCAAGGGCGGCCAACCCCTGCCCGGCAAGGTTGCGCAGCTCGTCTAGCAGGGCTCCACCTACGCGCCCTTCCCGCTCATCTCCTGGGGGTTTTCTTCCGTCGGGCGCGTTGCGATTGCGGTTCTGCTGGGCCAGCTCGCCCTTGGTGGCCTCGAGTTCTTCAGTGAGTTCCTCCAGGGCCTGCCTCAACCCCTCGGTGCGCTCGGGATCAGCCCCTGCCATGGCCGCCCTGTTCAAGTAGGCCCCCAACACAGACAGCCGGGCCTCCAGGCTGCTGATGTCGCTGTAGGTGCGTAAACCCACGCTGCGGGCCTGCGCTGATATTAGGCCTCTTTCCACGCGTGAAAGCAGGGCCTCGGGCGATATGGCCTGTTCTACGTTGACCCTGGCGGCCCTTTTGACCTCGTTGGCAATACTCTCGGCGGCTTGCTTCCATGCCGCTTGCATTTCGTCGCCTAGTTGTTTTACTGAACCGGCGATGTCGGTGGAGGTGGACTCGGCGGCCTCGAGGTCTTTGAGTACCGCGTCCAGGTCGCGGCGTGCCTGCCCTACGCCCTCGGTGCGGACTCGAGTCTGAGCCTCGATGTTGATCCGAATGTCTTTATCGGCCATGCCCTCAGTTTAGAGAAAAGAGGGGGTGTGGGGGAGCTATAATCCCCCGGTTTTTAAACCGGGGATACATGGACTCCCCCACGTGCTCCGAAGGAGCACATAGCATGGTGGGCGGCGGATGTGTGGTAAAATGCCCCTGGGGACAGCGTTCCCTGTGCACCTTTGAAACTTGGAGTAGGGGGTTCCATCGGGTAGTCCGATGGGTAAAACTCCAAACGAACACCCGTGGCAGAGCCAGAAGCATTGCGCTCGCCTGCCGATACGGAGTCAAGGTCTTTCTGGGCCTGGACGGGGCCTTCGGGGGAGACCCCGAGAAGCCCCGGACTTTAGTCCGGGGAGTCGTCACGCTGAGACTATGACCCCGCTAAACAACGAAGAGGGATACATCGTAATCGTGCGATTCAAACGTATGCGCGAGGCCGAGCGTCGTTTTTGGCAGGCTCGAGCCGAACTTTGGAAAAACATCCGCAACATGTTTGGGTGGTA
>Ga0073932_1007117_pt1 | contig 11012 bp, 4 predicted proteins | sample DewCreD2012metaG_FD_76967 | JGI IMG/M metagenome (GOLD analysis project Ga0073932, IMG submission 76967) | Hot spring sediment bacterial and archeal communities from British Columbia, Canada, to study Microbial Dark Matter (Phase II) - Dewar... ...
CCGGGTCTGCTTCTGCTCGACCGGCGGCGTCGGCCCGGGCGGCGTGGGGCCGGGCGGCTGGGGTCCGGGGCCGGGCGGAACCGGCGCGGGACCAGCGCCAGGGGGTGTCGGGCCTGGGCCGGGCACGGGCGCCGGCAGTGGGATCGCCGCCGGAAGCATGATGAAGCCAGAGTCCAAGTCGATCTCGTCATCGGCCACGGTGCGACCGAAACGGACCTTCTCGAGCGAGACCTCGTACTTCGCGTCGCCCCCGAGCGTTGGCACCGAGCCGGAACAGTAACCGAAGATGCCTTCAGCGACGCCACGCGCGATGGCCCTCCGTATGACCTCCTGGCCCATCATCCGCGGAAACCCGAGGAACGAATAGAAGCCCTCGACGACTTCCGCCGTCCGGATGCCCATTCGTGGCGGCTCGCCTTCGCCGAGCTTGAACAGCTCGACGATCTTCGTCGGAACCGCCGTTGTGAACACCCGCTTCTGAACCTGCGTGATCAGCTCGATGATGCGCTCGTGAATGGCTGCCTGCTTCTTGTCGTTGAGCGTCGTTTGCGGCGGACGGCCGCCGAACGCGACCGGATCCACGGCGAGGCCTCCGCCCTCGCTCCGCGGCATCCATACTTCCATGTAGAGCTTCAGGAACGCCGCCTCGATCGCGTTTCGCTCCGTCGCCTCTCGCTCCCGAAGCTGGCTCCTCTGCTCATCGGTCAGGTTGAGCTGCTTCGACTTCGCCTTGATCTGCTCGACCGCCAGCAGGTACCGCGCGGCGCGCCGCAGAATCTCGATCTGATCCTCCGACGGCACCGCCAGCCCCAGCCCGTTGCGAAACTTCCGCGGCCGGTCGCCGTACTGCTCGAAGAATTCCTTGGCCCGCTTCTCCTGCCAAGCCGCCGGCTGACCACCGAACTCCAGCGGCATGTACGCGATCAGGAACCGCGGGTCATCGTGCGGCACCTCGGTCGTCTTCTCCGGCCAAACGATCGCTTCGTGATGCCCGGCCAGCCGCTCCTCAAGCATCTCCTTGATCTTGTCGCGGACCTTCCCCTCGTCGCGCGAGACCGACTCGGCCTCCTGTTCGACGAGCAGCGTGATGTTCGGGTCCTTCTTGAAGCAGTACCGCACGCCGTCGAAGTGCAAGTAGAGGCACTGCTCCTTCAGCTCCTTTAGACAGGCCAGCGCCGTCGTGCTGTCGAGGTCCGGCCCGACGCACACCGACAGCAGCTCCTGCTCGTTGATCCCGGGCGGCAGCGCGTCCTTGGCCTCATCACGCTTCAGGCCGCCAAAGGAGTACATGAGGATCGCCGTCGCGAGCCGCGTCGCGTTCCGCTTTCCGGCTTCCTGCGGATTCTCCCGCGCTCGCCGATCGTCGATCCGCCGCGCCCGCGCGTTTGCGCCGATCAGATCATGCTCGAGCACCGCCTGGAAGTCCGCCTGCTGGCCGACCTCCTTGAAGAACGCCTGGCAAACCGCGGCGTCGTGCATCGGTACGTCGCCCGGCCCGAGCACGACCGAACTCCGACCGCCGCGATGCGTCGCTCGCAGACACGCCGCCAGGAACCGCAGGGCGCCGCGCGTCCGCTGGAAGTCGGGGATCGCCGCCCAACGCTCGCGCATCAGGTCGATCAGCGCCGGATGGAACGGGTACGCCGACCGCATCCGGTCGCGCAGCGCCAGGCCGTCGTCCTCCGCCTGCTGAATCTCGGCCTTGCTCTGCGCGTACGCCTTCCGCATCTGCGTGTACACGTCCTGGTACGCCGTCGCCGCGGGCGAGGCCTGCTCCGCCGTCGGCACGCGCGACAGCAACCGCCGCTGCACGACGAGCATGATTTCGTTGCCCTCGACCGGCTCGCGGCGCTGGTCCTTCCGGGCGGCCAGGTGATCGACCGTCTGGAGCAGGTTGATGTACTCCAGGGATTCGCGCTTACTGGACTGGAGCGAAAAAACGAGCGCCGTGGTTTTCGTGTTGGAGACGGCGACCGTCAGCCGTTTCAGGAAGTTCAGCGTCTCATCGCGCAGGTTGGTCTTGCCGACGGCGATCCCGCCGCAACTGATCAAGTACTCCAAGACCTCATCCAGCAGGATCAGGTTCGGCCCGTTTTCGAACAGCTTGAGCAGTTCGTCATCGCCCGGGGCGACGCGCTTCTCGTCCTGCTCGCGCAGCAGCTCGTAGCCCTCCTTACCGCCCAGCCGCCACGCGATCCACCCCCACATCGTGCGGGCATACTGACCCGTGCCGGGCATTTCCTTGCCCTTGGTCGCGTCGAAAAACTGCCCGTCGAACACCGCCACGCGCGCCTTCGGCGGTCGGGGCAGGTCCTTGCCCTCGGGTGCGACATCGAGCGCGTCGCGCCGGCTCGCCGCGTGGTACAGCGCCGCCAAGGTGTGCGACTTTCCCCCGCCGAACGGCGTGATCAGTTTCAGCACGCGGCCGCCGGCGCCGCCTTCGAGGCGCGAAAGCACGTCGTTCAGCAGCGACTTCAGGCCGCTGGTCAGGTACGACGCGCGGAAAAAGTGCTCCGGGTCACGATACACGGCCGGCACGTTCGGGTTGCCGTCGGCGAGTGGGCCGAGGTCCAGCGCGAAGATGTCCTCGGAGAAATCCTCCGACAGCACGTCCGAGTGCAGCGCGACGACCTCGACCCAGGGTTTGATACGAGGCTCAGTCATACGTCGGCCTCCGCGCCCGGCACGGCCTCCGGCGGGCTGAAGTCATCGAGCACAACAACCTCGAGCTGATCGAAACTCTTCAGCTTGGCGTCATTGGTCAAGAATGCGTCCGCACCGTGTCTGATTGCGGTGGCGAGCTGGATCGCATCGGGCGTCCGGAATCCGTATCGTGCACGGATGCCTGCCCCGGCCTCTGCAATCCTGCGGTCCAGGGGGAAGAGCGAGAAGCCGCGCGAACCGATCAGCAGGTCTCGGTACTTCTGAGCCAGGTCGGCCCGTCCGTCCCGGAACGGCTTCACGAGAACCTCCAGCAGCGTGACAAACGACGACAGGCCCACGCAACGGCCAGCGTCGACGAGAGCGAAGGCCTCACGAACGACAGGCCCATACGATGGGTGCCGCTCAATCAGGTAAATAAGCGTCATCGAATCGAAATGAACTCGACGCGCGTCGCGCAAACGATCAGCGATGGTCCCATTCATCTCTCAGCTCGTCGACGTATTGCCTGGCATCCACACCTGCCCAAATCTCTGCCCCTAGCCCCTCGAGCTCGAGAATGCTCCGCCGCGGGCCGGGTCGCACGCGCCGGTACCAGTCTGAAACGACCAACTCGTCTTCCGAACGCGTCACCAGCAGCCGAGCGACATCGCTCACTGCTTGCTCAACGACGACGTACTGATAGGGGGCATTCAGTTCTCGTGCCGTCACAGCGGTCATGCTTGCTTCTCCTCCGGCTCGAACAGCGTGCGCAGCCGGTCTGTAATACTCGCCTCGAACGTTTCGATCACGTTCTCATGAGCCATTCGGACGTCGTTTCGAATCGCATCCAGCGTCACCTCGCCGCCTCGCTCAACCACATCGTAAAAGTCCAGCAAGAACGCCATGCTGTTCGGTTGCTCCGGGGGGGCCGATCCGAACGTTACCATGAGGCGGTGCCCCTGTCGCTGGGTCGGGATTTCGACGCGGAGCATGAACGCCCCGTGCGCGGCCCCCAGCGCCGGGGGAATCTCCGGATACAGCGTGAAATAATCCTCCATCCGGACCGTCGGCACCGGAAGGATCACGCGGTCGATGTATCGCATGCCCAGGCGCGCGAGTGCCCTCGGACGCGCAAGCTCCCCATAGGTGCCCAGCGCACTATACAGCGTCTTTTCCCATTCCTCGAACGACGCGTAAGGCCGCAGCTGGTTCACGACCAGCAGGTCAGGGCCGAGCTGGATCATCCGGTCGCCCGCTTCGGTGACGAACTGCATCCGCGGCGGCAACCGACGCACGCCGGCCACTGCCTCGCCGGCCGCCGAGAATTGCACCTGGGCTTCCTGGATTTCCCGCTGGCGCTTGTTCGGGAACTCGTTCTTGACCCGCTCATAGAACTGCCCGATGAGCGTGTCATCCCACTCCGAACCCTCAAAGTACATCTCGCAAAGGGCTTCCACCACCGGCGGTTTGCGATATCGTCGATCCATGCCCATCAGCAGATTCCTCGGTTGCGTTCAAATGCCCAGTTCATCTTCCTACCGCGCGCCGCGCTCCAGCGGCATCAGGGCGTCCTCGATCACGCTCTTCCAGTTCGCGGTCAGCTTCGTCAGCGCGGCCAGTTCCGCGCCGCCGGAGACCTCGCCCAGCTCGCCGCCCTTCAGCGCCGGGCCGGACAGGGCCTGGGCCAGCACGCGGAGCTGGTCGCGGTTCACGCGCGAGTCGCGCAGGAACTCGGTCATCAGCCGTGGGCGATTCTCCATGATCCAGAGCACGCGGTGAAGCGCGTCGATCAGTGGCGCCGTCTCGCCCGGCTGGCCGTTCTCCGGCGGCAGGCCGAGCTTCTCGTCCGCGCCGCGCTCGCTGAAGTCGCGCAGGCGGTAGGTGCTCTTCTTCTTTTCGACCAGCGGGTTGCGGCCGCCGGCCAGGCCCTTCTGGCCGTCGAGCTCGACGCGCTGGCCGTAGGTGAAGACGATCGCCTCGCCGGCCTCGATCGCGGCGGCCTTGTAGACGTAGCGCCACAGCACGTAGAACCGGCTGGGCGGATCGACGGCCGTCACGCCGCGGGCGACCTTGCCGGCGATCTGCGCCAGCATCACGTCGAGCACGACGGCTTCGACCTCCGCCAGGAACCGCTCGGCCGGCACCTCCTCGCCGTTGGCGTACTCGACCCGCTCGTAGCGCGTGAAGGCCCGCAGCCCCGCGCCGACGCAGGCGATGACCAGGTCCGCCCCCGTGATGCCCTGGTCCCAGAGCGTCTCCACGCGCTCGCGGACGATCCGCTCCAGCTCCGGCTGGACGACCGACTCGTACTGCCCCACCCCGGCGGCGTGGGTCCGCTTGCGGCCGACCAGAAAGATGCTCGACGCCAGCGCGGCAGAGTCCATGCCGCGCAGACGCGACTTCATCTCGGTATCGAGCGGCCAGGCTTCGGTGACGGTGAAGCCGGCCCGGCGGAAGGCTTCGACCAGCGTGCTCCAGCCGAGCGTGGTCTTGTGCGCATAGACGACCGCCAGCGTGCCGCTCGGCTTCAGGACCCGGTGGGCCTCGGCCAGCGACTGCGCCATCATGTCCTCGTAGGCCCGCACGGCCTTGGCCTTGTCGCCGCCGTGGCGCGTGGCGTCGGCGACGGCCTCGCTCTTCTTCGGTGTCGTCTCCGTGGCAAAGTGCTCGGGATAGAGATGACCAATGGTGCGCTTTAGCCAGACGTAGAAAAAGTCGGAAATATCGGCATAGGGGACATTGTCGTAGTAGGGCGGGTCGGTGATGACCGCGTCGAACGAGGCATCGGGCCAGGGGAGCGCGGTGGCCGAGCCGCGGGTGACGGTGGCGGGGCCAGAAACATCCCAAGCGTCATTCCAACCTTCAATTGTGCGAGCAACTTGGCTCTGCCATGAACCGCCGATGCCAGAGTAGGGAACTTGCTCGGCAAAATCCCAGACCATCGGCAAAGCTTGACGACCGAATGCGTGAACGCACAGCTCTGCGTCGGGTTTCCACTGCGTCAAGGTGCAATCCAAATCTGCCACCTTATCCAAGGCGATACTCAGAGCAGTCGCAACCGCCTTCGCTCTCTCACCCTCCACCCTCTCACGCTCCAACGCTCCCACGCACTCCCGCACCGCCGCGGCGAAGGTGAGCAGGCAGAGCATCTGGCGGGGGGTGAAGAGGTCGCCCCAAGTTCGAAGGCCATAGGGCCGGACAGTGATACCCAAGCTGTTGTCGCGGCAGTCGGGGGGGAGGTTCGCAATGGGTTCGCTCGGCACCGAAAGCCCGGTTCGCTTACAGAGCGCCTTGATCCTTTGGCCGATCTCCTCATCGTCGGGACCGGCGTGGGGCAGATCGTCCGGCGAGAGATACGTCTTGCCCTTCGCCGCCGGCCGCGTGCAGACGATGGCCATCAACTGACGACTCAACCGTCCTTCCCACCCCTCATTCTTCACGTAGTCAATATCCGCCACGGTGCCGCAGAACGGGCAGGTGGCGTTGCCGCCCTTGGAGAAGCCGGCCGGGTCGAAGCCCAGACCCTTCTCAGTGTCGCTCTCGACCACCTCGAAGCGGACGCGCTGAACCGCGAATGGATGCGAAGGGACGCGAAGATCGGCTTGGGATTTGCGTTGCGCAGCGTCGCTTCGCGGCTGCGTCAGCATCTTCAGCGCGACGTAGCGCTTGGCCTTCTTGCACAGCCAGGTCTGGCGGACCAGCGGGACCGTCGCCCCGCAGGCGGGGTTCTTGCAGCGGACCGTGCGGGTCCAGAGGTAGGCCACCGGCTGGAGGAAGCCGGGGGGCAGGGTTGGGGCGCCGCTGGAGGGGGTGTCTTCCTCGTCGTCGGCGTCGCCCGCATACATCGTGGCCTGGCGACCGCGCGTGGCCCGCGGGTCCGTGAGGCTGGCGCCGCGCTTCGGCTTGCCCGCCTTCACGACGGTCCACGCCCCGGTCCGGCGATCAAACGTGATCACAGGCGGCGTCTCCCACACGGCCGGGTCGGGAATCGGCGGGTAGAGGTCGCCGATCTCGCGTCGGACGCGCTCTAGCACCCAGTTGCCCCAGTAGCGGACCTCCTCGGCCAAGCCGCCCCAGGAGCGTGGAACCGCCGATGCACGCGAAGGGACGTCAAGATGCTCTGCTTTGCGTTCATTCGTGTCGATTAGCGGTTCAGTCTCCGATTGAAGCGGCGGGCCGGTCATGCCGCGGGCGGTCGGGTCGGGCCGGCCGTACTTCTGCGGGTAGACGAGCGTGCAGAGCTGGATGATGTGCGCGACGGGGTTGAGGTCGAGCGCGTACGCCTCGCAGCCCAGGCGCAGGGCCTCGAGCGGGATCGCGCCGCCGCCGGCGAACATGTCGAGCACCCGCGGCCGCGGCGCCCGGCCGGCCTCGATGTCGTGGCGCGTGACCTGCGTCTGGTCGAGCGGCCAGTTGAACTCCTTGACCCACGCGGGCGGCTCGATCGAACCGCCAATGGACGCCTCGGTCTGAAACATGGAACCGCTAATGGACGCGAAGGGACGCGAAGAATCAGCTATTGGCGTCGATTCGCGTTCATTCGCGGTTCGTTCGCGCCACGCGGCCAGCTCGGCCGTCAGCCGCTCGGCGTGCGCGTCGAGGATGTGCTTCTGCGCCTCGGCGATGACCCGCGGGCTGCCGGGGTACTTGCACAGCTCGGTGACGAACTTCGCCGCGTTCGCCCGCCCGAGGCTCTGCTTCTTGTTGTCCGGGCCGTTCTCGGGCACGAACTGCGACGCCGGCACCAGCGCCCCGTAGACCGCCGCCCGGCAGGCGACCAGCGGCCGCCGCGCCCACCACAGGTGCAGCGTCGAGATGTGCCCCTTGCGGACGGACTTCTCCCGCGAGGCCTCGGCGCTGATGGCCTGGATGGGCAGGTAGTCCTCGATGAGGCGGCGGTCGTTTGCGCTCATTCAATCTGGCTCCCTGACGTTCGGGCGGCCTGCTCGATGGCCTCGGCCGGGATGTCGTAGTACCGTGCTGCGACAACCTCCTTCTTCGCGTGATCCAGGTGTTTCGCCGGATTGCGGATGCGCAGGGGTTCACCGCTCGGGTTGTCGAGCGGGTTCCAGACGATGTAGAGCCAATACGAATCGCCGAGCTGCGTGGCCTTGTACCACTCGTTGGTCGTCAGGCGAATGGGCTGGCCGCGGACGCGGCCCTTGACCTCGATCCGGCGGATGCCCTCGACCGGGTCGCGGTAGCCGGTCTGTGGGTCGGCCGGACCGAGGCTGCGCACGTCGAAGCCGATCTTGAGATGTCCGACGCGTTCACACGTCCACCCCCGGGCTTCTTCGAACGCGACGACGATGTCCTCCGCCGCGAGCTCAGATCGGCGACGGATCTCGGGATCGATGTCTTCGGCGAGCTGGGCGGCGATCTCGGCGCCGGGTGGCACCACGATCGCGGTCGCCACGTGCCGCACGGGGCCGTGCCGCGCGAGATTCAGGCGTTCCAGGCCGTCCATGCGCTCCTTGCGGGTCCGCTGGAGATCGGCCAGGTCATTCTCCGCCCGCTGGCGGGCAATGGCGACCTCGGGCGACGTTGATTCGCGGGCCCGCAGGCTCATCACGCGGTCCTGGGCGGCGCGAACCCGGGCGTCGAACGAACGCTCCAGATAGTCGCGGCAGACGGCCACGAACTGCTGGCGCTCCTGCTGGCAGCGGGTGCGGACGTCCATCTGGTACGTGCTCTTGAGGAAATCCGCCGCCGGCGTCACGTCGAGCCGATCGATCTCGGCCGGCGGCTTCGGATGCGCGGGCAGATCGATGAGCACGTCGGCCGGGATGACGCTGAAACGCTCGGCCGGCGGCGCCTGCGGGTCCTCGCGGACGGCGACGAGTTCGGCGAACAACGTGTCCGGATCGCCGGTGGTTTTCTGGCCGCGGATCGCCATCTCGAAGAAGTGCAGCCGGTAGGCGACCTCGGCAGTCGGGTCGACGTAGAAGGCGATGCCACCTGCGAGCGGCGCGAGAAGCTCGTTCAGCCGCTCGTCGACGGACGCGTACAGCGGGTGGCCAGGGCCGAGAAGCACGGCATCCAGGTGCTGGTCGAGATCGAGATGCTCCTTGTGGAACGTGATCTTGCGGTAGGCCGACTCCGGCTTGCCCAGCCGCCGGACGGAGTTCAGCCGCTCTGAACGCAGGTCCGCGAGCACGTGCTCGACGCGCCACAGCCCATCGGCACGCGGCTCGATTTTCAGGCCCACCTCCTTGGCGGCCTCGATGAAGTGCTTCTCGACGTACTTCGGCATCAAGCGGCGTTCTTCGGCCTCGGCGTTCGACCGCTGGAACGAGGAAAAATCCACGTTCGCACGAGCGAGCGCGACGCCGGTCGCCTCCTCGTACGCCTTCAGGCGCAACGGGTCGATCTTCTCGATGCGGTCGATGTACTCGTCGAGCCGCCGCGGGTCGTGCGCCGCGTCGCGGAGCATCTCAGGCAGATTCACGTCGTTGAGCGAGAGGACCTCACCGATCACGTCGAAGATGCGGTCGGCGAGCACCTCGCGCATCTGGTCGAGTTTCTCAAGCAACCGGTGCAGAATCCGGCCTTCGATGATCGGCTGACCCTCGTCGGAATCGCTGGCGACGAAGTTGAACACGTGGCACTCGCGCTCCTGGCCGATGCGATGAATCCGACCGAGCCGCTGCTCAAGGCGGGTGGGATTCCACGGCAAGTCGTAGTTGATCATCAGGTGACAGAACTGGAGGTTGATGCCCTCGCCGGCGGCTTCGGTCGCTACGCAGACCTGCGCGGTCGTGCGGAACTGTTCCTGCGCCCGCTTGCGGTCGTGCGGGTTCATGCCGCCATGAATGTCGCAGATCGAGTAGCGCCAGCGTTTCAGGTGCTCGCAGAGGTAGGTGAGCGTGTCGCGGTGCTCGGTAAAGACGAGCAGCTTGCCGCGCCCGTCTGCAAGTTCGTGGAACTCGGCTTTTTCAAGGCACTGCCGGAGCGCTTCGAGTTTCGAGTCCCTGGCGTGCTCGCGCACGCGCTTGGCCTGTGCGAACAGGTCCTGAAGCGCGGCGATCTCGGCCCGCAATTGGTCCAACTCGACCGCGGCGGTGATTTCGTCGACGAGCCGATCGCGGACATCTTCATCCAGATCGTCCTCGTCCTGCTCGGCATCCGTAATTCGTCCCTGGATTTGCTCCAGTCGCTTCGCAAGCTGCTTCGGCGGCAGTTCCGCCAGCTCCTGCAACAGGGCTTGCTGGCGCTCGAGGCGGCGCCGGATCGATTCGCAGATGGCGTACGTTGAGCTGGCCAGCCGGCGCTGGAGAACGGTTCGCGCGAGCGCGACGCTTGCCTTTTTGCGGCCCGTCGCCTGCGGCAGGAAGCGGTTGATGAAGGCCGTCACCGCCTTATAGAGGTCGTACTCGTCGCGATTCAGGCGGAAGGTCACCGTGTGCGCATGGCGGTCCGGAAATAGCCGCCGTCCGTGGATATCTTTCAGATCCTCCTTCAGCCGGCGCAGGGCCCACGGGCAGTTCGGCCCGAGCCGCAAGATATCGCGGCGAATCTCGCCCGCCCGATCTGCCAGGCGGTGCGGCTCGGGAAACAAATCAGGGTCGATCAGGCGGATGAAGTGCGCGAAGCGGTCGTCGTCGCCGTGGTGCGGCGTTGCCGTGAGCAGGAGCACATGATCCGCCTGGGTCGTGAGTCGCTCGGCGAGTTGATAGCGCTTGGTCTTGTCGGGCTCGTCGCCGCGCGACGTGGACCGCTTCGTATACGCGCTGCACTTGTGCGCCTCGTCGATCACGACCATGTCCCAACGCTGCTGCCAAACGCGCTCGCGAACGTCCTCCTGCTTGGCGTAATCGAGCGAGGCGACTGCCTGGTTCGCTCGCTGCCAGGGATTCACGAGCTGCTGCTGATCGACGGCGGAGAAGATGATCTCGAACGGCTCGCCGAACCAGCGCAGGAGTTCGTCCTGCCACTGAATCGTGAGCGGGGCGGGACACAGAATGAGGATGCGTTCAATCGCCTGGCGGAGTTTGAGCTCTTTGATCAGCAGCCCCGCCATGATGGTCTTGCCGGCGCCGGGATCGTCGGCGAGCAGGTAGCGCAGGCGTGGCTGCGGCAGCATCCTGAGGTACACAGCTTCGATTTGGTGCGGGAGCGTGCGGATGCCCGACAGGCTGACGGCGAACTGCCTGTCGTGCGCGTAGGCGAGCCGGATTCTGGCGGACTCGACTAGGAGCCGGACACGTTCCGCGTCTCCTGTCGGTGCCTTCTTCTGCTGGTCGACTGCAAGGCCGAAGACGGCCCGCGCTTCTTCTGCTGAGAGGATGGCCTCATCCGGCGTGCCGTCGGGCAGGCGCACGCGGCACTCGACGCCCGAACCGAGCGAGCGAACGGACTCCAGCACGACC
>Ga0073932_1007121_pt1 | contig 11003 bp, 9 predicted proteins | sample DewCreD2012metaG_FD_76967 | JGI IMG/M metagenome (GOLD analysis project Ga0073932, IMG submission 76967) | Hot spring sediment bacterial and archeal communities from British Columbia, Canada, to study Microbial Dark Matter (Phase II) - Dewar... ...
ACCTCCACCATCCGGTAGCGGCGCCGGCCAAAGGCGTCCACCACCGGGTAGGGCGCTTGGCCGCGGGTGCCCACGCCGATGGTGTACACTTTCACGCCGAGCGCGTGCGCGGCCTCGGCGGCGGTCAGCGGCGGCACCTTGCCGGCGTTGTTCTGGCCGTCGGTCATGAGGATGATGACTTTGCTCTTGCTCGGGAGGTCCCGCAATCGGTTCAGGGCCGCCAGCAGTCCGGAGCCGATGGCCGTGCCGTCCTCGACCGCGCCAAAGGCCAGCCGGTCCACGTGGGCGAGCACGAAGTCATGGTCCAGCGTGGGCGGGGCCACGACGTAGGCGTTGCGGGCGAAAGCGACCAGGCCGATGCGGTCGTTGACCCGCTTGAGGATGAACTCGCGCAGGACCTGCTTGGCCACGTCCAAGCGGTTGACCCGTTCCCCGGCCTGTTGGAAGTCCTCGGACGCCATGCTGGTGGACAGGTCCAGCGCCACCACGATGTCCACGCCGCTGGCGCGCACCTCGGTTTGTCCGCCGCCCTGTTGCGGCCGCGCCAGGCCGATGATGATCAGCACCAAGCACAGCCAGCGCAGCCGGGCGAGGATCACCTGCGCCGGCGAGCGGGTGATGCCGGTGATGCCCTTGACCAGGCTCACCGAGGAGTAAAGGAAGGCCGCGCGACCGGCCCGGCGGCGACGCCACCAAGCCAAGAGCGGCAACGCCAGCAACAGGAGCAGGAACCAGGGATGGGCGAAGCGCATGTCAGCCAGGGGTGGCAGCGGGCGTCGCCGGAGCCGCGGGCGCGGGTGGGTTCTCCAGCGCCGCGGTCGTGCCGCGCGCGGGATTGAGCAGCGGCTCGGTTTCCTCGACCAGGCGCACGGCGGCGTCGTACAGCTCGCGCAACTCGGGCTCGCCCGGCTCGTAGCGGGCGAACTTGACCAGGTCGCAACGGGTCAGGAAATCGGCCATGAGTTGCTGCTGCAGGGGGGTGAGGAGTTGCCCGGCCCGGACTTCGGTCAGGAACTCCTCGGTGGTGCGCTCGGGGGCGTGGAGGTGGAACCGTTCCTCGAGGTACACGCGCAGGGTGTCCGAAATGATCACGACGAACCGGTGCGGGTCATGCATCTGGTCCAGCGCCGCGCGCAACCGCTCCAAGGCGCGCCGGTAGGGCGGGATGACCAGGGCCGGGGGCGGGCGCCGGCGCTCGCGCTGGTAGCGGCGCCAGGCCAGCCACGCCAGGGCCAGCAGGAGCGCGACCAGCACCGGCAGGCCCCACACGGCCCAAGACCCGGGCAGGACCAGCGGCGGCTTGGGCGGGCGGATGTCGGCCTCGCGGGCGAGGGCATTGGTCGCGCCCGGCGGCGGCGACGACGGAGCCGAGTTGGTCGCGGCGGTGGCCATGCGTCAGCAACGCGGCAGCGCGCCGCGCGCGAACCGAAACCGCGGTCGCGGCGACGGCACGAAGAGCAGGAGTGATCGGTCAACCATGGCGACGGCGTTTTTCCCGGGTTTCAAAAAACCGGCTCAACTCCAGGGTGTAGGGCCGGTCGGTGCGCAGTTGGATCGAGTCAATGCCCGCGGCGGCGAAGAGGCGGCGCAAATCGGTCAGGCGATCCTGCTGGCGCTCGGCGAAGACCCGCCGGCGGCGGGCGTCGCCGGTGTTGATTTCGAGGACCTCGCCGGTCTCGGCGTCCTGGAGCACCAGGTAGCCCAGGTCGGGCAGTTCGAGTTCGTAGCGGTCAGTGATTTGCACTGCCACGACATCGTGGCGGCGATTGGCCTGGCGCAGGGCGGTGAGCGAGGCCTGGCTGAGGGTATCCGAGAGGATAACCTGGCGGCGGAGATGGGCGGCGATCTCGCGCCGGGTGGGGGCGCTCTGACCGAGGAAATCCGAGATCACCACCACGATGGCCCGGCGGGGCACCACGCGGCTCAGGAAGTCCAGCGCGAGGTTCATGTCCGTGCCGGGGTGGCGCGGTTCGTAAAAGAGGATGTCGCGGATGACGCGCAGCACGTGGCGGCGGCCCTTGCGCGGGGGGAGGTATTTCTCGACGCGGTCGGTGAACAGGATCAGGCCCACCTTGTCGTTGTTGCGCGTGGCCGAGAAGGCAAGCACGGAGGCGATCTCGGCGGCCAGCTCGCGCTTGGACTGCTGGCCGGAACCGAACAGGCCGGAGCCACTCACGTCCACTACCAGCATCACGGTCAGCTCGCGTTCCTCCACGAATTTCTTGAGGAACGGGTGGTTCATCCGCGCGGTGACGTTCCAGTCAATGGCGCGGACGTCGTCGCCGGGTTGGTACTCACGCACCTCGTCAAAATTCATCCCCTGGCCCTTGAAGACGCTATGGTACTGCCCGGCGAGGGTTTCGCTGACCAGGCGGTTGGTCCGCAGCTCGATGAGGCGGATTTTTTTGAGAATCTCGCGGGGGATCATGGAAGTGTCATGACCAGCCAGCCGGCCAAGCCAACCCGGGGACTAAACCTCACGGCACCGGCAGTTCGTCGAAAATCCGCTGGATCACCGCCTCGGGCGTCTTCTCCTCCGCCTCGGCCTCGTAGGTGATGGTGACCCGGTGCCGGAGCACGTCCAGGCCGATGGTCTTGACGTCCTGCGGGGTCACGTAGCCGCGCCCGCGCAGGAAGGCATGGGCCTTGGCGCAGAGCGTCAGGGCGATGGTCGCCCGCGGCGAGGCGCCGAGTTGAATGAACTCCTTGACCCCGATCTTGTACTTCTCCGGATCGCGCGTGCAGCACACCAGGTCCACGATGTAGTCCTTGACCTTGTCGTCCACGTAAATGTGGTTGAGGACCTCGCGGGCTTCGAGAATCTGCCGGGGCTCGACCACCGACCGGGCGGCGGGCTGGCCGCTGGTGCGGGCCATGGTTTCGAGAATCTGCCGCTCCTCCTCGCGCGAGGGATAGCCGATGCGCAACTTCATCATGAACCGGTCCACCTGCGCCTCGGGCAACGGGTAGGTGCCCTCCTGTTCGATGGGATTCTGCGTGGCCAGCACCAGAAACGGCTCCTCCAGCGGGAAGGTCTGCTCACCGATGGTCACCTGCCGCTCCTGCATGGCCTCCAGCAACGCGCTCTGCACCTTGGCCGGCGCGCGGTTGATCTCGTCGGCCAGGATGAGGTGGGCAAAGATGGGGCCGCGCCGGACGGAGAACTTGCCGTTTTGTGGGTTGTAAATCTGGGTGCCGATGACGTCCGCCGGCAGCATGTCCGGCGTGAACTGCAGCCGGGCGAACTTCACGTTCAGGCAGCCGGCCAGCGTTTTGACGGCAAGGGTCTTGGCCAGGCCGGGCACACCTTCGAGCAACACGTGGCCGTTGGCCAGCAGGCCGATGATCAGCCGCTCGACCAAGTATTTCTGGCCCACGATGACGCGGCCCATCTCACCCAAGAGCGGCTGGACAAACTCTCCGGCGCGCTGCACCTCGGTGTTCAGCGCGGTGATTTCGACGTTCATGGCGGCGCAGCCTAACGGGAATCTGACCGCAACTCCAGCCCGCACGTTCAGCACCAGTCGCCGCGGCCGCCCGCGCCGGCCCGGCCCCGCTCACGCGGCCTGCAGAGTCTCCCGCGCCGACGCGATGTCGCGCTCGATCTGCGCCTGCAGGGCCGTCCAGGAAGCAAACCGCGTCTCCGCCCGCAGCCGGCGGACCGGCCAGACCTCCAGCTCGCGCCCGTACAACTCGGGGTGGCGGTCCAACACGTGCACCTCCAGGCGCGGGTGCGGCTCGGCGCGGCCGAGCGTGGGGCGCACCCCCAGGTTCATCACCGCCGGCTCCCAGGCCGCGCCCGGCTCCCGCGCCCGGGCCGCGTACACGCCGGTGGGCGGCAGTTGCAGGCCGCTCACGTCCACGTTCGCCGTGGCAAAGCCCAGCCGCCGCCCCAGGCCATCGCCGCGAACCACCGGACCGGCCAGGACGTAAGGCCGGCCCAGCCAGCGGGCGGCTTCCACCAGCCGGCCCTGCCGGATGAATTCGCGGATGCCGGTGCTGCTGATCGTGCGCCCGTCGAGCGTCAACGGCGGCACGGCCTCGGTGGCAAACCCCAGCTCGGCGCCGAGCCGCTCGAGCAGCGCCACGTTGCCGCTGCGGCGCCAGCCGAATTGGAAGTCCCGGCCCACGCAGATGCGGGCGACCCGGCCAAATCCCCCCACGAGCCGGCGCACGAACTCCTCGCCGGTCTGCCGGCGGAAGGCCTCGTCGAACCGGATGAGCCACGTGGCCGCCACGCCCAGCTCGGCCAGCACGCGCAACCGCAACGCCGTGGAAAGGATGGCCGGCGGCGTTCGCTCCGGCGCCACCACCGTGTTGGGATGCCGGTCGAACGTGGCCACGACCGCCAGGCCCCCGGCCTGTTCCGCCGCCTGCCGCGTGCGCCGGATGACCTCCTGGTGCCCCAGATGGACGCCGTCGAACACGCCGATGGCCAACGCCACGGGGCGTCCGCCCGGGTCCAATGCCGCAGGTTCGCGCAGCAGGATCATGCCCAAAAAAAGCCGGCCCCGGCCCGGTGTGCCGGGGGAAGTGCCGCCAGAGGGAGGCGTCTCATGCCGCGGTGGCCAGTTGGATGAACGGGATCACCCGTTGCTGCAACTCGGCGGGCGAAAGCGCCAGCACGGTCTCCAAAGGCAGGGCGTCTTCCACCTTGAGCGGGCCGGAGGCGAGCCGGCGCAGCGTGGCCAGATGCGCCCCGCAGCCCAGTTTCTGGCCCAGATCGTGGACCAGGCTGCGCACGTAGGTACCCTTGGTGCACTTGACACGGAAAGCGGCGAGGGGCTCCTGGTAGGCGGAGAAGCGGAAGCTGTACACGTGCACCAGGCGCGGCTTGCGCTCCACTTCCAGCCCCTTGCGGGCCAGTTTGTAGAGCGGCACGCCGCCGACCTTGGCCGCGGAGACCATCGGCGGAGCCTGCATCAGGTCGCCCTCGAAGGCGGCAGCCGCGGCGTTGAGGTCCTCGAGGGTGAGCGGGGGCACGGGCGCGGTGGCGGTGACCACGCCGTCGGCGTCGTACGTGTCGGTGGTTTCGCCCAGCTTGAGGGTCCCCTCGTAGAGCTTGTCGGCGGCCATGAGTTTTTCGGAGAGCCGGGTGCCGCGGCCCAGGAGCAGGACCAGCAAGCCGGTGGCGTTGGGGTCGAGCGTGCCGGCGTGACCGACCTTGCGAATGCCGAAGCGGCGGCGAACGCGATCCACCACGTCGTGGGAGGTGGGGCCGGGGGGTTTGTCCACCAGCAGGGCGCCGTCGTAAGGGTCAGGAGGAGGCAGGGGCATCGGGCAGAGCTTGCAGGGCTTTTTTGAGGGCGTTGAGGACCCGGCGCTGAACGCCGAGCGGGCGGCCGGTGATGCGCGCCCCCGCCGCCGCCGCGTGGCCGCCACCGCCGAAGCGTGCGGCGATTTGATTGACGTCCACCAGGGGGCTTTTCGACCGCAGGCTGATGCGGACCAGCTCGGGCTCGACCTCCTCGAAGACGCAGGCCACCACCACTGGCTCGATGGCGCGGATATGGTCAATGAGCCCTTCGGCGTCGGCGCGCGTCGAGCCGGTGCGCGCAAAGTCTGCCGGCCGGAGCCAGAAGTAGGCAATGCGGTCGTGGTCCACCAGACGGAAATTCAAGTACACGCGGCGCAAGAGCCGCATGCGGGCCAGCGGGTAGGAGTGGTAGATGTGATGGCAGACCCGGCCCAGGTCCGCGCCGCGGCGGAGCAGCTCGCCCGCCACGGCGAAGGTGGACGGCCGCGTGGAGGCGTACTGGAAGGAGCCGGTGTCGGTGGACACGGCGGCAAACAGACAGTCGGCGATGGACGCGGTGATGGGCCAGCCGGCGAACTTGAGCAGCTTGAAGATCAGCTCGCCGGTCGAGGCCTCGCGGCCGTTGATCCAGTTCAGGTCGCCGAAGCGCGAGTTGCTGGCGTGGTGGTCAATGTTGATGAACACGCGGCGCCGGGTGATGCACGGCGCCACGCTGCCCAGCCGCTCGGGCGTAGCCACGTCCGTGGCGACCACCGCGTCAAATTCCTGCTCCGGCTGCGGCGGGCGCAACAGCCCCTCGGGGTCGAGGAATTTGAGCTTGGTGGGCGCGGGGTCTTCGTTCCAAACGCTGACCTCCTTGCCCGCGTCGCGCAGGGCCAGGGCCAGGGCCAGTTGCGAGCCGATGCAGTCGCCGTCCGGTCGCACGTGACCCACCACGCACACCCGACGGCTTTCGCGCAGGGCGGCGAGGATGCGTTCGACGATGCGGGGGGGACGCGGTTTCATGAGCGGGAAGCCGGCCGCGCGCCGCGGCGGCGCGTCAGGACGGCTCCGGCGGCAAGGTCTTCTCGATTTCCTCGATGAGCCGCAGGACGCGGTCGCCGCGCTCGATCGAGTCATCCAGCACGAAGCGCAGGCGGGGGGTGTACTTGAGCCGTACGGCGTGGCCCAGGAGACTCTGGAGCCGGAGGCGGTGTTCGAGCACCAACGCCCAGCCCCGCTTGCGCTGCTCGGCGGTCCCCACAAAGCCCAGATAGACGACGGCGGACTTGAGGTCGCCGGACACGGCCACGTCGTGCACCGCAATGAGGCCGGTCTGGGCCGGCAGAAACTCGCGTTGCAAGAGCAGGCTCAGCTCGCGCTTGAGCAGCTCGCGCACCCTGTCATGTCGGCGACCGTGCATCGCGGCGGCGAAAAGAAGCGACGCGGCGGGCCGCGTCACAGTTTCTGGGGCACCTTCTCGAGGGTGTAACACTCGATCTGGTCGCCCACCTCGAAGTCGTCGAAGCCCTCCAAGCGGATGCCGCATTCCATGCCGGCACGGACCTCGTTGACCTCGTCCTGGAAGCGGCGCAGCGTCAGGATCAGCCCCTCGTAGATGGTGTGGCGGCGGCGGACCACGCGCACCTTGCCGCGGGCGATGCGCCCGGAGCTCACGACGCAGCCGGCCACCTTGCCGCCCTTGGAGAGCTCGAAAACCTTGCGGACCTCGGCGCTGCCGACCACGACCTCTTTGATTTCGGGCTCGAGCAGGCCGGCCATGGCCTCTTTGACCTGGTCAATGAGCTCGTAAATAATGGCGTAAAGCTTGATCTGCACCCCGTCCCGCTTGGCCTGTTCGGCGGCGTTGCTGTCCACCCGGGTGTGGAAGCCGAGGATGACGGCCTTCGAGGCGTGGGCCAGCACGACGTCGGTCTCGGACACGGGGCCCACGGCGCTGTGCAGGATTTCGAGGCTGACCTTGTCGCTTTCGATCTTTTTGAGCGCGTCCACGATGGCCTCGACCGAGCCCTGGGTGTCGGCCTTGATGATGACGCGCAGGACCTTGGCTTCCTCGTTGGCCAACTGCTTGAAGAGGCCCTCGAGGGTGCGCGCTGGCCGCGCCTCCTGCTCGCGGTTTTTGGCCGCCTCGCGGCGCTGCTCGCAGATTTCGCGCGCGACGCGCTCGGACTCGACCACCTGGAAGGCGATGCCGGCCTCGGGCACGCCATTGAGCCCGAGCACCTTCACCGCCACCGAGGGACCGGCCTCCTTCAGGCGCTTGTTCTCCTCGTTGATGAGCGCCCGCACGCGGCCGTAGTACTCACCGCAGACCATCATGTCGCCCACGCGCAGCGTGCCGGTGCGCACCAGCACGGTGGCGGTGGGCCCGCCGGGGTCGAGGCCGGACTCGATGACGTTGCCGCGGGCGGGGCGGTCGGGATTGGCCTTGAGCTCGAGCAACTCGGCCTGGAGGACAATGGCCTCCAGGAGCTTGTCCACCCCCTGACGGGTCAGCGCCGAGCAATCCACGAAGATGTTGTCGCCGCCCCAGTCATCGGGCACCACGCCGTGTTCCTGGAGTTGCTGGCGCACGCGCAGCGGATTGGCGTTGGGGTGGTCGCATTTGTTGACGGCGACGATGATCGGCACCTTGGCGGCCTGGGCGTGGCTGAGTGCCTCGAGAGTCTGGGGCATGACGCCGTCGTTGGCCGCCACTACCAGCACCACGATGTCGGTCACGTTGGCCCCGCGCGCCCGCATGGCGCTGAAGGCCGCATGGCCGGGGGTGTCCAGGAAGGTGATCTGCTGCAGCTCACCGGGGCGCTCGGGATGGGGCACCGCGATGGTGTACGCGCCGATATGCTGAGTAATGCCGCCGGCCTCGCCTGCCGCGACGTTGGACCTGCGGATTACGTCCAGCAACGTGGTCTTGCCGTGGTCCACGTGTCCCATGATGGTGACCACCGGCGCGCGCGGCTTGAGTTGCTCGGGCCGGTCTTCCTGCTCGAGGGGTTCCTCGCGCTTGACAGGCGCGTGCACGCCGCCGCCTTCCTTGCGGCGCTCGACACGCAGCCGGAAGTTGTGCTTGGCTGCCACACGCTGGGCCACCTCGGTCTCGATGGTCTGGTTGACGTTGGCGAAGATGCCCATCTCCATGAGGTCGGCGATAACCTGGAAGGGCTTTTTGGCCAGTTTTTCGGCCAGGTCGCGCACGACGATGGGCGGGCGCAAGACGATCTCTTCGCCGGTGGGAACCAGGACGGGGACGGGCCGGGTAGCGGGTTTGGGCGGCGCCGCGGGACCACCGCCGCGCGTTCCCGACGTGCCCCCGCGGCCGGGAGAGGGCGCGGGTGGGAGGGTTTCGCGCCCGCGGGTGGGGGCAGGCTTGGCGGCGGGCTTGGCGGCGGGTTTGGCCGTGGTTCGCTCGCCACGTTCGGGCCCACGCGGGCGGAGAAGTTGGGGCCCCAAGTTAATGAAGCCGACTTTTTCGCCCACGCGCGGCTTGGGCGGCTCGGGCGGTGGAGGCGGCGGCGGCGGCGGGGGTGCCGCGGGTGCGGCCGGGGCTGCCGGGGCTGCCGCCACGAGCGGTGACAGGGGCGGAGGAGTAATCGGCGCAGCCGCCGCATCCACGGGTGCTGGCGCTGCGGGCGCGGACGTGGTGGGCGCGGCTTCCGGCACAGCCGGGGCCGGCGTCGGGGTGACGCGTGCGGGCGCGGGCGTCGCTGGCGGCACCGCCGGGGGGGGCGCTGCCAAATCCACTCCACCTGTCGCCATCGCCTCGCCGACCGTGCCCGTGGATTGGCCGCCGGAGCCGCGGTTTCCGTCGGTACAGGCGGCGGCGCAGGCGGCGTTACTTCGGCGGGAGCGGGCGGGCTGATTTCGGCCGGCGGTGGGGTGGCGGCTTCTGGCGCCGGGGCAGCCGGCGTTGGTGCGGCGACTTCGGCGGGCGGCGCCGGGGCGGCGGCTTCGATAGGAGCCGGCAGCGGTGCTTCGGCGGGTGGAGCGGGCGGGGCGACCGGCTCGGGCTTGTAGCCCAATTGTTCGAGCAGGTATTCGGCGGTGATCTTGTCGAGCGTGCTCGAGGGGACGCGCGCGGCGGGGATGCCCAGTTCTTTGGCCCGGGCCAGGACCTCTTTGCTGGGCAGGCCGACTTTTTTGGCGATGTCGTAAATGCGAACAGGCATACTGGTGTGGCTCCCGCCCCGGCGACCCGGCGGCACCCCGCGCACGGCCGGGAGCGCGACGGGCCGCCGTTACGATTGCGGCGCGGGCGACGGCGTCGCGGAGGCCGGGTTGATGTTGACCACGCGCCGCTGCGCCTCCGCCCGGGCCGCGGCGAGCACCGCGGCGGCATCCTGACCGATTTCGGGGAAGGCCGCCAAGTCCGACTCTTCGGCCTGCAGGAGGTCTTCGAGGGTCAGGAAGCCGTGATGGACCAGGGCATCAGCCTGGGCCTCGGTAATGCCGGGGATGGCCGCCAGGGCCTGAATGGCCTGGGCAACCTTTTCCTCGAACCCGGTGCTGACGGGGGCCTCGGCGTCAATGTCCACCTCCCAGCCGCACAGCCGGGAGGTGAGCCGGGCGTTTTGGCCGCGCTTGCCGATGGCTTGGGAGAGCTGGTCGGCGTTGACCAGCACGTGCACGCGGTGGTTGGCCTCGTCCACCTCGAAGCGCCGGATGGTGGCGGGGTTGAGCGCCGCGGTGATGAAGGTGCGCAGGTCGGGCGACCAAGGGATGATGTCCACGCGCTCGTTGTTGAGTTCGCGCACGATGTTTTTGACCCGCTGGCCCCGCAGGCCCACGCAGGCGCCCACCGGGTCCACCTTCGGGTCGCGCGAGTACACGGCCAGCTTGGTGCGGAAGCCCGGTTCCCGGGCAATGCCGCGGATTTCGATGGTGCCGTCGGCAATCTCGGTGACCTCGAGCTGGAAGAGCCGGAGGACAAACCGGGGGTCGGCCCGGGAAAGAATGATCTCCGGGCCGTGGGGGGTGTTTTCGACGGCCTTGACGTAGGCGCGGAGGCGCTCGCCGGGCTGGTATTCCTCGGTGGGCACGCGCTCGCGGTTGGGCAGGAGGGCCTCGTAGCGGCCCAGGTCCACGATCACGTCCGAACGCTCGAAGCGGCGGACCGTGCCGGCCACGATGTCACCCACGCGGTCCTTGAACTCCTCGAGGATGAGCTGCTTTTCGGCCTTGCGGATTTCCTGCATCAGGGCCTGTCGGCCGTACTGGGAAGCGATGCGACCGAAAAACTGCTGGATTTGCTCCGCGCCGATGGGCACCACCACTTCCTCGCCCAGTTGGGCATCGGGCTTGTAACGGCGGGCCTCGGCCAGGCTGATCTGGTCGTGCTTGGAAATCACCTTGTCGGCGACGATCAGCTTGGCGGCCGCCCGGATTTCCCCGGTCTTCGGGTCAATAGTGCACGTGAGGTCCCGCGCCGGCCCCATGGCCTTGCGCGCGGCCGCCACGAGCATGTTCCGTACGGCCGCGATCAGGACATCCCGCTGGATGCCCTTCTCGCGCTCCCAGTATTCAATGACTGCCAACAGCTCGTTGTTCATGTTCGATTCACCTCCGGGAAACAAAAAAGTCGGCAGATTGAACTCTCCGACTTGGCCATGCTGGCGAACCAGCGGTGTATCGTTTCTGTGGCGACAAACTAGAAGTCTCCCGCCCGAGCGTCAAGCGACTTTTCCGGCCGAAATCTTCACGGACCGGCTTCACCGCCGTTGGCTCGCCCGCCTTTCGGGAGGCCGGCCGT
>Ga0073932_1007122_pt1 | contig 11002 bp, 9 predicted proteins | sample DewCreD2012metaG_FD_76967 | JGI IMG/M metagenome (GOLD analysis project Ga0073932, IMG submission 76967) | Hot spring sediment bacterial and archeal communities from British Columbia, Canada, to study Microbial Dark Matter (Phase II) - Dewar... ...
GGCCGGTAGAAGGCCGATTTGCCGCAGGGGATGCGTTGCCAGGCGTCGTCCAGGCCGAGGGTGGTTTCCGCGCCGCCCAGGAACAAGGCGCCGTCGGGGGCCAGCCGCTGCCGCATCTTCCGCAGGATCTGCTGCTTGACCGGGCTGGGAAAATAAATCAGCACGTTCCGCAAGAAGATCACATCCATCACCGGCAGCGGCGGCCACGGCTCGATCAGGTTGATCCGCAAGAGCTTCACCCTTTGCCGCAAAGACTCCTTCACGCGCCACACCAGCCCCTCCTTGTCGAAATACTTGACCAGCAGCGTCGCCGGCAGCCCCCGGTTCACTTCGAGCTGCGAATACGCCCCCGCCGCCGCCTTCTCCAGCACCCCCTGCGCCAGGTCGCTGCCGAACAGTTCCACCTCCCAGCTCTCGAGCTGAGGAAAATGTTCCGCCAGCAAGATCGCCAGGCTGTACAGCTCCTGGCCGGTCGAGCAGGCCGCCGACCAGATGCGCAGCCTCCGCTGGCTGGCCCGCGCCGCGATCAGCTCCGGCAGCACCACCGTCCGCAGCGTCTCGAACGGATGCACGTCCCGGAAAAAACTGGTCTCGTTGGTGGTCATCGCCTCGACCACCTGGGCATGCAGCGGCCCCTCCGGCTGGCTCTTCAGCCGCCGCACCAGTTCCTGCACCGACCCCAGCCCCTGGGCCTTGGCCAGCGGCAACAGCCGCGACTCCACCAGGTAGTCCTTCCCGCACTCCAGGGCGATCGCCGACCGCCGCAGGACCAGTTCCTGCACGTACTGGAACGTGGAAAGGTCCAGACCTGTCGCTGTGGCTGTGCTCATACTGCTCCTCATGCCCGTACTTGCGCCACGTTGCCCGCCATCCGCCGCGTGCCGACCCGCCGCACGATCTCCCCGGCGATCTGTTCCAAAGGCAGTATCCGCTCGGCCAGGCCGGCCTGGGCCACCGCCCCGGGCATCCCCCAGACCACGCTGGTGGCCTGGTCCTGGGCCAGCACCCGCCCTCCCACTTGCCGGATCGCCTCGCTGCCCCGCAGCCCGTCCTGCCCCATCCCGGTCAGCACCACGCCCAGCGTCCCAGCGCCATACACCTCCGCCACGCTGCAAAAGAGCACATCCACCGCGGGCCGGCAGGAGTTTTCCGGCGGTCCTTGATGGAGCTGGATCGCCACGCCCTGCCCGGTACGGACCACGACCATGTGGTAATTCCCCGGGGCCAACCAGGCGCCGCCGGGATGGAGCAGGTCCCCCGCCTGGGCTTCCCGGACCGTGAGGGGGGACACCGCATCCAGCCGCTCCGCCAGGTAGCGGGTGAAGACCGGGGGCATGTGCTGCACGATCAGCACCGGCACCGGCAGGTCGCCCGGCAAGGCCCGGAACAGTTCGGTCAAGGCGTTGGGTCCCCCGGTGGAGACGCCGAGGGCGACCACCTCCACGGGCGGGGCGGGGGCGGCAGCCAGCCCGCTGGTGGGAGGGCTGAACGCGGGGCTCTTGGGCCGGGGCGTGGGGGAACTGGCCGTTTCGTCCAGCCGGCACAAGGCGCGGATTTTGGGGATCAGTTCGTCGCGGACCTTTTGCAGGCCGGCGGTGACGCTGCCCACGTTGGCTGGCTTGGTGACATAGTCGCTGGCACCGGCGGCCAGGGCGTTGAGGGTGGCCACGGCCCCTTTGTCGGTGAGGGTGCTGAACATGATCACCGGCAGGCGGGGGTAGGTCTTGCGGAGTTCCCGCAGGGTGGCCAGGCCGTCCAGTTCCGGCATTTCGACATCGAGGGTGATCAGGTCGGGGTTGACCTGCGGCACCTTGGCCAGGGCGATGCGGCCGTTGGCCGCCGTGCCCACCACCTCGATCCCCGGATCGCCGGACAAGGCTTCGCTCAACAGCCGCCGGATCACCGTCGAATCGTCGACGATCAGGACGCGCGCTTTGTGCATGATCGACCTAAAATCCCAAAAGTTGCAGTTTCTCGGCGATGACCTCCTTGCCGAACGGCTTCATCACGTACTCATTGGCTCCGGCTTGCAGCGCAAGCTGCATCCGGTCCAGTTCCGTTTCGCTGGTGACCATCATGATCGGCAGCTTCTGGTAGCGTGTGTCTGCACGGACTGCCTGCACGAACTCCAGTCCATTCATGACCGGCATGTTCCAGTCGACCAGCGCCACGTCCGGAAGAGGCCCACACCGCAGCATTTCCAGCCCTTCGCTGCCATTGGCCGCTTCACGCACGTCGAAACCGATGTCGCGCAGCATGTCGCCCAGCAATCGCCGCAAGACACGCGAATCGTCGATCACAAGTGCGTTCATCTGTCGAAACCCGGGAAGAAAGAAGAACCTGACCGTGCTGCCCCCACTTTTCAACGTCGTAACAGCGCCCCGGAGAGGCGGGTGCAGCAGGGCTGGACCGGTTGCCCAGCCCTGCTACCACTTTGGCGACTCCCCTCAGACGGACACGTTGGGCTGCGAATGACGCACTGCCGAGGAGCGGCGGAGCTCTTCGCTGGGACGGGTCGGTCGGGACGCCGCGGGTTCGTCCCCGGCGGGAGTACGGGTCACGAGGGTTTCGGCCGAGCGAACGATCTTTTGCAGTTCGGCGGCCATGCGGGACAGTTCGGCGGCGGCCTGCTGGGTGTTGCTGGCCCCCTGGGTGGTGTTCTGGGCGGCGGTCGCCACGCTGGTGATGTTCTGGGCGATCTCGCTGGAGCCCTTGGCCGCCTCGGCCACGTTGCGGCTGATCTCGCTGGTGGTGGCGATTTGCTCCTCCACCGCGCTGGCGATCGTGCCGGCGATGTCGTTGATCTGGCTGATCACCTGGCTGATCTGCTGGATCGCCTGGACGGCGCCGGCCGTATCGCTCTGGATGGCCTCGATCTTCTGGCCGATCTCCTCGGTGGCCTTGGCCGTCTCCTTGGCCAGTTCCTTGACCTCGTTGGCCACCACGGCGAACCCCTTGCCCGCCTCGCCGGCCCGGGCCGCCTCGATCGTGGCGTTCAGCGCGAGCAGGTTCGTCTGCTCGGCGATCGAGGTGATCACCTTGATCACCTTGCCGATCTCCTGGCTGGATTCGCCCAGCTTGGCGATCGTCTGGTTGGTGGCCTGGGCGACTTTCACCGCTTCCTGGGCGACCTTGGCCGCTTGGCTGGCGTTGCCGGCGATCTCCCGGATGCTGGCCCCCATCTCCTCCACCCCCGTGGCCACCGTCTGCACGTTCTTGCTCACCTGCTCCGCCGCCGCCGAGACCACGTTCGCCTGCGCGCTGGTCTCCTCCGCGTTGGCGCTCATCTCGCTGCTCACCGCCGTCAGCTCCTCGGCCGAGGCGCCGAGGGTGGTGGCGTTGCTCTCCACCGCCGCCATGATCCGGGCAAGTTCCTCGGCACGCCGGGCTTCCCGTTCGGCAATTTTTTTTTCGCGGACTTCCTGTTCGAGTTTGAGTTTCTGGGTGACGACTTCCCAGGTGACCATGGCACCCAGGTAGTTCCTCTGCTCGTCGAAGATCGGGCTGACCAGCAGGTCGAGCTTCTCATTGCCCAGGCTGATCACGGCCTTGTGCGGCAGGTTGGCCGGGTCGGACAACAGCCGCCGCTGGTGCGACGGGTTCTTGTGGAAGATGTCGATCGACTGGCCGATCAACTGCTCCGGCTTGATCGGCAGCAGGTGCTCGATCGACTTCAGCGTCCGGAAGGTCGCCTCGTTGGCATAGGTGATCTTGAACTCCCGGTCGGCGAACATCACGTTGATCGGCGCCTGCTGGAGCATCGACTGCGCCCGCGCCGCCAGCGCTCGCGCCTGGGCCATCGCCGTCACATCGGTCGCGTATTTGACGACCTTCACGATCTTGCCCGTCTTGTCCGGCAACGGATTGTAGGAGGCCTGAATCACCACTTCCCGGCCCCCCTTGGCCACACGGCGGAACTCACCCCAAAACGACTCGCCCCGCGCCAGCCGCGTCCAGAACTGCTGGTACTCCGGCGACTGCCGCACTGCCTCAGGGACGAACAGGCTGTGATGACGCCCCTGGATCTCCTCCAGGGTATAGCCCATCGTCTTCAAAAAGTTCTCGTTGGCGCTCAGGATCGTCCCATCGGGGGTGAACTCGATCACCGCCTGCGCGCGATCCAAAGCGGCAAGCAAAGCCGCCTGTTCGGCCGCTATCTGGGCGGCAGAAGCTTTGCGAGTCGTACGAGCACTGGAACGTGTGGTGGGCATGGTACACCTTTCAAGTAAAAAGCACTGGGAAGTTCTCGTCTCCGTAAGCTGGCGTCGGCCTAACCGTCGGGCACCTGCACGGCGTGCTGGGTCTCCAGGACCAACAGCAGGCGGTCGGCCAGCTTGTACGCTCCGCGGATCAGGTTGCGTGCCGGGCCGTGCAAGGTGGGGGGCGGCGGCTCGAACAGGCTTCCGTCCACCTCCTGCACATCCCCGATCTCGTCCACCAGCAGGCTCACCGCCCCCTCCTCGCTGCGGACCACCACGTTCATCGGCCGTCGCCCCTCCGGCCGCGGTGGCAACCCCAGCCGCCGCCGCAGGTCGATCGCCGTCACGATCTGCCCCCGCAGGTTGATCAGCCCGCTCACCTCGGGCGCTGCCAGCGGCACCCGCGTCAGCTCCTGGTAGCGGATCACCTCCTGCACCTGCTGCACCGGCACCCCGAAAAACAGCCCGTCGAGAAAAAACGTGCAATACTGCGTCTGCCCGCTCATGCCGCACCCCCTTCCCACATGCCTTCCACTTGCCGCACCAGCGCCGGCAGGTTCAATAGGTCGGTCACCCGGTTCTGGATCACCGCCGATTGCACGATCTCCTCCCGCTGAGCGGCCCGCGTCGCCGCCAGCGTGCACTCCACGATGTCGGCGATCCGGTCCACCACCAGCCCCACGCTCCGCGTCCCGTCCCGGTACACCACCACTTGCAGCGAGGCTCCCGGCGGCGGAACGCTCTGCCCCAGCCCCAGCACCTGGCCCACCCGCACCAGCGGCAGGATCTGACCCCGGTACTGCACCACCTCCTGCTGGTCGGCCCGCTCCACGCTGGCCGGCGGAATCTCCTCCAGCCGCGACACCATCTCGATCGGCAGCGCCAGCCGCCGGTCCGCCACCTCCAGAATCAGCAGCGTCTGCCGCGCGCCTGTCTCGCTGCCTCCCGTCCGGCCCTGCTCCCCATGTCCGCGGTCCCGGCCTTCGGTCACCACCCGCGCTCGCTGGGCCAGCCCCAGCACGTCCAGGATCAACGCCACCTTCCCATCCCCCATGATCGTGGCCCCCGCATACACCGGGATGCCTTTAAGCTGCTGGCTCAGCGGCTTGACCACGATCTCCTCCGTGTCGTTGATCGCATCCACCACCAGCCCAAACGGCCGCTCATCGGCCCGCAGCACCACGATGTTGACCACCTCCCGGGCCGCGTCGGCTATCGCCGGCAGCCCCAGTTCCTGCCGCAGGTCGACGATCGGCAGAAGCTGCCCCCGCAGCCGGTACACCGGCGCCCCGTGCAGCCGCTCGATCCCGCCGCGGGCCTGCTCCCCCTCTAGCCGCACCAGTTCCAGCAGGCTCACCTGCGGGATGGCATACCGGTCCCCGTCGCAGCTCACGATCAGGGCCGGAATGATCGCCAGCGTCAGCGGGATCTTGAGCTTGACCGTCGTCCCCTGCCCCGGCTGGCTCTGGATATCGACCGTCCCCCCGATCCGCTCGATGTTCGTCTTGACCACATCCATCCCCACGCCCCGCCCCGAGACGTTGGTGACCTTCGGGGCGGTCGAGAAGCCAGGGGCGAAAATGAGCTGCGCTGCCTCCCGGTCGCTCATCCGCAGCGCCTGCTCCGAGCTGACCAGCCCCCGCTCCACCGCCTTGTGGCGGATGCGTTCCAGGTTCAAGCCCGCTCCGTCGTCGCTGATCTCGATATTCACCTGCCCTCCTTCGTGGAAGGCTCGCAGCCGCAGGCACCCCTCGGCCGGCTTGCCCGATGCCTGCCGCACTGGCGGCGGCTCGATCCCGTGGTCGATCGCGTTGCGGACCAGGTGCGTCAGCGGGTCCTTGATCGCCTCGATGATCGTCTTGTCCAGTTCGGTCTCCTTCCCCTCCATCTCGATCCGCACCTGCTTGCCGCACAGCAGGGCCAGGTCGCGGACCACCCGGGGGAATTTCCCCCAGATGTTCCCGATCGGCTGCATCCGGGTCTTCATCACCCCTTCTTGCAGTTCGGTGGTGATCAGGTTCAGCCGCTGGCAGGTGCTCAGCAAGGCGGCGTCGCTGGTGTGGCTGGTGAACTGGAGAATCTGGTTGCGGGCCAGGACCAGTTCCCCCACCCGGTTCATGAGCTTGTCCAGCAACCCCACATCGACCCGGATCGTGCTCTCCGAGACGGCCGAGCCGCGGCCCGCCTCCGGCACACCGCCGCCCGCGTCCCCTTCGCTGGCCAAGGCGGCACTGCCCGCCCGCATCCCTTCCAGTTCCTCGTCCTGGGGCTGGGCTGCTGCTGCCGCTGGCGGCGGGCCCGCCGGCGGTGGGGCCGCCGGGGAAGGGGCTGCCTCCGACCGGGCTGCCGCCGCCGGCTCGGCGACCTGCGGAGGTGGACCTGGGATTGGGCTAGGGGCCTGGAGTTGTGGCTCGCGGTCTTCCGCTTGTAGGTGTGGGGACTGGGGATCTGGCTGCTGGTCTGCCGGTTCCTCTTGCAGCCGGCTGAGGGTCTGGATCAGGGCCGTGTAGTCGCCGCTGCCCTCCTGGCCGGTGGCTTCGATCTGCCCCAGGATGTCGCGGACGGCATCCACCAGGGCCAATAGGGCGGTGGTAATCTCGGGCCGCAACAGGAGCTTGCCGTCCCGCAGCCGGCTGAGCAGGTTCTCCCCGACGTGGGCCACCGCCTCCAGCTTGGAAAAGCCCAGAAACCCGCAGGTCCCCTTGAGCGTGTGCAGCGTCCGGAAAATGCTGCTCAGCCGCTCCGCCGACCGCGGCTGCTGCTCCAGCGCCACCAAATCCCGATCGAGCTGATCCAGATTCTCGTAGCTCTCCACCAAAAAATCGCGGACAATATCTTGATCGTGCTGTGTCATGGCAGGCTCAGGTTCAGGCCGGTCGGAATGGCTACGTGCGTTTCGCCGCGAGGGGCTGTGTACGACCTGCCGCGGCACCCAGTCTGAGGACGGCAAGCGGGGCGAGGCAGGCCGGCACCGGTCTGCCAGCGCAGGGCTGCGCCGCCGCGCAATGGTCGTCTTGGCCGGCCGCAAGGTTTGGCCAGGCCGCAAGGTCGCCGCGTGGCGCGGCGAAGGTATCTACCTCGCGAAGAGCGCCTCGGCCATGGCGAAATTCGCCATCCGCCTCCGAGGGATGGCGGGCACCGCGCCATCGCGTCCCTTGCAACGCGCCCGACGCGCGCAGCCGCCAGCGCGATGCCCTGGCCAAGCGCGAGAAGATGCGAAGCACCCAGCGCGGCGGGCTGCGGCCAGGGAGCGATTAGCTGCAACCTGCGGAGAGAAGTTGCAGTTCGGAATCGGACACGCCGCTACCCTGTCCTTCCAGCGGCGGGCCGACCGCAGCGCTCAGTGCCTCGCGCCAGGCCGCGTCCCGCAGCAAAAGACCTAACAACGCCTGGCGGCTGGGGCACTGAAGCTTGCGCAGCAGTTGCTGGAGCCGGAGCTGGACGGTGCGGATCGAGATGCCCAGGCAGCGGGCCGTTTCAGGAACATCCAGACCGCCGACCAACGCTCGCAGCACATCTTTCTCGCGTTCGGTCAGCGACTGCATGCGGCGGGCCAGGGCGACCAAGGCAGGCTGGGTCGAGAGTTTCCGCTGGCTGCGGGCCAGTGCCTCCTCGACGGCTAAGGCCAACAGTGGCGCACAGGGCGGTTTTTCGAGGAAATCGTCGGCGCCCGCGCGGATCGCGCGCACGCAGTCGCGCAAGTCTGGTCGAGCGGCCAAAAGGATCACGCCGCAGGCCGGATGCTGGGATTGAACGGCCGCCAGGTCGTCCAGGCCAGCGTCCAGGCCGTCGTCGGCCGCAAGCAGCACGACCGTTGCCCGCCGTGGGTCGAGTGCCGCCCGCAAGGCTGGCCGGTCGGGCACCTTGTCCAGAGCCAACCCCAGCCCTTCGACCACGCGCAGGGCGATGCTTTGGGTTTGGGGATCGTCATCCCGTAACAAGAGTGTGGGAACCGCGAAGGAGCGTGAGTCGATCATGGGTGTTTCTTCGCACTGGTCCGGGCTACGCCGCCACGATAACCTTTTTTGGGGGAGCCAGACGCCGAACTCCCCGAGACCGGGAGAAAAATGCACCAAGCCTCGGAGCGAAGCCGCCTGGCGTTTACCCGCCACCTTGCGCGGCGGCGCATGGCAGAGCTGCGCGACGGCTATGTCCCGATTTCGGCCTGGCGAGGCCCGGCTTTTCATAGCGAAATTCGCCATCCGCCGCCGGCCTCCCCGTGCATCGGTAAAAGCTAACGTTCTGTGGAAAAGCCGCTGGCGAATGCTGGATCGGCACACGCGGTCGGTCACACGGCAAGTGGACCGCCGATGCGGCCGTTCGCGAAAGCGCGTTTTTCTCGAAATTGGCAAAGATGTTTTTACAACAGTCGCCACCGCGGCGGAGCGGCAATTATAAGTGGAGGTATAAAGCGCGTTGCTGGATTGTGAACCGACCCGACAGTTAAGGAGCCCGGATCAAGGGCTTCCACACGTGTCGGAGGAAGGCTTTTCGCGCGGCGCTCCCTGCTTCGGTTGCTCCCTCCACCGCGTGCTGGCCGAAAGCCCTGCCTGAGTTACCCAAGACTCGTCCTTTTCCTGTGCAATGCGGCCTGGCACCTGCCGGATGCGTCCAGCGTCACGTTGGACAGGCCCCCGGCAAGCGTGGCCCTTTACCCCTCATGAGCGAGAACCTGACCGGCCGGGTGTACCTTGTCGAAGACGACGAGACGGTGCGGCTTTCGCTGCAAGCCGCACTGGCGGGCACGGGGTATACCGTGATGGGATACCGCACCGCGGCCGAATTCCTGGCCCAAGCTTGCCTTTTTGAAGAGGGGTGCGTGCTGTTGGATTTGAGCTTGCCGGACGTCGGCGGCCTGACCGTCCAACAGCGGCTGTGCGACGCGGGCAGCACGCTGGCGGTGGTGATCCTCACCGGCACGGCTGACGTGCCGGCTGTCGTTCGGGCGATGCAACAAGGGGCGCTGACGGTGGTGGAAAAGCCATTCCACCCGCAGACGCTCGTACCGCTGGTGGCCGAGGCGCTGCAGAAAAGCCGAACCTATGTCGCCCGCCGGCAGCAGCAACTGGCGATTGAGGTGCGCCTCGCCCAACTGGGCGAGGAGGAACGGGCTGTGCTGGATCTGATGGTGGCCGGCTTGCCGATCAAGGGGATTAGCTTGCGGCTCGGCTTGAGCACCCGCACGGTCGAACGGCGGCGCAAGGCGATCATGGAAAAACTGGCGGCCCGGTCGCTGGTCGAACTGGGGGTGCTGCTCGGCCGTTACTGGCAGATGACCGGCCGCAATGGGACAGGGCGATCACGATGACGGAAAACCGCCATAAGTTGGAAGAACGCCGTGGCCGACGCAGGATCGGCGGGGCGGAGTCGCCGCACGATGCATGCCAGCACTGCTAGCTCCGCAGGAGGTGATCCCATGTCGCTGCCGCCAGCGGTATTGATCGTCGAAGACGACCCTGAACAGGCTCACAATCTGGAGGACCTGTTCAGCATGTATGGGCTGTCCACGGCCTGTTGCAGTTCGGTCGAGGCGCTGCTGGCCCACTCGCCGCAGGAGGCCAGCAGGTGTCTGGTGTTGGATATCCGGCTGGGGGACAGGTCGGGGCTGGAATTGCTGGAGCGGCTAAGGCGGGAAGATCGCTGGTTGCCGGTGGTGGTCGTCAGCGGTCAGGCGACGGTGGCCGAGGCGGTTCGGGCGTTCGAGCTGGGCGTGCACCGCTTCTTTCAGAAACCGGTGGAGCCGCCGGCGCTGGTGCAAGCGGTGATCGACGCGTTGGCGGAACAACAGCAGCAGCGCACAGCGCGGAGCTGCCAGGAGCAACTGAAGGAGCTATCGCCGAGAGAACGCGAAGTGCTGCACGAGCTGATGGCGGATAAGCCGGTGCGGCAGATCGCCCGGGAGCTAGGCATCAGTGTGAGCACGGTCGAGAAGCACCGCGCGAAGATCCTGGCGAAGGTGGGCGTCGATTCGCTCGTGGGCCTGGCAAGGCTGTATTTTGGCGCGGCTGGCGGCTCGCCCCCTCCGCCGCATCTGTCGTCTCGGGGAGATGGGGTGCAGGCACGGCCTGCCGACCGTTCCGCACCCCAAAGCTTCCGATCGTGAGGTGTTGCATGAACGTGGTTGAACCGACCGTCCTCGTCGATGCGTCAGGCCAGCCGCTGGGTGAGGTCCCAGCCAAGCCGCTGGCGGGTCGTCGGATTCTCTTGGTGGAAGATCTGCCCGAACCCACGCGGGCGGCAGCCCGGTCGCTGCACGAGGCAGGCGCGGAGGTGGTGCTCGAGTGCCATGCCATGGCGGCGGTCGCCCTGATCCAGCGCGGCCCCAAGCCGTTCGATGCCCTCGTGCTCGACTTGCAGTTGGCCTTGTTCGACACCCTCGAAGCCGTCCGCCAGTTGCGGCAGCGGGACTACGATCGGCCCATCGTCGGTGTGATCCCCGTGGGGGAGCAATTGTTGGGCAAGTTGCTGCACAGCGCCGGTTGCACTGCCGTTCTGGGGCGACCGGTGGAGCCTTGGCAGCTCGTGACCACGCTCAGCGTTGCTTAGGCCGCCAGCGGCGGCTTGTCGCTGGCTGGCAACACGGGGCGACGCCAGCGGCGGGAGCACCCGGGCTGCACGCGTGGCCGGCCGCTAGAGCACGACGCACAGTTCCTGATGGACGGCGTCGATCGTGTCCGCATCGATCTGCGAAAGCTGCTGGCTGGCTCCGGCGACCAGCGCCAGCTCGGCCAGTCGATCGATCTTCCGCGGCCAGCCGCCGGACAGCTCATGCAACCGCCGCAGGGCGTCGTCGCGAAAGACGA
>Ga0073932_1007126_pt1 | contig 10998 bp, 4 predicted proteins | sample DewCreD2012metaG_FD_76967 | JGI IMG/M metagenome (GOLD analysis project Ga0073932, IMG submission 76967) | Hot spring sediment bacterial and archeal communities from British Columbia, Canada, to study Microbial Dark Matter (Phase II) - Dewar... ...
CGCGGGCGGTTTGCCACGCCGCGCCCGCTACAAACAGCCAGGCCTGGAGATGTGCGAAGAGCAGCGCCCGGCCAGCGGAAACACCACCGCCCGCGGCGCTCCCTAGCGCGGTGAGCGGGGAAAGTTCCACGGCGAGGCGCGCCCACGAATCCGGCCATTCGAGATGCCGGGCCAGGAAGTTCAGCAAGGGCGGTCCCAGCCAGTAGAGGAACACTAGGCCGTAGGCGGCGCGCTGAGCCCGGCGGGCGTCGCTCGAGGCGGAAGAGACCCACAGGCCGAAGCTGACGGCGAAGAACAGGGTGTTGGCCAGCACGAGCATGGCCCACCAGAACCGGCCCGGGGTCACGCCGCCGGCCAGCAACGGCAGCGCCAGTACGGGCATCGTAGCCAGGAGCGCGTAAAAAGCGTGCAGGGCGTGCGCCGCCAGTTTGCCCAGCACCACGTCCCAGCCGCTCAAGTGGCTGAGGAACAAAAACCCCAGCGTGCCTTCGCGGCGTTCGCGGCTGATGGCGTCCGCGGTCAACGTCGCCCCGGCTCCGAGGCTTATCCAGTTGGCCAGGTGGACCAAAAGCTCGAACACCTCCCCGCCGCCCCGCCCGACACCGAGAGCCCGGGCCCAAAACCATGTGTACGCCAGCACCACCACCGCAATGGCTACCGGAACCATGCGCTGGTAATACGTGCGCGGTTGGCGGGCGGCGACGCGCAGTTCGCGTTGGACCACGGGGAAGGCGTTCATCGGGGGCCGCCTTTCACCGGCCCGCAAGCCATCCCCCGCGCCACCAGGCGCGCCGGCGGGTGTACCGGCTGACTGCGGCCTCGCGGAAGCGCCGGGTCATTTGCCGCCGCGCCCAGGCCAGCCAGAACAGGTCGTTGCCCAATCCCAGCACAAACCAGGCGGCCAGGTAGTGATCTTCGCGGAGTTCCGGGCTCCATATTTGCCACAGCTCGAACAGCCCCAAAATCGTCTGGCCGCCCAAGAAGACCAGCCACGGCAGCACGCATACCCGCACCAACAGTTGGACGACGGCCTGATTGGGATGGTGCGCGGTCACGGCGATCCAGGGGCCCAGTTGCCAGAGCGTCACGGCATCGAGCACTAGGAGACTCATACGCGCCGCGAACACGGCCAGTGAGGTGTCTTCCGATGTGGTGGAATCGAAGTACAGCCCGGCGAACCATGCATCCATCAACAACACGGCCACGAGCGGGCCGAGGAACTGTCGTTGGAGCGCGCGCTGCAGGCCGTCGGACAGTTCGCGCAGCGTCACCGGCGCGGTCAGCAGCAACTCGAGCGCGCCGGAGCGTTTGTCCTCGGCCAGGCGCACCACCGCGACGGCGGCGATCCAGAGCTTCAGCGCGCCGTACACGCCTTGCGAAAAGGTCAGGAGCCAGCTCGGGTCGCGCCAGTCTTCAGGGAAGTACCAGGCCACCCAGGCGAACAGCCCGGCTGCCGCGGCCAGAAGGGCCCAGACCAGCCGGGGGCCGGTCGGGTCGCGCGCCAGGAGCCAGAAAATCGGGTTGCGGGCCAGCAGCCGCGCGCGGTGTTGCGCCCGCGCCGGGCCGGTGCCGAATTGGAGCCGTTGCCAGGCGGTGCTCAGCCGCGCGCGCCAAGAACCGACCGGCCGCTCGTGCCACACGCGCGGCACAGCCCGGCAACTGAGCAGGAGGGCCAGCAACCCCAGGGCGAAGGTGCTGCCCACCGAGGGCCAGAACAGCTCTTGAAACGGTAACGACGGCAGGACGGTCCCGGGCAGTACGGCAATCACCAGGGCCAAGACCGGGCTGGGCAGGGCCCAAGCGTAGTTGGGGGCAGCGGAAAAATCCGTGCGGAGGCCGACCAGCCACAGAGCCAGCCAGGGCCCCAGACACAACCCGAGCAGGAGCAGCACGGTGACCAGTTGCGCCCGGCGCCCGTTCTCGAACCAGGTCGAGACCCAGCACCCCAGGGCCAGCGAACAAAACAGCGTGTTGAGCAGCACCAACACCGTCAGCCCGAACTGCCGGCCGCTCACACCGCCAAAGAGCAGGCAAATGGCCAGAATGGGCACCATGCTCAGCAGGGAATAGACCCCGTTGATCGAGCTGGCGACCAGTTTGCCCAGCACGACGTCGTAGCCCTTGAGGTCGGTCAGAAACAACAGGCCCAAGGTGCCTTCCCGGCGCTCCTCGCTGATGGTGTCCGCGGTCAGGCGCGCCCCGGCCAGTACGCTGAACAAAAACTCCAGCCAAGCCAGCGTGACAAAAAGGAAGAAACCCAGTTCTGCCGGGGAAGTGGGGCTGCCCAACGCATGCACCATCAGGGCCACGCCCACGGCCAGAAACGCGGCCACCAAGCGGCTCCAGTGGGTGCCCGGACGCCGGGCCGCCACACGCAGCTCCCGCGCGACCACGAGCAGAAAGGTCATGCACGAGATGCTGGACGGCCGCGCGGTTTTTTTCAACCATCCCGGCCCGGACCCGCCCCGGGCCAAGGGGCGGGTCTTTGCGCACCCGCCGGGTCCGCGGGAAGCCCGCCGGCCCGGCCCGAGGAATGCCAGTTGCGGGAAACCGGCCAGGCCGCTATTACTCTGGAAATTTTGACCACGGGCCGACCACGAGAGCCGAAAACAAAATGAGCGCGATGCAACCGACACCGCCGCCCCCAAGCGCGGGCGCCACGCCCCGGCTGGGGCCGCCGCCCAAGCAGGGCTTGTACGACCCTTGGTTCGAGCACGACGCCTGCGGGGTGGGTTTCGTGGTGAACATCAAGGGCCGCAAATCCCACGAGATCGTCCGGCAGGGCCTGCAGGTCCTGCTCAACCTTACCCACCGTGGCGCGTGCGGCGCGGAGGTCAACACCGGCGACGGCGCGGGCATTCTGCTGCAAATGCCGGACAAGTTCCTGCGCAAGGCGGCGCGCCAGGTGGGCATCCAATTGCCCCCGTTCGGGCAGTACGGCGTGGGCATGATCTTTCTGCCCCCGGACCCCCTCCAGCGCCGCAACTGCGAGCGACTCTTCGAGGTCATTGCCGCCGAGGAAGGCCAGGAGGTGCTGGGCTGGCGCACCGTGCCCACGGACAACTCGATGTTGGGCGAAACCGCCCGGGCCAGCGAGCCGTACATGCGCCAAGTGTTCTTGCGCCGCAGTCCCGACTTGGCGGACGACATGGCCTTCGAGCGCAAGCTTTACGTCATCCGCAAGCGGGCGGTGATCGAGATTCGCAACTCCGGCCTCAAGGGCAGCCATTACTGGTACAGCGCGAGCCTTTCCTACAAGACCATCGTGTACAAGGGCATGCTCATGCCTGACCAGTTGCCCAAGTACTACGCCGATCTGGTGGACCCGGACCTGGAGAGCGCCCTGGCGCTGGTGCACTCCCGTTTTAGCACCAACACCTTCCCCAGTTGGGAGCGCGGCCACCCGTACCGCTACGTGGCGCACAACGGCGAGATCAACACCCTCCGTGGCAACATCAACTGGATGCACGCCCGCCAGGCCATGTTCCAGTCCGAGCTCTTCGGCGAGGACATCAAGGCCATCCTGCCCATCATCAACACCAACGGCAGCGACTCGGCCATGTTCGACAACTGCCTGGAACTGCTCGTGCTGGCCGGGCGCTCCCTGCCCCATGCCATCATGATGATGATCCCGGAGCCGTGGCAGAACCACGAGTCCATGGACGACGCCAAAAAGGCGTTCTACGAGTACCACGCCTGCCTCATGGAACCGTGGGACGGCCCGGCCTCGATCGCGTTCACCGACGGTATCCGCATCGGCGCCGTGCTCGACCGCAACGGCCTGCGGCCTTCGCGCTATTACGTGACCCGGGACGACCTGGTTATCATGGCCTCGGAAGTGGGTGTGCTGGACATCCCGCCCGACCGGGTGATCCAAAAGGGCCGCCTCCAGCCCGGCCGCATGTTTCTGGTGGACACCGAGGAGGGCCGCATCGTCTCGGACGAGGAGATCAAGCGGAGCATTGTTACTGCGCATCCTTACCGGGAGTGGCTCAACCGCCACATGATCGAGCTGAGCCACCTGCCCGAGCCCACCGCCGTGCCCGAGCCGGACCATCGCACCGTGCTCCAACGCCAGATCGCCTTCGGCTACACCTTCGAGGACCTCCGCTTGCTCATGCTCCCGATGGCCCGCGACGGCGTGGAGGCCGTGGGTTCGATGGGCAACGACACCCCGCTGGCGGCGCTCTCCGACCGCCCGCGCCTGCTCTACGACTACTTCAAGCAGCTCTTCGCCCAGGTTACCAACCCGCCCATTGACTGCATCCGCGAGGAAATCGTCACCGCCTCGGACACCAACCTGGGCGCCGAGGGCGACCTGCTCAACCCCCGGCCCGAGCACTGCCGGCGCATCCACCTCAAAAACCCCATCCTCACCAACGAGGAGCTGGCCAAAATCCGGCAGGTCAATCAGGTCGGCTTCAAGCCGTTCACCCTGCCCATCCTGTTCAACCCGCGCGAGGGCGGGGTGGGCCTGGAGCGCGCCATGCACGCCCTTTACGCCCGCGCCGACAAGGCCATCGCCGAGGGCGTCAACATCCTCATCCTCTCCGACCGCGGCGTGGATGCGGACAACGCCCCCATCCCGGCCCTGTTGGCGATCTCCGGGCTGCACCACCACCTGATCCGTACCGGCACCCGCACCCGCGTGAGCCTGGTGCTCGAGTCGGGCGAACCGCGCGAGGTGCACCACTTCGCCCTGCTCATCGGCTACGGGTGCAGCGCCATCAACCCCTACCTGGCCTTCGAGACTCTCGATGACCTCATCCGCCAAGGGCTGCTCCGGGACATGGACCACAAGACGGCGTGCAAAAACTACGCCAAGGCCGCCGTCAAGGGCGTCGTCAAGGTCTGCTCGAAGATGGGCATCTCGACCATCCAGAGCTACCGCGGCGCGCAGATTTTCGAGGCTGTCGGCCTCCATCACCGCGTGGTGGACAAGTACTTCACCTGGACGCCCTCGCGCATTGAGGGGGTGGGCCTGGATGTGATCGCCGAGGAAGTCCTCCAGCGCCACCGCCAGGCCTACACCGAGCGTTCGGGCAACGGCGCCGTGCTCGATCCCGGCGGCCAGTACCAGTGGCGCCAGGACGGCGAATTCCACCTCTTCAACCCGGACACCATCCACCTGCTCCACAAGGCGGTGCGCACCGGCAGTTACGAGGTGTACAAAAAGTACGCTGACGCGGTAAACGACCGCTCGCGCGCGCTGTGCACGCTGCGCAGCCTGCTGGACTTCAAGCCGCGCACCCCGGTGCCCCTCGAAGAGGTCGAGCCCGTCGAGTCCATTATGCGCCGCTTCAAGACTGGCGCCATGAGTTACGGTTCGATCAGCCAGGAAGCCCACGAGACCCTCGCCATCGCCATGAACCGCATCGGCGGCAAGAGCAACACCGGCGAAGGCGGCGAAGACCCTGCGCGCTACACCTGGACCAACGAGCTGGGCGACTCGAAAAACTCCGCCATCAAACAGGTGGCCTCGGGACGCTTCGGCGTCACCAGCTACTACCTGATCAACGCCCGGGAGCTGCAAATCAAAATGGCCCAGGGCGCCAAGCCCGGCGAGGGCGGCCAGTTGCCCGGCGGCAAGGTCTATCCCTGGATCGCCAAGGTCCGGCACTCGACTCCCGGCGTGGGCCTGATCTCGCCCCCGCCCCACCACGACATCTACTCGATCGAGGACCTGGCCGAGCTCATTCACGACCTCAAAAACGCCAACGAACACGCCCGCATCAGCGTCAAGCTCGTCGCCGAAGTGGGCGTGGGCACCGTGGCCGCGGGCGTGGCCAAGGCCCATGCCGACGTTGTGCTCATCAGCGGGCACGACGGCGGCACCGGTGCCTCCCCGCTCACCAGCATCAAACACGCGGGCCTGCCCTGGGAACTGGGCCTGGCCGAGACCCACCAGACGCTGGTCCTGAACAACCTCCGCAGCCGCATCACGGTCGAGACCGATGGCCAGTTGAAGACCGGCCGCGACGTCATCATTGCCGCCCTGCTCGGCGCGGAAGAGTACGGCTTCGCCACCGCGCCGCTGGTCGCGATGGGGTGCATCATGATGCGGGTGTGCCACCTGAACACCTGCCCGGTGGGCGTGGCCACGCAGGACCCCCGGTTGCGCAAAAACTTCACCGGCAAACCCGAGCATGTCGTCAACTTCATGCGGTTCATCGCCCAGGACGTGCGCGAGTGGATGGCCCGCCTGGGCTTCCGCACGCTCAACGAAATGATCGGCCGCACCGACGTGCTCGAGCCGCGTCGCGCCGTGGACCACTGGAAGGCCCGCGGCATTGACCTGACCGACCTGCTCTACCAACCCGAGGCGCCGCCCTCGGTGGGCCGCTACTGCCAGCAGCCCCAGGACCACGGCCTGGAAAAGTCCCTGGACAAAACCTGCCTGCTCGAACTCTGCCGGCCCGCGCTCGAACGCGGCGAACGGGTCCGCGCCACGCTGCCCATCCGCAACATTCACCGCGTGGTGGGCACTCTCACGGGCAGCGAACTCACCCGCCGCTACGGCCCGGAGGGTCTGCCCGACGACACCATCCGCCTGCACTTCCAGGGTTCGGCCGGCCAGAGCTTCGGCGCGTTCATCCCGCGCGGCATGACCCTCATCCTCGAGGGCGACGCCAACGACTACTTGGGCAAGGGCCTCTCCGGCGGCAAAATCATTGTGTATCCGCCGGCCGGGGCGACCTTCGTGCCGGAGGAAAACATCATCATCGGCAACGTGGCCTTCTACGGCGCCACCAGCGGCGAGGCGTACATCCGCGGCATGGCCGGGGAGCGCTTCTGCGTGCGTAACAGCGGCATTCACGCCGTGGTCGAGGCCGTGGGCGACCACGGCTGCGAGTACATGACCGGCGGCCGCGTGGTGGTGCTCGGGCCCACCGGGCGCAACTTCGCCGCCGGCATGTCCGGGGGCATCGCCTACGTGCTGGACGAGACCGGCGATTTCCCGCGCCGTTGCAACCTGCAAATGGTGGGCTTGGAGCCCTTAAAAGACCCCGAGGAGATCGAATTCGTGCGCGACCTCATCCAGCGCCACGCCGAACACACGCGCAGCGAGCGCGCCCTCAAAATCCTCGTCCTGTGGGAGGAGTACCGACCCAAGTTTGTCAAGGTCCTTCCCAAGGATTACCGCCGCATGTTGCAGGCCTTCAAACGCGTGGCCGACTCCGGCCTCAGTGGCGACGCCGCCTGGATGGCGGCCTTCGAGGAAAACGCCCGCGACCTCGCCCGCGTGGGCGGCGGCTGAACCCTGAACCTTACCCCCCGACTTGCCAACGACCGCCACCCTCCTCATGGGCAAACCCACCGGCTTCCTCGATTACGCCCGCGAACTCCCGCTGGACCGCCCGGCCCTCGAGCGCCTCAAGGATTGGAACGAGTTCCACCTCCACCCCGTCGAAGCCCGGCTGCGCGAGCAGGCCGCCCGGTGCATGGACTGCGGCACGCCCTTCTGCCACACCGGCAAAATCCTCAACGGGATGGCCTCCGGGTGTCCCATCAACAACCTCATCCCCGAGTGGAACGACCTGGTGTCCTGCGGGCTCTGGCGGGAAGCCCTCGAACGGCTCCACAAGACGAACAACTTCCCCGAGTTTACCGGTCGCGTCTGCCCCGCCCCCTGCGAGGGCTCCTGCAACGCCGGCCTGGTCACCGCCCCGGTCACCATCAAGGAAATCGAGTGCGCCATCATTGACCGCGGCTGGGACGAAGGCTGGGTCCAACCCCACCCCCCCGCCGTGCGCACCGACAAATCCGTCGCCATCGTCGGCTCCGGTCCCGCCGGCCTGGCCGCCGCCGCCCAGCTCAACCGCGCCGGCCACACGGTCACTGTCTTCGAACGCGCCGACCGTCCCGGCGGCCTGCTCATGTACGGCATCCCGAACATGAAGCTGGACAAGCGCCTGGTGCAGCGGCGCGTGGACCTGCTGGCCGCCGAAGGCGTGCGGTTCGTGACCCATACCGAGGTGGGTGTGAACTACGACCCCCGCCGGCTCCGCGCCAACTTCGACGCCCTCATCCTGTGCACCGGCGCCACCAAGCCCCGCGACCTGCCGGTCGAGGGCCGCGACCTGCGCGGCATTCATTTCGCGATGGAATACCTCACCGCAAACACCCGCCGGTTGCTCGACGGCCGGGCCAACGGCGCGTTCATTGACGCCACCGGCAAGGACGTGGTGGTTGTGGGCGGTGGGGATACCGGCACCGACTGCTGCGGCACCGCCCTGCGCCAGGGCTGCCGCAGCCTGGTCCAGTTGGAAATCCTGCCCCGCCCGCCGCTGGAGCGCGCGCCCGACAACCCCTGGCCCGAATGGCCTAAGATTTACCGCGTGGACTACGGCCAGGAAGAAGCCGCCGCGGTCTTCGGCGCCGACCCACGCGTGTACCTCACCACGGTCAAAAAGTTCCTGGGCGACGCCCACAGCCACGTGGCCGGCGTGCGCACCGTGCAGGTGACTTGGGAAAAGGACGCCCAGGGCCGGTACCTGCCCAAGGAAGTGCCCGGCACGGAAAAAGAACTGCCCGCCCAACTGGTCCTTCTGGCGATGGGCTTCCTCGGGCCCGAGCCGACCTTGCTCGATCAACTCGGCCTCGAGCGCGACCCCCGCTCGAACATCAAGGCCGAACACGGCCGCTTCCACACCAACCTCCCCGGCGTGTTCGCCGCGGGTGACTGCCGCCGCGGGCAAAGCCTGGTCGTCTGGGCCATCAACGAAGGGCGCGGCGCGGCACGCGAGTGCGACCGCTACCTGATGGGCGAAACCGTGCTGCCCTGACGGGGAAAAGGGACAACCCGGCCGTCGGGGCAACACCCGGCCGCGCGCCCGGGTTTTCCTGCGCCGCAGCCGGCCGCCTGCTGAAAGCCGGGCGTGGCGCGGTCCCGCGATTTCCGGCGCGGGGCAGAGTTCGTAGGCTCAGTTGGCCGGAGCCGGCGCGGGCCGACCGGGCGCTTCCGCGCGCAGACTCGCCCAGTAGCGCAGCGGCAGCGACCCCAGCCCGATGAGCAGGAGCTGGCTGGCCACAAACGCCAGCAGCCAGAAAAACGCAGCGTCCATGAACCCGTACGAGTGCAGTCCCACCCCCAGCATGTTTGTCCCGAACCAAGAGAAGCTGGTAACGACGTTGCCGGAAATGGCGAGGTTCATCAGCCCCCGTTCGCCCACCAGCCCGCCCCAGCGCGCGTGCAGGATGAGCGCGTTCCAGAGCACGATGATCAGGGCGCCGTTTTCCTTCGGGTCCCAGCCCCAGAATCGCCCCCAGGATTGGTCGGCCCAGATGCCGCCCAGCACCGTGCCCACGAAGCTGAAGAGCGTGGCGAAGCACAGGATGCCGTACACCATCCGGTTCAGCGTGGCGCGGGCGGCCGGTCCCAGCCCCCGGGTGAGCAGGCCGCGCAGCACGTACATGATGGCCAGGAACCCGGCGGCAAACGTGGCCGAGTAGCCGAGCGTGATGGTGATGACGTGGGTGGCGAGCCAGAAGTTGCTGTCCAACACCGCGCGCATCATCTCCATCGTGTCGCCGCCCAGGGCCAGGTTGTGGGCGATGATCAGCGTGATGCAGCCGACGGTGGCGGCCATGACCAGCCCCACGCTGTCGCGGTGAATGCGCTCGAGGATCGCGCCCAGTGCCACCGCGCCCCAACCCACGAACACGGCCGAGGAATACAGGTTGGTCACCGGCGGGCGACCCTCCAGGGCCATGCGGAAGAGGATGCCGGCGGTGTGCACGGCCAGCCCCAGCAGCAACAGGCCGTAACCGGAGCGATTCCAGACCGCCGGCGCCGAGGCCAGCCACGACACACAGCCCAGCAGGAACACCACCACGTAGAGCGTGGTGCCCAGGTAAAACGGCCGCCAGTGGTTGTAGAGGAACTCCCAGCGGCCCTTGGCGATTTCCCGGTCCAGGTGCTTCTCCGCCAGCCATTGCTGGTGCCGGGCCAGGGCCTGGTTAAACCGCTCGGCCTGCCCCGCGGCAAAGGCGTCGGCCATTTCGGCATAGGCCAGCACCGCCGGATGAATCTGGCGGGTGACCAGCGACTCCATCAGGCTGGCGCCCGTGTTGGCCCAGGCGTCCCGGTCGGTTTCGGGGTGGATCGGCGGCACGATCAACGGCAGCGCGGCCTGGCTGAGCATTTCGTAGCGGCGGGCGTAACGGACCAGTTCGCCCAGGGCCTGCGCGTCGTGGGGTTCGCCGGCCTCGTGCTTGGCCACGGCGGCCAGCCCCGGTTCGAGCGCCGCCAGGTAGGCGCGCAGCTCGGCGGGGAAATTGGTGACCCCCTCGGGCTGGATCGTGTTCTTGAGCCGCTGGTAGAGCACGATGTTTTGGAAGAGCTTGAAAACCGCCTTGTGAAACGTGGTCCGCTGCGCGGGCTCGACCGCCCCGGCCTGGCGGGCCTGCTTGTCAATCTCCTCGAAGTGCGGCCGCAGCTCCTCCAGGGAATGGTAAAAGACCCCCTCCGGCGGCAGGCCCAGCAGGGTGCGCAGTTCGGGGTGGTCAATGCGGAAGACCTTGCGGCGGTCGGCCCGCTCGGGCTGGGTCATCAACTCGAGCAACCACTCGATGGCACTCAGGCGGGTGTATTTGGCGCCGGGCTTCCACCAAGGTGCGTCGGGCTGGGTCACCTCAGCATACGCCTGGCGGGTGCGGATTTGGAGCAGGGAATTGCGCGCCACCGAGTCGAAGGGTTGCACGCGGCCGTTGAGCAACACCGGCAGGCGGGCAAAGCCGTTCAAGTCCAGGGCCGTGTCCGCGCGCGGTGGCCGCAGCGCCGCCAGCACCCAGAGGGCGAAGACACCGGTCAGCATCCAGGGCAGGTATTTCTTCATCGGTTCAAGCAGGTTCGGGGCGGGGGTTCGCGGCGCGGCCGTTCACGCGCGCGCAGCGCTCGCGCAAGAAAGCGAACAGATGCCCGGTGAATTGCCAGAGCAGCCCCGCGCTGACGAGCGTGCAGGCGATGTAGGGCATGAGCCAGCCCGGGTTTTGCAC
>Ga0073932_1007132_pt1 | contig 10992 bp, 6 predicted proteins | sample DewCreD2012metaG_FD_76967 | JGI IMG/M metagenome (GOLD analysis project Ga0073932, IMG submission 76967) | Hot spring sediment bacterial and archeal communities from British Columbia, Canada, to study Microbial Dark Matter (Phase II) - Dewar... ...
GCCACGACGACCTCGCGGCCCATCAGTTGCCGTTTCATGTGGGCGTCGGCGTTGTCTTCGCCGGTTCGATTGTGCTGATAGGTTTTCGGCGAGCCGTCGAACGGGGCGAGCTTCTCCAGCCAGCGTTTGTAATCCTCGTGCAAGCCCGATTCGTCGTCGTTGATGAATACCGACGCGGTGATGTGCATCGCGTTGCACAGCACCAGGCCCTCTTTGATCCCGCTGCGCCGGACAGCGTCTTCGACTTGCGGCGTAATGTTGATGAACCCAACCCGCGAGGGAACGGTGAATGTCAGATACTCGGTGAGAGATTTCACAGACGACACCTCGTTTCGGAGGAACGATGTGCGGATGAAACAAGATCGCTCAAAACAGGTTGAACGGGAAGCGTGCTCTTCAAGCCCCGGATCTCGTGTTCTCCCGGCAAGAATTCTAGCGGCCGGCGGGAGCGGGTTCCATTAGTCTTCGCAAATTATGTTGACCAAAATCCGCCGAATCTTCGGGCCGAAACAGGAAAAGCCCAACGGGGCGAAATACCGCAGCCCAGGGCAACGCCCTGCGGATTTGGGTAAATACGACAATCCAAGAAATCGCCAAAACAAACAGGCGATAGCCCTGAAAGGGCGACCGAACCTGTTATTCCTTGCACGACGTGGAACAACTTGCTTCTTGCTGGAGAAAACCGATAATTCCAGCGCGCGAGAAGTATGACGCTGCCCGGATCTCTCCGTCTAGCGCCCCCTCTTGTTGCTTTACTTGGCTGAAATGTTACGAAAATACCCTGGAGATGATGCCGTGGGATTGTTCCTTCTTCCGCTCGTTTGCGCGGCAGTGGTTCAATTGCTGATCGGTATCGGTTGCGCCATCGGCTATCGGCACGCGCGGCGGCCCGCGACGGCCCTGGCCGGTACGGCGGCGTGCTGCCTGCTTGTCGCTCTGTTCGGCGACCGCTTCCTGATGGCCATGCACACGCCATCGAGTTTCGATGCCGTGGCCGATGGATTCTTGCTCGATGGAGTCCATCTGACGGCGGCGCTCGGCCTGCTGGCCCTGGGGTGCGCCCTGTGCCTGTGGCTGGCCGTCGCCATCCCGCGGCGCAGTCGCGAGTGAATCGGCGGGCGGTAGTTGCCCCAGCGCGCACCGTCATTTCGAGAAAGCCGGTCGCGGGCGGCGCTGGGCACGACGCCGCAACGGCAGACCGCCCATCGCGTGCCGTTCACCGCCCGGCAAGGCGCTCGGCCAGCGGATAAACGCGGCGGTTCAGCGGCCGCATCAATTCGAGCAGCGGCTCATACGGCTCGAAGCGGATCGTAACGATCCCCTTGTTCGAGTCACGGTTCGAGGGATCGGCCGCTGTGTTCGTCGGGTCGTTGTCCATGTAGCGGAACCAATGCCAGCCGACACAGCCGGGCGATTCGAGCAGCCCGAGTGTAAACGTCTGATAGAACAGCCCTCGATCGCGCTGGGTGGGCACGGTCCAGCCGGCCCCGCTGTTGTTCGCGTAGCCGCTGTCCATCCCTTTGGCGTACCATTCGGTGATGATGACCGGTCGGCCCGACCACTGCGTCCAGCGGCCGATCTCTTCGGGCTTGGGCTGCCACACGCCGTACACATTCACGGCGATCACGTCGCAGTAGCGGCCGGCGGCCCGAAACGCCTCGGCCTTGCGTTTTTCGGCCCCATAGAACCGCGAACCGAAGATCATGTGGTTCGGGTCGTACTTGCGAATCGCTTTGGCGACGACGGCGAAGTAGCGATCGTAGGCGTATTCGATCCAGGCATCGCGGTCGGCGTCGGTGGGGGCCGCCCCGGGGCCGCGGCGCTCGTCGAGCCATTGCCGCGCCGCCCGCCGGCTCGATCCCATCTTCTCGTCGTTCGGATCGAGGGCGAGGAAATTGTCGAGCTTCGGCATCGGCAGCTCGTTGTCGGTGAAGTAGCCCAGCAAATACGGGTCGTCTTTCAGCGCGGCCAGCGGCCGGGCGTGCTCGTCGCAGAATTCGGCGAACTGCGGGTGGAAGATCGGCATGCAATCGTTCGGATAGAGCGCGTGGCCGGTCCCCTGCCGAGCGACGCCCAGCCGCGTGCCGAACGACCGCATGAACCCGCCCTTGGTGCGCGCCGACTGGCCGCCGGTCGCTTGGCCCGCGCTGCCGCCGGCAAGCACCACCACGCCATCAGGGCAGTAGGGCAGCGGCTGCGCCACGGCGCGCAACACAGCCGCATCCGACCAACATCCCAGCGAATTGAAGCTGTGATCGCGGAGCCGTTTGGTTTCGAACTCGGCCCATCGCTCCGCCGAGCCGAACTTCTCTTTCAACGCGGCTCGAACCGTTTCGCTGCTCTCGCCGCGCACGCCGTTCACCCCCACACTCAGGAAGTAATAGCCCTCGGGATCGATGATCCACCACCGCGGGCCGATCTTTTCGGCGCGGAAGAAGCCCGTGGCCTTCGCCTGCCGCGCCTTCCAACCGCCGAAGCGGCTCAGCGCGTCGGCGCCAAGCTCCGGCACGGCCGGCGGAGGCAGATCGTCGAGCGTTCGGGCGGGCATCTCCATCCATTTCGGATCGGTCGGCTTGCGCTTGACCTTGACGATGATCGGCCGGGCAGAGTCGGTCTTCTCGGCTGCCAGTGTGGTTTCGGCCGCCTTCGCCGCCGGCGCACTTGGCACGAAAGCGTCTGCTTGCTCTGCCGCCGCTCCCCCTGCCGCAACCGCCCACGAAAAGAACGCCAGCGCCGCGAATGCCGATAAAGCGACCGTCGCGGCCGTCACCGCCGGCACCCACCCAAACACCAACCGCAGAGCGCGACCGGATGCCCACCTCATTGCCGTTTCTCCTCTGGCGATCGCACGCGACCGCTCACCGTCGGTTCTTTCAAGGGGCGAAGGAACCTTTTCACGGGCCGAGACGTGCCGTTCTCGTTTCGAGAACCGCCCCTGCCCAACCGCGCGGAGTATAAAGGAAACCGCGAAGGAGGGAAAGCGGTTTGAGCGGACCAAACGAGCGTGCCGCGCAATCGGGCCGCTTCGCTGCGCCCGCGGCCGATTTCACGTGCGATGCAAACGATCTGCGCCTATGCCTCGATCACCGCCAGCGCCGTTTCCACCTTGCCCAGCGGGGCCGACACCTGGATGCCCGCCACGCGGTCGCGTACGCGAGCGACAGCCTCGCGGGCGATTTCGATGCCCATGGCCAACTGGCCTTCGCGGGTTTCCTGCGAGGCCATGCGTTCCATCACCCAGTCGGGCACGACGACGCCGGGCACTTCATTCCGCATGAACAAGGCGTTGCGATAGCTCGAAAGCGGCCAGATGCCGGCAATCACCGGCACGCCGAGGTGCTGCACGCGATCGAGAAAGCGGAGCAGCGCGTCGGGGTCGAATACCGGTTGACTGATGGCGAACTCGGCGCCGGCCTCGACCTTCTGCCGGAAGCGGTCGAGTTCTCGTTCCAGGTCGAGCGCCGAGGGATCAAGCCCCACGCCGATGACGGCCTGCGTTGGCGGGTCGATCGGCTGGCTGCCCAAATCGAGGCCGCAATTGAGCCGCCGTTGGACGGCCGCCATGCCGATCGAATCGGTGTCGAACACGCCGGTGGCGTTCGGGTAGTTGCCCATCTTTGGCGGATCGCCGGTGATGAACAAGATGTTGCGCACCCCGCACGCGGCGCAGCCAAGCAAGTCGGCCTGCATGCCGATCAGGTTTCGATCTCGGCAGCAGAAGTGCAAAATGGCCTCGATGCCCGCCTCTTGCTGGATGCGGTAGGCGGTGATGATCGGCGAGAGGCGCGAGCTGGCCCGCGGTCCGTCGGGAATGTTGATCGCCGAGACGCCGCGCTGTTGCAGCAGTTTGCTCTTTTCGATGGTCGATTTCAGATCGTACCCCCGCGGCGGCACCAGTTCCACCGTGGTGATCCATTGCCTCTCGACCAAGCGGCGGCCCAGTTGCGTCCGCTCAGCCAACGGGGCCGGTTGTTTCGGCGGCGGGGCGTCGGTGGTGCTCAATGCGACTCGGGTTACGGCCGCGCGGCTCAGCGGCTTGACGGCCTTCGCCATTTCGCGGATGTGATCGGGCGTGGTGCCGCAGCAACCGCCGACGGCCGACACGCCCAAGTTGATGTAGCGCAGAGCATAGGTGGTCAGATACTCGGGCGAGCAGAGGTAGATTCGCCGATTGCCCACCTCTTTGGGCATGCCGGCATTGGGTTGAACGATCAGCGGCAATCGGGTGAGCTTGACCGCCCGTTCCACGGCCAACAGCAGCCCGTCGGGCCCGACTCCGCAGTTGATCCCCCAGGCCACCGGTTGCGGCCCTTCGGCAAGCGGGGCGAGCATCCGTTCGATCGGTTCGCCGGCCGCCGATTCGGCCTCGCCGTCAACGACAAACGAAAGGATGTAGGGCACATCGGGGAAGCGGATCATCGCCCGGGCGCACTGCTCGAGCGCGGCGCGGGTCGGCTGCGTTTCGAAAATCACGGCATCCACCGCCTCTTCGCGCAACACGCTCACCTGCTCGGCGATCATACCGTCGATTTGCGAGGCATATTCCGGCTGCTGGGGGAGCGGCCCGATCGAGCCGACAACAAACACCCGTCGCGGGGCCGCCTGTGCCACCTGCCGGGCCAAACGCACGCCGGCGCGAATGATCTCGGCCTGCCTCTCGGCCAAGCCGAACTGGGCCAAGGCAACCCGATTGGCCCCGAAGGTGTTGGTCGTCAACACATCCGCGCCGGCGTCGCAGTACGCCTGATGGATCTCGGCGATCAGCTTCGGCTCGGAAAGGCAAAGCTCATCGAAGCAGCGATTCGTAAATACATGGCGGCGATAGAGTTCCGTACCCATCGCCCCATCAAAAACCAACACGCCGCGAGCAAGCGACTCGGAGAACTCGGACATAGATCGGCCGTTACAACCCACTGCGGCGCCTGCCCGATCACAGAACCGATCGGCAAAGCGCAACTACTTTTGAAATAGAGAATTACAACAACGAAAACCCGATCGGCCGCAACCGTCTGTCAGCATATCACTTTCGGGCGGCGCTGTCAGCCCTACGGACGCCACGGTGAGCGCCGAGATCGATCGCACGCCCGGTCGCTTCCAGGGGAAAAGGCCCCGATGATCCCTCAAAGGCCGCACTCGCACCGATGCCATCGGGCACGGGAAAGCAGGCCGGGGCCAGCCCGACCGCACTGTTCGGCAACGAAAGCGGGGCGTTGCCGGCCTATTGCCGGTAAAAAGCAGGCGTTTGCCGAGGTTCCACCGGCAGACCGCGTGATTCCCTCCGAAATCGTAAGTTATCTTTTCAAGAGGGACTGCCCTGCCCTGTCAACGGCCCAAAAGCACGGCTGTTGCTTGCTTTACCGCTGGGGTGCAATTACTATCGATGGATGTGGGCCGCCGGGCCTTCGCCCAGCGGATCAACCGAGCGAGCGAGCTTTATACTGTTCGCGCGCCGAAATGAGCGATTTTTCTTTGAGAAAGAAGCCATTTCACACCGCGCGAGGGATAGTGAAAACGGCCTGCGCAGGCCTGATGGGCGGCGCGTGGGGCGGGAACCGCATCCGTAATCCTTTGCGGCCCGCGGTGATTGATTTCGTGGTGACGATCGTGACAGCGCGGCGGTTCGTGCCGGCGGATTGAACGAATGCTTCTGGAACAGGAGAGTCTTCTCATGCGTTGTTGGAACGAACTTCGCCGAGTGAGTTTGGGGCTGTCGGCCGCGGTCCTTTGGTTGTGCGGCTCGGCCGTCTTGGCCCAAGACCTCGGCAATCAGGCCGGCGTGGTGGTCGATGCCGAGGGCGTATTGCAGATGAAGGTGTTCAGCGACCCCACCGGCCAGCTCACGCAGCAGCGGTTGTCCGCGGCCAAGGCGTCGCTCGATCCGAAGGTTAGCGCCTATAGCAAATTGCGGAAGATCTCGCTCAACCGGCTCGAAGAAGCGATTCGCAACCGCGACGGCGCCGCCACCGAAGAGATGCGCAACCTGGCCGGACTGCTTCGCGTGCGCTATGTCTTCTACTATCCCGAAAGCAAAGACATCGTGTTGGCCGGCCCGGCCGAGGGCTGGATGACCGACATCGCCGGCCGCGTCGTCGGACTGACCACGCGCCGCCCGGTAGTGCAATTGCAAGACGCCGTGGTGGCGTTGCGGGCGTTTCCGCCGGGCAAACAGCCGACCCGCTTGATCGGCTGCTCGATCGACCCGACCGAAGAAGGCCTGGCCGCGATGCAGCAATTTTTGCGAACCTGGGGAAGCCGCGCCGTGCCGCAGCAAACAATGCAAATCGTCGAAGGGCTGCAAACCAGTTTGGGCGCGCACACGGTGAGCATTAGCGGCATCGCCCCGAACACCCGCTTCGCGCAGGTGCTCGTTGAGGCCGACTATCGCATGAAGCTCATCGGCATCGGCCTGGAGCAGCCGCCGATCCGCATGGTCAGCTACGTCGATCGGGCCAGCCCCGCCCAGGTCAGCCGCAACGCGCTGGAGCGATGGTTCTTCGTGCCCGACTACGAATGCGTTCGCGTCAGCGAAGACAAACTGGCCGCCGAACTGGTGGGCGACGGCGTGAAATTGGTGGGCGAGGGCGAACTGGTGACGGCCGAGGGCAAACGACAGGCCGGCCAAAGCTCGAACAAGGCCAGCCAGGCGTGGACGTTCGAGTTCACCCGCCGCTATCCCGAGCTGGCCGAGCGTTCGCCCGTCTTCGCCGAACTGCGAAACCTGATCGATCTGACGATTGCGGCCGCCTACATTCAACAGCAAGATTTCTACGGCAAGGCCGGCTGGCGAATGGAACTGTTCGGCGACGAAGGGAAGTTCACCGTGCAAACCTACCAGACGCCGAAGAAGGCGCCGGCGGCCATCAATGCCCTGTGGCGCGGCAACACGCTGATGACGCCGATCGGCGGCGGTGTGACGATCGACGCCGTCGCGGCCGTCGCTCAAGCCAAGGCCGACGAAAAGGGCGCCGTCGCCAAAACCTACGAACAGACCCAGCCGAAGCTCGCCCCCGGGCAATGGTGGTGGGACTGATCCGCCGCGCCTCGACAGGCTGATCGAACAGGCCAACGCATCACCGTGTTGCAGCACGGCCTGCACGCGGCGTTGAACCGGCGCGCGATCTGGTCGGCGCGCACTTTGAACTTCTCGCTGCGGTCGCCGTGCACCGAACACCGCGTTCGTCGTTGCGTCATTGCCGCGCGACGAGCACCACGCGCAGGTCGCATACGTTCGTGTACGTCGGCCCGGTGCGAATGAGCGCCTCGGTTAGACGGAAGAAGGTGTAGGCGTCGCTGCGGTGGGGGTAGTCGCGCGGATCGAGTTGGAGCTGTTTGGCCCGGGCCAGCACGGCGGCATCGCACACGGCCCCGGCGGCATCGGTCGGGCCGTCTTCGCCGTCGGTGCCGCCGGAAAGCACGACGATTCGCGTCGCTCCGTCCGTCCAAAGGGTTTCGACGGCCGCCAGCGCCGCTTGCTGATTCCGGCCGCCCAGCCCGCGGATCGCGCGATCCGCCAAGCTCACCACCGGTTCGCCACCGCTGATCAAGCAGTTCGTTCCCGGCTGGCTGCGCATCCGAAGGGCCATTTGGGCCAAATGCCGGCCCACCTCCTCGGCAGCGCCCTCGGGAGAGGTGGACGAAATCATCGCGTGTTGATAGCCCAACCGCTCGGCCTCGGCGCCGGCCGCATCGACCGCCCGGGCGTTGTTGGCGACGATCAAATGCGTAACGCGGCAGCCGGCGGGCGTGGTCCAATCGTAGGAACATGCCTCGTCGTTGTCGCCGGCCCGATCGCTCGCCGCCGGGGCCGAATCGCGCGCGGCAGCTTCGCGCGCTCCGCGGCGCTGCTCAAGCGCCATCGCCTCCAAAAAGTCGAACACGCGCGGCGGCAGCCCGGCCTCGCGGGCGGCAAAGGCGTCGAGCACGGCCAAGGCGTCGTCGGCCGTGGTGCGGTCGGGCACGGTCGGCCCCGAGGCGATCACGTCCAACGGGTCGCCCGGCACGTCGGAAATCACCAGCACGATCATCCGCCCGGCGTTGCATGCGCGGGCCAATTTGCCGCCCTTGATCCGGCTGAGGTGTTTGCGCACCGTGTTGAGCTGAACGATGTTCGCCCCAGCACCGCTCAAATAGCGCGTTACCTCGAGCTTGTCGGCCAAGGTGATGCCGGGGGCCGGCGCGGGCAGCAGGGCCGAGCCTCCGCCGGTGATGACGGCGACGCAAAGATCCCGCGGGCCGAGCGCCGCGGCCAATTCCAAAATCCGCTCGGCCCCGGCCGCGCCCTCGGGGGTCGGCTCGTTGACGCCCGGCGGCCGACCGGCGTGCAGCACGATCCGCCCCAACGGTGTCGTCGTTCGATCGGGCGGAACGCAGTCGGCCGGCACATTGACCCAGCCGTGCAGCCGTTTGCGATCGGCGATTTCCGGGCCGAGAGCCGACTCGATCGCAGCCGCCATCGCGCCCGACGCCTTGCCCGCCCCCACCACGCAGACGCGATCGATCTGATCGAAGGCGATTCGCTCGTCGCCGATGCGGAGGGATTGCGAATCGACTTCGACCCATTCGGCGATCAACCGTTCGGCGCGGACGGCATCGACGCCGGCGCGCCAGATGCGCAGCGCGTCGGTTCGCAGTTGTTCGTTCGGCGGTTGATCATTCGCCGAGTCGATCGCCATCATCGTTGTTCCCGCCGCGGCCGCCTCAAAGGTACTCTTCCCATCCGCGCGACTTCAGCTCGGCCACCAGTTGACGCACCGATTCCTCGTCGTGCTTGTTGGCCACCAAGGTGGCGTCGGGCGTGTGGACGATGATCAGATCGCGCACGCCGACCGTGGCGATCAGGTGATCGGTGCTCGACCGGATCAACGAGCCGGACGTGTTCAGCCCCACGTGTTTTGCCGAAACAACGTTGCCCTGCGTGTCGCCGCCCTGCAATCGCATCAGCCCTTGCCAACTGCCCAGGTCGTCCCAGGGGAAGGCGGCCTCGATCATCAACACCTCGGCGGCATGTTCCAACACGGCGTAATCGATCGAAATCGCCGTCATCGCCGCGAACTCGCGGCGCAGCACTTCGACCGCGTGCGGCGTGCCCAGCGCCGATTCGATCGTCTTCAATCGGCCGAACAACTCGGGCTGATAGCGTTCTAACGCAGCCAGAACCGTCCGCGCCTTCCACAGGAAGATGCCCGCGTTCCAGTAAAACGTGCCGCGGGCGAGAAACTGCTTGGCGCGCTCGGCCGACGGCTTCTCGCGGAACTGCCGCACGCGAAACACCGGCAAATCGGCGACCGGCGATTCGCTTTCGCTTTCCAGCCCCAAGGCCACGGCCGCGGGCCGATACTTTTCGCCCCGCTCGATGTAGCCGAAACTCTCGGCGGGATACGTGGGCCGAATACCGAAGGTGATCAGCCAATCAGGCTCTTCCTCGAGCAGTTCGGCCGCGGCGGCCATCTGGCGGCGGAATGCGTCGGGCGGGTCGATCACATGGTCCGACGGCATGACGGCCATCGTCGCCTCCGGGTCGCGCCGCGAAATCATCAGCGCCGCCAAACCGATGCACGGCGCCGTGTTCCGCCCGCACGGTTCGACCACGATCGACTCGACCGGCACCTCGGGCAACTGATCGACTACTTGGCCGACCAGCGGAGCCGTCGTCGCCACCCAAACCCGGTCGGGCGAGGCCATCGCGCCGAGGCGATCGACCGTCGTGCGGATCATCGAACCCGGGCTGCTCAACGGCAAGAACTGCTTCGGACGCCGCGCGCGGCTTTCCGGCCAAAACCGCGTGCCCGAACCGCCGGCCATGATCAAGAAATGCAACATTGCAGGTTCTCGCTCGAAAGAGGTCTTGTCGAACGCAGGACGTGTTCGCAATTCATTAATGAACGGTGCGGGCCGAAGCCGCGCCAAAAGAAGCTATCGGATTGTGAACCGTTTGTTCGACAACGTCCTCAAAAAATGCCCCGCAATCGCCCCTTGTTATGACCGCGGCTTGCCCACGGCGAACAACTGCCCATAGGTCCGCACAAACATCATCCCGTCGGCCGCCGCCGGCGTGGCGTGCGTTCCCTCGGGCAGCGGGAAGCGGGCGATCAAGCGGTATTCCGGCGCGGCGGCAAGCACCACCATCTCGCCGTCGCGCGACGGGCAAAAGACCTTATCGCCCACGCGAATCGGCGAGGCGAAATACTTGCCGCCCACCCGCTCGCGCCACAACATCTTCCACGAGTCTGTCTGATAGCAACTGACCACGCCCGCATCGGTCCACAAGAACGCCAAGTCGCCGCGAGCCACCGGGATGGGCACGTAGGGCAGCGCGCCTTCGAAGTCGTGGGCGACCTTCGGCTCGATCCCCTTGGCGGCGTCGGCCGGCGTGACCGCCACGAATCGTTTCCCGCTGCCGCCTTCGCCGCAACCGGCCAAAATCGCCCCGCTCGCCGCGGTCGGCGAACCGACCGTCCGATACGTAAAGAGCGAAATTTCCCAATTCACTCGGCCATCGGCCGGATTCAAGCTCGTCAACCCGTGCGCCATGCTCGAAAGAATGATCTGGGGCGAAGCGCTGGCGGGTTGAAAGACCAATGGGGTGCCGTAGGCCGCCCGCACCGACTTGCGATCGACCTTCCAAACGATCTCGCCGGTTTCCCGATTCAGTGCCGCGCAGAAGCTCGGGCCGTCTTGGTCGTTGGGCACGATCACCAAGTCGCCGCAAATCGCCACCGAGGCCCCTGCCCCGTGCTGCGCGACAAACGGCGCGAAATCCCGCCGCCACGCAATCGCACCATCGTCCACATTCAACGCAACGACGAAATAGGCCTCGCGCGCCGCCGCGTTCAGATAGAGCCGCTTCTCGTCCACCACCGGAGTCGCCGCCGCGTAGGCGTTGAACTGGTGCATCTTGTAGGTATCGCAGGCAAATACCCTGCGCCAAAGCGGCTTTCCATCGGCCGCGCTGTAGGCCAACACGATCAGCTCGCCCGTCTCCTCATTGCCCGA
>Ga0073932_1007133_pt1 | contig 10992 bp, 6 predicted proteins | sample DewCreD2012metaG_FD_76967 | JGI IMG/M metagenome (GOLD analysis project Ga0073932, IMG submission 76967) | Hot spring sediment bacterial and archeal communities from British Columbia, Canada, to study Microbial Dark Matter (Phase II) - Dewar... ...
CGACGTAGATCAGGACGCTGTAGCAGTCGACGACGGTGTTGCCTTCGATGACGCCGCCGTCGAGGAACCAGGCGTCGATGCCTTCGCCCCAGCTCTCGCGCACGTCGTTGTTGCGGAAGACGACGTCGGTCGAAGGCCGGTGGTCGTCGCGCTTGGAGGTCTGGACGGTTGCCGGCCACCCGCCGTTCTTGCCGGCCTTGAGAAAGGCGTTGTCGGCATTGACGAGGCAGGCGTTGCGGACCTTGTTGCCTTCGAAGAGCAGACGTTCGCCGCTGCCGCCGAGCGCGCGGCACTGGACGTCGCGGATGGAGCAGTTGCGGACGGAGACATCGGCGCATTCGTGCAGGTTGATGCCGCGGCCGGCCGAATTCCGCACCTCCAGGCCGTCGACCACGACATGGCTCGACTTGTCGAGTTCGAAGAGGGTGTCGTAGAGGTTCATCTTGATGGCGGCGCCATCGAGGATCGGGGTCTCCTTGGGCCAGGCGCGGATGACGATGGGCGCCTGGGCGGTGCCGTTGAGCGTGGCGCGAATGCGGGCCGTGAGGGCGTAGACGCCGTCGCGGAGGGCGACGGTGTCGCCGGGCTTGGCGCGTTTGAGGGCGCGTTCGAGGGAGGCGTAGGGGGCTTCGGCGGAGCCGTTGCCGCCGTCGCCGGCCCTGGGCGAGACGACGATCGTCTCGCCACCCGAAAGCAGGAGGGGGCTGCCCAGCAGGAAGGTCCAGAGGAACGATCGCGATCGATTCCGCATAGCATGGACTACACCGCGCACCGCGCCGGAACGGGTCATCGCACCTTGACCGCACGCCCTGCTGCCCTGAGGATGATGCATCCGGAGGCACCGTCCCGATGTTGCCAGCGAAAGCAGCCCGGTTTCCGATTGCGTTTGCGGTCGCCGCATGGAGCGCCGCCGTTGCCCCCTGCACCGAACCCGAATGGCAACCGGCGACCGTACAGGGACGCGACGGCTCGGAAATCAAGGCCCTGGTCCGCACGGCGAGCGCGCTCGCGCTGCAGAAAGCCGATGGCACCGTCGTCGCGCTGCGCTGGGCGGATATCGAGGCCATCCGGTTCGGCCCGCGCTGGCCCGCGGAGCAGTACCGGCAAGCCGAGGAGTCCGTGGCCGAGCTCAAGAGCGACGATTTCGCCACGCGGCAGAAAGCGCTGCAGCAACTGCGCGCGCTGGGCGCGGCGGCCGGCGCCGCGTTGCGCAAGGCCGCTTCCTCCGACGATCCCGAAGTGGCCACGCGAAGCCGCGAACTGCTGGCGGAACTGGGCTTCGACGATCGGACGATCGAGGCCGAGCAGGACCGCCTGTCCCTCAAGGACGGTTCGGCGCTGGCAGGGCAGGTAAGCCCCGAGGCGCTGGATCTGCACACGCGCTGGGGGCTCTTCACCTTTCCCCTCGCCGCCTTGACCTCGCTGCGCACCGAGGCGGACGCGGCATTTCCGCCGCCCGCCGCCGAGGTGAGGACCCTGCCCATCCATCCGTTCGCCCCGGCGCCCAAGGGAACGGGCAAGGCTTTTGTGCTCGCCGATCTGCTGGAGGATCCAGCCCAAGGAGCATCCATCGAGGTCCTCACTTCGGCGGGCTTCGACGACCTCCTCGTCGGGCAGCGGAAGCTCGCGGCAGGCGACCTGGCCGAGGATGCCTACGCGAACCGCGGGTTGCTGTTGCGGGCGGCAGACCCCCGGCAGCGGGTCATCGTCGACGACCGCGAACCGCTGGCCGGGCGGAGCGGCGGGCTGGCCGCCTGCGTGAACGCGCCCAGAGGCCTGGGCGATCTGGACCTTTTCTTCGTCCTGCCGGGCTCGTACGACGCGCAGCGCCGCGAGGGGCGTCCGGCGGGGGTCCACACGATCGGCCTGATCGCAGGGGACGCACCCGCCGGTTATCTGGGAATCGAAGCCTACGACCGGCACGGGCGGTTGCTGGTGCGCTGCGACAGTTCGGCGAGTCCGCGCGCTGCCGGCGGCGTCTCTTTCCTGGGCGTCCGCGCGACGGCACCCATCGTCCGAGTCCGCGTCTTCCGCAAGGCTCCGGCAGAGCACCCGCTGCGCATCGACGACGTGCTCTTCGACGCCTGCGTGCCGGTCAGCCGTGAACCCCAACAGGCCCTGCTGGAACTGAAAACAGGCGACCGACTGGTGGGCTATCCGGAAGGGCGTTCGCCGGCTGGGCTCTTCGGTTTCAGGCCGGCCTTCCTCCCCGCGATCGCCCCGGCCCTTTCCGTCGGGCTGTCGGACATCGTGCGGTACGAACCGCCGCTGCAGCCCGACGATCAGGCGATATTCCCCCGCCTGCCCGGCGCCATGCATGCCGTGCGCCTGCAGAACGGCGAAGCGTTCCATGCGCGGTTCGTGAAATTGGACGCCCAACAACTATTCCTGGAACTGCCCGGAGGCGTGCACCTGGCGCTGCCGCGCACCCTGGTTCGCAAAATCGACCTCTGTCCGCAATTGGCGGATGGCGGCCAGGAACCGGCCGCCCTCGGTGCCGACGAGAAGCCTGGGGTCGAATTCCGCCCCAAACACGCTTCGACCGGCGCGCCGGCGCAAGCCAAGCACGATTCGGATCTGCCCCGCATGGACGACGCCGAAGTCCTTTCGGCGGACATCGCCACCGGCGAACTGACCGTCGATCCGAAGGACGGCGCGGGCGAGTGGCGGATCGATCTCTTCTCCACCCGTTTCCTGGTCTTCCCCCCTGCCGCCGCGACCAACATGGCTAGGGAACGCGAGTGGGTCCTGCGTCTTCGACAGGGCGGCTGTTTCTCGGTGACCTTGACGGCCATCGCCGCCGACCAACTGAGCGCCGAAATGGCCGGCGCCCAGGTCACTTTCCCCGCCCGGATCGTCGCTGCCGTGGAACGCACCAAGTAGCGCCTACCGGTCCCCGGTTCCTGGATCCCGGACTTGGCCCCCGCAGGGCATGCCGCTGGCCATCGGTCCGCTGCGAAGCGCTGCCGCACCCGGCATCCGGCGTCGAGCCCTCCGGCGAAATGCGACGCGTGGGCCGCATGGGTTGCGCCGATCTGGCCTGCAACTGCCTGCGGCGCTTGCGGCCTTTTCGCCGCGCGTTCATAATCGACTCGACCTTTGGCCGCCCGTTGAAAAACCCTCGCCCCGCCCTTTTCCACAGAGGGGGGCGTGGAAACGACGGTTTCGTATTCAACGAGCTGCTGGCCTCATCCCTGAAAGGATTCCGACCATGCCTTCCGCGCTGGCCCGACGTCTGGCGTCCGATTCGGCCCAACCGGCCCTGCTGCCCACCGCATCGCGCAAGCGCATCGCGCAGGAGATCGCCTCCGGACTGCCGCAACTTCGCCTCTACGCCGCCAGCCTGTGCAGTGTGCCCGGCGGCCTGGTGGCGGCGGCGCGCGATGGCGCGCAGCGCAAGGTGCTGGTTTTCGGAAAGCTGCAGGGCTTTGGCGGAACGGCCGCGACGCTGGGGGATGTCCCGGTGCGGATCTGCGATGCCGACGCGGGCAACATGGCCGCGCTGCGCCAGCGGGTTCCCTGGCTCTGTCCCCAGCGGGCCGGCCAACGCTCTTCGGTCGGTCTCGGGGACCGTCTGGGCCTTGCCACGCCCGGACACATCGCCGCGGGCAGGAAATGCGGTTTTTTCCTGACGCTGGCCCAGCAGTCCATCCGCGAGATGCAGCGCACCGGCCGCAGCGCGCAGCAGGTCATGGACGAAGCGACCTTCGGCGTCTTCGAGAGCGGTTACGACGCCGGCTTCGGCAGCGATGCGGACCACCTCAAGACGACCGAAGACGTCGATCTGACCGCGGCGGCTGGCTTCGTCAGTTTCACGATCGACCCGTCTGCGCACGTCGACGACACGGTTGCCGGCACCGATCGAGTACAGCTGGAGGCCAAGTACGACAAGCTGCTTGCGGACCGCGTGCCCGGCGCCGCGGAGTGGCGCAAAAAGTATGTGGGACAGACCTTCGATCTCGATGGCCTCAAACTGACCTGCGACGAGGAATCGCTGCTGCGTGCCGCCGTCAAGTACGGCCGCGCGGTGGCGCACGTCGAAGCGATGGCCCGGCACATCGCCCGTCGCGCTCCGACGCACGAGATCGAACTCTCGGTCGACGAAACCGCCCTGCCGACCTCCTCGATGGAACACTTTTTCATCGCCAACGAGCTGAGGGACCGCGGGGTGCGCCCGACCGCGCTGGCGCCGCGCTTCGTCGGCGAGTTCGAGAAGGGCATCGACTACAAGGGCGATCTGAAGATCTTCGCGGCGGCCCTGAAGGAACACGTCGCCATCGCGCGGCACTGCGGTCCGTACAAGCTCAGCGTCCACTCGGGCAGCGACAAGTTCAGCATCTACCCGATCGTGGCCCAACTCACCGGCGGCGCATTCCATTTGAAGACGGCAGGCACCAGTTACCTGGAAGCGCTGCGCGTCGCGGCACGCAAGGACGTGGCGTTCTTCCGCGAACTGATCGCCTTCTGCCGCGGCCGGTATGACACCGACAAGGCCACCTACCACGTCTCGGCGCAACTGGCCAACGTGACCGCGCCCGAAGCGTTGAGCGATGCGGACCTGGAGCGCGTCTACCTGGACGAGAACGACGGGCGCGAAGTGCTCCACGTCACCTTCGGCTCCGTATTGACGCATGCCGAAGCGGGAACGCCCCGCTACCGCAACCGTCTGCTGGACCTGCTGAACCGCGAGGCGGAGACGTATGTCGATGTGCTCAAGAAGCACATCGGCCGGCACCTCAAGGGCTTGGCAGCCCGTCGGCGGTGAGGCGAGCCCCGCCACGTCGCTAGCAAGACTAGGGAATTGCCGACGCACGCGACGCGGGGAGCGGTTGCGGCGAACCGCCTGCCACGACCTTTTCGGCCAACTTCGGGTCAATGCCGGTGTCCCGGCGAGCCGATACGTGGTTTAACCTTTCGGCCAAGCGAAGGGAAGCCACGCCATGTTTCGAATCGCCGCCGGTGTTTTTCTTTCGCAACTTGCATGCATGCAATGGGTTGTGCTTTTCGCCGCCGAGGCTGAAGGCGGGGCGGACAAGGGCAAGGTCGAGGTTCGGCTGCCCGAGGTGCGCACCTCGCAACTGCAGGTCCTGCCCTACTTTACCGTGGAGGGCGAGAAACGGGAATCGTCCTTGTTCAAAGCGGATCGCGAGGCGAATGACCGGTTGGAGGTCGCTCCAGGTCTGAAAGTGGATCAGGCGGCAGGAACGAACGCGAAATGGACCTGGGATTTGAGCAGCCATTTCACGCCGGATGCCACGCAGACCGATCTGGTTCGTTCCCGGGACTGTTCGCGGCTGGCCTATCGGTTCGACGACGGTCTTTTCTGGACGAATCTCGAACGCAGCGTGGAACTCGACTACGATCTCGACCCCAAGGGCAGCGACCGGAGCCAGCAGACCGCCTACCGGTGGGGGGCCGGCCACCGGCTGCATTCTATCGACTGGGGGATGTCGCTTGCCCGGCAGGAGAAGGAGACGTTCGCGGACGACGAGTCCGCGACGCTGCGTGAGCAGTGGGACAAGCGCGTGTGGATGAAACTCAAGGCCACGGACTATTTCCGTCCGATGGTCGCGTTGCAGCGACGCGACGTGATCCGACCGGACGATGGCGATCCGTTGGCGCGTGCCGATGCGGACGGCCGGCTCCTGTCGTTGAGTGCCGACGGCGGATGGGCCGAGACGCTCCGCTGGCGCGGCTCCTGGCAGTGCGAGTTCATCGACGACAAGGCGTGGGCTGCGCGTTCGCCGGGGGACGGATCGGTCGGCGAGCGGTCCGCGTTGAGCACGGGCCTGTCCTGGCGTCCCGCGGCCAGCGCCCCGCGTCTGGATTTGAGTTTCACGAAGGAATCCGGTTACGAGACGGAGCAGCAGTATCGCGAAAAGAATCAATGGGCGCTTTCGGCCTCGCAGCAGTTGACACGGGCGTGGGGGGCGCAGGCGACGGCCGGCATCCTGGACGAGAGCGAACTGGGCAGCCACGAGCTGCGCCGCTGGACGGCCGGCGTCTCCTCCACCTACAAGCTCTCTTCGCGCGCGCAACTCAGCGGGGAGTATCGTTATCGGCAGGAGGAGGAGGACGCCGTGGGCATCGACACGCAGTTCCGCGTGCAACTCAAGATGAAGTGGTGACAGCGCAGCCGGCTTCGAGTATATAGGCGTCCTCCATGTCCAACGACGAGACGAAAACGTCCGGAACCGGCGCGGTTTCGGAGCACGAAGCGCAATGCGGGTGCCGCTCGATGGTCCGTTCGGCAGGGGTCGTCGGTTTCATGACCATCGTCAGCCGCCTGCTGGGGCTGTGGCGCGACCGACTGATGGCCGCGGCCTTCGGCGCATCGTGGGTCAACGATGCCTTCCAGATCGCCTTCCTGCTGCCCAACATCGCGCGCCGGCTTCTGGGCGAAGGCGCCCTGGCCTCGGCCTTCGTGCCGGTCTTCTGCGAGCGGCTGGCGACCGGCCGCCGGGAGGCCGCCTTCCGGACCGCCTCGGTCCTGATCTCGCGATTCGCCGCCTTCCTGACCCTCGCCTGTCTCGCGGCGATCGGCCTTTCGTTCGGCGTGCGCTCGTTCGCCGGCGTTTCCGAAAAGGCGCAGCTCACGCTCCAGCTGACCGAGACGATGCTGGGGTACTGCGTGCTGGTCCACATCGCGGCGGGACTGATGGGCATCCTGAACGCGATGGGCCATTTCGCCGCGCCGGCCGCCGCGCCGGTGCTGCTGAACGTCTGCATGATCGGCGCGTGCCTGTTCGGGTTGGATTGGCTCGGGACGGATCTCCCATCGCAGATCCAGGTGGTCGCGTATGCCGTGATGGCCGGCGGCATCCTGCAGGTGGCGCTCCTGGGCCTGTCCGGCATCGCGCACGGATTCGCGTTCGGCTTTTCGATGGACCGGAGCGACGAGGGTTATGCGGAGGCGCTGCGCAACCTGGGGCCCGTGGTCTTCAGCGTGGCGCTATTCCAGATCAACCTGCTGGTGGACCAGCTCGTCGCCCGCGCGTTCATCCCTGGCGACGGGCCGGTGACGATGCTGGCCTACGGAAACCGGCTGGTGCAGCTGCCGTGGGCGCTCTGCTCGCTCTCGCTGGCCACGACGGCGCTCCCGCTGCTCGCCCAGCACTGGGCCGCGCAGCGGAAGGAGGCCTACGCGGACGCACTCAGCGCCGCGGTCCGGCACACGCTCTTCCTGGCGCTCCCTTCCGCGGTGGGGCTCTGCCTGCTGTCCAGGGAACTGGTGCGCCTCTTCTACGGGACGGGCGAGTTCCTGGCCAACGACGGCGAGGCGGTGATCCGCACGGGGCGGGTGGTTTTTTTCTTCTCGACGGGCCTGGTCTTCTACAGTCTGAATGCCGTGCTGACCCGGGCGCTCTACGCCGCCCGGGAGACGCGGGCGCCCACCGGCGCCACGGTCGTGGCCGTGACGGCGAACTTCGCGCTGAATCTGGTCTTCGTCTTCGCCACGCCGCTGCAGGAGGCAGGGCTCGCCCTGGCCTCCGCCATCTCCGGCGCCGTGCAGACGGCGCTGCTGGTCCGGGCGCTGGCCGCACACCTGCCGGCTTCGGACCGGGCGCGGATCCGGCGGTTCGTCGGAGTGCTCGCGGTCGGCATCGCGGTCGGCGCCGTCGCCTCGTCGTCCGTCTACGCGGTGCTCACCGGTCCCAAGTACAAGGACCGCATGGAGAGTTTCATCGCCTTCATCGCCGCCGCCGTCGTGGCCGCCCTGCCCCTCTGGTATCTGGGACGGTCCTTTTTCCTCAAAGAGCTCCAACCCGTCATGCCCGAACCACCGCTGAGCCCAGACCTCCACACGTATGGGGTTCCGGACGGCCGTTGGCCGCGCGACCTTGCCTTCTGCCACAGCCTCTACACGCTGATCCTCTCGTCGCTGGTCATGGGGCTGCTGGTCTGGTCGGTGCGCGAGAGCGTTCCGCCCGAAGGGCGCAACCTGGGGCTGATCGTCCAGCGTTCGCTGGTCCCCGTGGCGTTCGGCGTCATGGTCTTCGCCATGGCGGCGAGCAACTTCGGGAGCCGCGAGTATCGCGAACTGGTGCGGGCGTTCGTCCGAAAGAAGACCCCTGGCGCGTAGCCATCCCCCGGCCTCCGATCACGGGCCCTCGATGTCCAGCAGCAGCACCTTCCGCGCGCCGAAGTGGATCGTGTCGACGGTCAGGCGTCGACCGTCCGCAGACCAGCGGGGATGAAGATCGCAGCGGACATCGACGCCGGCGCCGGGCGGGAGTGCATGCCGGAAGCGGCCGATTTCGCGCCATTCTCCCGTCTTCACGTCCACCAGCGCCAGCCGCTGAATGCCTTCCGGATCGGGATAGGTGTCGGCGGCGATCCGCGTGCCGTCGGGCGAAAAGACCAGGTGGCCCATGGGGCCCATGCCGCGCGAGAGGCGCGTCGCCCGCACCGGCATGACCGTCTCGTCGTAGACGAGGTACTCGTGGCCGCGGCCGCACCAGTCGGCATCCACCAGGATTTCGCGGGGGGTCCGCCCCCAGATCTGGTGCGAAATGGCCCCATTTCGCCAGTAGACGTCCGGAAGGGTGCACCGCAGGTCGCTGCCGTCCACGTTCATCGTCATCATATGGGTGAACCAGCGTTTGACTTCGCCCTCGATATTGGCGTGCCGCAGCAGGACCATCACGCGGCTGCCGTCGCAATTGAAGATCGCGTGATTCAGCCAGACGTATTGGCCTTCCAGGCTGTGGGGCAGCGGGTGTTGGGCGAGGAGCTGGCGGTAGCTGGCCACAAGGCGCGCCTGGCGCGTCTGCAGGTCGAGGATGAAGAGCCCGTCGCCGTCGAGATTCGGGGAGGGGTCGGCGTACGGCAGCGGTGCGCGGGCGTACGAGTAGCCGCGGCGCGGGATGCGCCCGAAGTTCAGCGAGGCGGCCAGGCGGCCGTCGCGCGAGAGCGTGTAGATGGGAACGTCGTAGCGCTCGACTTCTCCAGCCCTTCCCCTGGCCGCGTCCCAGACACGGGCGATCGGCTTCCATTCTCCGGCCTGCTCCACGAAGTCGTTGAAGACGAAGCATCCGCTCCGCTCCGGCAGCCAGAGGGTCATCGCGCCTTGCTGGTGATTCCAGGCCTCGGTTTCGGCCAGGCGCACGAAGCGCCGGGCAGGGATATCGATGTAGCCCACTTCGGCCCGCTCGCCGGGTTGCGGCAGGCGTTCCTGCTGCGGAACCCGCAGGGCCAGGTGCCGCGTGCCGCCCGCGTCGAAGGGGCATCGGTCGTAGTAGCCGAAGAGGTAATGCCCTTCCCCGGGAGTCAGGTCGATCCAGTCCAGGCACCGTGCCGCGGAGGTTCCAGACCCCTTGCCTGCGTCCGCGGGCCCGGCCCTTCGTTGCTCGCTCGTCACAGATCTCCTCCGGACAGGCTCCTCGCTCACGCCTCGATACGGACCCGCATCCGCGGCGCACGGGGTCTGGAACTTGCGCGGCGAGGCACCGAGCCTTCGTGGCTGCGCCTATCGTTTCCTGCCCATGCAAGGGTCCGCTCGCTGCGCCGAACGCATCCCAGGTCGCCGCGTCCGTACGACGCCTCCCGGTGGACGTCCGGGAAGCGAAATGGTACGATGGAGAGGGGCGAAGGGCAACCTCGGCGGGATGGCTTTCGTGGAGGGTTTCGAGCGATCATGGCCAACTGCATCCAGTGCGGCAAAGACGTGGAGGATGGCGGGATCCGTCGGGCAGACGGCATCCGCTGTTCCGACTGCGACTGCCTGCGGAATGCCTCCCATCCGCAGGGCCCTTCGCCGCAGTGGCCCTGGCGGCAACACGTCCCCGTCGCCGTGACCGCCATCGCGTTCGCCGTCATTTTGACCGCGGTGCTCGTCGTTTCGCGCGGCGCGGAGCAGTGGTTGAAAGAGGAAGGCGCGAGAAAAGAAGCCGAGGCGCTGGAACGCGAGCGGCAACTGGAGGAAAGGCTGGAGGCGCTGCAACGGCAGAGCCTCGAACGGGAAGAAACGCTGAAGAAGGAGATCCAGAAGCGGGAACTGGCCCAGAAGCTGCGGGAACAGGAACTCCTGGCGCAATTCCAGGATAAACTGGAGAAGCAACAGGCCGAGCACGCGCAGAAGCTGGCGGATGAACTTCGCGAAAAGGAGCGGGCCGCCGAGATGCAACGGCAACTGGCGGATCTGGAGGCGAAAAAGCGGGAGCTCGAACTGACCTCGCGCCTGCAGCTCGCCGAGGCCAAGAGTGCCGAACAGCAACGGCAGCTCCAGGAACAGCTCGACAGCGCCAAAAAGGCGCTGGATCGCAACGAGCAGGAGCGCAGGCGACAGGACGCCCAGCGGAAAAAGCTCGAGGAAGAGTTGGCGTTGGAGCGGACCATCGTGCCGCCGGCCGCTTCGCGACCGCCCGCGGCTCCGGCAGAAGAGACGCAGTCGACGCCCGATGGCGTCTACCAGAGGGAGATCGCCAACCAGTACTTCCGGACGCTCATCGTGTACGAGAAACGGGAGTACGTCTACGAATGTCGCGCCCGCTTCGCCGAAAACACGCGCATCGTCAAGACCCTGATCGACGGAACCGAGTGTCTCAAAATCACCGGTCGGGACGGGAAAAATTACCTCTTCCCGACGGCCTTGAGCGGCGGACACGGAGGCTTCAGGGAACTCGCCGGCGTCGGCTGGATTTTCACGGGCCGCCCGTAGGCCGCTGCGACTGGCACGCCCGGAGGGAGTCGAACCCCCAACCACTGGTTCCGAAGACCAGTACTCTATCCAATTGAGCTACGGGCGCACCGTCCTCGTCGCAACCGTCAACGACGACCGGATGAACGTTAGCGTGCATTTTCCCGCGGTCAACCGCAGGGGAACCGGCGAAGCCGGTTGACCGTCCCTCCGGAGCGGTGGTATGCTCGGATCGTCGATCCTTCGCACGACGAGGTGAACCATGCACCGATGCCGACAGGCGCTTGCGGCTCTCGCGATGCCCGCCCTTTGCACCCTCGCCGCCGGCGAACCCCCTACAGGAGACACCCCGA
>Ga0073932_1007140_pt1 | contig 10987 bp, 9 predicted proteins | sample DewCreD2012metaG_FD_76967 | JGI IMG/M metagenome (GOLD analysis project Ga0073932, IMG submission 76967) | Hot spring sediment bacterial and archeal communities from British Columbia, Canada, to study Microbial Dark Matter (Phase II) - Dewar... ...
ATCACCAGGTTGTTCCGGTAATGGGACCGCATGTATTTGAGAAGAACAGGCGCAGCAAAGATATTGTCCACAGGAATGTTGAAATAACCCTGAATCTGGCCGGCGTGAAGATCCACGGAGACGACCCGGTCTGCCCCTGCCGTGGTAATGAGGTCAGCCACAAGTTTGGCTGTGATGGGGACCCTCGGCTTCACCTTTCTGTCCTGGCGGCCGTATCCATAATAAGGGATCACCGCCGTGATCCTCTTGGCAGAAGCCCTCTTGAGAGCGTCCATGATAATGAGCAACTGCATCAGATTGTCATTGACGGGTGTGCAGGTGGACTGGAGAACAAACACGTCCCTGCCCCGTGTATTTTCGTGGATTTCAACCTGCGTCTCGCCGTCGCTGAAGGTCTTGGCCAGCATTTTTCCGGGCGGAATCCCGAGGTACTGGCACACTTCTTGGGTCAGATTAGGATTGGACGTTCCACCGAAGAGCTTCATCCGTTCAGCCTCTGGCTGGGGCGGGAGGATTCGAACCTCCGAATGCGGGCTCCAAAGGCCCGTGTCTTACCGCTTGACGACGCCCCAGCGGGGGATTGATCATTGAGCATTGAATCTGGAACATCCGAACACTGATTAGGTGAAAGCCTTTTCAATGACAGATGTTAAATACCAAATGTTGATGCGTTCGTAAGAAGTCAAAAACCGCATTTCCGTTCATGGTTCGATACCTCACCATGAACGTAGATTCACACACTTACATGCACTGGAAAGCGTTCGCCCTGAGGTATCGAAGGGTGAACGCGACTTTTTACCGTGAAAATACACCCGTAGGGGAGGGGTTTACCCCCTCCGGCGGGCGGGCGTAAAGCCCGCCCCTACATTCTTGTGCGCCTCTGGCGCATTCATGCGCGGGGGCGACAAGATCAACGTGTCATGAGCATTTACGAGACCAAAAATGTTAAATGATCGATGCTAAATGCTCAATGACCCATGTTGTGTTTCCAGGCTTCGGCCAGAAACACTTTTCCAAAATCACAGGGAATAATCCTCTCTCTGGCCTGTTCCGCTTGTTCTCTTGATCCGAAAACCCCAAAAACGCCTGGGCCGCTCCCCGTCATCAAAGAACCTTCCGCTCCGGCATCCATCAGTGTTTTCTTGATCCTATCCAGAGTGGGGAAATGAGTCGAGGTGACGGATTCCAAGTCGTTCTCGAGGAGCTGGGACATGACCGGGCGCTTTTTTTGCAACTCTTTTTTTATACGGTCATATTCGTTTGATGTCAATCCCAATCTGAGATTCTTGTACACCCACGCGGTTGAGACCTGGAAACCGGGCGCCACGATCAGATACCAGAAAAGCGGCCACCGGTCCAAAGGTTCAAGGATTTCCCCGATCCCTGTGGCGATGCAGGGTTTCGGCTCGAGAAAAAAGGGCACATCCGCGCCAAGCTGCAAGGCCAGTTCCTTCATCGTTTCAAGAGACAGCGGCGCGGAGCAAAGACGATTGAGGGAAAGCAGGGTTGCCGCCGCATCACTGCTCCCTCCCCCCATGCCTGCAGACACAGGAATGTTCTTGGCCACCCTGACACGGACCCCGGCTGTCACACCGCTTCTGCCGAAAAATGCCCTGGCGGCTCTGCGGACCAAATTCTCCTCGTCGTCCGGAACCGGCAGCCCCTCCCAGAGCAGCTCAACCCCTTCCGGGATGAGGGTGAACTCCAGGTGATCACACAGGTCCACAGGGACCATGAGGGACACCAGCTCATGGTACCCGTCCGGTCTCCGACCCGTGACCTTGAGCCGGAGATTGAGCTTGGCGGGAGCCTTCGCCGTATACGTTCGAACATCCACTTTTCTTCGCCTGCCTCGGCAATGGCAGCAGGACTTTGGACAGGTAAGGGCCAGTAAGCCGTAGGGAGTAGGCAGTAGGCAGCAAAGCCCTTATTGTTTCTTTTCCCGCTGCTTACTGCTTACTCCCTGCTGCCTACTTCTTACCGACCGCTTACTGCCTGCTTCTTCTTCCGGTTTTTTCTTTTTCTGCTTACTGCTTACTGCATACTGCTTACCGGTTTTTCACCCTGCCGTCTTCACGTATCTCCATCTCAAGTCCGCGAGAATGCTGTCCAGGAACCTCTGTTCCTCGGCATTGAGGTTTCCTTTGGTCTTGTCCTTGAGCATGGCGATGGTGTCTATGGTGTGCTTTGCAAGGGGAAGATCTTTGTGTTTCTGTCCGGTGTGCGGATCGACGATCTCACCCAGATTGATCAGGGCGGAGGAGCTGAGACTGAAGATGAGCGAATTGAAATTCACCTCCGGAAGAGGCATCCTTTCCCCCTCTTCCTTGGCCGCCTCCTTGCGGGGCTCTTCCTTCGGTGCCTGCTCCTTTGGAGCCTGATCCTTAAGATCCCCTTTGTCGTCTAAAGAGCGACGATCCTTGATCACAAAACCCTTTTCCTCTTCAGCCATAATGTTCTCCTTTTACAAATAGATCCTTCTAGCCATGTGAACATTCTCCAGGCCGCGGATTTCCTCCAAGAGGCCGTCGGGGACTGCCCCGTCCGTGGTCAGAAAAATCACGTTCTGCTTGTGCTCCTTTTCTTGCCCGACCTGCATCCGGCCGATGTTGACTTTGTGGGCCCCCAGCCTCGAGGTGATGCTTCCGATGACGCCCGGCACATCCTCATTCCTGATCAGGAGGATGTGGCCTTCAGGAATCGCTTCGAGATAGAAATTGTTGATCCGCAAAATCCTGAGCAGGGTCTTGCCGAAGATGGTTCCGGAAACAATGTTCTCCCCTTCCATGGACTTCACCCTGCACATGATCAGGCTGGAGAAGTCCTCGGAGGTGCTCGTCTTGGACTCCACGACCTTGATCCCCCGCTCCGAAGCGATGTAAGGCGCATTCACGAAATTCACATCGTCCTTGAGAATGGGGGTCAGAAGCCCCTTGAGCAGCGCCGCGGTAAGGGGCTTCGCGTCATATTCTGAAACCTTGCCCGAATAGTTGATCTGCACCTCCTCGATGCCGCTGTCGATCAGCTGGCTCTGCAACGAGCCCATCTTCTCGGCCAGCAGGGCATAGGGCCGCAGAAGGGTCATGAGTTCCACGCTGAGGCTCGGCACATTGACGGCGTTCTTGACCGTCCCGTGCAAGAGGTAGGCCACGACCTGCTCCGCGATGTCCACGGCCACATTTTCCTGCGCCTCCACCGTGGACGCTCCCAGGTGAGGGGTGCAGATGAAGTTCGGCAACCCCATCAGTTTGATCTCTCCCGGAGGTTCTTTGCTGAAAACGTCCAGAGCCGCCCCTGCCAAATGGCCGGAAGACAGGGCCTCGTAGAGGTCCTCCTCATTGACGATGCCGCCCCTTGCGCAGTTGATCACCATGGCCCCTTTTTTCATCTTGCCGATGGTATTCTTGTTGATCATGTTCTTGGTTTCATCGGTCCTGGGCGTGTGAATGGTGATGTAATCGGATCTCGCAAGCAATTCATCAAAGGAAACCGGCTCGAGATCCAGTTTCTCGATGACGTCCGGCTTGATGTAGGGATCATAGTCAATGACCTTCATTCTCAGACCCTTGGCTCTCTCGGCCACAATGCGGCCGATATGGCCGGCCCCGATCAGCCCGAGGGTTTTGTTGAAGAGCTCGCGGCCTTCCAGTTTTTTCTTTTCCCACTTCCCGGCCTTGAGGGAGGCGGTGGCCTGGGGAATGTTGCGTGAAAGGGCCATCATCAGGGCGATGGTGTGCTCCGCCGTCGTGATGGTGTTTCCTTCCGGGGTATTCATCACCACGATTCCTCGTTTGCTCGCCGCGGGGATATCCACGTTGTCCAGGCCGATGCCGGCCCGGCCGATCACTTTCAGATTGTGCGCAGCCTCCAGGATTTCCGCCGTCACCTTGGTCGCGCTCCGGATGATGAGCCCGTGATACCGGCCGATGATCCCCTTGAGTTCCTCAGGGGTCAGGCCCGTGTTGACGTCTGCTTCGATCCCATGGGCTGCTTCGAGAACGGCCACCCCCTTGTCGGACAAGGAATCACTCACGAGAACCTTCATCATAAAGCACCTCGCAATCTTCTTCTTTTGTAATGCGTTAGCTCTTCAAAACAATCAAAAAAAAGCCCTTCCTTTCAAAGAGCCAAACGGTTAACTTCTTTTCTTCCTCTCCCTTGAATGCACAACAGCTCCGTGCCCCCCCGATATTTTTTCCCACACCCGTGACCAGGATCCCCGAGCGGCGAAAAAACCGGCGATCCGACAGCCTGTAAGGGGGAGGAGATTAAAATCTTCTTGGCGGTGGTGCGGTAACACAATGAAATGCTGGATATTTTGGGACGATGGTATCAAACGGGAATCATTTGTCAAGCGGGATGTTTTGGCCGCTTTGGGAAACAGGGCTTTTCACGCTTCCCTCAGGGCATCCACGATCTCCATGCCGGACGCCCTAAGGCTGGGGAGGATTCCTCCCGCAAAGCCCATGGCCAGAGCGAAAGCCATGGCTTTGAGGGCAATGAGGGCATCCAGTGAAAAGCTGAAAGCCAGCTCCGAAAAGGTCTGGAAATTGGTCGTGGACACGGTGAAAAACTGCAGGAAAGAGGCGAAGAAGAGCCCGGCTGTTCCGCCCAGGAAGCCGAGAAACAGGGACTCCGCCAGAAAGGCGGCCAGGATCCTCGTGCGCCGGAAACCCAGGGCCCTGAGGGTGCCGATTTCCCGGGTGCGGTTTGCCACGGAAGCATACATGGTGATCATGCCGCCTACGACCGCACCGATGGAAAACACGATGGTCAGGGAAAAGCCCAGAATCCGGAGAAATCTGGCCATCATTTCCGACTGGTCTTTGTAGTAGGTCGTTTCCCGTTTGGCCTCCAGGGTCAGGCGGGGATCGCTCTCGATCCGGGCTTTCGCGCGGTCAAACCCGGAGGATTCCCTGAGCTTGAAAAGGACGGACGAATAGACGGGCCTGCGAAAGGCCTGCATGAGCTGATCCACATCCCCCCAGATTTCAGAACTGAACCCCGTGCTTCCTGCATCGAACACTCCCACCACCGTCCACGATCGCATGGCAAAGAAAAGGCTTTTTCCGAGATCCGCTCCCTGGAACCCCTTCTCAATGCTCCTCCCGATAAGGATCTCTGAAGAGCCCCGCTTGGGAGCCCGGCCCGCAGCCACCCTGACCTGAGGCCGGAGCAGGAAGGAGTTCTCAGAGATCCCTCGGATCACGACGTTGGCTCGGCTCCCGCCCTCCCTCTTTTCCATGGTGATCAGGACCACCAGTTCCTTGGCCACAAGCGGCCGACCCCTCGGCCCTGAGGCGGCTTCGGGCACTGTCTCCACGATGGAGGCCTGAACCCGGTCCACCCCGCTCTGGACCTCGGAGCCGGAAGAACGGCGGATCACCACCACGTTGTCGTAGGACCCCGTCTCAACCAGTGTTTTCTGAAGTCCTTCAGCCAGCATGAGAATGGAGGCAAAAACAAAAACCACCAGAGCCATTCCCGAAGCCGTCAGCACCGTGGTGAGCCGGCGGGTGAGGAGGTTCCTCAGGCTGTAAAAGAAAAGCAGGGCCACCTCAACCGACCCTCCCGAGCGCTTGGATGATGGGCACTCGGACCGCTCGCCAGGTAGGCAAAACCGCGGCAGCCACCCCGACCGCCAGCGTCGCCAGACCTTGAAAGAGAACCGTCTGAGGGGTCACCGAGAAAACCGGGAAGTAATCCCCCAGGTAATGCAAGAAGGTTTTCGCTGCTGGGAAGCTCAGCAAGATTCCACCCGTTCCGCCCACCGCCGCAAGAAGCAGGGACTCCCCCAGGATCGTCGCGGCCAGATAGGGACCCCCGAACCCAAGGGTCTTGAAAACCGCGTATTCCCCCAGCCGTTCCCGCACGGACATGCTCATGCTGTTTGCCGCCACGGCCATGATGATGACGATCACCACAAAAGAGACCAACTGGATCACCAGAAGAATCGCCTCGGTCAGGGCCACAAACCCCAACTGAAAAGCCTTCTCCGTTTCGGTCAAGGTCTCTGCATAGGAATTTCTGAAGATCCGGTCCACCCGTTCAGCCGTCTCGGCCGCACGTTCAGGGTTTGCGACGCTCAGGATATAGATCCCCACCTGGTCCGCCATGACGGATTGTCTTTTTTTCAAGGATTCATTGAGGTAGTCCCAGTGAAAGAAGAACTGGCTTTCATCCACGCGGTTGTCCCGGCCCGAATAGATCCCGCGCAGCACAAACTCCCAGTTGCCGGGAAAGATGGTTCCGCGAAGGGTAATGAGGTCCCCGATTTTCCAGTTGAACCGTTTTGCCAGCTTGCGACCCACCATGCAAGCCCGCCGGTCTCTCAGGAAGATTTGTTTCTGATCTTCAGGAAGGAGGAACTCGGAATACAGTTCCAGGTAGGTCCTGGGCTCCACCGCCAAGTTTGCGAAGAAGTTCTTTTCCTCAATGTAGATTCCGCCGAACCAGTTGCCGTAGGAAACCGTCTTGACCCCTTCGACTCCGCGGATCCTTTCCAGGTAGGAAAGGGGAAGGGGAAAAACGAGAGAAATGGAATTTCGGGTGATCAGGCGGTTGGCTGAAGAGGCTTCCACGCCGGCATACCACGCGCTGATGACCGTTCTCAGGAGACCGAAGGAGAGAACGGCCACGCCGATCCCACACAGGGTGAGTCCTGTGCGGAGCTTGTGCCTAAGCACATTGCGAAAAACTAATTTCAGGAGCACCGGCCAGAACCCCCTTCTCCAAGTACTTCATGGAACGAGCCTTTCGCGCGGCCCTTGGATCGTGGGTCACCATGATAATGGTTTTGCCCGCCTCGCGGCTCAACCGGTCCATGAGGTTGAGCACTTCTTCGGCCGAGGCCCGGTCGAGGTCTCCGGTCGGCTCATCGGCCACCAGAATCCTCGGGTCCGTGACCATGGCCCGTGCGATCGCCACCCGCTGCTGCTGCCCTCCTGAAAGCTGCCCTGGATAGTGTTCCATCCGGTCCTCGAGCCTGACGAGGTTCAGCGCAGTGGTGACATGCTCGCGACGTTCGCGCCTTGAGAGGGGCGTGAGGAGGAGCGGCAGTTCCACATTCTCAAACGCCGTGAGAACCGGGACGAGGTTGTAGAACTGGAAAATGAACCCCACATTCGACGCTCGCCATTCGGCCAGCTCGCTTTCAGAGAGCGCGGTAATATCGACACCGGCCACATGGATCGTTCCTGAATCCGCCTGATCGAGCCCTGCCACCAGATTCAGGAGCGTGCTTTTTCCTGACCCTGACGGCCCCATGAGCGCCATGAAGTCCCCTTCACGGATGTCGAGGGTGATGTCGTTGAGAACAGGGAGGACCTGTCCCCCGCGGCGGTAGGACTTGAAAAGGTTTCTGAGTTCCACCATGGCCTTTTTTTCTTCCATCTACATTTCCGGGATGTTGACTCTTGTGCCGCCTTTCAGGTCGCTTCCGGGGTTGAGCACGACCCTGTCTTGCGCTCCAAGTCCTTCCAAAACCTCCACCATCGTGTCCAAGCTCTTTCCGGTGCGAACGGCTCTCTCCACCACCCGGTCTCCCTCCACGAGAAAAACCACACTCCGCCCTTCCCGGGAAATCACTGCGGAAGCAGGAACGGCTTTCAGAGGCTTCTCTTCCTCAGGCCCCGTCTCTCTGGACAGGAAAGCCACCTTGGCGCTCATCTCCGGGAGGACCCGGGGATCCATTTCCCTGAAGGCGACTTTGACGAGCACCGACGCTTTTGTCCGATCCGCGGTGGGAACGATCATGTGGACCGCGCCGCGGAAACGCAGATCCGGAAAGGCGTCCAGGCTGATCTCGCAGGGCTGTCCGACCTTCACCTGGCTGATGTTGGATTCAGAGACATCGACTTCCACCTGAAGGGAGCTCATATCCGCCATGGTCACCACGGCGGCTTTGGCATTGGCTGCGGCCCCCAGGGGAGTGACGATGTCTCCGATGTCCGCATTCTTAGTGAGCACCACGCCGTCAAAGGGAGCGCGGATGGTGGAATACTCCAACAGGACTTTCGCTTCCTCCAGGGCCGCTTCACTGGCACGAATCGCCGCTTCCTGGGCCGCGACCGCCGCCTTGGCCCGCTTGTATCTTGCTTCAGAAGCATCCACGGTGGATTGCGCGACAAAGCCCTTGGCAACCAATTGTTCATTGCGTTGGTGACTGACCTGCGCATCCTCCAGTTCAGCCTTTGCCTGATCCAGCGTGGACCGGGCAAGGGTCACGTTCGCCTGGGCCCTGTTGAGCGCTGCCTTGCTGTCCTCGCTCTCCAGCCTGGCAATCTCTTCTCCCTGCTTGACCCGGCTTCCTTCCTCTACGGACAAGGAAATCAACCGCCCCGTGATTTTTGAAGCCACCGCAGCCTTTCGTTGCGCGACCACATATCCGCTGGCGTTGAGCACGGTGAAGGTCTGGGAGGGGTAAAGGGTCTGCAGGCTCGCCACACGAACGTTCCGGGAAGGAGTGAGCAGGCCTTTCCGATAGAGGAATGCCCCTCCCACCACCAAAACGGTGATGAAGAGGACGAGGAGAACCCGCCTCTTCCTTCCCCTTCTCAGGGTCATCCTGGTCTTGTCGATGTGAAGCTTGGAAAGGTCATCCTCGACCATGGACTGAGCTCCTTCTCGCCCTTGCCGGACCGCACCTAGGGCATGCCCTCCGTCGGGCCATGAGTCAAGCCCTCTTATAGCATGCCCTCTTTTCCAGGAACAGGAATTCCCCTGAAGACTCTGACACCGCGGCCTCAGGCCAGCATGATTCTGGCGTCGGCTACAATGCACTGATCGGCGGAGCACTTGACCGGATTGAGGTCTATGGATTCCACCTCGTCCTGGAGGTCCATGGCCAGTTCCGAAAAGGCAAGAAGAAGACGGGTCAAGTCAGGGAGGTTTACGGGTTCGGCCCCCCGATACCCTTGCAAGAGGGCATGGGCCTTGAGTCCTCTGATCATGGAGGCCGCATCGGCTTCTTTCAGAGGGGCCATCCTCAAGGTGGCATCCTTGTAGATTTCCACTCCTGTTCCGCCCATGCCCAGCAGGATGACCGGCCCGAACTGATAGTCGATCTTCGCGCCCACAATCAGTTCCAGGCCCGAGACCATTTCCTCCACCAGGAGACGGTCAAAGCCGGGAAGCTTTCTGAGACGGTGAAAGACGGAGCGGATTTCCTCATCCCCGGCTATCCCCACCACCACCGCGCCGTACTCGGATTTGTGGATGATTGTTGGGGAAACCGCCTTGGCCACCACCGGGTAGCCGATCTCCCTCGCCCGGCGCACAGCGTCTTCTTCCTCTGTCGCGGTCTGGAACCGCGGCACCCTCAGACCCCGCAAAGAGAGAAGCCTCTTGGCCTCAGGTTCGAGGACCCACCCTGCTAACCTGGAAGCGCGAAGCACTTCAATCATCTCCCCACTCAGCATGGCCGGCACCTCTTCATGGCCTCCGCCATGAGCACGGCTCCGTCAATAGAGGGCGCCACAGGCACATGGTTCAGTTCAAACCCCTCGATGAGCATCCGATACCTTTCGACGTGGGGCACGTAGGCCACAATCGGTTTCCCTTCTTTGCGATACACCTGGCTCAGCCGAGCCCCCAGATCCATGGTGCAGCCCGGGAGATAGGGCAGGAGAAGCATGACAATGCAATCCACCTCCGGCGCTTTGCTGAGCAGGCTCGCAGCCAGAACAAAATCATCGTCCACGGCGCTTCCCGTGAGGTCCACGGGATTTTCCACAGAGGCGATGGATCGGATACTGGGCGAGAGTTTTTCACGGATTTGCCGCTGCACGCTCTCCGAGAGGGACGGGACCTGAAGGCCCTGTCCAAAGCAGAGATCCACCGCCATGGCCCCGTGGCCGCCGCTGCCCGTGACAATACCGATTCTTCCCTCAATGGACCGGGGATAACAGCTCAGGGATTCGCAGAAAGAAACCAGTTCAGATTCGTTTCTGGCTTCAGCCACCCCGAACTGAGCCAGGATCTCGGAGAAGACCCTGTAGTCGCCTCCCAGGGAGGCTGTGTGGCTGGAGACCGCTTTGGCTCCGCCCGGACTCTTCCCCGCCTTGAGCACAATGACCGGTTTGGGCGACCGGCTCGCGATCTGCACAAATTCGCGGCCTTCATTTTTTGCGAATCCTTCGACGTAGAGGGCGATCACCCTGGTGCGGGAATCCGCCATCAAGTAACGCAGAAGATCCGTTTCCCTGACCAGGGCTTTGTTCCCGATGCTCACGGCAAGAGACATGCCCACCCCTTCCAGCGCGAACTTAACCATTTGATCCACCAGGACCCCGCCGCTCTGGCTGACCATGGCCACCCCTCCCGGGTTGGGCCGCACCACCCGCTCGCTGGGGATGAAGAAGGTGTCGACGTAGTCAGGGGAATAAAGACCAAGACAGTTGGGGCCCACGAAGGGGAAATCCGCTTCCCTGGCAATGTCCACCACACGATCCTGCAAATCTTTTCGGCCGCTTTCTGCGAATCCGCCCGAAATGACCGCAGCCCCGCCCACCCCTGCCGCCACGCACTCTTCGATGACGCCCGGGACCTGCTCGGCCCGAACAGCGACCACGGCCAGATCCACCCTTTCCGGGATCTCCCGAAGGTGGGGGTACACCCTTTCCCCCTGGATATCGCCTCCTTGAGGATTCACCGGATAGACCGTCACAGGATAGCGGAGGTGGTTCTTGTAGTAAATGACGTTGGCCGGATGCCTGTCGTTGGCAAGAGACACACCGATCACAGCCATGGTCCTGGGTTCGAAAAGCCTGGTGAAGTCCAAAATCTCCTCCCGCTAACTCTGATGCGTTCGTAAATGGTCATGGCCGACTTATCGACCGCCCCCACGTATGAAAATGTAGGGGAGGGCTTTATGCCCTCCCACAAATGGGCGGGAGTAAATCCCGCCCCTACGAGGGCATTTTCACGGTAAAAAGTCCCATTTTCATGTCATTTCGAGCGAAGCGAGAAATCTTGAAGTGGTATTACA
>Ga0073932_1007147_pt1 | contig 10975 bp, 9 predicted proteins | sample DewCreD2012metaG_FD_76967 | JGI IMG/M metagenome (GOLD analysis project Ga0073932, IMG submission 76967) | Hot spring sediment bacterial and archeal communities from British Columbia, Canada, to study Microbial Dark Matter (Phase II) - Dewar... ...
AGACCAGCTACCGGGCGCGGTTCTACTTCGATCCGAACGGTCTGAACCCGGGGACGGGGACGCCGACGCTCTTCGTCGGGCTGAACGGCGCGAACACGGTCATCGTGCGGGTGCAGCTGCGCCAGAACGCGGGGCAGTATCAGGTGCGGGCGGTGGTATCGCGGAGCGGGGGGACGACGGCGACCGGCTGGTTCACGGTGACGGACGCCGCGCACGCGATCGAGATCGAGTGGGCGTCGGGGACGGCGGCGGCGTTCCGGCTGTACATTGACGGGACATTGCGCAAGACGCTGGGCAACCTGAACACGAGCGCGTACGTGCTGGAGAGCGTGCGGCTGGGGCCGTCGGCGGGGCTGACGGCGGCGATGTCGGGGACGCTGTACTTCGACGCTTTCGTCTCCCGCCGCGCCACCTACATCGGGCCGTGAACGCCGACCCGCCTACATGTCCTTGGCGGCCGGGCGCTGGATATGGTCCATGAACTCGGTCCGGGTGGCCAGGTTGTGGCGGAAGACCCCGCGCATGGCGCTGGAGATCATGCGCGCGTCGGCCTTCTTCACGCCCCGGATCATCGAGCACATGTGCAGGCCTTCCATCACCACCGCCACGCCCTGCGGGCGCAGCGTCTCGGTCAGGAAGTCGGCGATCTGGCTGGTGAGCCGCTCCTGCACCTGAAGGCGGCGGGCGAACATATCCACGATGCGCGGGATTTTGGACAGGCCGATGACCTTGCCGTTCGGAATATAGGCGACGTGCGCGTGGCCGATGAACGGCAGCAGGTGGTGTTCGCATAAACTCGCAAACTCGATATCGCGCACGACGACCATCTCGTCGTAGGCCACGTCGAACAGCGCACCGTTGATCACGGCGGCCGGATCCTGGCGGTAACCGGCCAGGATCTCGTCATACATCCGGCCGACCCGGCGCGGCGTGTTGCGCAGGCCATCCCGGTCCGGGTCCTCGCCCAGCCCGCGCAGCAGTTCGTAGATCAGGGCTTCGATCCTGTCAGCGTCCATCCTTCGGCTCCCCGTCCGGCCTGGCCCGGAACTGGTTGTTGGGCGTCTCCCAGATGGTCACGGTCTCGAGCGCATCCCCCAAACGGTTCGCCAGGGCCTCGCCCACGACCCGGGCGATGTTCTCGCCCGTGCTCGGCCGCTCCCGGAAAGCCGGCGTCTCGACCTCCAGGTACCGGTTGTGCAGCGGGCCGAGCACGGCCTGAGCCTCCCGATCCAGTTCGGCCAGGTCAAAGGCCGTCTCGGTGCGCGGGTCGAGCCGCGCGCTGGCCACGACCACTTCCACGAAATAGGTATGGCCGTGCGGCTCGGGCCGGTTGCACTTGCCGTAGACGCGCGCGTTCTCGTCGGCCGAGAGCGCGGGGCTGTGCAGGCGATGGGCGGCGTTGAAACGATAGCGCCGCCCGAGGGCGTAACCGCCGGAGCGCCGGTGCTCGGCGAAGAAGTCAGGCCATTCCCAGACTCGCACACGGTCGGCGCGGGGCGCGCGCCGGGCGATCAGTTCGGCGATGGTCTCGGTGACGACGTTGCGGCCGCGTAGATCGGGGATATCGACCGACAGATTGACGTGGTCGAACTCGTCCCAGAGCCTCGGCGGCGCGTCTTCGCCGGGCGGCAGATACAGCGCGGCGCGGTAGTTGTGGCCGTGGCCGGCCGGGTTGTTGCAGATGCCGTACAGAGCGCGGTTCTCGTCGTCGCTCAGGCGCGGGGCGTGGGTGCGGTGCGCGGCGGCGAAGTCGCCGTAGGTCACGCTGCGGCGGGCGTGCGGGGAGAGGTGGGCGGCCGGCCCGCCTTCTTCCTGAAGCTCGACCACGGCCAGGGCGAGCGGCGGCTTCACGGCCTGGGCCAGGTCGTCCCAGAGCGCGCCGGCGAGCGATTGCAGCGCCGGCTCCGGCAGGGCCGATTCGGCGCTCAGGTTGCGGTGGTCGTAGCCGTCGAGGACCGCATTCCCCAGGGCTTTCAAGTCGGAGACGTTGACGACCATGCCGGTGACCGGCTGAAGCGGACCGGCCACGCCCGCCCACAGGCTGAAGTTGGCGCCGGTCAGGGCGGCGCCCCGCCGCCAGGCCGCCGAAAACTCGAACCGCTTGAGGGTCGTGATGAGCATAGAGAGGGTGGGCGGCTGGCCGCGCCACACTCAACTTTACCGCCGTTTCAGCTCGTCAACAACCGGAGGTAATGTTCGGCGGCGCGCTCCCAGGTGAGGGTCTCGGCGAAGGCCCGCCCGGCCCGGCCCAGGGCGGCGCGGCGCGGCGCATCCTCCAGGAGACCGGCCAGCGCGTCGGCCAGGGCCGGCGGGTCGTCGGGCGGCACCAGCACGCCGCCGCCCGAGGCCCGGATCATCTCCGGCAGGCAGGCGGCGTCCACGGCCACCACCGGCCGGCTGGACGCCATGGCCTCGAGCACCACGTTGCCGAAGGCCTCCTGGACGCTGGTGTGCGTGAAGACGTGGCAGCGCTTGAACTCGCCGACCACCGCCCGGCGGTCGTCCACGTCGCCCAGCCAGGTGAGATTGGGCGATGCGCCAATGGCCTCGGCCAGGCGGCGCCAGGCGTCCCATTCGAAGCCGCCGCCCACGATGCGGACGTCAATATCGGGATAGCGCCGTCGCAGCCGAGGCACGGCGCGGATCAGCGTGTCGATCTTCTTGCGCGGGTAGAGCTTGCTGACGGCCAGCACCGTCGGGCGGCGGCCGGGCTCCGGTTCGGGCAGATCGCGCCAATGCGCGTCCCATGCGGCCAGGTCGACGCCGTTGGGGATGGTGACCGCGCGTTCAGGGGGCACACCGTAATGGTGGATGACGGCCGCGCGCGCGTACTCGCTGGGCGCCGTGACCCAGTCGGCCGCCCGCAGATTGTGGCCCTCAAAGAAGGCCTGGGCGCGCAGCAGGGTGTGGAAGGGGTCCGGCTCGGTCGGCGCCAGCTCGGCGAAGACGGCCCGGGCGGAGGCGACGAAGGGCTGGCCGGCCCGGCGCGGGAGCGCGAAGCCGTCGTAGTCGATGCCCAGGATCCAGGCGGCCCCGGCCACGCGTGGATCGTCGCGGAGCTGGGTGTTGAACCAGAAGCGCTCGAGCGTGAACTGAACGTAGTCGGCGGCGTCGAGCGCCGGGTTGACCAGGTGGACGGCGTGGCCGGCCGCCTCCACCGCCCGGCGCAGCGAGCGGATGAACATGGCCGTGCCGCTGCCGCTGCCCAGGCCCAGGGGCCAACTGGTCACGATCAAGCCGGCGGCCATGGGAAGGTTACGGGGCCGACGGCTCGAAGACCTTGAGGTGCAGTTCAGCGCCGTCCAGCGGCAGCTCGGTGAGCATGAGCTGGTACAGGTCGTCCGCGTCGGGGCTGAAGGGGCGATAGCCCGGCAGCCATTGATCGAGCGCCTCCGCCGTCCAGCTCTGCCGGAGCAGCGCGTCCGTCATGCTCTGGAGGGCGTCGCGCTGGAACTCGGCCCGTGGACGGTAGGCTTCGGGCGGGAGCGCGGCATAGCGCAACAGCAGCGCGCTGCCGTCCAGCCGCTCGCCGGCGAGGGTGACGCCGCCCAGCCGGTTGACGGTCTCGGCCAGCGCCGCATGATCGAGGCGGACCTGATACTGCACCTTCAGACTGTGGTCGGAGGCCGAGCGCACCCCCTCGGCCACGAACAAGGCGGCGTCTTCCAGGTTGCGGCCGGCGTTGTAGTAATCAAGCAGGCGGTGGCTGTCGGTGACCGGGGTGTCCAGCGGGAAACCGATCAGGAAATACTGCGACGTCTGGGGCAGGAAAGTGAGCACCCAGCAACCGTCCATCTGCGGCTTCGACGCCGTCAGCGAGTCCACGACCAGGAACAGGATCGTGACCGGCTGGTTCAAGGGCGGCGTGGGCGTGAAAGCCGCCGACGCCGGCGCGGTGGCGGTGAGACCCGGGCCGGACCAGGGATCGTTGAACTGAGCGGAGAAGACTCCTATCAGCCAACCCGTGATGAGACACGCGAAGGCGCTCACGAACAGGAACAGGAGCTTCTCGCGCATGGAGCGGGATAAGACATGTGTGCTGACCGCCGATTCCGGGATGAACGCCATAGCCAGCCCCCGGTTGCTGCCGGCATTCTGGGGCATGTAATCGACTCCGGTCAATTTTTCGGAGTGCTCCCCGGTGGACGGAGTTTACACGGCTTTCCGGTCCATGTAAACGGAGAACAAACTTTCCCACGTGGTGATGCCACGATCCGGGCCTGCCGCCGAGCGGTCGCCTCAGCGCGCCGGCCGCCGGGCCGTCAGCGCAACTGGCTCAGGTAGCCGCCGGCGAAACCGACGAGCAGCATCAGCGGCAGGATCCAGAGCCAGCCGTCAACCGGGGCCAGCCAGCGCCGGGCGCGGGCGAGCGAACGGTTGACGCTGATCACACGCTTGAGCACAGCCAGCTGGAGGGTGTCACCGGCCTGGGTGAGGGCGTAGCGGGCGCGGGACTTCAGAAGGGATGGAGAGCGGCGCATGGTGATCCTCGGTGGGCGTTGGTTTAGCGGGAGGTGCTGATCTTGAGCACTTTGCCCTGGGCGTCGGCGACGACGCGCACGATGCGCTGGATGGTCTGGCCGCCCGGACCCTGCCCGTTGGCCTTGAAGGTCAGCAGGAAGCGGGCGCCAGCCCCGGCGGTCTTCGCGCCGGCCTGCGCCTGGACGGCCGGCCGGGCGCCCTTCAGGTCGGGGAAACGGCCATACACCTGGCGCGCGATGCTGTCGATCTGGTGGCTGGAAAGGCTCATCGTCGTCGGCTCCTGAAGGCCGGGTCGTGCAAGTTGCGTGCCACGACGGGGTGGGATCAGGCGCGGAAATCGCGCAGGCTGCGCCGCCGCCGCAGGAAGGCCGGGACATCCAGGTTGTTGGGGTCGGCCGCCGGCGGCTCACTCACGGCCCAGGGTTCCGCGTCCTCCCGGCTGCCGGAGAGCGCGCGGCTGAACAGGGCATCGGCCAGCGCGCCGGATTGGGGCGGCTCGGCGGGCGGCGGCGCGGCGGCCGGAGCGGGCGCCTCGGCGCGCGTCTCCGCCAGGGGCGCCGGAGCGGGCGCGGGTTCCAGGCCGGTGACGATCAGGATGGCCTGGGCGCGCCCGGTCATGAGCGGATCATGGGTCGCTCCAAAGACGATCTCGGCCTGCGGCGCGAACTGGCGCACGCGCTCCACGGCCTGGCTCACCTCGTACAGGCTCAGGTCGTCGCCGCCGGTGAAGTGCACCAGCACGCCGCGCGCCGAGCGCAGGGAGGGGATCTCCAGCAGCGGCATCTTGAGCGCCTGGCGGATGGCTTCCTCAGCCTTCTCGCCGCCGCGCCCCTGGCCGATGGCCATCATGGCGTTGCCCGAGTCCTTCATCAGCGCCTGGACATGGGCGAAGTCCACATTGATCAGGCCAGCCTTGCCCACCAGTTCGGCGATGCCCTGCACGCCCTGGCGCAGCACCTCGTCGGCGACGCGCAGCGCCAGCTCGAAGGGCGTGTTGCGGCCGAGCAGCGGCAGGAGCTTGTCGTTCGGCACGCTGATCAGCGTGTCGACGTGCGGCCGGAGTTTCTCCAGGCCGCGCTCGGCGTTCTGGCGCCGGCGCGCCGCTTCGAACGAGAATGGCGTGGTGACGATGGCGACCGTCAGCGCCCCGACCGCGCGGGCCTCTTCGGCGGCGATGGCGATGGCGCCGGTGCCGGTGCCGCCGCCCATCCCGGCTGTCAGGAAGACCAGGTCGGCCCCGGCCAGGGCTGCGCGCAGCTCCGCACGGCTCTCGTCGGCGGCGGCCTCGCCCACCTCCGGTTTTCCGCCGGCGCCCAGCCCACGGGTGCCGCGCGGCCCGAGCTGTACCCTGACCGGCGCCAGGCTCAGGTTGAGCGCCTGTGCGTCGGTGTTGGCGGCCAGGAACTCGACGCCCTCCAGGCCCAGCTCGATCATGCGGTTGACGGCGTTGGAGCCGCCGCCGCCGAGGCCGAAGACTTTGATCACCGTGGGTTTGGGGTCGCTCATGGTCTCTTCCCTTTCCATCGCGGATGCAGATCGCGGGCGCAGCCCGCTCTTACGGCGCCGGCGGGAGGATGCGCTCCACCACGCAGCCGGCCCGGCGCAGCGCGGCTTCCACGTCGCGGTTGACGCCCTGCTCGTTGCCCAGGATCGTGACGTGCTCGGCCTGGGCCGCCTCGTCGGCCGAGAAGCCGCAGGCCGGACGGTGTACGCGGACAAAATCCAGCGCCGCCGACCAGTGCCACTCCGAGAGGCCCCACTCAAAGGTGGGCAGCAACAGGTAATGGCGTAAGGGCTTCGGGCCGGCGGCTTTGGCCCCGACCCGCGTCTTGGACGGCGTCTGCGCCAGCGCCGCCGCGCGTTTCAGAACGTCCACAGCCGGCAACGTCGCCCCGTCGCCGCGATACCAGGCCTCGGCCGCGAACGGCCCCGCCTCGGGCGCCGCCAACAGCCAGAAGTTCACGTTGAGCAGGTTTGCGGGCAGGCGCGTCTCGCGGGCCATCGTTGCGATCTCGTCAATGCAAGAAGCGTGCCGCGCGGCATCCACAGCCGGGAAGGCGGGGTCGGTCCGGTCGCCCAGGCGCGGTCCGCCGGCCAGGCAGAGCAGAGGCCGCGCCTGGCCCGCACGGGCCAGGATGATCTCGTTGTGCCAGTCGAAGAGATGAAAACCGCGCTGGTCCTGAACGCCGGGCGGGGTGAGATACGGCCTGACCTGCGGCCAGGCTTTGAGTCCGCCCGCGCCCCAGGCGACGGGCCGGTTGTAGGTCCACAGGTTGACGGCGAATGTGAAGGCCTGAAGCAGGTCGGCCCGCCCGCGCCGTTGCAGGCCGGCCAGCGCCGCTTCCAGAAAGGCTGTGTCCCAGTAGTCGCCGCCGGCGCGCAACGCCGGGAACACCGGCTCCAGGCCGGCGGCGCGCTGCGCGTCCCAGACGGGCAGCATCCCATCCAGGAAGCGCTCCACCAGCCCGGTGCGGCCCCACTCGGCCGCCGGCCACGCGGCGCGTGTGTTGGGCTCGGCAAAGACGCTGACGTAGCGCACGCCCCAGCGGGCGTACGTCGCGAACAGGGCGGCCAGGCCGGCCAGGTCGGCTGAGCGCGGGAGCCGGGCGGGGAGATGGAGGATGGGTTCGATGCCGGCCGCCTTCAGCCCGGCGATGAACGGCTCCGGCACGGCGCGGGCCGGCGAGCCGATCACGGTCAGCCAGCGGACGCCCAGCGCCTGGAGTTCCGGCAGCCAGGCGTTCAGGTCGCTGGCGCGGTAGTGCGTGTCATCGGGAAAGTAGTGGAGGCCGAGGGTGGTCATGGCAGAAGGCAGGTGGCAGGTGGCAGAAGGCAGATGGCTGACCGCTGAGAGCTAACGGCTGACCACTGGCCTCATCGGCTCACCGAGAGCTTGATGATCTTCCCCGCCTCATCAAGCGTGACGCGGGCGAAGTGGGCGTGGGTGCGCGGCGGCGCGGCGGCGGACCGGGCGCGGACGGTCTTGGCCAGCGTGACCGTGGTCGCGCGCGCCCCGGCGCGCTTGGCGTTAGCGGGCATGGCGCGTGACCGGGCGGCGCGCAGCTCGGCGTCGCGCATCTCCGGGAGATATTCGGCGACCAGCGCCTTGATCTGGGCGACGGTCTCGGGGGTGAGCGCGGTCTCCACCGCGGCCGCCGGCACGGTCACCGGCCGGATGGCCGTGAACTTCAGCGCGCGCAGTTTGGCGGCTTTCGCCGCGCTCGGCGCGCCGGCCTCACTGCCGGCGACGGCCAGCGGGTCGCCGTACAGCACGAACGCGATCAGGGTCTTCTGGTCCTCGCCGTCGAGAAACCCCTGGCGCGCGTGCATCTCCTGCGCCATCTGGAGTTTGCCCAGCCGCAGGGCCTCGCCCACCGGCAGGCCGGCGTCCACGTTCTGCCAGAAGTAGCGGCCGAGCAGGTCGGCCCCGATGAGGGGCTCGCTCATGGACCCATAGGCGATCTTGGTCGAGCCGACGAGCGCGCGCGTGCCGGCGTCCAGGAAACGCAGGCACAGCGCCTGCTCGGCCGTCTTGCCGATGACGCTGGCGCCGTAGCAGGCCTCGGAGAACACGATATCCGGGGCGCGTCCGGAGTTGCGGATGTCGCGCGGGCGCAGGGCGACCGGGTATTCGGGCAGGTGCGCGGGGTCGTCGTGATGGCGCTGGCCATACCATTCCGGGCCATCCTCCACGCCGTGCAGGTTGAAGTACGCGAGCGGCGCCGGCGTGAGGCCGTCGGCGGGCAGCAAGGCCGCCTCCAGCGGCGGGCAGGTGAGCAGTTCGTCCCGATCCCCGATGATGTCGTAGACCGCGGCCGAGGCCTGGCGCCAGACGTTGGCCGAATATCCCAGGCTGGCCCGTGAAGCGGCCGCGGACGGGGGGCGGATCATCTGCCTCAGCCGCGCCCACAGCCGGCGCAGCCAGCCGCGTTGCGCGCCGCCGGCCTTGCGCGCGTGGGCGCGGGCGGCGCTCCGCAGGGCATGCACCAGCGGCGCAGGGTCGCGCCCGGCCCCGCTCGGCAGGCGGCCGACCGGCCACTCCGGGACGAAGTAGTTTTCGTCCGAGGTGGCGTACGGGTTGTCGCTCGGGATATCGGCGTCCGGGTCCTCGGTGGGGTTGGGCAGGTGATGGAACGGGATGATGTCCGGCCCGCCCACGATCAACAGCGCTCCCAGCGCGTCGCCCTGCCGCCGCAGAGCCTCGGCCAGCTGCTGGACCAGGAGCTTGATGTCCCAGGCCCGCGTGGCGTCCACCGGCTGCGCGCCCAACGGTTTGAGCGAGGCGGCCTCGTCCACGTACACGACGTAGCCGCGCATCTGGGTCTGCGCTCCGGCCAGTTCGCGCATGGCCTGGTCGATCAGCGCGAAGCCGGCGTGGCCGAACTTCTCGGCCAGACGCGTCCGGCTGGAGAGCAGGACGTAGGCGTCCTGCGGCGTCGTCTTGACGCGCAGCTGCGCCGCGATAGCATCCAGTTGGGCCTGGATCTCGGCCACCTCTTCGGTCTGCCGCGCGGGCCGGGCAGGATCAGGCGGCGGCGTCTTGGCGGCTACGGCTCCCGGCAGGCGGTTCAGGCCGAGCGCCTGGATCAGGCCGGCCGGAAGCGGACCCGTCAGACGGACGCCCAGGTCGGCCTCCCACAGCGCGCGATAGGGATGGGCCTCGCCCCAGTGGCGCGCGGCGACCTGCCCGGCGACGTCCTGGGCCGCGGCGTCATGGAGCAGCGCCATGGCGCGGGCGTGTTCGCCGGCCGCCAGCAGGCACTCGGCCAGGCATAGCCGGAAGGCGATGACGTCCGGCCAGCGCGCCGCGAAACCCTCGGCCAGCGGCAGCGCCAGGTCCAGGTGGCCGGCGTGCCAGACGGCGCTCAGGTGGGTGAGCGAGGGCAGCGGCGAGGCGGTGTCGGCGGCCAGCCCGGCCAGCGACTCGCGCCGGGCCGCCTCCAGGTCCCCGATCCGCTCGGCCAGGCGGGCGGCCCGCGCCGGGGCGGCCCAATCCGGCAAGGCCAGCGGCGCCGGCGCTCCCCGCCCATCGCCGACGTGCGCGCACGCGAAGGCCGTGCGCGCCGCCTCCGGGTCGCCGGGCAGCAGCGCCTCCGCCAGCCGGCGCTGGGCGCGGTCGTCCTCGGGATCGGCGGCGACCAGATGCTGCAACACACGCACGCCGGGCCGCGTCTGGCCGCCGGCCAGGTAGGCGCGGGCGAGCTGGAACTGCATCCCCAGGTCGCCCGGCCACTCCGCCAGGTACTGGCGGATCACCTGCAGGGCGTACGGGGTCTCGTGGGCGGCGAGGGCCGCGTCGATGAGGGAGAGCAGGTCAGCGCGTTTCATAGGGGCTCACGCGTATGCGCGCGCATTGCCGTGGATGATGTTGAGGGCGGTGACCGCGGCGAGCTGTTTGGTGGCCTCCAGGTTCTTGGGGTCGAGGGCCACGGCGCGCTCCAGCGCGCTGACCGAGTTCGCGTAATCCTTAAGTTGCTTGAAGGCGATGCCGGCCCGCGTGTAGTTGGCGGCATTGCGCGGCGCGGCCTTCATCGCCAGCTGATACATATCCAGCGCGCGGTCGAATTGCTTGCGCTGCTCGAACACCAGGCCGACCTCGCGCATGATCTCGTCGTTGTGCGGCGCGAACTCGCGGGCCTGCATCAGGTGCGCGATGGCCTGGTCGAGCTGGCCCTGGACCCGGCAGAGGCGCCCCAGCCGCAGCAGATGCCTGGCGTCGCGCGGCGCGATGCGGGCGGCTTCGCGGCTGGCCTGCAAGGCGGCGGCATGGTCGCCCAGGGCGAAGTGGGCCTCGGCCAGGGCCGCCATGACCTCGTCCGACTCGGGCCGGACCCGGGCGGCCTGCTGGAGCGCGTGCACGGCCGCCCGGGCCTTGCCCTGCGCCAGTTGCAGCCGGCCGAGGGCCAGCCAGGCCGCGGCCGGGTCGGCGGCTTTCTGCGCGGCGGCCGTGAAGTGCGCCTCGGCGGCCGCCACATCGCCGCGCGCGGCCTCGACCTCGGCCAGGCACAGCACGGCCTCCGGGTCTTCCGGCGCCAGGCGCGCGGCCGTCTCGGCGCGGTTGAGCGCGGTGTGCAGATCGCCCATGGCCAGGCTGACGCGCGCGCCGCCCAGCAGGGCCGGCAGCGACTCCGGCGCGAACTGGATGGCCCTGGCGAAGGACTGGCCGGCGCCGCCGGTATCGCCGATCGCCAGTTGGGCCTGGCCGCACTCCGACCATAGCCCGCCGTCGTCCGGCCGCGTCTCCACGGCGCGGCGCAGGAACAGGGCCGCGCCCGCCATGTCGCCGTCGCGCGCCAGCGCGCGAGCCAGGTCGGCGTTGAAGTCGGCGTTGTCCGGCTCGAGCTGCGCGGCCTGCTGATAGTGGGCCAGCGCGCCCGGCTCGCGGCGGGCGTCGTGCCACCTGGCCAGGCGGTGGTGCCAGCTGGCGACATCGGGCTTCAGGCCGATGGCGCGTTGCAGCACCAGCGCGGCCTCGGCCTGATCGCCCGCGGCG